>JAEEGH010028860.1_pt1 | contig 10888 bp, 10 predicted proteins | sample 9134181 | NCBI WGS metagenome assembly JAEEGH01 (sample SAMN16246544, study PRJNA631951) | gut metagenome | biome: gut microbiome; feature: rumen; material: DP-attached | host: Bos | place: Iran: Karaj | collected 2018-10
CGTTGGTGCGGACACCCATCTTGCGGAACTTGTCGGCGATGGCCATGAATTTCACGAAGCGCGGGTTGTCGGAGGCGTCCATGGTCTCGATCTTGTCGGCATAGACGGCACCCTTGGCACCGTTGAGGGAGAAGTAATCACCTTCGTGATACACCTTGTCGGAGCCGACGAAGGAGACTTCCTTCTTGTCGAGGTTGATCTTCATCACTTCGCAGCCCACGATGCAGCACTTGCCCCAGCCGCGGGCCACGAGGGCTGCGTGCGAGGTCATACCGCCCTTCTGGGTGAGGATACCGGCGGCGGCGCGCATGCCTTCCACATCTTCCGGGGAGGTCTCTTCGCGGACGAGGATCACTTTCTTCTTCTGCGCGGCGGCCTTCACGGCGTCGGCGTTGGTGAAGACGATGGTACCGACGGCGCCGCCCGGGGATGCGGGCAGACCGTGGGCGACGACCGTGGCTTTCTTTTCGGAAGCCGGGTCGAGGATCGGGTGCAGGATTTCATCGAGCTGGGCAGGCGACACGCGGCAGACAGCCGTCTTCTCGTCGATCATGCCTTCTTCGAGCATATCCATGGCCATGTTCAGGGCGGCGAGGCCGGTGCGTTTGCCGATTCGGCACTGCAGCATCCAGAGTTTGCCTTCCTGGATCGTGAATTCGATGTCCTGCATGTCGTTGAAGTGTTTCTCGAGGAGCATGCGAATGTCGTCGAGTTCCTTGTACACTTCCGGCATTGCGTCCTCAAGGGACTTCAGGTGCGCGTTCTGCGGGCTCTTGGTGGCGTTGTTCAGGGGGTTCGGGGTGCGGATACCGGCCACGACGTCTTCGCCCTGGGCGTTGATCAGCCACTCACCGTAGAATTTGTTGTCACCGTTGGCAGGGTTGCGGGAGAAAGCCACGCCGGTGGCGGAGGTTTCGCCCATGTTGCCGAAGACCATCGACTGGACGTTCACGGCCGTGCCCCAGTCATCGGGAATGCCTTCGATCTGGCGGTACTTGATGGCGCGTTTGCCGTTCCAGGATTTGAACACGCCGCCGATGGAACCCCAGAGCTGGGCTTCGGCCGTGTCGGGGAATTCCACGCCGAGGACTTCCTTGATGCGGACTTTGAACCGCTCGGCGAGGTCCTTGAGCTCTTCGGCGGTGATCTCGGTGTCGGACTTGTAGCCCTTGGCTTCCTTGAGATCTTCCATCATCTTGTCGAGCTGCTGGCGGATGGCCTTGCCGTCTTCCGGCTCGATGCCTTCGGCTTTCTCCATCACGACGTCGGAGTACATCATGATGAGGCGGCGGTAGGCGTCATACACGAAACGGGGGTTCTGGGTTTTCTCGATCATGCCCGGGATAGTGGCCGAGCACAGACCGATGTTCAGGATGGTGTCCATCATGCCCGGCATGGAGCTGCGGGCACCGGAGCGGCAGCTCACGAGGAGCGGGTTCTTCGGATCGCCGAACTTCTTGCCCATGATGGCTTCCGTCGCCTTGAGGGCTTCGGCTACGTCATTCTTCAGTTCAGCGGTATAGCCGCCACCGAGGGCATAATACTCGGTGCAGCATTCCGTGGTGATCGTAAAACCGGCGGGAACGGGAATACCCAAAGTACACATTTCCGCGAGGTTGGCACCTTTACCGCCGAGGAGATTACGCATCTGGCCATTGCCTTCGGCTTCCCGGCCTCCAAATCGATAAACTCTTTTCATACAGATTTTTTGGTTTTTATTTAAGATTGTTTTGTTGATTTCTCATTTCATCTTACAAATGTAAGAATAATCTCGTAAAAATCCTAAATTTGCACCATGAAACTCTTTCTTATGACACTTATAGCCGCCAAAGTGGCCTTCTCCACACCGGAGCCGGCCATCGATGAAGTCATCGCCAAGTTCGACCAGGCCGGAATCGCCTGGAACGCAATCGACCAGGTCAACTGGCCCGAGTACCCCTACAAACCCGAAGTCGAATTCCGGATCATGCACTCTGAAACGGAAATCTACCTCCAGTACCATGTCAAGGAAAACGGCGCCCGCGCCACGTACGACTATGACTATCGTTCGAGGCCTTACACTGATGACTGCGTCGAGTTCTTTATGATTCCGTCGGATCGCGACAACAGTTATTTCAACCTGGAGATGAACTGCATCGGCCACGGTACTTTCGACTACGGCCCGCTCGGTGGACCGCGCTTCCATTGCGACGACCGCATCCTCAGTCAGATCCGTCGCCACTCCACCCTCGGCTCCAAGGCGTTCGGCATGATCGAAGGCCCTCAGGAATGGACGATTACCATCGCCATCCCCAAGCGCCTCTACGCCCAGGCCGACCTCGATCTCACCGAATTCAGTGGACGCACTGTCAAGGCCAATTTCTACAAGTGCGGCGACGATACCGCCGTCACCCACTTTCTGAGCTGGAACCCCGTCGGCACGCCGAAGCCCAGTTTCCACCAGCCGGACTATTTCGGCGACGTGTATTTCGAATAGTTTCTACCGCATCGAGGCGGGACTGATCAGCTCGGGCCAGAATATGGCGTTGGTGGTCAGTTTGCCCGTGCCATACCAGATGGCGCGGAAATTCGGATCGATGGTCAGGCTGATGACCCTTCCGCGTCCCAGCGCCGTCAGTACGGTGACGGGCGTTCCGGCGAGCATTTCCTGAAGCCGGGGAAGCAGGTTGCCCGAAAGCAGCACCGGATCGGTATGAATCAGCGGGGTACGGAGCTTGTTCGCCAGCGGCTCGAGAATTATTGTGTTGTTCTTGAAAACCGGCAGCCGGTCTTCCTGATAGCCCCAGCCCATCGGATGGGTACGGTCGATGCCTGCTTCCACGATTACGCCATTGATGCTCCTTGCCCGTGTGGCGACGGAGAGCTTTCCGTACGGGATGTCCGTGTCGAGCGGAGCGGATTTGGTCGCCAGCGCATCGAGGCCCAGGCGGCGCAGGAAATTGACCCCCTGTTCCAGCGTGACCAGCGTCCCGCCGCGCTCTACCCAGGAGCGGATCTTCGCGATATTGGAAGCGCTCATCGACCCGTGGCCCGAAGTCACGAAGAGCACATTGTAGCGGTCCAGGTTCACGCCGCCCATCCCGTCGGAAGGCAGGATGCTCAGCGGCATCCTGTAGTGCTGGTCCATCAGATGCCACAGGCCGCCGACGGCCACCGAGGCGGCTTCCGGACCGCCGATTACCGCGACGCGGGGGAGGCGCACCGGCGCGAGCGTCCCGCTGCCTACATTGTGACCGGCGGTATAGCCGCTCGCCAGCGCGTGGACATCCACGCCGTCTTCCTTCGCAATCCGTTCCATCAGGGCGTGAATCTCATCCTGCGGCACTGACTGGTAAGCGGGACCGAGCGGAACGACGACGGTTCCCGGGGCATACGCTTTCCCTTCCGCCTGGAAACCGTCCTGGGCCACCTTGGCGAAGACACCGGCGGAAAGAAGGCGATAGAGTGCGCGGGGCGCGTAGAATCCGGTCCATTCAAACGCATAAGCGTAGGAAGCGCGGTTGAATGTGCCGGCAGGCTGCGGCTCGGAATAGTGGAACTTTGCACCTTGCGAAGCGGCATCCACTTTCACGCACGGCAGATTGAACGACATCGACAGTGTCCAGCCTGTAATGTCGTAGGACAAACTGTCCGCATACTGCTCCCGAACCTCGAAGATGATCTCGACCATCCGGTGATGGGCCTGCCGCACCGGCACCACAAATGCGGAATCGGGTACGAACGTATGCCCGCCAGCCGTCAACTTCTTGCCCAGGCGGTAGATGTCGACGCCATTGCGGGAGACGAGTTCAGCCAGGCGATACGCCGACACGGCGTCGCCGGAAGTGCCGAAGACATAGTATCCTGAGCCCTCCTTGGAAGTGGTCCGATAAAAGCGCTTCTGGTATTCCAGCAACTCTTCCCGCATATCGGTCGCGCCCTGCAGGGTGGCCAGTTCCGTCGTGAGCTGGTTGTGGATGGTCATCGGGAAAGAAAGCATTCCATTAGCGGTCTGGCGCAGGAAACCGCGTGAACTCGGCTCTTCCCAGAGCAAGGCGATGCCGCCATAGAAGTCCAGGTACTCGCGGCCGCGGCCCGGGAAATAGTCATCAAAGATTTCGCCGGAGAAATACATCAGTCCCTGCCGGTCGAAGGCGGGCACATAGTAGTCGCGGGCCAGGCGGCGGATGAACTCCCGGCAATCTTCGGTGATCAGCGGATGCCAGCGCGTCGGTTCACCGGGCGAGAAGTGATAATTGGCATCCGAGCCCTGCTCATGCGCGCACGTATAGACATTGGGTTTCCACTCGTGCAGGGCGACGGCGCGATAGCGGGATTCGGGCTGCGTCTGGTTGATCCAGTCGCGGTTCAGGTCGAACCAGTAGTGGTTGGACCGGCCGCCCGGCCAGGTCTCCACGTGCTCAAGTTCTTGATTGTCGGGATTCGCGACAGCACTGCGGTGCGAATTGACCCATTCCGTGAAACGACCGATTCCGTCGGGGTTGATCATCGGGTCGATCAGGACGATATTGTTCTCCAACACTTTCTGCGTATAGGGCGTCCGGGCTGCAGCCAGATGATAGGCGAGCAGCAACGACGCGTTGAATCCGCTCGTTTCGTTGCCGTGGATGCTGTTCCCAAACCAGTTGAACACCGGCCCGCTGGTCTTTCCGTCGGCCGACGGGTCGCTCAGCAAGTCGTGCTCGGACTTGATGCGGTCAATATCGCGGATGTTCTCTTCTGTCGAGATGATCAGCAGATAGAGCGGCCTCCGCTCGTGTGTCCATCCGTACTGGCGCAGCAGCACGCGGTCGGAAGCCGCGGCCAGCGCTTTAATATAGGATACGCCCTGCTCCGGCGTGATCTGGTACTCGCCGACCTCAAAGCCGAGGATGGAGGAAGGCGTAGGTACGCGCTTGTCATAATGACAGGTGTCCGGCAGGAAATAGTCCAGGGCCACAGGGTCCTGGGCAGCCGCGCCCCAAGCAAGGGTCAGGCAGAGGAGAAGGCCGAATAATTGACGCATAATGGGGAGATTTTGTGGTTTGTTTCTTTGCTACTGTAAAAATATGAAGAAAAAAATAAAAAAAAGTTGCACGTACCAAAATAATTTGTACTTTTGCAGTCCCGAAAACGAAGCAACCTCTTGTGAAAGTGGTAAAGAGAAGAAATCCAGCAACGTTGCACTGAAGAGTTTTCGTTAAATTTTAGAATAGACTATGGATTTGATGAAAGTGGCCTGCGACGCGCTGGCACAAGAAAAGAAAAATTTCCCTGAGTTCAAGGCGGGTGACACCATCACCGTCGCTTATAAAATCAAGGAGGATTCCGCGAAAGGCGAAAGCAAGGAGCGTATCCAGAAATTCCGTGGTATCGTGATTCAGAAGCGCGGTGCCGGCATCTCCAAGACCTTTACCGTCCGCAAGATGTCCAACGGAATCGGTGTAGAACGTATTTTCCCCTTCGAGTCTCCGTTCATTGATTCGATCGAACTCAACAAGGTGGGTAAAGTCCGCCGCGCGCGGATCTTCTACCTCAGGGGCCTGACCGGCAAGAAGGCCCGGATCAAGGAGAAGAAGAGAGCTGCCATCGCTGCTCCCGCAGCCGAGTAACAGCACTCGATACTGGCTCCCTAGCTCAACTGAATAGAGCATCTGACTACGGATCAGAAGGTTATGGGTTTGAATCCCGTGGGAGTCACCAGAAAACCCCGTTAGAAGCGATTCTGACGGGGTTTTTCTATGTGTGTTACCCACATTTTACCCACCAATTTCACCACAATGTGCAATTACGGCTCAAAATGTGGGTAAAATCGGGTTTGGTTTCCTCGAGGTCAGGAATTCCTTCCCCACTTTTGTTCCCACAATTCAATAGCTGGCCAGTAGCCCTGGTCTACGGCTTGCTTCAGCCAGGAGCGCGCCATGATCGGATCGCCGGCTATCTTTCCTTCGTCTTCCAGCTGAATCCTACCTAAATAATACTGCGCCATCGCACTTCCGGCTTCAGCTGCGTTTTCCAAAGCTACCCTTCCTTCTTCCGGGTCATACCAGCCTTTGCCTTCATGATGTTGGGCGAAATTGTATCCGAAAGATACGAATAATCCGGCCAAATGTGATTCTTGGGACGCTATTGGATTGCAAAAGGATTGCATTACATTTCAACTTGAAATAATTGCCATAAAAGTCTGTTAAATAGTTTTTTAGATTCAATTTCTTTTTCTATATTTGTCTTGGAATCAGAGTGCTGCTACCGAATTTGACAACAAAGAAAGTAGCATACGATGATTGCCAATCCTTCCATAGCATTCAATGAGTTTTCCGGCAGCGCCAAGGGTGTGACGGCCCGATTCACGAAGGGTCGCACGGTGCTCTCCGTCCGCTCGTATCCGACGGGCCTGGCCACGGCATCGCAGCTGGTCTCCAGAAATAGTCTCAACAAGATCTCCCGGGCTTACAAGCAGCTCTCCGATTCCCAACAACTTGCCTGGGGGATCTTAGCTGAGCGTCTGAATTCGAGGACCGTTCTGGGCTCGAAAATCAAGCTTACTCCCCACAATGCCTTCGTGAGACTGAACTGCAACAGGGCTCTCGCCGGTGAAGGCATCCTGATGGATCCTCCGGTGGAGAAAAACATCCCGCTTGTACGCTTCGCGGCCTTCTACGTAAACAGCGAGGAAGTAACCGTCGAAGAGGTGCAGCAGCCGGATGACAACTACAAGCTGGTCGTGAAGATGACCGGAGCCCAAAGTGCCGGCGTAAGCAATGCCTGGAGCAAGACCGTTGTGATCAGTTCTGCGGAGGATGCGGACTGGGGCGACCTCGACCTAACGGATGCTTTTGCTGAGGTCAAGGGCACCTCCCCTGCCGATGGGATGAAGTATTTCGTCGAGATGTACTGGCTTGACGCTGAAACCGGATTTACCGGTCCGGTGCGCCAGCTCTCTGGCCTTGCTGGCAGCGAATCACTCGACGGTGACGGATCTTCTGGCAATCGTCGCCAGGTCAAGGTTAAGATGTATGACCAGCACACCGGCTACAACCCGACTTATATGAAGGATATCGACTTTGAGTTGACGCCTGGTTCCCTGATGGGTTCCCTGAAGGGTAAGTTCGTATCGGAGGACTCGATGTCTGGCTGGCCGGCGAAACTCGACGGCGATGTTCAATACAAAGTGCCACCATTCAAGGCCTATGCGATTGGGCGTGAACTCGACATCTATAACTCCAGTAGCCAGTGCAGGCTGGGCGTGCTTGAGTTGACCTCGCAGATTACGGGTGGATGGGGTTCGGAGCCCGTGAGATATGAATTCTTCATCAGCCGCACCTACGTGACGAGAGTCAAGAGTTTCGAGATCTTCGATACGATGGCTGTCAAACTCAAATAAGGAGGACCAATAAATGATTACTGCAACAGGCAACAACTTTGGCGCTGGAACGATTCAGCTGAAGGACTATCAGAGTGACAAGATGATCATTCTGAACGGACGAGTGCCGCTCGACCCCAGCCAGGCAGACTATGAGGCAGCCAGCCAGTTGGAGATCTACGTGCCGGATCTGATGCTCCCCAAGAGCACGACTACGGCTGTGTTTCTGCATGGGCTCAGCTGGGAAAAGAAATATGTGACGGCTGTCCGGAGCTGGATCAAGAACAAGAATACCATCGTGTTGGAGAAACCGCCAATTTTCAGAAATGTAAGCAGCAGCCCTGTGCTGGACTTCCTCTGCGCTTACGTGCCGAAGGGCGTACGTTTCGACATCCAGGACATGCAGGTAACGACGCTGGCGATTGCAGATTCTACGAGCGAGAATGCACAGATTCGCTACCAGCAGTGCTTCATCACGGACAACTGGGTGTCACTGGCCATCCAGCTGCAGGGATTCAGGGGCGAGAACGAAGGCGATCCCTTCTCGCTCCGGTTGACGGGATTGCCCAACGACATTAGCGCTGACGTGCCGTTCTTCTTCAATTCCCACACGTACAGCTACCCTGGCAGTTTTGAGATTCCGATTACGATTCAGGGCGACCAACTCTCGTGCGCAGGCGTAATGGGCATACATCACTCGGGCGGCTATACGATTGAAACCAAGGTGTTCCTTATCCGGGGTTAGGTATGACTGCAAAAATGAAATATGAACTCACCAGACTCCAGGGAGCAATAGCCATTGCCAGTTTCAGCAGTGGAGTGATCATCGCGTTGGTGTGCTTGTTTTTCATTCCCCCACTGGGAGAGATTGCTTCATCGGCCGTCAGCATTGTGAGTGAATTGCTGGTGCTCTGCGGAGCGATTCTCGGCGTCAAAGCGTCATACGACGTGAAGTTCCGGAGGTTTGAAGCGGAACTGCGGCATAAGGCCGATAAGCTTGATAATAGCCGTATAGAAACGGATAGAAACGTTTAATGATGTTTATGCAAGGATACAAATAGTTAAACGACAATTAACCAAAACTGAATATCAGACAATTATGAAATACTTCAACTTCTTCTCTCTCCTTCTGCTTCTCGTGGCCCCCTCTGCCTGTGGTGCTGTCCGTCCGGTGATTCAACCGACCGACAGCACCCATGTGGAGGTACGATATGAGACCAGGACGGTCCATGACACGGCCTATGTAGAGATGCCAGTGATTGTTGAACGTGTAGCCACGCTCGACACGGCTTCTGCACTCGAGAACACCTATGCGAAATCTGAGGCCATCGTGGCCGCAGGAATCCTTAATCACTCACTGGAAACCAAGCCCGTGAAACTTCCCGTGAAGGTCGAACGCGTGACGGTCTATAAGGACAGCCTCGTCTACCGCGATCGCGTGGTTACCGAGACTATTGAGAAAGAGAAGAAACTCACCGCCTGGCAATCGTTCAGGATGCTCGTAGGCTCCATCACCTTGCTGCTTGCAGCTATCTGGGTAGGCATCAAACTGGTATGTTTCGTCAAATCAGCCAAGAAATAACCACTTAATATTCACTTACTTAAAAACTTACTACCATGAAGTACAATCCTTCCATCGCATTCGATGAAATGAGCGGCTCCGCCAAGGGCGTGACTGCCGCCAAGACCCGTGGCCGCAAGTATATCCGCAATCGCGGATACGGCGGCTCCACCCGCACCAGCTACCAGGCTTCGGTCAAGTCTGTGTTCAAGCAACTGAGCCAGGCCTGGCAGAATCTCACCAACGAGCAGATGCTTGCATGGCATGCAGCTGCTAACTCCGCTCAGGGCCGCAGTGTTCTTGGCACCAAGGCCAAGATCACCGGTTCGAACCTCTTCTCCCGCCTGAACTTCTGGGTGGTCACTGCGGGCGGCAGCGTCATGACCACGCCTCCGGCACTCACCGGCGTTGATGCTCCTGCAGCCGCCACCGTGGCCCTCACGGCTTCGACGATGACTTTCACGCTGGCCGACATCCCCAGCTCGATCACCAACCTGAAGCTGGTCATCCTGGCTTCCGAGCCTCAGAGCAACGGTATCCGCAGCGCCTACAGCAAGGCCGCTGCCTTCACCGACCTCCAGACGCCCGTGACCACGGCCATCAACATCAAGACCGACTACGACAAGAAGAACGGCACCCCGACCGCCGGCAACCCGAAGGTCTTCTTCCGCTACTTCTACGTCAACACCGCCACCGGCGAGAAGTCGGCCGACATGTACGCCAGCGCGAAGCTCTCGGCGTAAGCGAAACCTGAACCCTCTCTACGCAAGGCGCCCCGGCCATTGGTCGGGGCGCTCTGTATTAATTTACACCATATAAACCGAAACTATCGAGGTCTTCCGAACTCGTCAAAGTTATTCTTTAGTGCCCTTTCAGTCTGGAAGATCGTGGCTATCAATAGAATCGTCTGAATACCCAAGACAATCAATCCTGCCACACTGATAACTTGCTGACTTTTCCCAAGCACTAACAGAATTGGAACAAGTGAAATCGGGAGACTCACGAGGCCGCATACAAGCCATAATTTTCCGCAATAGTAATGAGCAAAATCCCATGTATCCTGATTCTTCATGGACCTTTTCGTCCTGTATCCATAGAAGGAATTAATGCTTTTGGGTGGATTTTTCATGAATAACATGCCAAAGCCTACCATTATCAGTGGAATTATGAGCATCACAAGGAGCATTATTAATCCAAAGGACATGATCAAATACCGTTTTATCGAATTGTAAAGTTAGACAAAACTGCTCACAAATCTACTAAAAACGACTGCTGCTGATACTGGCTACGAAAGCCAGTCTCACGATCGATCAGAATGAAACGTGCGTGTACCTGGTACTCCTGCAGACCGAGGCCCCAGCCGCTAGGATCAACAGAGATGTGTACTGGCGATCCACCACACGGACGATCAACCAGAACGGTCCGCATCTTGCCTGAGTTGCGGCCCTTCCCCGGCGAGGTCAGTTGAATCTTTGCCAGCAGCCAGTACCGATCCGGATTGAAAGCCTGGTCGATGACCACGTTCACCGACAGAACAACCATCCCATCCGTGAGCGAAGCTCCACCCACCTCAACAGCAAACGGAGGGAATGACTCGAAGGCATGCGGCTCCGGAACATGCTCATTCCCGAGCCGGGCAAACCCGTGATAGGCGCTGACGAAAAGATTGTGGCCGGTGATGTGTGACGTATGGTCGAACGGCGGACGATGCGGCTCGACAGTCTTGGCCAGTCGATGCCATTCCCCCTGTACATCGTGATCCAGGGTACGCCATGCGGCCAATGCCCGACGATGAACATCCAGTTGAGCCAACTGCGCATCGGTACCGGCAAACACCAGCCGCGTGCGATTCTTGTAATAGCACCCACCCTTCCAATGGAAAAAAGTCACGTCTCCTACGGAACCGTAGCAGTCGTTGATGACAACAGATGGTGTAAACCTGGGCATATCGGCGAGTAATCTATTACGGATGCTAAGTTACTGAA
>JAEEGH010028863.1_pt1 | contig 10888 bp, 14 predicted proteins | sample 9134181 | NCBI WGS metagenome assembly JAEEGH01 (sample SAMN16246544, study PRJNA631951) | gut metagenome | biome: gut microbiome; feature: rumen; material: DP-attached | host: Bos | place: Iran: Karaj | collected 2018-10
GTTTGTGAGGCTGCCAAGGCCAACGGTTATGAGGTGCTTATCATTGCCGACCACGGTAATGCCGACTACGCTATCAACCCAGACGGCACACCTAACACTGCTCACTCACTGAACCCTGTTCCATGTGTTTATATCTCTGAGAACAAGGATGCTAAGGTAATCGACGGCCAGCTCTGTGACGTTGCTCCAACCATCCTCAAGATCATGGGCATCGAGCAGCCAAAGGAGATGACCGGCAAGTGCCTCATCGGCTAATCAGCAACAATCATTTACGGATGGCCGATGGGAGACATTGGCCGTCCGTAATCTTCATTTTTTTCGCTTATGAGAAACACTATCCTTTCCATCTGTGCGGCCATCGCATTGACGATGAGCCCCATCGGCCAAAATATTGTCATTGCGGCCAATGTCCCAGACAACGAAGTAAAGGCATCGGCCAAGGAAGCCGGAAAAGCCACGAAAGAGGCCGCCAAGGAGATCGGCAAATCGACCAAGAAGGCATCGAAGAAAGTGGCCAAGGAGACCAAAAAAGCTGCCAAGGCTACGGGCAAAGCTGCCAAAAAGGCCGGAAAAGCGACAGGCAAGGCCGCCAAGAAGGTCGGCAAGGAAATCAAGAACGGATTCAACGACGTGAAGGATTCCTTCAACGACTGATGCGCCACGCAACGCCATTGGCCAAAAACAAAACGACAACCTAACCTATAATCAATAAACTCATTATGAAACAAATCTTCAGATTGGCAGCCGTGCTGCTCGCCGTAGCCGCATTCGCCGCCTGCTCACAACGGACCAAAGAGGACGTTTTGGCCGACTTCGAACAACTCTATGTCCAGACCGAATCCAAGTGCAGCGACTTCTCGACCAAAGATTGGGACAAGTACGAGAAGAAATGCAAGGCCCTCGAGACAGAACTCTCGAAATTCGAGTTCACCAACTCGGAGAAGCTCACCATCAACCGCCTCCGCGTCAAGCACGCCGGACTCAGCCTCCAGGCCAAGGCCCAGCGCGCCGGTGAAAGCATCAAAGAGGCCGCCAGCGAGGTCAGCGACGCCGTAAAGGATGCCGCCGAGGATGCTGCCAAAGCCGTCAAGTCTCTCAATGAATAAGCCGCACAGCGCCTTCATCGGCCTTCTGGCACTGCTCGCGACGACCATCGGCTGTTCCGAGTACGACACCCACACCATCGGCCAGAACTTCGCGCCCGCCAACTCGCTCGTCTCGCAGTTCGTCCACCCCGTCTATGTGGAGTACCGCGAGGACAACGTGCGCATCTGGGGACCGTGGGCCGATGCCGTTATGGCCGATGCCGACGGTGCGCGACTCACCATCACCTCCGACGACGACAGCCTGGCCCTCCTCGTCTATGGCGACGCACGTGGCGACAGCCTGAATCCGCGTAGCGGACAACTGCGCATCGACATCGACCGCGACTTTGCCCTCTACCTCAACGGACTCTCGCTGCACAGCGCCCTCGGCCCCGCCATCGAGGTTCAGGCCGACGACCACATCTGCTACGTCGTCGTGGCCACGGGCAGCAAGAATGTGCTGTCGGACACGCTCTACCAGACGCAATACCGCGACGGCGAGATTCTTGAGGCCGACGGCTGCCTCTACGTGAGCGGCCAACTCTACTTCGACGGCAAGGGCTCGCTCACCGTGCGCAATGCTGCCCCGACGCGCTGGGATGCCGATTGGGGCGACTCGGTCTATACACATGCGCTCTACGCCCGAGGCGGCATGGTCTGCAACTATGCGCTTACGGCCAATCTCACTTCCCTGCACGGCGATGCCATCCACACCGCCGGCGCCGAAGTCAAGCTCGTCAAGGGCACGTGGAACCTCTACCCCGGCCGCGACACCATCAACAGCGAGGAGGCGGAAATCGCCATCGGCGCCGAGGCCAAACTCTACGTCAACGATTCGCTCTGGATTGCATCGGCCGACACCACAATCGTCTCGCAATAAAACGCCAAAAAAGTCGTGTAGCGCAAAAACATCGCGCAGTGGATTCCGTGTCCGCTGCGCGATAGTTTTTTATGGCCAATGTTCCTGTCCAGCAACGGCATTGGCCATAAAATCCCAGACACAATTGATAAAATCTATCAACAAATAGACGAAATCATTTGTCTGTCTATTGAAGAATAGCTATCTTTGCACCATCGGAAATAAATCAAACAACTCACAAACTGCGAATTATGGAATCAAGAAAGGAATTGGCAGCCGAACGCAAACGCTGCGGAAGCCACAACTGCACGCAGGCCGTGCTCTGCACCTACAGCGACTTCACCGGCCTCGACGAAGAGACCCTGCGCAATGCGGGCAACAGTTTTGCAGCCGGCATGGGCAATATGGAGGGCACGTGCGGCGCACTGGTCGGTGCCGGAATCGTGTGGGGCTTGGCCTGCCGCGACAAGGCCCGTTCGGTGAAGGGAATGCGCCAGATGATGGAGCGCTTTCAGGCCAAGAACGGCGCGACACAGTGCTGCAAGCTGAAAGGTATCGGCTCGGGCTGCCCGCTACGCGAATGTCCGGCGTGTGTGGCCGATGCGAGCGAGCTGCTGGAGGAATTGTTGGACGAAAACAAATGACGAAGCTATGGCACGAATGACGGCAACGAACGAACGCGACCGCTGCGTGGCCTGCGGCGTGTGCGCAAATGTCTGTCCACGCGAGGCAGTAAGCATCTTCAAGGGCTGCTACGCGATTGTGGACGAGGCTCTCTGCATCGGCTGCGGACTGTGCGAAAAGGCTTGTCCCGCTGGCGTGATGCACCGCGTGGAGCGAGTGAAGAATTAAGAAATAAGAATTGAGAGTGGGGAGTTAAAGGAAGTTCAAAATCAAGAATTTGAGAATTTAAGAATTTCTAATTAGTCAAAATGAGAATTGCTGAGAATTTGAGACCTGTTTCAATTCAATTTTCAGAATGACCCGCAAGAATTAAGTATCGTCCCTTTCACTCCCTGAGACGTGCCATGTCGCGTCTCTACACTCCCTTTAATTGCCCTTAAATACCCTTTAAAATGACTAAGAAAAAGAAAAAATGGAGCGACTACCTGTGGATTGTGTCGGCGACATATTTCACGATGGGCTTCTTCAACATATCGTTCGCCTGGCTGGGCACGATCTGCTTCCTCATCCCGCTGCTGATGGCGACATTCGGCGGAGGCAAAGGCTACTGCAACCACTATTGCGGCCGCGGACAGCTCTTCCTCGAAATCGGCAACACGCTGGGCTGGTCGCGGCAGAAGGTGGCCCCGCGATGGCTGTCAAGCCGATGGTTCAGAAACGGCTTCCTGGTGTTCTTCCTGTTCTTCTTCATCCAGATGATCTGGCTCACGGTGCAGGTCGGCCAAGGGGCAGAATCGTTGCACGAGACCATCCACCTGCTGTGGTCGTTCCATGTGCCGTGGCATTGGGCCTATCGCACACAGCTCGACCCGTGGCTTGCACAATACGCCTTCGGACTGTACGGCATCATGCTCACGTCGCTCATCGTCGGCGTCGTGCTCACGGTGGTCTATCGGCCAAGAACGTGGTGCGTGTTCTGTCCGATGGGCAACATGACGCAGATGATCAGTAAAAGCAAGGCATAATGACCCCCTCCAACTCCCCGAGGGGAGAGATTTGTCCTCAGAAAAAATGGTCTAACCCTTTAAAAAAACAATCAAAATGGAAAATTTCAACGAAATCATTGCAAGCGAACAACTGACATTGGTCGATTTCTTCGCAACGTGGTGCGGTCCGTGCAAGATGATGCACCCAGTTCTGGAACAACTCAAGGCCGAGATGGGCGATGCCGTCCGCATCATCAAGATCGACGTCGATAAGAACGAAACCCTGTGCAACGACTACCGCATCCAGTCCGTGCCGACGCTGATGCTGTTCCGCAACGATCAGAGCCTGTGGCGTCAGAGTGGTGCATTGGCCATAAACGACCTGAAACGCATCATTGAGAAATTCAAAATTGAAAGTTGAGAATTGAAAGCCATTGGCCAATGAAAACCGTACTCGGTACTTTGTTATCTGGTACTTTGTCACTTTGTACTTAACATGACTTTACAGCAACTACGTTACATCGTTGCCATCGACCGTCATCGCAACTTTGCGAGGGCGGCCGAGGCGTGTCAGATATCGCAGCCCACGCTGAGTGCCATGCTGCAGAAGCTGGAGGAAGAACTGGACGTGCGCCTGTTCGACCGCACCAACAAGATGGTCGTGCCCACCGCCGCCGGCGAGAAAATCGTGCGTCAGGCCGAACGTGCGCTGATGGAGGCCGACCGCATCCACGAGCTGGTGAACGAGGACAAAGGCGGCATCGGCGGCAACTTCAACCTCTCCGTCGGCCCCACCATCGCGCCCTACATCCTGCCGAAATTCATCCGCCTGTATCGGCAGCAATACCCGTCGGTGCAGCTCACAATCAGCGAAATGAAGGCCGAATTCATGTTCGACGCATTGGCCAAGGGCGACATCGACGCCGGCATCGCCATCGCAGGCAACTCGCGTAGCGGCACGCTGGAGATTCCGCTCTACACCGAGGCATTCCTGGTCTATCTGGCCGAGAGCTGTTGGCGCAAACTGCCCGTCTTCAAGCCCGAAAACCTGGAGCACGAGAACATGTGGATCATGAAGGAAGCACAATGCCTGCGTGACAGTGCGTTCAGCTTCTGCAAGGCGCGCGCCAAGGGCCATCACATCTACGAGGCCGGCAGCATCGAGACGCTCATCCGCATCGTGGACGAGAACGACGGCTACACCATCATCCCCGAGATGCACCTGCCCTTCCTCTCCGACCAGCAGAAACAGAACGTGCGGCGCATCGAGGGCAACTACCTCTCGCAACGCCGCGTCTCACTCTACATCAAGGAGGACTACATCCGCCAGTCGATGCTCAACACCGTGACCGACACGCTCAAGCTCTTCATGCCCGAAGGGATGCTGCACGACAACATCGTGAAGTTCGGCATCAGGCTCTGAAGGGTTGTGGCCGATGGGAATCGAAGCGCAATGCCATTGGCCATAAACACCTCGTTAACGGACCATCACGAAAAATGGACACGACATCAAGGTCGTGCCCATTACAGATTTTAATTTGCGAAATCCGACAGCAACCGATTAGAAATTATCGGCACTAATCTCGAAATATGCCTGGGGATGAGCGCATACAGGGCATTCTTCAGGAGCCTTCTCGCCCACCACAATATGCCCGCAGTTACGGCATTCCCATATTTTGACGCTTGATTTCTTGAACACCTCGGCATTCAAGACATTCTTCAAGAGGGCGCGATAACGCTCCTCATGACGTTTCTCGATGGCGCCCACCATGCGGAATTTCTCCGCCAGTTCCTTGAACCCTTCTGCCTCGGCCGTTTTGGCGAACGACTCGTACATATCGGTCCATTCATAGTTCTCGCCATCGGCCGCAGCCTTCAGGTTATCGGCAGTGTCGCCAATGCCATTCAGTTCCTTGAACCACATCTTGGCATGCTCCTTCTCATTGTCGGCCGTCTTCAGGAAGATGTCCGCAATCTGTTCAAAGCCCTCTTTCTTGGCCTTCGATGCAAAATAGGTGTACTTGTTGCGAGCCTGTGATTCACCGGCGAACGCAGCCTCCAGATTCTTTTCCGTCTGTGTACCAGCGTACTTGTTCTTGTTTTCCATACGACAAAAATTAAGATTACTTCCAACGAGAGACCTCCCTCATTGTGACCGCGCAAATATAGCACATTTCCTGCACATCGCCAAAGGTTCCGTCATCTTTCTTTACATAAAGTTTTTTCGGCCAACATTGATATCGAAAAATCTTCCGCTATCGACAGCAAAAAGAGCCTTTTTCGTAAAAACATACTTTTTCCCTGTTTTATTAAATTTCATTTTATAAACTTGTAGTGTTTTATAAAGCAGCATTTAATCAAATTGTTGAAAAAAATGACAAATACGGAACCTTCGAAATCTTACCTTGCTAGAAATGGCTGTTAGAAAATGGGGAGTGAAAAATGGCTCTGACGGGGTTTTGTCCGATGGCAATCTCTTCAGCGCGAGATCCTATTCCTTCGTGAACCGATACACTGCCCATGTCGGCACGATGACCAACAGCAGCAGCGTGACCTCCACCAATGCGTACGACCCGAAACAGTCCACCAGCGCCTGAAAACCCAGAACGCCATCGGCCAAAAAGACCAGAAGGGCGAACCAGCAAATGAAGAATAATGCAGAGAATTTGATTTTCCGTCTCTTCAACTTCATAGTTTTTATTGTATTTCGTCCAACGCACCTGTTTCCGAATCGATGATGAAGCCGCGCACCGTGATGTCCTTCGGCACGAGCGGATGCGTCTTGATGGTCTCGACGGTCTTGCGCACCGACTCGGGCGTGTCCTTGAATCCCTCCAGCCAATGGTGCAGGTCGATGCCGCATTTCTGGATGGTGTCGAGCGTCTCATTGGCCACACCACGGGCAATCATCGCATGGTGAAAATGATCGAAGCTCATGTGGCAGGCTCCGCAATGGGAATGGGCCACAACCATGATTTCCTCCACGCCCAGTTCGTAGATGGCGACAATCAGGCTGCGCATGGCCGAATCGAAGGCCGAAATGACCAGTCCGCCGGCATTCTTGATGATTTTTGCATCACCGTTCTTCAGTCCGAGGGCTGCCGGCAGCAGTTCGGTCAGCCGCGTGTCCATGCACGACAGCACAGCCAGTTTCTTGTCGGGATACTTGTCTGTGATGTACTTCTCGTAGCCCTTCTGAGCCACAAATGTCCTGTTGTATTCAATTATTTGGTCAATCATAATGAAAGGTATTGTGAAGTTTTTTTGACGATGTCTATCAATTGAGGGCGTAAATTATGAATATTTGTCAAAAATCCACAAATGTTTACTAATTTTTATGCAAATCGAACTTATCACAGCTCCACCCTCGGCGCCGGCTCGACCATCGGTTCGGGACGGTTGTAGCTGCGCAGCAGCAGGCGGTCATGCTCGGGGTCGGACTGCGGCAGGGTGAAGGCCTTGTGCGCGCGGCCGTCGGCGTCGAAACGGGCGATGCAGACGCGGCTGTAGTTGCCGTCGTCGCGGCGTGAGGCGAAGATGATCCATCGGCCATTGCTGCTCCACGTCGGATAGCTCTCGGCACGCGGGGAATTGACATCGGCCAATGAATCAATCCGCAACGTCTGGAGATCGAGACAGCGGATGTCGGCGTCGGGATGCCAGATGTGGAAACAGCCGAACTGGCCGCTGGCAAAAATCACGTAGCGTCCATCGGGCGAGACACGCGGCAACGTGGCGCTCTGCCCCTGTGAGGCCATGTCGAGCACAAGCCGGCGCGGACTGAAACGGAGGCTGTCGGCATCGAAATCGCGCACGTAGAGGTCGTAGTGCACATCGCGGTAGTTGATGCCCATGTCGCGGTCGATTGGAACGGTGCTGTCATGCTGCTCGTAGTGCGCCGAGACGTAGTAGAGCTGGCGGCCGTCGGGCGTCCACGCGGGGAACGATTCGAGGTCTTCTGCGGCCGATGGCACCCTCAGCATCGAGTCGCGCTCCACGTCGTAGAGCACAAGTTCGCTGACGGCATCCTGCACCTCGATTTTCGAGGCATCCTGCGTGTGGAAGAACTGGCCGGTGTGGTTGGTCGAAAAGGCGATGAGCGGCAACGTCGGATGCCATGCCGGATAGACCGGATTGGACAACATGCTGTCGCGGCGCAAGGCGGTCATCAGACGGGCCGGAGCACCGTTGCGGATGAGCATCGTGCCGCCACCAGCCCCACGCACGTGGAAGAGCATATTCTGCGTGTGGAAATTCTGGTACGAGTGGCAGTTGAGGCATTTCTCCTGTTTGCGGCCGATGTGGTTGCTCACGATGACGCGCTCGTCGAACGACGTAAGGTCGCGCTGCATGATGTCGATATACTCGTAGGCGACGTACGACGGCTCGATGAGGCGGTAGGATAGCCACGGGTCGATGTCGTCGGCCGCTACGTGGATTTTGAACGACGGATGCCTGTGCCACTTGCCGCCACTACGCGAATAAAGCGTCAGCCGAAGGTCGGAGCCACGGCATCGGCCACACATCTCGCGCCATTCGTCGAGGTCGAAAATCACCTTGCGGCCATCGCCATAGGTCTGGCTGCCGTCGGCATGGTCAATGCGGGCGACGACGGCCTCGACCGACGGATCATCGACCATGAAGTTGAGCGGCGCAATGTTGGCCGGCACGGTGACGTCCACGTAGTCAGGATAGAGCGCGGGCAGGGTGTCATCGGCCACAAAATCAACAGGTTCAGCGGGATGGCCGATGCCACAGGCCGACACGAGCAACAAGAAAAGTATGCTGGGAAAAAGGAATTTCATTGTATAAATATCTTTTTTGACCAATGTTTCAAACTACTCCCTTCCCCTTTCGACGGGGAAGGGTCTAGGGTTAGGGTCCTGTTTAGTATGTCTTCAAGTTGCGACAGAAGTAGTAGAACCAGAAGAACGTATGGCCGAACTCGCGTTTCAAGGCATTGGCCAATGCCTCATCGCTGAAGCCCTGGGCCATGAGCTGCTGCGAACGCTGCTGGAACCGCTGGTAGCTCTGGACGACCTCCTTGTCGAACGGGAAATCGGACTGCGGCGCCGACTGCGGTTCGAGGCTCAGGTAGAGCAGGGCGGCCTCCTGCACGGTGCGCGGCATGGACGTATCGCCCGCCTCGGCCCGCAAGGTGGCATAGATGTAGAGCTGGTTCCAGAAGTCGCGGATGACCTGCGTCTGCATGGTGAAGACGATGGAGAGTTCGGCCAATGGCGCACACTTGTGGAACTTCATATGCGGCAGGCTGCTGGACAGATACGGCTCCAGGTGGCCCATGTCGCCGTCCAAAATATTCTCGGGCGTCTGGCTGATGGCCAATGGGATGCGGTAGTACGGGTCATCGGCCACCGCCTGCGGCTGATGCAGGAAGCGCCGCTGTTCACGTGCCCAGCCGCTCCAGAACGTTGTCCGTTCGAGCAGGGCGATATACTTCTCGGCCAAGTCCCACTCGCACTTGACGATGGCGCACCGTGTCATGTGGCGCAGGCGGCGCACCGTGGGCCCATATTCGACCATATTCTCCATGTTCCAGCGGTAGGCGAACTGTATGTTGCCGTAGAGGAAATAGAGGAGCGGGCCGCAACTCTCGACCATCGGGACGGCGACCGAATCGTTGAAGGCCGGCATCACGGTCATCATGGGATAGTCGAGCCAGTCTTCGGCCAGGCGGCCCTGGTTGAGCAGGGCGGCATTCTTCAGCAGCCACATGGCGCGCGTGGGGCGTTGGGCATGGCGCATCTCGCTCAAGACGGCGTTCCAGTCTCCGGCATCGGCCGCGCGGGTCATGCGCAGTTCGGCATGGAAGTTCTTGTCGGCCAATGCGCCGTGAAACAGCGAGCGGCCGGGTGCGGGAATCTCGGCATTGGCCATAAAACGCTCCGCTCCCACCCCGAGGGCAATGAGCACGACGGCACACCACGCGAGACGGAACCGCAGGGAGAACCATCGGCCAACGACCAGAAACAGGCCCATGAACGCGACATAGAGCGTGGGCGTGAAATACCAGTCGGGCACCTTCGACACGTAAATCGCGTAGCCCAGCGAGGTGACGCTCCACAGCAACGTGAGGGGCAGGGCCAATGCCACCCAGCACCACTGCCACCCGAGCCGCAGGGCATAGAGCCATTGGCCATAAATAACCAGCCAGAGCCCGATGAGCAGCGATGCGCCCAGGGCCGGATAATAGAAGAACTGCGTCAGGTAACGGCCCGCCCACGAGAACCAGCCGCCGGGTTCGTCGTGAGAGACATCGGCCATCCAGAAGGAATTTTCCTGCGCCTCGTAGAGGTAGTCGCCGTTCTGCACGACAAGCCGCCACCACGAGAGGGCGATGATGGCCAATGCGCCGAGTGCAGGCACGAGCCACGAAAGGATAGACTTATTGCTCGGTTTCATCATGATTTGTCCAGTTTCATTTCAGGATAGGCGATACGGGCATGGTAGATGGACTCCAGACCCAGGATGAACGACTCCTTGGCAATCTGGATCTCCTGCAACGTGATACGGGCATGGTTCAGACGGCCCGACGAGATGAGTCCATCGACGATGTTGTTGACCAGCTTACGGAACGACGCCTCGTTGTACTCCTTCAGGCTCTTGGATGCCGCCTCGATACCGTCGCCCATCATGAGCAGAGCCTCCTCGCGCGACTCGGGGTCGGGGCCGACATAGGTGAAGAACTCCATATCGGGCGTCTCGTCGGGATGCGCATTGCACCACGTGACGTAGAAATACTTGACCACGCCACGGCCGTGATGCGTCGTGATGAAGCGGCGGATGTCGAGCGGAAGATTGGCTTTCTCGGCCAATTTCAAGCCCTCAGTGACATGTTTCTTGATGATTTCGACCGATTCCTCAATCGGCAGTTTCTCGTGCGGATTGCCGCCCATCTGGTTTTCGGTGAAATAGAGCGGATTCCACAGCTTGCCGATGTCGTGATAGAGCGCACCGGTGCGCACAAGCTGCGAACGGGCGCCGATGGCCTCGGCCGCAGCAGCCGTAAGGTTGGCCACTTGGAGCGAATGCTGGAACGTGCCCGGAGCCTCCTTCGACAGGCGCAGGAGGAGGCCTTGGCCCAGATTACACAACTCGACCAGCGTGACGCCCGACATGAAGCCGAACGCCTTCTCAAGGGCGAAGATGATCAGGTAGGAACTCATGAGCAGCGTGGCATTGCACAGCATCATCACAAGCACGACCCACGGCACGCGTGCCAGTGTCCCTTCATTTGCCAATGTAGAGGCGCAGTAGACGAGCGGATAGGTCACGGCGGCGACTATGCAGACACGCAGCAGCTGGGCGCGGTC
>JAEEGH010028865.1_pt1 | contig 10887 bp, 8 predicted proteins | sample 9134181 | NCBI WGS metagenome assembly JAEEGH01 (sample SAMN16246544, study PRJNA631951) | gut metagenome | biome: gut microbiome; feature: rumen; material: DP-attached | host: Bos | place: Iran: Karaj | collected 2018-10
GTATCTGATAGATATCTCCCGCTTCGCGAAATCCTGTAAATCTTGTAAATTATTGTTGGATTTCCAAGATTCGCCTGGGGTGTCGAAATCTTTTGAAATCTTAGATAATCTATTTCCAGGATTCCCTGGATTTCCGCCGCAGGCGGGGAGACCTTCAATCAGGCAGATGACGGTGCGGAAGTCGGCCTTGCGGTTGCTTTGGCCGTCGAGGGCGGCAAGCAACTTGTTGATATTGTCGTCGAAGGAGCAGTGCTCGCCGGCATAACGTGCCGAATAAACTCCCGGTGCTCCATTGAGCGCATCCACCTCCAATCCTGTATCGTCCGCAAACACCCCGTCCACTCTTAACTCATAACTCTTAACTTTTAACTGATCAAGCACCCACTCTGCTTTCTGCAAAGCGTTGCCTTGCAGCGTGTCGGCGGTCTCGGGAATCTCGCCTTCGAGGCCCGCCTCGGCCAGGCTCACCACCTCGGCTATGCCCTCCAGGGCTGCGCGCACCTCGACAAGTTTATGTTTGTTGTTGCTGGCAAAAATCAGTCGTCGCATATTTATATATATTGTTTTCCATTTAATAACACAAAAACAGCCTCTTTATTGTGTGGCACCTAAATTTAAAATCGTATCATCGACCTACCACCGACCTACCATCTCCCACCATGGTAGGAGTTGGTACGGAGATGGTACGGTGTTAGGACGGTGTTGGTACGGAGATGGTGCTAAGAATGAGGTAGTTAGAAAGCACAAAAAAACCGCGAATTTTGGAAAAAACGCGGTTTTTGATAAAAGTTTGTAACTTTGTAATAATCAGACCATTTGTTCAATATTCCAGACGAATGCCCGGATGCCGACCTCTTCGTTGCGCTTGTCGAGTTTGCGGACGGAGAGGAGGAGCTCGTCGACCTTGTCGTCGGGGACGACGGTCATGATGGCATTGTTGAGTTCGGGCCAGGTGTGGGTGCCGCGGTGTGGGTCGCCGACCTCGTGGCCGCGTCCTTGGACGTTCTCCCAGAAGGTGAAGCCGCGGATGCCGAGGGTGTCGAGCATGTATTCCACTCGTTCGTTGTTGGCCTGGTTGTATACTATTAAAACTGATTTCATGGGGTGAATGGGTTTAATGGTTTTACTGGGCGTTGTTGTCGAGTTCGATATTCATGAATACGAATTTCTTGCGTTCCTTCTCCTTTTTCTCTATGTCGCCGCGGCGGTTGAAGACGCCGTAGAGGACTGGGACGATGATGAGGGTGACGAAGGTGGAGACCGTGAGGCCGCCGATGACGACGAGGCCCATGGTGGTCCATATTTCGGAGCCTTCAGAGGTGGAGGTGGCCATGGGTATCATGCCGAGGATGGTGGTGAAGGCCGTCATGAGCACGGGGCGCAGACGGCTCTGGCCGGAGATGGCGATGGCCTCGTTGAGGGTGATGCCGCGTTCGCGCATGAGGTTGATGTAGTCGACCAGCACGATACCGTTCTTCACGACGATACCGATGAGCAGGATGAGGCCGAGGAGTCCCACCATGTCGAGGTTGTTGCCGGTGATGAACATCATGAGGATGACACCCGAGATGGCGAAGGGGATGGAGAACATGATGATGAAGGGCTTGGCGAAGCTTTCAAACTGCGAGGCCATAACGATGTAGACGAGCATCATGATGAGCAGGCCGAGCATGAGCATGTCGCGGCTCGAGTCCTGCTGGTCCTCATAGGCGCCGGCGAGGGCAACGTGGATTTCGGACGGTATCTCCATCTGGTCGAGCTCGTGCTGCACGCTCTGGGCGAGTTCCTGCAGCGAGGTGTTGAAGGGCATGACGGTGAGGGTGAGGTAGCGCTGGCGGTTCTTGCGCTCGATGGTGGGCGGGCACCAGTATTCTTCGACTTTTGCGAGTTCTTCGAGCTTGATAATCTTGCCGGTAGGCGTGGGAATGGAGAGTTGTTCGATGTCGGAGATGGAGGAGCGGTATTCCTCGCGGAGACGGACAACGATGTTGTATTCCTCGCCGTCTTCCTTGAGGAATCCGGCAGCCATTCCGTTGACGCGGTTGCGGACGTAGAGTGCTACGGTGGAGCCGTTGAGGCCGTGGAGGGCGAGCTTCTGTTTGTCGAAGGTGATCTTGAGCTCGGCGCGGTCTTCGTCGCGGCTAACCTTGGTGTCGCGGGCACCGGGGACGTTCTGTTCCACACGGCGTTTGAGCTCTTGGGTGAAGTTGGTGGTGAGGTCGAAGTCATAGCCGTAGATTTCGACGGCGAGCGAGTTGTTGCCGCCACCGCCCATCATGCCGCCCTGGTTGACCTGGAAGTTGACCAGCTCGGGATACTCGGCGAAGCACTTACGCAGCTTCTCCTGCATCTGGAAGATGGTCTCGTCGCGGTCGTACTTCTTGGTGCAGCGGATGGTCATGGAAATCTTGTTGTTGGTGGTGGAGTTGAAGAGCGCGGCGAAACCGGCGTCGTCGTTGGAGCCTGCCGTGGTGGAGACCACCAGCACATCGTCGCCGAGGATGCTGTAGATGTCGTCTTCCATGTGGCGTGCGGTCTTGAGGGTCTCCTCGATGCGGGTGCCGCGTTGCAGCTCGGCGCTGACGGAAATCTGGCCGTTGTCCTGCTCCTTCATGAAGTCGAGGCCGATGGAACCGGACATCATGGGCAGGAGGGTGACGACGAAGAAGGCGAGGGTGATGAGGAGGGTGACGCGTTTGTGGCGCAGGCACCAGCGCAGGAGGTTGGCATAGGCGGCGTCGATGGCATCGAAGGCGCGGCCCACGAAACGGTGGTAGAAGCTGTGCTCTTTCTTGTACTGGTAGGCTTCCTCGTCCTCTTTCTTGAAGAAGAAGGGACGCTCTTTGAGCATCTTGGAGGAGAGCATGGGTATGAGGGTGATGGCGGCGGTGGTGGAGACGCAGACCACGATGGTGATGATCCAGCCCATCTCTTTCATGAAGATACCCATCATGCCGGGCAGCATGGTGAGGGGCACAAAGACGGCCACGAGCACCAGGGTGGTGGCGATGACGGAGGTCCACACCTCGTTGGTGGCGCAGATGGCGGCCTCGCGCGGGTTCTCGCCTCGGTCGATATGCTTGGAGATGTTCTCGAGGACCACGATGGCATCGTCGACCACCATGCCAATGGCCACGGTGAGCGAAGCCAGGGAGATGATATTCAATGAGCTGTCGGCCAAGAGGAGGTAGATGAAGGAGGTGACGAGGGAGATGGGGATGGTGAGGGCGATGATGATAGTGGCGCGCCAGTTGCCGAGGAAGACGAGCACCACGAGGACCACGAAGAGGAGGGCGTAGAAGATACTCTCGCTGAGGCCGTTGATGGCATTGACAATCTCCTCGGAGCCGTCGCGGATGAGGGTGGCCTCGATGTCGGGCGGCATGGTCTTCATGATTTTGTCCATCTCGGATTTCACCTGGCGGGCAATCTGCACGGTGTTGGCGCCGGTCTGCTTGGAGATGATGATGCGGCCGCCGTCGTGGCGGTTGATTTTCTCGTCGAGGGAAAGGTCCTTGATGGTATCGCGCACGGTGGCGAGATCGCGCACAAAGACCTGCTTGCCGGTCATGGTGGTGGTGACCGCGATGTCGGCTATCTCGGAGCTTTCGACATATTCGCCTTTGACGCGCATCTGGTACTGCTCCTTGCCCATCTTGACGGTGCCGGATGCCAGGTCGAGGTTGTTGGCCGAGATGGCGTTGCCCACCTGTTCGAGGCTGATGCCATAGGCGTCGAGCTGTTTGGGGTCAAGGTCGATATAGACATAGCGCTGGGGGGCACCGGAGACGGTGATGTTGCCGATGCCATCGATGCGGTTGAGCTCGTTGACAACATTGTCTTCGAGGATGCGGTCAAGTCCCGAATAGCTCTCCTTGGCGGTGAAACCATAAATCATGATGGGCATAGCCGAGGAGTTGAGCTTCAGAATCATGGGACGGGAAACGCCTTCGGGCAGATTGTCGAAGAGCAAGTCGACATAACTTCGTATGTCGTTCAACGCCTCATCGATATCTTCGCCCCATTCAAACTCGAGGGTGACGACGGAGATATTGTCGCGCGAGTTGGAGGTGATGTTCTTCAGACCATCGACGGAGTTGAGCGAGTTCTCGATGATTTTGGTGATGTTGGTCTCTATGTCGCTGGCGTTGGCTCCGGCGTAGGTGGTCATCACGGTGACATAGGGCGGGTCCATCTCGGGCATTTGGTCGATAGGTAGCCGCGAGAGGGAGAAGAGTCCCAGCACGATGACGGCCACAAAGATCAGGCCTGTCGTGATGGGCTTGTTGATTGCTGTTTTATAAATGGCCATTGTTATTCTAGTTCTTATAGTTTATTCAACGATTTCCAGATTGTCGCCGTCGACGAGGCGTGCCTGGCCGGTGACGACGAGGCGGTCGCCGGCTTTGAGGTCGCCGGGTTCGACGGGGATGATTTCGATGCGGTCGTCGAAGCGCTGGCCCATGGTGACGGCCACGCGGCGGGCGGTGTTGCCGTCGGCAACGAAGACGTAGCGGTCATTCGAGCCGGTGAGTTTCAGCACGCTCTGGTAGGGCACCACGATGGCGTCGATCTCACCAATGGCGAGGGTGGCGCGGACATACATGCCGGGACGTATTTTCTCGCTGCTGTTGGGAATGTTTAGCTTGGCTTGGAAGGTGTGGCTGGCGGGGTCGATGGTGGGGTAGACGATCTCGATGGTGGCGGGGAAGGTCTGGCCGGGATAGATGTCGCTGGCGATGTCCACCTTCATGCCTTGCTTGACGAGGGGGAAGTAGGTCTCGGGGATGTTGATGATGGCCTTGAGACGGGAAATCTGGGTCAGCGTGAGGATGGGCTGGCCGGCATACATTTCGCCATCCTCATAGTTCTTGGCGCTGATGACGCCGGCGAACTGGGCCTTGACGAAGGTGTTCTGGTTGAGGAATTTCTCGCTTTCCACCAGCTGGTCGTAGCCGGCCTTTGTCTGGTCGTAGACCTGTTCGCTGACGGAGCCGCTGGCTTTGAGGGCGGTGACGCGGTCGAGCTCGGTCTTGGTGCTGGCCAGGTTGATGCGAGTGGTGTTGAGCTGGGTTTGGTCCATGCGGACGAGCATGGAGCCCTTCTGCACACGACTGCCCACTTCGACATAGATGTGTTCGATGTGACCGGTGACCGACGGGGCAATGTTCATGGTTTCGTAGCCTTCGAGGGTAGAGGAGAGTTCGAGGCTCTTGGCGATGCGTTCGCTCTGGAGCACCTGGACCTTCACTTTCTCGGCTTCTTTCTTGGTGGTGGTGGCTGCTTTGTCGCCGCCTTTGCCGCCGCAGGCCACCATAGAGAGGGCGGCGATGGCGACGGTCGCAATTTTGAGATATTTATTCATTGTAATTATTATTTTATTCTGTGAAAAATGCATTAGTTGTTCGAATTGAGCAGGTCCTCAAGGGCCACCTGGGCGCTGATGACACTCATGACGGCCTGGATGTAGTTGCTTTGGGCGGAGATGATGTCGGTGGAGGCCGTGGTGACCTCGAGACTGCTGGCGCGGCCAAACTTGTATTTTTCTGTCACGTTGTCGAAAACACGGCGTGTGACATCGAGGTTGCGGCTCTGTATGTCGTAGTTCTCGAGGGCGGTGACAAGGTCGTATTGCAGCTGGTTGAACTGCACACGCAAGCCGTCTTCTGCCTGGCGACGGGAGTTGGCAGTCTCCTGCTGGGCAATCTTGGCACTCTTGACGGATGCGTAGCGGGTGCCGGAAGAGAGCAACGGCATGCTGATGCTGGCGCCGATCATGTTCGGCGGGGTCATGTTGAATCCTTCGTCCTTGCCGAAGTAGGTCTTGGCGCTGTACTGATAGTAGGCTGAAATGGTGGGCAGGAAGTCCATCCATGCCATGTTGACTTGACGGGTGGCCAGCTCTTCGTTCTTGGCCAGGAGTTGGTAGTTGTAGTTGTTCTCGATGTGGAAGGGTGTGTTGAGGATGGAGGCAGCTCCTTCGATACTGAGGATGTCATCGATGGGGGTGGTGAGTTCGACGGTACTGTTCACGTCGGCCCCCAATTGGAGCAACAGCGAGTTGCGGAGCATCTGTAGCGAACGCTTGGTGCTGTTGATGCTGCTCTTCATGGAGGCTACCTGCACCTGCAGCTTGTCGGCATCCACCTGTTCGGCGGCACCCACGTTGACGGCAGCCTGGCTGGTGGCGGCAAGGCTCTCAAGGTTGGCCAGGCTGGAGTCCAGCAGGCCCACGGTCTGCTCCATCACCAGAATGCTCACGTAGACGTTCTTCACCTGCGAACGGGTCTGCTGCTCGGTCTGCTGGCGCGAGAGGTCGGTCATCTCAAGGGCCAGTTTCTGCATCATAGTACCGACAACCTGAGCTCCCGAGAGGGCCACGGCAGCTGTGAGGCTGAAGGTGCCGCTGGGGTTCATGGCGATGCCGCCACTCGACGAGGTGTTGCTGCTGCCGCTCGAGGGGAAGGAAATGGGCATGGTCACGCCTCCGATGGTCACCGAATCGGGCATCATCGACATCATTGACCCTCCGCCGCCAAAGTTCATCGTGTAGCCGCACATGTTCTGGTAGTCGAAGCCCGCCTTCAACGACGGAAGCATGGAAGAGAGAGTCTTCCAACGTTCCATCTCGGCCTTCTTCACTTCGAGGTCGGCATTCTTCATCGTGGCGTTGTGCTCGATGGCATACTGCTGGGCCTCGCTCAGCGACAGCTGCAGCGTCTGCTGCGCCGTGGCCGTGAGCCCCATGCTTGCCAGCACAATGGCTAATGTCAGTCTTTTCAGTTTCATTGTTATTATTGTTTTACTTTTTTATTATCAAAACACATTGTCGGCATCCAACTTTTGGATGACCTCGGCGAAGTGGTTCACCTCGCGGTCGTAGCGGATGAGGGTATCGGTGGTCATCAATCCGCGCAGGTAGGTGAAGCACATCTCGTTGATGCGGCGGGCGTACTCGTCGCGGTCCGATACATCGGAGCTGCGCTGCTGTTGGATGAGGTTGCAGAAGAAGTCGATGGCTACCTTCACATCGGCATCGGGACGCAGGTAGTTGTGGCTGCGCACATAGTCCATGCCGTGCAGCAGAAGTGCGCGCAGGCGGTCGCTGTGCACCTTGAAGAAACGGTCGTGTATCTCGGGGTAGTAGCGCTCCGTCTCATCGATGATGCGGCGGTATTTGTGGATGAACATGGCGTTGGTTCGAAGCATGTACATGGCCACCAGCAACGGTTCGTCCACCTGGCTATGGGCTTGGCGGTGACGGGCGTTGGTGCGTTCTTGCACAAGGGTGAGGCACTCGGTGAGCAGCTCTTCCTTGTTGGCGAAGGTCTCGTAGAGGGTACGCTTCGACATGTGCAACGTCTGTGCGATGTCGTCCATCGTAACACCCCTGCAGCCCCGCTCGTTGAACATCTGCAGCGCTGTCTCCACGATTTTTTCCTTGTTATCTTCGTTTGCCATTGGGCTCTATCTGTTTGTCTTTTAGAGGCTAATTTGGGTTATATATAATAATTGTACCCGCGAAAAGCGCTGCAAAGATACAAAAAAACTCCGAAAACCAAAAAAGTTTTCGGAGTTTCTATAGTTAAATAATCTTAACGCTACTTTTCCTTGTGCTCGGGGATGGGCTGCAAGGTGCCAATCTGCACCTTCATGCGGGTGCCGGGGGCGGCTTCGACGATGGCCCATGCGCCATCGCGGCTGACGAAACTTACGTGGATGCCGCCGGCGGTCATCAGTTTGTCTCCTTTCTGCAGGCTGTCACGGTAGGCCTGTTCTTTTTTGGCTTTCTGGCTCTGCGGACGGATGAGGAAGAGGTAGAACACGGCTATCATCAGCACAATCATGATGGCTGTTTTCCAGCCGTTGGCAATGTCGAGGAGTATGAATTCAGTCATTTTTCTTATTTTTTTCCCATTAAAACGGCATCAGCCTTTTTTTATTGCATAAAAATGCAATATTTTTCTTTAAATGTCGTTAAAAGGATTAGTATGAATGACATGAATGCAAAGTATCGGGAATTGCGTGAACGCTATCCCGAATTTGAATACGAAGCCTACCACTACCGCTGGACCGACGAAGGGTTGCGCCTGTGGTTCGATTTCCGCATGGGCGAGGTGGAGTTCCATCCCGAGGCCTTGTTCGAGGCTCGCCCGTTCCTTGATTGCAAGGCCGAGTCCCTCGATCGGCAGGTGTTCGATATCGGCATGATAGAGTTGATAAGCTACTGGAAATGTGCTTGTCCTCCGATGGTGAAGGTTTCCTGTGGCACGCTTACCGAAGAGCAGATTTCTTTTTGGAAGAAACTCTACTGGAATGGTCTCGGCGAGTTCTTTTACACCAATGGCATTGAAGAAACGCCAGAGACGTTTATGAAAGTGGAAAGTGGAGAGAGAAAAGTGGATAACATGTGTGAACAAATGCCACCCACTACCCACTACCCACTACCCACTCATTACTTGGTCCCCATCGGTGGCGGCAAGGACAGCGTCGTCACTCTTGAACTGCTGCGTCGGGCGGGGAAGACCATCCGGCCGCTCATCATGAACCCCCGCGGTGCCACCGTCGAGTGCGCATCCAAAGCCGGCTTCCCCATTGACGAGGTGCTCGTCATCCTCCGCAAAATCGATCCTACATTGTTGGACCTCAACGCCAAAGGTTACCTTAACGGGCACACACCCTTCTCGGCCATGCTGGCGTTCTACACCCGTTTGGCCTCCGTCTTGAGCGGTATCCCCAATGTGGCTCTCAGCAATGAAAATTCTGCTAATGAGAGCACGGTGATTGGCACATCGGTCAACCACCAATATTCGAAAAGTCTCGAATTCGAGGATGACTTCCGCCGCTATTGTCCGGGGTTCAATTATTTCAGTTTCTTGAGACCTCTTAGCGAATTGCAAATCGCCATGTTGTTCAGTCGGTTTACTGACTATCACGATGTTTTCCGTTCCTGCAATGTGGGCAGCAAGCAGGATATCTGGTGCGGCCACTGCGCCAAATGCCTCTTCGCCTATATCATTCTCTCGCCATTCATCGAGCCTGATCGGCTGAACCAAATCTTCGGCAAATCGCTACTCGACGACCTTACACTCGAACATGAGTTTCGCCAGTTGCTTGGCCTTGAGGCCACTAAACCCTTCGAGTGTGTCGGCACTGTCAGCGAAGTGCGTCAGGCACTATCGATGGCCATCGAACGCTGGTATAAAGGTCGCCGCCCGAAGCTCCTTGAGCAGCTGGAATGGCCGGATAATTTTGAAATACAGAATTTAAGGAAGATTGCTCCCGTCGGCAACCTCACAGAGGAAGAATTCCAAATCATTCAGCAAGCATGTACAGAGAAGAACAACTGAAATCCCTTCTTGAAGGACGCCGAATACTCGTTGCAGGCTACGGCCGTGAGGGCAAGAGTGCTGAGAACCTGATCAAAAGACTCCTTCCCGATGCACCTCTCTCCATTGCCACGCAGGTGGAAAGTGGTAAATGGAAAGACTCGGATGGCCACTGGCACGACGACTGGCTCTTTGACATGGTCGTAAAATCCCCAGGAATCCCTGATTTTCAGCTCCCAACTCCCAACTTCCAACTATCAAGCCTCACCGACCTCTTCCTCCAAGTCTACGGCGACTTCACCATCGGTGTCACGGGCACCAAGGGCAAGTCCACCACCGCCAGCCTCATCCATCATCTGCTGCCGGGTTCCATCCTGGCAGGCAACATTGGCATCCCGCTTTTCGATATCCTCGACGACCTCCGCGAGGACAGCATTGTTGTGGCCGAACTCAGCTGTCACCAGTTGGAGAATATCCATCGCGGCCCCCATGTCGCCGTGCTGCTCAATCTCTTCCAGGAGCACCTCGACCACTACGAAAATTACCTTGGCTACAAGATGGCCAAGATGCAGATCAGTTTGAAGCAGCAGGCAGGCGACCACTTCTTCTACTGCACCGACAATGAGGAGCTGCGCTTGTTAGAGAAGAGTTATGAGTTAAGAGTGAAGAGTGAATTGCATCCATATTCTATCAGTGATATCGACGACACCGAGAGGGCCTTGCTGGAGGCCTGTCCGCTGGAGGGCGAGCATAACCGTAGCAACGCGTTGGTGGCATGTCGTGTGGCATCGCTTGTGAAGCGTCAGCCACTTTCCTCTTTTCACAGTTCACTTTCCTCTTTCCATGGCCTGCACCATCGTATGGAAAAGGTGGGAACGGTAGCAGGCATCACATGGTACGACGACAGTATCTCGACCATTCCTGCCGCTGCCATCGCCGCCGTGCGGGCCCTCGGGCATGTCGACACTCTCATCCTCGGCGGCTTCGACCGTGGCATCGACTACACGCCATTGGTCGACTTCCTGAAAGAAAATCCGATACAGAACCTTGTTTTTGTCGGCGCCGCCGGCCGCAGAATACAGCAAATGCTACCCACTGCCCACTACTCACTACCCACTCATATCGTCGAAGACGATTACACGAAGATAGTCCCTTGGTGTGCTGAGCATACGCCGCAGGGTGGGGTGGTGCTGCTTTCTCCAGCTGCTGCCAGCTACGATGCTTTCAAGAACTTCGAGGTTCGCGGCGACTTCTACCGTGAACAGATATTGAAACTTAATAATTAAAACTCAATCAGATTGTAAAAGATTGTAAAAGAGAATCTACGCAATAAATAATCTTTTATAATCTTTTACACTCTGATTGGAAAAAAATTATGATTGATTATAAAGAAATAAGGAGGACTCTCCACGAGCACCCGCAGACCGCCGGCAACGAGCAGTTTGCACACGATATGATAGTCAAACATCTGCAGGGTCTCCATCCCACCAAGGTCTACACCAACGTTGGTGGCTACGGCGTCATCGCCGTCTGGGAAGGAAGAGTGGGTAGTGGGGAG
>JAEEGH010028868.1_pt1 | contig 10887 bp, 7 predicted proteins | sample 9134181 | NCBI WGS metagenome assembly JAEEGH01 (sample SAMN16246544, study PRJNA631951) | gut metagenome | biome: gut microbiome; feature: rumen; material: DP-attached | host: Bos | place: Iran: Karaj | collected 2018-10
ATTAAAGGACTTAAGTGATACAGATATGGAAAGAATGGCAAAAAATAAAAAGAAAAACAAGAATACAGATGTCAGGAACCGGATCTTCGAGATCATCCAGATCGGAAGCCGCAAAGATCCGGCAAGCGCGGCATTTGATGCGGCACTTATCACCATAGTAATACTGAATATCCTGTCACTTATACTGGAATCCTTCGAACAACTTTCCTGTCTGGCGGGATTCTTCAAGTTCCTGGATGTGTTCAGCATCGTATTCTTTACCATAGAATATTTCTTAAGGATCATCACTTCGGATCATCTTTATCCGGAGTTATCAAGATCCAAAGCCGTTCTTCGCTTCATCTTTTCATTTGACGGAGTGATAGAACTGCTGACCATACTGCCCTTCTACTATCTCTCGGGATTTGTGGTGTTCAGACTACTTAGAGTGGCAAGAATCTTGAGGCTCTTTAAGATCAACTCCACCTATGATTCATTCCACGTTATCGTATCGGTGTTCAAGGACAAGCTGAGTCAGATAATGGCTTCCGTCATGATCATCCTGATCCTGATGCTCTCTTCAAGTCTCTGCATGTATTCCGTTGAACATGAGGTACAGCCGGATGTATTCCCCAATGCACTGTCGGGTTTGTGGTGGGCTGCCACAACAATATTCACTGTAGGATACGGCGATCAGTGTCCTGTCACGGTAATGGGCAAGATCATAGGAATAATAATCGATTTCCTGGCCATGGGAGTTATTGCGGTTCCTACTGGAATCATCTCCGCAGGCTTCGTTGAAAAATATCAGGCCATACGAAGAAACCAGGCCGCAGGTGAGGAAAAAGCCGGTCTCATCACCCTGACAGTAAATGCGGAAACACCCTATGTAAACAAAAATATCGGATACGTGGAAGACAAAGAAAACACCGACATCCTGGTACTCATAAGAGACGGGGTATGTGCGGTGCCCACAAGAAATATCATACTGAAAACCGGCGACACGCTGGTGTGCAGAAGAACGGATTAAAAAAAGGCCATAAGGCCTTTTTTTAATTGCTCTTTATCTCATATCTCCTGTACAGGATAAATCCCACAGCAATAAATATAACAGATAACAGTGCATACATCACGCCCGCCACCTGATATGATCTGAAGAAATGTCCCCCTATCTTAAATAGTCTGTATTCATATACAAGTCTCGGAGAAACCTGAATGGAAGGCAGAAGCGAGATCCATTTTGATAAAGTCTTCATTTTCATGGGGATCGATACCCCTGCCGCAAACAGTAAGAAATAACTTCCGAACAGTATTCCCATGGTTGCGACTCCGTTTCTTGTGACTTCCGATACGAACAATGAAAATGCGGAAAGCAGCATACATCCCAGTACCGTAAGAACAATAAGTATCAGGCTCACCTGTCCCACAGTAAGTCCCATCTGTGTAAAGGGATAAAGTGTGATCTCGGAAATATCCATTCCGGAGATTCCCCATGCAGCAGATACATAGATCAGAAACGCTGATAACAGCACGGATACGGACACCAGACAAAAAGTCATTCCCGCAAGGATCTTTGCAAAATACAGTTCCTTTTCACCATTGATGCAGGACCTTATCATGGGATCAGTCTTTCTCTGGGTTTCAACGGAAAACCCGGAAGCCAGTCCTATTCCCAGTAAAAAGAGCATCATTATCATGGTGTTTGAAATTCCGTTCTGTATGCCGGAAGCAACAACGGAATCATGCCAGATAACAGGCTCTTCTGTCTGCTCTTCCATTTCTTTCCAATATCTGATCTCTTCTTCATCAAGATAACTTTCCGAATATGCTTCATCTATAACTTCCAGTCTCATGGCATAAAGCTCATCAGCGGAAATACCGTCAGAGATCACCTTATCGCCTCTTATATCCACTATCCAGTCTTTCAGTGAATCATAGGCCACATTTTTGTCATCCGTCAGTGTGCCGTACTCATCGGTAACGGCATACCATTCACCAAGGAGTTCATCATCAAGGGTGCGGTAATTGATCCTGTCATACTCGCTCAGGATCTTAGGATCGATATTTCCTCTTACTTCAAATTCACCCTGAATAAGCGAATATGCAAAAAGTATCAGGAAGGTAACCACAGTAACTTTATTTCGTAACAGTTTTTTCAGTTCAAACTTATACAGTGCTCCAAAGCACGAATTCTTTTTCATATATCAGACTCCTTCCAAGTCATTCATACTGTTTAAGATAAAATTCCTCCAGGCTGCCGTCAGAATCTTTCCAGACTCCCTGCCAGCTTATGCGGCCTTCTTTTACCATGATCAGTCTGTCCGCAACATGTTCGATATCGGAAACTATATGGGTGGATAATAAAACGATGGATTCTTTTCCCAGTTCTCCGATGAGATTTCTGAATCTTACTCTTTCCTTGGGATCCAGTCCCGCCGTGGGTTCATCCAGTATAAGGACCTCGGGTCTGTTGATAAGAGCCTGGGCGATGCCTATTCTCTGCTTCATTCCTCCCGAATATTTCTTTATCTTTTTATCCGCAACATCTTCAAGATCCACAAGTTTCAAAAGTTCGGCTGTTCTGGTCTTAGCGGCTTTCTTCTCGAGACCCTTAAGAGAACAGAAATACATCAGAAATTCCCTTCCGGAAAATTCGGGATAATAACCGAAATCCTGGGGAAGATATCCGAGAACATTTCTGTAACTCTCACTTTTCACAGACTCTTCTCCATATGTGATCTCACCGCTTGTGGGGGTAAGGATCCCGCTGAGCATACGCATAAGAGTGGTCTTTCCCGCTCCGTTTGCACCAAGAAGCCCCGTGACTCCTTTTTTCAGGCTGAAGCTCATATCATCAACCGCGATCTTTTCATCATATTTCTTTGTAAGTCTTTCAACTTTTAATTCCATGCTACTGCCTCCGAACGAATGGTTTTAACAGCTTCGAATACGTCAAAAGTAAACAGAAGGGCTGCCACAGGCACTAAGAATCTGATATCTGCATGATCATAGAAACCGGTAATTACAAGCAGCAGGTGAAGCATTGACACAATGGCTGCAATCCCCGCAAAACAATATGGATTGTCTCTGCCGTAGCCGCTTCTTTCAGCTATAATACAGCTTGCAGTGGTAACAAAAAGCGGTATCAGCAATATGGATGCCGAAGCAAATACTCCGTAGGTTTCTCCGATCATTTCAAAGACCGAGATCAGAATGGAAGCAATGATCTGTACCGCAAGTATCAGGGTCATTCTCGCAAAAAATATACCCTTCGCGGAAAACCTTGTTGCCGCTTCCAGTTCATATACTCCGTGGAGCTTTGATCTGAATACTTCGATCATTCCAAGGCATCCGAGAAACGGCATGAAAGTCGCAAGGACCAGAACCCTGTCGGTATCTAACTTTTCGGGAACAAAGAATCCGACAGTCAGGGCAAGAACGGTTAATACCCAGACCCGCTTACGTATATATCCGGCCTGTACTAAGATCATTCTTAGGTTTCCGTTTGAACGAACCCTTCCCGCACCCGCATTTTTTCTTATGAATGCATCTTTTGCTGCGGGATCCGGAGATTCTGTATTGCTTTGCAGGATTTTTTTAAGATCTTTGTCTTTCATATCTTTATCCCTCAAGAAGTTTTGCCAGCTGCAATTTTGCGTTATTCAGTCTTCTGTATAAAGCAAATCGTGAGATGCCTGTGATCTTTGATATCTCTGAAAGGGGCTCTTCGTTTATAAAACGTAAGACCACCAGTTCACGGTCCTCTTCACTCAGCGAATTCAAGGCTTTGTTAACGGTATCTTTGTCAATCACCGCCTCTTCAAATCCATCGGTAACAGGTTCGCTTTCAAGATCTTCAAGATTCATTGGTTTTGCTTTTCTGTACTCGTCTATGATCAGATGCTTTGCTATGGTATACAGATATCTGTCCGGCTCGGTGCAGGTACTTTTTAAGTATCTTAAGAACGTTTCCTGGGTCAGATCTTCAGCCAGCTGTTTATTTCCGACTTTGTAATAGCAATACCGGTATATTTTGTCGTAATACTCTTCAATTTCCATGGAAATCAGCCCTGCACCTCCCTTCTGTAATGATAGACGAACGAACAAATAAAAATGTGCGGGAAAAATAAAAAAAATTTCCCCCGGAGCATTGCTCAGGGGGATTACTTTGGAAAAATGCGGATGAAGGGACTCGAACCCACACGCCGAAGCACAAGAACCTAAATCTTGCATGTCTACCAATTCCATCACATCCGCGTAAAACGTACTGTGTAAATATACATCAAACAGGTACGTTTTGCCAATATCATTCTGCTCCGATAGCAGAGATTCCCTCAACTATGGCAGGAAGGAACTGCTGCTTTCTGGAAACAATGCCTCGTAAGTAAAGAGAAGATCCGTCCTCCGGAATATCTGCCTGGAAGCCGTTCTTCAACACCTCTTCCGAATTCTCCCCGACCCAGATAACTTTTGAACTCTCTGAAGGAATAAGAGTGACCATAAAGAATGCCATATCAAGCTTCTCGGAGTTCATGAATGCCTTAATGGCATCCCTTGCCTTGGACTCGGCAATCTCAGTCTCCTCCTTCATCATGGCATTTACCTGGGAAATTCCTACGGAATAACCTTCAATGGTAAACTTCTTGAAATCACGCCTGAGAAGTTCTTCGCCGGTCTTTCTTTCGAAGTCGCTTCCGGCCTTGAACATCTCCCTTGCGAATTCATCCTGTCTGATACCTGCGATATGAGCCAGTTCATTTCCGCACTGGATATCAACATCAGTACAGGTAGGGCTCTTATAGATAAGAGTATCGGAAAGGATCGCCGCACACAGAAGTCCCGCTATCTCGGGCTTCACCTCCACATGGGCTTCCTTATACATAAGATAAACTATTGTTGATGCGGAACCTAAAGGCTGGTTTCTGAAAAATACAGGGGATATGGTCTCCACCGCACCGAGCCTGTGGTGATCTATGATCTCAAGGATGGTTGCGGATTCGATTCCTGTAACCGCCTGATTCTTCTCATTATGGTCCATCATGATGACCTGTTTTTTCCTGGCTCCCAGAAGGTTTCTTCTGGAGATCATTCCCACATACTCTCCCTTTTCATCAAGAACCGGGAAATACCTGTGGTGAGCCTGGGCCATGACAGGCCTTACGTCATCAAAATAATCGGTCATTCTGAAAGTGACTATATCCTTGGTCTTCATGAAATAGAAAACAGGAATAGCCTGGTCTATCATTCTGGAAACGCTGAAGGCATCGTATTTTGTAACGATGATCCTTACGTTTTTCTCTGAAGCGGCATTTCTTACTTCATCATCGGGTCTGGTTCCGGAACAGGTAATAAGACATCCCGCACCTGCTTCAAGACATTCCTTCGCATCCTCGGTTCCGTCCGGAAGGATAACAATATCTCCCCTGGATACGCCTGCTGCCCCAATCTGTGACACTACGACCTTACCGCTTTCCACGGTACCCTCTTCATTGCCGGCTACAAGAGTTCCTTCAAGGGTTTCTACAATGTTTGAATAAGGTGTATGAGATGCCGCAAGGATACCGCAGTCATCGGTATCCATGTAGGATTCAACGATATCACCGAGAGTAATGAGACCTTTCAGATCCTTACCCTCAGTAATGCAAAGAGTTACAACATTTGCATCATGCATGGCTTTCCATGCGTTTTTGAGGGACATAAGAGGTGAAGCTCCGGGAAGTCTCTTGATATCCATATCCATTACCTGGATCCTGATATCCTTCACATACTCGGGAGGCTTTACTCCGAATTTAGACAGGACAAATTTCGTCTCATCATTGAGATGTCCGCATCTTACCGCACGATAATCTCCACCGGTGAGCCTGTTTTTAAGGTCAGCATAACCGATGGCCGAGCATATGGAATCCGTATCGGGATTTTTGTGTCCGATGACATATACCGGACGTGACTGATCCACCTGCATTCTCTACCTCTTTTCACAAAACCTTAAGTTAACGATTCACTCTTCAATGTATCCGGGAGTAGGACCAAAGTACGAATTGCTTCTTTCTCCCCGTGCACTTCTTACAATGAGCCTCATAAGAACAGCTCCGGGATCACATCCGTAAAGGGTCAGGGTATTTTCACCCTTTTTACCTTTAATGGTTATGTTGGAAAGTTTTTCCTGCATGAGCGCTGCAATACACCACTCCCTGCTGTGATTTTCTCCCGCTTTGTATGTATCGGGTACTCCCTTTACCTTCATGATCTCTCCGCCGTTAAGGGAAAGAGCCAGTGAAGAATATGTATCCTTGAAAACAGGGCCGCCCACAGCCTGTGAAATGATGATCTCATATTCACCGTCTTCGGGAAGATAAAAGCTGTACTCTGCGGAAGGCATATCGGAAGGATTTTTGTTTCCTCCGTCTGTGGGATAAACTCTCATACCGCTCTCATATTTTCCGTAAGGAGCAAATACCTTGAAATCGCATCCCTTGCCGGCTTCGATCTTTCTGAAATCCGCAGCCTCGATTGCACACTCAAGATTTACTCCGTTTCTCGGAACGTTGATCTCTGCGGGAAGAACGGGAACAAAGTGATGAGCTTTAAGTTCTTCGGCAGTGAAGTCTCTTGCGGTCACCTTTACCTTCGCATTGCATCTGCCGGAGTGAACGGTGATAAAGCCTGTGAGGTTTTCTTTTCCTGCATCGAGACATGACTCGTGACGCAGATACTTATCGGCACTTACGGTGATCCTTGCGATGCTGACCTCAGGACCTTCCGGATAAAGAGCGTTTTCCGGAGCTGCGCCCTTAAGACTGCCTTCTGCAGCAGAGAGGATGAGCCAATCCGCATCAGCCCCTGCTTTCCAGGTACAATCATCCTTGCAGCAGTTCTCTACGATGACTTCACCGGTCTTTCCGGGAATAAGGAGATCCGTCATGAGCAGTTCTTTCTTCGTCCAGTCACCGCCCATGGTAAATAACTCATAGCCGTTAACGCTTACGCAGACTCTGTCTCTTTCATAGGGAGTCACATAAGCTCTTACGGGAACCATGTGCTCTTCTTCGTTCCAGTTGGTGAATCCGATATGCTCGGAAAGCATCATTCCTTTCCACTTGCCGTTTCCGAGGGCGTTATATTCGTTACAGAGCTTTTCATCAAGTTCTATGCACTGTCTGATACCCTCTGCGTAGTAATTGGCAGAAGGACATCCACGTCTGGCAAGAAGCATGTTCTTACCGCTGTAAAGTTCCATGGTAAGTACATTCATTGATGCCTTTGCAGGGAAATAGATCAGCTGGAAGAATGCATCCTCGCTTTCATGACCCTTCATCTTCTCATATGCCGCATCGGATGCAGCTATTATCCTGCCTGCTTTTGCAAGGAGCTTTGCACTCTCCCTGAAACGGACAGGGCTGAAGGTCTCGGGGCCAATGCTTTCGGGACGTCTTGCGGAAGCCATGCGGGTGTAATCATCCAGGATCCCCGCAAGTTCCGAAACAGTCTCTTTGTTTTCTCCTGCAAACTGTTTTGCAATCCACTCTGCGGTATAGGAAGGATAATCGTTGCTCCACTTGTCATAATCATATGCAAGGTCCATGAAGAAGTTCAGAGGAAATTCCACGGGCTTGATATCGCCGACGTTTACGATCCACAGATCCTTTATTCCGCACTCGTAGGCCTGGCTCATCTGCTCAGCAACTCTTGAGATGTAGCTTGAATTGACCCATTCGTAGGATACGGGACCACCGTGATAATCAAGGTGATAGTACATTCCGAATCCGCCCTTGTGATCACGGTCAATGGCGGGAGGAAGAAGTCTCATGTTCCCGTGGTTATCATCTGCAAGAAGGATGATGGTTCCGTCAAGTCCTTCCCAGGTCCTTAAGCCTTCGTTTTCCTCATCGCCGTAATAGAATTTTTCAACTTCCTTATATACGGCAAACACGGTATCGATCTCCGATACCCTATCTCCGTAGACTTCATTAAGAAGCTCGGTCTGTGTGGTTATGACATCCTTGAGGTAATTGATATTGTCGAGGGTGGTGCATTCCCTTCCAAGCATCTCAGAGTCTGCTTCACCTCTCATACCTACGGTTACGATATTTTCAAAGGGAGCATTTCTCTTAAGACCGTCTCTCCAGAAATTGATAAGCCCCTCTCTGTTTCTGTTGAAGTTCCAGTCATTTCCGTAGATGGAATCGGGACCTTTAACATGGGAGAATTCCTCTCCATGTCTCATACAGGGCTCATGATGGGAAGTGCCCATTACAACACCGTATTCATCCGCAAGTCTTGCATTCTCTATGCCGGGCCCGTCCTCCGAAAAACATGAAGCCCACATGGCAGGCCAGAGATAATTTCCGTGCATTCTTAAAAGCAGTTCGAACACGTGATCATACATCTTCGCATTGAAACCGCCGAAGCCATCAGTGGTCCAGTTTCCATAAGAAGGCCACTCATCGTTAATGAAAAATCCTCTGAATTTTACGGAGGGTTCTTTGCTTACAGTGTTATCACTATCGGTTATATCCACTGCAGTCTTTTTAGCAGGTACCGCATCCGCAAACCATACCCAGGGGCTTACACCGAGAAGTTCGGACACGTGGAAAAGACCGTAGATGGTTCCCCTCTTGTCGCTTCCTGCAATAACTATGACAGTCTTACCGTTTATTTCAACGACGTTAAAAAGATATACTTCTCTTTTGCCTCGGACATTAGACAGATCTATTATCTTATCGGCTTCCAACCGGTCAATGATACCGGACTTTCCGATGCAGCCTGCATAGATGGCACTGTCTGCAACAGAGTCTGCGGAAAATGCTCCATCAATGGTTTCAGGCTTATCTGAAGAACCGAATACTCTTTCAATATCTTCGGTCACTTTTCCGGCTACGCGGATCACTCCGGGCCAGTCATTTTTATCAAGAAAGATCTTTGTTTTTTCGTTAACGGTAAGCTTCATCTTTTACCCCTCTTATGACAGGTATTTTTCGGAACAAATACATAGTAATTTTACCACAAAAAAGGTGGAACGTGGGGACGGTTCCGGCGTTTTCGATGATTCACCGGAACGAAAGAACCATCCCCATGTTCCACCCCCTGTTTTCATTATCTCTCGGGTTCAAAATGAGGCATGGGAGCGAGCTTGTGAAGGTTCAGGACATGCATCCTGTCGATCTTTGCCTTGATGATCTCATCCTCACATTCTCCCGTAGCAATGTATTTATCAAGCACTGCATAGGTAAATCCTATCTTGTCCTCGTCACTCATTCCGCTTAACCCGTCGGAGGGAGTCTTATGGACGAGGTTTGAAGGAAGTCCGAGGTAATCACCAACCTGGAGCACCTCTTCAACCGTGAGTCCCGCAAGAATGGACATATCTCCCGCCGCATCACCGTACTTGGTGCTGTAACCGATATAGTCCTCCGATTTATTACAGGTATTGATGACTCTTCCGCCCTCTTCAAGTCCCTGAGCCACTGCGTAGAGAACGCTCATCCTTATCCTGGGTGGCATGTTGATCTGGGTATCCCTGCTGACACTTGAACCCGCATCTTCAAGAGCCTTCTTTAACGCCTTGGTGGTTTCACCGATATTGACGGATAAATTTCTGATTCCGAGGAATTCCACCACAGCCTTGGAATCGCCTATGTCAGACTGGACACCATCCGGCATCATGACTCCCACAACACGGTCTTTTCCCAGAGCCCTTGCAAGGAGCGCCGCAGTGACGCAGGAATCCTTTCCGCCGGAAATACCAAGCACCGCACTGCAGTTTTTTCCGTTCTTTTCAAAAAAATCGATTATATATGCAGTGATATCATTTACTGTTTTTTCAACATCTTTAAGCATGGCAGCCTCCTCACTCGTGCTTCATTCTCCACTCGATACAACGCTTAAGATAATCTACATAGTCAGGATTCTTGCACATTCCCTTTCCTTCGGAATCGGAGATCTTCGCAACATCCTGACCGTTACATTCCGTGGTCTTCATTACAATATTAAGAGCGGGAACCTCGGTATCGTTGGCAACATAGGTTCCTATTCCGAAAGCCACCTTAGCTCTGCCTTCGAAGTGAGCATTGATCTTGTGAGCCTTTTCAAAATCCAGTGAATCTGAGAACAAAAGGGTCTTGGTCCTGGCATCTATACCCAGTTCCTCGTAATGGCGGATCATCTTCTCTCCCCACTCAATGGGATCACCGCTGTCCTGTCTTACGCCGGAGAAAAGAGTTGCATAGGTAAGCTGGAAATCCTTAAGGAAGCAGTCAGTTGTGACCGCATCGGTAAGAGCGGTTCCGTTAAGCACTCCGTACTCTTTAACCCAGGCATCCAATGCGTACCAGTTTGAATATGCGGGGTTATGTTTGTGATTGCCCTGTCCCACACACATGATCCACTCATGAGCCATTGTGCCCACGGGCTTTATGCCAAATTTTTTCGCAAGATATACATTGGAAGTTCCAACGAAAAAAGATCCGTTAAGCTTCGCCTTGCAAAGTTCCGAAACTGCCAGTTCCTGAGCCTCTGCGGAAAGCCTTCTTCTGATACCAAACTCAGAGAAAGCTCCGATCTTCCAGGTTCCATCCTCAAGCTTTTTTATCTTGTCATCGAGCCTTTCTTTGAAACTTTCAAGAAGCTTGTCGTAATCATATCCCATTCGGAAAAACACACCGTTAACAATGGCAAGGGTGGGAATCTCATACATGGAGGTATTGAGCCAGGTGCCCTTGGTTTCTATTGAAAGACCGCACTCCGCATCGGTACCGATCTCGAAATCCTCAAACCTGGGATGCCATAATCTTAAGAAATCAACATAGGATCTCTGAAACCAGGTGATGTTACCGAGATATTCAAGTTCGTCTTCGTTGAACTTAAGATCACAGTATGCCTTTATCTGATGCTTTATCTCCTCCACCATTT
>JAEEGH010028869.1_pt1 | contig 10886 bp, 9 predicted proteins | sample 9134181 | NCBI WGS metagenome assembly JAEEGH01 (sample SAMN16246544, study PRJNA631951) | gut metagenome | biome: gut microbiome; feature: rumen; material: DP-attached | host: Bos | place: Iran: Karaj | collected 2018-10
GATGCTCTTGAGCATCAACCGCGAAATCACCAGCTTCCTCTCGCGTGCCCAACTTCCGCTGCCTGACGAGAGCCAGGTGCGCGAGGCACAGCGTCCGCAGGCTCCCCAGCGGGGTCTCAAGGCCGGCCGCAGTAACGACTTCGACCGCTCGGCTCAGCAACAGCAGCAGGCCATCGATAGTTCACGTCAGCAGCCGCAGCGTCAGATGCCGGTCCATGTAGAGAAGAAGGTGGGCCGCAACGACCCCTGTCCCTGCGGAAGCGGCAAGAAGTACAAGAACTGCCACGGCCGTGACGCCGAATAAAAAGAAGGGCCTCGAGTAATCTCGAGGCCCTTCTTTTTTATGTTTTTTTTATTCACCGATATACTTGCCGTCCACTTCCCAGTTGAGGGTCTTCACATCGGTCTCTTTCTTCCACCACAGGAATCCTTTCTTCTTTGCAATGCGGGCCTGATAGGTCATCTTGCCACGCATCTTGCGCACCCACACGTCTGTAATGTCATAGCCCTTGAACAGGTGGTTCACCGTGTCGCGCACAGCGGCGGGATAGTACTGCTTGTCGATGATGTAGTGCGTCTCCGAGCCCTTGTTGCTGAAGACCATGGCCTGCTTCGACTTCTCCTCGTCGAGGTAGGTCACTTTGAAGGTATTCTCGTCAATCTGGTACCAAACCACGTCGGTGGCATCCTTCACCTGGCGCTGAAAATCTTTTACATAATTCACCTTGACATCTTTCTCCGGCACGGCCTTCAGGGTCTGTGCAAATGTCATGCCTCCCATCAGCATCAGGGTGGCTGTCAGTGCAAATATCTTTTTCATATCGTGTATGTTATATTAGATGTGATGATGACTTGTTCAAAATGCAAAGATACAAAAAATATTTATATTACATCGTCTGCATCAAGTTTTTTATTACTTTTTCGCCGTCGCGTATGGCCTGCATCATCCAGTGCAGCTTGAGGTCGAGCAACTCGTCGTCGGTCAGCTGCCAGCGCAACGACGAATCGCGCCGCATGCGCTCGGTGAGGCTGAAGAGACTCAGTGCGGCGCAGACGCTGATGTTGAAACTCTCGGTGAAGCCATACATTGGTATCTTGACATATGCGTCGGCACCGTCGATGGCCTCCTGTGTAAGGCCCGTGAGTTCGGTACCGAAGACTAGTGCCGTGGGCTGGCTGATGTCGAGGTCGGTAATCATCTGGTCGTTCTCGTGCGGCAGGGTGGCCACAATGCGGTAGCCCTGTTTGTGCAGGTGCCGGTAGGCGTCCTGGATGCTACCATGCTTGTACCAATCCACCCATTTCGAGCTACCCACCGCCACGTCGCCGGCGGGATTGAAGGGGTTGCGGGATTCGACAACATGGACGTCCTGCACGCCGAAGCAGTCGCACGAGCGCAATACGGCGGAGGCGTTGTGGCTCTGGTAGATGTCTTCCAGCACGACGGCAATGTGGCGTGTGCGTTGTGGTGCGAGGCGGTCGAAGAGGGCGCGCTTGTTTTCGCTAATCAATTCCGCGGCGCGCTCATAGAGCGCCGCTTTCTGCGGGGTGGAGAGTGCGGCGAACGGGGAGGTGCTATCAGGGTGTCGTTCCGGCATGAAGATATATGTGTTTAAATTTTTTGCAAAGATACGAAAAAATATTGTATCTTTGCACATGGTTTTATATTCCATTGTATAAGTACAACTTGCAATATGTTAGTAGGATACGAAGCGAATAACATCTTGCGCAACAGCCACGAACTGGGCGAATACGGACGCACTCTGGTGTCGCGTCTGGCCAGCCGCCATATTGCCAACTACCGTGCACTGCTTTTCGCTACACGAATAAAGAAAGATTTCCGCACTTATTTCACAAGCTACGCCAACGTGAGCACTTTCCTCCCTGTCGGCACCTCCAAGCTGCTTCCCGAATTGTGGATGCGCTACCGGCTGAACCCTTGGCTGAAGGGCGAGAGAGTGAATATATTCCATGGCATGAACGAGGAACTGCCTTACCACATCGGGCGCGACGTGAAGACCATCATCACATGCTACGGTCAGGATAACCATCACCGTACGTCGCTGATGGATAGCCTGATGTGGAAGAAACGCATGGAGTATTCCTTCGCGGCGTCTGATGCCATTGTGGCTGTCAGCAAGGATGTGAAGCAGCAGCTGATTGACGCGGGGGTGACTCCGGAGAAGATAGTGGTCATCGGAGGCAGCAACCCCTATGAGTTGACCGACCAGATGGTGGACCAGTACTTCGAGCTCTACATGAAGTTGGCGGGCAAGTGATTCAGCTCGCGCAGTTGCTCGTATTTGAGAAACGTATAGAACGCAGTCATGCGGCAGACGGTATAGCCTGCGTGGCCGTCAAGAAATCCTCCCTTTAATACATAGTTCCTGAAGAATGTCCAGCCCGGGCGCAACCATACGCCAAGGGCTGTCGTCTTTTTGCCGGCTTCGTGGGCTTTCCGGGCTGCCAGCGCCGCATAGTGCACTTGGCGTTTGGCAAGGTCGTCGGCGGAGTAGTAGGAATAGTGCAGTAGGTCACCCTTCACGTTGGCGTGCCGCACCGTTTCAGTGTAGCTCAAGCCCTCGTGGACTAATCCGCCCCAACTTGCCACGCCCTTGCGCCAGAGCCGTGTGCATCTGTCTGGATACCACCCGCAGTGGTGAATCCACTGCCCGCAGTAGTTTGTCAGCCGGTTGAATGAGTAAACCATGCTGCCGTCCAATCCCTTCGCTTTGAGTTGCAGCAGACTTTCCCGCAGGGTGAGGGAGAGTGCTTCGTCGGCATCGATGCTGAGAATCCAGGGCGATGTTGCGAGGCTGTTGGCGTAGTTCTTCTGCTCCGAATAGCCTGCCCAGTCGTGATGCTCGAAGTGCGCCCCGGCTTCGCGGCAGAGGACCTCGGTACGGTCGGTGGAACCGGAATCGACGACAATCACTTCATCGACTACGCCTTCCAGCGATGCCAGACAGCGCCCGATGTTGCGCTCCTCGTTCTGCGAGATGATGACGGCGGTTATCTTTTCCATAAGATTTTGCAAAAGTACACATTATTTTCCGATTATTGCAAAAAAGTTTGTACTTTTGCATTTTGAATATGGAAAATTACATCATAGGATATGACGCGAAGCGGGCCTTCCGCAACCGCACGGGGCTTGGGAACTACAGCCGCATGATTATCTCCGGTGTGCTGCGCCGCCATGACGACATGTGGGGAGTGCTCTATACGCCGCCGATGCGGAACGAATATACTGACTATTTCGACGGCCTTGCCAAGGTGGAGATTCGCCGCCCCTCACGTCTGTGGCGTTTCGTGCCCTGGCTATGGCGCACGTTGGGCTTCGTCAAGCAGCTCCAAAACGACCGTATCCAACTCTACCACGGCCTGAGCCACGAACTCCCTGTCGGTGTTCCCGAGGGAGTCAAGCAGGTGGTGACGATGCACGACCTCATCGTGCTGCGCTATCCCCAATATTTCAAGCCTTTCGACCGCATCGTGCACCGTCTCAAGCAGCGCCGTGCCTGCCGCGAGGCCGACGTGATTGTCGCCATCAGCGAGCAGACACGCCGCGACCTGATTGACCTGATGCAGGTGCCGCAGGAGAAAATCCGTGTCATCTACCAGTCGTGCGACCCCATCTTCTGGCAGCCTGTCACTGACGCCGCCATTGCCCGCGTCCGCTCCCGCTATAACCTTCCGCAGCGCTATGTCATCTGTGTCGGCACCATCGAGGAACGCAAGAACCAACTCTGCGTCATCCGTGCCATGCAGCACCTGCCGTCCGACATCGGCCTTGTCATCGTGGGCCGTCGTCGCGGCAAGTATGCCTGCCGTGTCGACGCTGAAATCCATCGCCTCGGCCTGACCGACCGCGTCGTGATACTCAACAATGCTTCTTTCGCCGACTTCCCCGCCCTGTACCACGGAGCTGTGGCTTCGGTCTATATGTCGAGGTTCGAGGGGTTCGGAATCCCTGTGTTGGAAAGCCTCTGCTGCGACACGCCGGTGGTTACCTCCTCGACCTCCTCGATGCCCGAGGCTGGCGGCGATGCGGCGCTCTATGCCAATCCCGACGACGACCAGGCTGTGGCAGCCCACCTCTCTCGGTTGGCCTCCGATGACACCTTCCGCTCAGCGGTGGTGGAGCGCGGCCGTGTCCAGCGACAACGCTTTACACCCGACATCATCGCCGACCAAATATACAACCTCTACCGCGAACTGCTCGGGTAGCGGATTAACGCAAGTCTTGTCTGAAAACACTGCGGCGGACCACCTGCGCGGGATTGCCCGCCAGCACGGTTTCGCATTCGCTGTAGATGCCCACGGGCCGCGAGCCTGCCCCTAAGGTGGTCCTGTCGGGCAGCTGTACCCCTTTGCTCACAATCACATGGCATCCCAGCCAGCAGTTGTCGCCAATCACTATTGCTTTGTCGGGATTGACGCATTCTCCCGCGGCGTTGGTTAGCCGGTGCTGGTCGGTGTCCATGAAGGTGCAGCACCACGAGGTGAGGGCCTCGCGTCCGAAGGTAATGGATTTATGGCATACAATCAACGACTTCGGCCCCAGGTGGAAGTCGTCGCCGATGGTCAGCACGCCCTGTTCGCCCACCTCGATGCAACTTCCGGCGCCGATGGCGCACGACGAGGCTATCTTCACCGAGCCACGGATGTTGAGCCGTGTGCGGTCATAGCGGAAGTCGCTGCACTGACAAGTGGCAAAGCCAATCTTCACCAACCCCATCTTCGGCTTCTCTTCTGCGAGCACCACACGGCCCGACAGGTTCTCGACCACGGTGCGGTGCGATATCAGCAGCGGTAGCCGCCGGGCTTGCCGGAAAGGCAGCAGGCGGTAGTTGTACCAGATGCTGCGCGGCAACGCCAGCAGGTAGCGCAGCGCGGTCAGTCGCTTGATTCTATGCCGTTCGTTCATCTATGCTCGCCTGTTTTTACCTTGCGGGGGCGTCTCTTCAGAGGCGCCCCCGCAGGCATTTATAGTGTCTGTTGCTTATTTCACAATCAGCTTGCGCACCACGCGCTCGCTGTCGTTGGCAAACACCACCGTGTACTGTCCCGCGCTCAGGCGCGAGGCGTCGATGGTGTAGATGATGCTGCCCGAAGCCTGCAGGCTGCTGGTATGCACTGCGCGGCCGCTGTTGTCGAAGATGTGCACCTCGTAGCTGGCGCCCTTGAGCAGGTCAATCTGCATGTCGGCCTTGGCGCTGGCGGGGTTGGGATAGAACTGGCCGAAACGCTCCTCGGCGCTCAATGCCATGTTGATGCCGGCATAGGGGTCGGGCTCGTTCTTCATCACGAAGGTGAAGTAGCCGCCCTGGTTTGCCGTCATAGGCTTGGTGATGGTCTTGCCTTCGTTGTTCGTGGCGCTGAGGTAGTACTCCACCACCGACGAGTCGGTGATGCTCGTACCGCTGACAGCAAGAGTTCCAGTGTAGTTGTTGTTGCTTCCGGCAGTCATGTTCACGGTCTGCCATTCGCCGCCGTCGATGCGGTAGTGGGCGGTGACGCTGGCGATGCCCTTGTTATTGGTGACAATGGCCATGATGTCGGCGTTGCTGTTGTTGAATCTGTCACCCACGTTGCCGGTAATCGACGGGTGGAGTATGCGGATAGGGCTCTCGGCCGGAATCTGCTTGGTGACGCAGTGGATGGCGCCGCCCGTGCCGTCAAACTCGGCTACGTTGACGCAGTAGATGCGATAGCCCGGATAGGCTTTCTTCAGATCCTCGATATTGGCGCGGTCCCACGCTGACGTCGGCATGCCGTCGCTTCCCACCGTCGAGAAGCAGGGCTGGATGATGAGGTTGTTGACGAACGTGTGGTTCGAGTAGGTGCGGGTGTAGCTCTCATATTCCGATTCGCTCGCGAAGTTGGTGCCGTTGTCGCGCTTGGGGAAGGGAATGTAGTTGGCTTTGTATTTCTTGTTGAAGTAGTTGCGGTAGCTGCACAGCGAGTCCATGTTGCGAATGCCCGTGCGGTAGTCGTTCCAGCTGCTGTACTGGCTCGGCATCTTGCTGAACACAAAGGTGTTCTCATCCAGCATGTCGGCATAGAGGTCCACATGGCCGGTGCCGCCGTCGTGCTGGAAGGCGGGCAGAATATAGGTGGAGCGGGTGCCAATCAGGCGCTCCATGCTGTCGCGCACTGCAGCCCGGCTCAGCGGAGCCTTCTCCGTCATGTATATCTGTCCATTGCGCATGAAGTACTGGCCGTCTTCGTCGGCATTGGCCTCATAGATGTGGTCGCTCGAGAGCAACATGCCGGTACCGTCGACCAGGCAGTTGCCGCCTTCCCACTCAATCGAGGTGATGAAGTTGGGCAGGCCGAACTGGCGTTCGATGTGCACGGGCAGCGAGTCGTCGAGCGCACGGCCCGGATAGTACTCGAAGTCGAGCATGGCCACGCTGTCGTTGTCACCATAGTAGAAGCAGATGGGGCCGCAGTCACGGAACCAGAACGAGTTGCCGTGGGCCACCAGGAAGCGCATGTTGTCGTGGCGCAGGCCCATCGTGGCCAGGTGCGTCTTCACGGCGTTCGAGTCCTCGGCATTCTCCACGCGCACCCATGCCTGGGCACCGCCCTCCTGAATGGCATCCATCAGGTAGAAGAACACCTTGGAGAAATCCTCATTGCTGGTGTCAATCACGCTGGTATAGCCGGTGAGACCCACATACTGCCATCCCTGAAGGGTGTACTGGTAGATGGCGGCATAGCCTTCGACGATGGGGTCGCAGGCATAGTACATGCTCTGGTACTGGCTGTTGGTGGAAACGTAGCTGTAGTAGGGGGTGACGCACACCGCCTGCACCTCTTCCCATTCGCCGGGGAACCAGAAGTTGTCGGGCATTCCGCCGCGGTACTTCGCGGTGCCACCCTTGGTGTCGGCGGCCATCACGCCCTTCTGCACCTGATCCTTGTAGGGGGCCGAGACGTGGTTGCGGTTCTTGACCAGTTGCAGCCACTCGCGCTGCATCTGCTGTTTCTGCTCCGCAGTCTGTGCCGTGGCCGCAAAGGTCAGCGCACAAGCCGCCAGCATAAGAAAAACTTTCTTCATATTTCTATTATTCTAATATTCTTAGACTCCTTGAACTCCTTATCTCTTTAAACTCAAGATTTCGCGTGCCTCGTCGCTGGTAGCCACCTGGCGGCCCAGCAGTTTAGCCATGCGCACCACCTTGTCCACCAGTTCGCCGTTGCTCTTGGCCAGCACGCCGCGCTCCAGGTAGAGGTTGTCCTCGAAGCCCACGCGCACATTGCCGCCCATGACGATGGCGGGGGCAGCCAGTGTGAAGGCGTGGCGGCCGATGCCGGTGGCGGTCCAGGTGCTGCCGGCGGGGATGTTCTTCACCAGCCAGCAGAGGTTATCCACCGTGGCGGGGGTGCAACCGGGCACACCGAGCACGAAGTTGAACTGCATCGGAGCGCCAGGCACTTCGCCCTTCTTGGCCATGGTGAGGATGGTGTCCAGATGACCCATCTCGAAGCACTCGTATTCAGGCTTGATGCCCTTCTCAATCATGCGTTTGCCGAAGGCGCGCATGGTCGGCATGGTGTTGTCAAAGATATCGTCGCCGAAGTTGCAGGTGCCGCAGTCGAGGGTGGCCATCTCGGGCACGGGGGTGGTGTTGGTCGAGTCGAGACGCTCGTCGGGGGTCATACCCACGGCACCGCCGGTGCTGGGGATGAGGATGACGTTGGGGCAAGCCTTGAGGATGGCCTCGGTGCACTCCTGGAAGCGGACGTGGCTCTGGGTGGGGGTGCCGTCGTCCTCGCGGACGTGGAGGTGGACGATGGCGGCGCCGGCGTCGACGGCGCTCTTGGCCTCGCGGACTATCTCCTCGACGGTGTAGGGCACATTGGGGTTCTGCTCCTTGGTGACTTCTGCGCCGCAGATGGCGGCGGTGATTATCAGTTTATCCATGATGTTGTTATGTATTAATTATTGTTTCGTTTTAAAATGCAAAAGTACGCAATTTCCGCGACATGGAGGCAGATACCCGCAAAATATTTTATATAACTCAAAGTACCATTAATTTACCATATAATCATTTTATGGCAAATTCGTGTTATTTGGAAGCGGGTTGCGGAAAAACTTGCCGAAAAAGAATGGACAAAGGCACTTTGCCATATCGACACAAATTAATACCCTTTGGGGGTTATATCCAGCCATCGAGGGACTGCTGTGTGTATGTGGCGTGGGAGTGAACCAGTTCAGGGCCACAGCGGAGCGGAGTTGGTACGGAGGAGATACGGAGGTGAGGCGGAGTTGGTGCGGAGGGGGTATAGACCTGATGCTATACGGCCCCTGGCTTACAGGCTGTTATGAGGCCTGGAATTTGGATTTTGGCAAGGAAAAACGGAGGGGTGATTGCTTTCAAAATTACAAACGGCGATGGCGGTGTATTATTGTGCCGATGCAATATTTTTTTTGCCGTATTGTAAAATATTTGTATCTTTGCAAATTGTTTCAATAGTGAAAATCATCGTCTATGAAGAAGATAATATTGGTTTTGTTATGTGTTGCCATGGCTTTTGGCGCTGTGGCGCAACAGGGTGAAACCCAGCTCAACAGCGAGTATCAGGCGGCTATCCGCGACTACCTGAAGAAGGATGTGCAGAACCGCCAGAAGTCGATGCAGCGCTCGGCCGAGCAGATGCTTATTTCGTTGCCAAACGATGAGAAGCTGTACGACGAGACTTATATCAGCATCCGCACGCAGCTGGTCGACGGCCAGGCCGAGGACGGCACGCCTGAGCTGAACTATGTGTTCGACATCTCGTACAACTGCAAGCACCTCGAGGGCTGGACGGACGACTATCCGCTTGGCCGCTACGACTGGGATTCGTCGAACAGCGTCCGCGCCATTTGCAGGCTTACGAAGAAGTTCATTGAGAAAGAGTTGGACGATATCTTCCGCGCTGGCAAGAGGGTGTCGGTGAAGGTGTTTTCGACCACCGACGGCACCGAACTGGTGGGTACCATCCCCTACGACGGCCGCTATGGCAACTTCCGCTATATGCCTGTGACTTTCAACGGAGAGCAGCTGCGCCTGTCGGTGGACACTGGTGGCATTACCAACAACTGCCAGCTGGCCTACATCAGGGCACAGAGCGTGAAGGGTTTCCTCGAAGGCAATGTGCGCAACCTGCAGCGCACGGTGAACGACTGGCAGTATGTGACGCGCTCGTATACCGACACTGGCGCCTACTACCGCCGCTCGAGCATCGAGCTAACGGTGCACGACGCTTTCCGCGAGACGATAGAGTTGATGACGGCTGACAAGATTCAGGACGACTATGTGGACTTCAACATTCCGCAGAGCCTGACGAGTTATGAGAACGCCTATGTGCTGATTATTGCCAACGAGTACTACGACCATGCCTTCCTGCCCGATGTGCCGTATGCAGGCAACGACGGCGAGGTGGTGCGCCAGTATTTCGTGAAGGCCCTGGGCGTGCCCGAGCGTCAGGTGAAGATTCTGAACAATGCCTCGAAGGTTGAGATACTGAACGACGGTGTGCACTGGCTGACCGACCTGTCGCAGGCTGTGGCCGAGAAGGGCGGCGAGACACCGGTGCCGCAGGCCAATATTTTCATCTACTATGCCGGTCACGGTTTCTCGGATTTCGACGGCAACGCATATATCGTTCCCAACAGGATGAACGTGGCGGACATAAAGAGTCTGGGTGGCGCCAAGAAGAGTTGCTGCAAGAAGAAGGCCAAGAAGGCCACGGAGTGCACAAAGTATGACGTGGCGCTGCCGAAGAAGGATGCTCAGCTGTTTGCGCAGCAATGCCTGTCGGTCGACACGCTGTGCTCGATGCTGAAAGGCAAGGGCAAACGCGAGACCTACCCTGTGAACCGCCTGACGGTGATATTGGATGCCGGTTTCGACGGGCACCAGCGCAACGGTGCCCTGATGGTGCGCAGCGACCGCAAGGTGGTGGCCGACGCCAAGGGCAAGAAGGCCAAGCGCAAGGGTAACAAGAGTAGCGACGCCATTGTGATGCAGGCTGCCGCCAACGACAAGACGGCGTTCAGCTTCGACGCACAGCACCACGGCTTCCTGACCTATTTCCTGCTGAAGGAGATAAAGGGCATCGCCGGACAGCTTGACAGCTACACCTATCAGGACATCTACGAGGCTGTGGAGCGCAAGGTGAACAAAGAGAGCGCCCTGCAGGGTAAGTGGCAGGAGATTTCAGGCTTTGTCGACGGCAAATACTCGAACGGCTGGCAGCAGCTGAAAATTAGATGATTTTCCCCCGCCTGACGGCGGAAATCTTGGAAATCTTTGAAATCCATATTTGAGTTGGATGAGATTTCCAAGATTTTTTTTGCAACGGCAAATCTTGTTAAATCTAAGATAATCTAAAGATTTCCAGGATTTCCAGGATTTCGCGAAGCGGGAGATTAGTTGATGGGTTGGACTTGTTTGCGGAGCTGCTCGATGTCGAGCTGCTGGTAGGTTATTGACGCAGTGTCGGCGAAGTGGGTGCGGTTGTTGTTGTAGGTTTCGCGGTCGTACTCGGAGGCTTTGTCGAAGAGGCTGCGAGCAACGGCTTTCTTGAGTTCAGTAAACTTCATTTTTCCTGCCATATATTGGTCGGCCTCGGAGTCGGATAGATATTTGCGGATTTTGTTGAAGGCTTCGTCGGAGAGGCGACCGTCGGCATCGAGGTTGCGTTCGAGCTCGGGGAAGTTGACCCACGAGGTGATGGTTGTTTCGAGGAGGGCTATGTTTTTGCGGCCTTTGTCGGTGTAGTAGCCGAGGTAGGCGTGGCAGGGTTCGACGAAGATGACAGGCTTGAGGCCTATCTTGCGCAGGATTGAGGCGAAGAAGACACAGGCATCGATGCAGTTGGCCTGGCGC
>JAEEGH010028870.1_pt1 | contig 10886 bp, 6 predicted proteins | sample 9134181 | NCBI WGS metagenome assembly JAEEGH01 (sample SAMN16246544, study PRJNA631951) | gut metagenome | biome: gut microbiome; feature: rumen; material: DP-attached | host: Bos | place: Iran: Karaj | collected 2018-10
CCTTTTAATTTTCTTTTTTATAAGCATGAACGCCCGCCGCTATGTCGGCATAGAAAACAAAGTTTACCGCTACCGCATAAACAGCGGCATGAGTTCCCACCGCAAAATCGATTCGCTCAAAAAATGGGAGCTTATCTGTACCTCATCCAGCGTTTTTAGCATCATTTCCCAGTGGATTAAGGAGAATAATAAGAAGGAGGGGGAAGTCTCCCCCTCGCTCCAGCCTGCTTCGCAGTCTTCCGCTACCCTCTCTACGGGGGTTACCACCCCCGTAACGCCCCCGCCTTCCAGCCAGCTTCTCTCTGCCGAAGACCTGGACCATCTGGGACGCGTTACCCTTTCTTATCTTGCCAGCAATATCCATCAGCTAAAGGCTTCCGTAGTTCCGGAACTTCAGGAAGAAGCCCTTCAAATGCTCTACGACTACTGGGGAGAGGATTTTGTAAAGAATGTTGAAATGAGTTTAAAAAAGCCGGAAAGCGGTGTAGAATTAAATAATTCTATGTGCCTTGCCACAGAGACAGATTTCTGATATTGTTAGTGCAGACTTTACGTTCTGGATGAACCATCTACACATCCGCAACTAATTTACTAATCAAAACAATTTAATTTCCCCAACATTATTATGCCCCGCGGGCAAACTATGCGTTAACCCTATGGGCTAGGAGTATCTTTATGAACAAATATGCTAAACGCTATTTGATTGATGCCATGTCTGGTATGGCACAAGGTCTTTTCTGTTCTCTGCTGATTGGAACAATCGTAAAAACACTTGGTCAGCAGCTGCTTCGTCTTGGTGACAACGTCATCTTTAAGTTTCTTGTAGACGCAGGAAGCTTTGCCGGTGATGCACACGTTGTAGGTGCCGCTATGGCAATTGGTATCGGTTTTGCCATGGGTGTTCCAGCACTCGTTCTTTTTTCACTTGCCGCTGTAGGTTCAGCTGCAAACGTTACAGGTGGAGCCGGTGGTCCACTCGCAGTTTTAATCATCGCAATTATTGCTGCAGAACTTGGCTGCCTTGTAAGCAAAAAGACAAAGGTAGATATCATCGTTACTCCTGCCGTTACAATTCTTGTAGGCGCCCTGCTTACAGTCCTCACTGCAAAATACATTGGAATTGCCGCAAGTTCAGTTGGTAAGTTCCTTGTTTGGACAACAAAACTTCACCCATTCTGGATGGGTATTCTTGTTTCTGTTGTTGTTGGTATTGCCCTTACTTTGCCAATCAGCTCAGCTGCAATTTGTGCCGCTTTTGGACTCACAGGTCTTGCTGGTGGTGCTGCCGTTGCAGGTTGCTGTGCTCAGATGGTTGGATTTGCCGTACTCAGCTTCCGCGAAAACCGCTGGGGTGGAATCTTGAGTCAGGGCTTGGGAACAAGTATGCTTCAGATGCCAAACATCATCAAAAATCCAAAAGTATGGATTCCATCAATTCTTGCCAGCGCAATTACAGGTCCACTTGCAACCTGCGTTTTCAAAATGGAAATGAACGGTGCCGCTGTAAGTTCTGGAATGGGAACCTGCGGACTTGTTGGTCAGATTGGTGTAGTTACAGGTTGGTTCGAACCAAGTGAAGTTGCTATCGGACACGGTGCCGCTGCAATTCAGCCTGGTTTTGTAGACTGGCTTGGTCTTTGTCTCATCTGCTTTGTTCTTCCAGGCGTCCTCTGCTGGCTCTTTGGAAAAATCCTTCGCAAAATTGAATGGATTAAAGACGGCGACTTGACTCTTGCTTAAGCAAAGTCTTGCGTAAGTTGATGGCGCAGTGGTATATTTTGTCTTGTTATGGTAACGATTTATGACATTGCCAAAAAAACAGGATTCTCTGCGCCAACAATTTCAAAGGCACTGAATGGTACGGGGGCCCTTAACGGTGCTACCCGCCAGAAGATTATTCAGATTGCCGAAGAAATGGGCTATAAACCAAATATTTCTGCCCGCACCTTGTCTACAAAAAAATCGAACCTTATAGGCGTAATATTTGATGATACAGGAATGAACAGGGGATTTGCCCATCCTCTTTTTTCTGTGGTGCTGAACCGCTTCCGCGAGCAGATTGAATACGCGGGTTACGACATTATTTTCCTTTCCAGACATTTTAAGATGTCTTATTATTCACATTCACAATATAGAAGCGTCGATGGGGTAATCATCATAAACCCTGCCACAAGCGATAAAACTGAATTTGACGAATTCATTTCCAGCGGAATGCCCCGTGTTTCGACAAACAGTCTTTTTGACGGCATCTGTACAATCATCTCTGATAATGAAAAAGGCGGATATGTAGCCGCGGAACATTTTATTAAAAAGGGCCACAAAAAAATTGCTTTTCTTTCTGCGCCACGAAACGGAATTTCCACAGCGCCCCAGGAGCGTTTTGAAGGTTTTAAGAAGGCCCTTGCAGACTACGGACTGCCCTGCGACCCGGAACTTTGTGTAGAAAGCGAACTTTGGGATAAACGCGGCGCTTATGAAGCTTTTGAGAAACTGTACAATCAGCGAAAAGATTTTACCGCTATTTTTTGTGCAACAGACCTGCTTGCCTTTGGCGTTTACGAGTACGCCCAGAAAAACGGCCTGAATATTCCTGATGATATTTCCATTATCGGTTTTGATGATGATGCCGCTGACTCGCTCATGACGCCTCAGCTTACAACCTTCCGCCAGGACGCTTTAAGAATTGCAGACCTTGCTTCCGAAATGATGCTGAACCAGATTGCGGGCCTGCCGGTTCCAGAAATTGTCCGCTGCGAATCTGAGTTTATTGAGCGCCAGTCTGTAAAACAATTGTAAGTATAGAGTTGTGCGAATTGATCTGGAATCTTTTGCAATGGAAGTAAAAGACGTAGAAGTTGGTTTTGATGCTTATAAACGAGAAGGTATTCAGGGCTTTGGAGACTATGTAGGTTCTGGTTATTATTGATTAATCTTCCCCATAGTCTGGCGGGGTTTCTGCGGCGGCAAGGGCGGCTCCGGCCAGGTCGGAAAGATACTGCGCCTCGGCGGCTTTTTCTTTTGTGGTGCCGCTGACTCCCAGGGACTGGCGCTGCAGGTCTTTCTTTTCGTTTCGGCGGTCGAGCAGAGTTCGAGCCGCCAGCAAAATGCCTGCCGCTTCACTTGCCCGAACATGAATGCACTGGGCCACAGCACTTTCCTCAGCGCCCGCAAGCGACTCCAGAGTTATAAACTGGCGCTGCAGCATAAGCGCTCGTTTTTCTCCCACGCCTGGAAGTTCCAGGAAAATGCTGTTTGTGTTTTCTTTTGTTCGCAGGTTCTGGTTGCGGCTGGTTGCAAAGCGGTGGGTTTCATCTCGCACGCGCTGTAAGAGTCGCAGTCCGTCTGAACGTTTTGGCAGGCAGATTGGAGTGGAGTTTCCCGGGCGGTAAATTTCTTCATCGCGCTTGGCAAGGCCTGCAACCGGAATATCCAGTCCAAGTGAAAGCAAAATTTCTTCTACGGCGTTTACCTGACCAATACCACCATCTATCAAAAGCAGGTCAGGAAGCTCTGCGTCTTCGTTCAAGAGTCGTGTATAGCGGCGGGAAACAGCTTCCTTCATGGACGCAAAGTCGTCTATCAGACCATCTGTGGTTTTCAGGCGGAAGTAGCGGTAGTTTTTCTTGTCCGGGTTACCATTGTAAAAGCTGATGAGCGAAGCAACCGGCCATTTTCCCCCGATGTGGGCAATATCAAAACCTTCAATGCGAACAGGAAGGGTAGGAAGTCCCAGTTTTTCTTTAAGTTCCTGCATGGCGGGCATATCGCCACGGGCACGGAGACGACGTACAATATCTTCGCGGGCATTCTGCCTTGCCATCTGCAGGGCGGCAACGTCGCGTGGAGCATCATGAGAGTCTACAACGACAATGCGGGCAGTGCTCTTCATTTCGTTTGCCAGCCACTGGGCAATCAGCTCTGCCTGAGCTGTTTTTGGAATGTAAACGCATGGCGGAATCTTAATGGCTTCTTCGTAGTAGCAGGCCATGAACTCGCCAATCAGGTCTATATCATCATTCAAAGATTCTACATGGTAATTTTCACGACCAAGCAGTTTACCGCCGCGCACTTTCAACACAGTAAAGCTTACAAGTTCGCCTTCGCAGTAGTAGGCAATGTAGTCTCGGTCATCTGAATCAAAGCTTTCTACAATATTCTGGTTCTGCAGAACCATCAGGGCTTTAATGGCGTCTCGCAGGCGGGCGGCCTTTTCAAAGTTCAGCTCTGCGGCGGCCGCTTTCATTTCTGCGGTGATTTTTGCAAGGCTTTCGTCACCTTTTTCCTTAAGTAAACCTTTAATTTCACCGATGTATTCATTGTAGGATTCCTTCGAGATTTTTCCGCAGCAGGGAGCCTTGCACTGCTTCATGTGATAGTAAAGGCAAGGGGTATCGCGGTTTCTGAGGGTCCGGCAGTGACGCAAAGGATAAAGCTTAAAAAGAGCTTCCATAAAGGTGTCCAGAGCGCCAACATCAGGAAAGGGACCAAAGTAGGTGGAACCATCCTGAACAATCGTCCGGGTTCTGAAGATTTTTGGGAAATCTTCTTTCGTAATCCTCATTACCGGGTAGGATTTTCCGTCCTTAAGGTTGATGTTGTAACGAGGGGAATACTTTTTTATAAGGTTGTTTTCCAACAGCAGCGCTTCATACTCGTTTGTTGTTGTGATGTATTCAATAGATTTGGCGTGGGAGATTAAAAGTCGAGTCTTAATTGTCTGCTGACCTGAAAAATAGGAACAGAGACGACTTTTAAGGCTTTTTGCTTTTCCCACGTAAATGACGGTGCCTTCGGCGTTGCGCCACATGTAGACACCGCTAGATAAAGGAGCTTTCAGAGCTGTCTGGTGAAGTACTTCCCTTGAGGAAAGGGCCTTCCCGGTGGTTTTGTCTGTCATAATATGTGGGGAAATTGTATCAGAAAAAATTGGATTTTCACAGTCATTTTTAGCCTGGTGGCATTCTTTTGTGCAGGTCCGCTTTTTGCAAAGGAAGTTGTGCTTGGCGGTAAGGCTGGCTGGCCGGAATTTCAGAGTTCGCAGAATGTCACAACCGGTAAAGGACGTTACGGTTACGAATGTATTCAGCTGGAAACTAACTCCTTTGTTTCAGACCGAGATACAGACTTGCTCATAGATTTTGAAGAGCCTCGCAATATTATTTCTGACGGCGACTATAAAATTCTTAGAAACAATTTAGCTTCTACAAATCAGACAAAGAATGAAAAACTTGCCGGTCTTAGCCGAAACATGGGTGGCCTGAGCGTAATGGGTAATCCCGGAACATTTTTTGGTTCAGAGGGATTGCTCGGTTCCTTTTCAATTGAATTCTGGCTTTGTCCGTCACTGGTAGAAAACGGTGAGGTTCTTTTTAACTGGGAATCTTCTAAAAATGTGGACGGAACTCTATTTTATCAGCAGCTTTTAGGCGTTTTTGACCGCGGTCATTTTTCATGGTTCTTCTCAAACTTTTTTGACGGCTATGTGAACAAGAGCGGCAAGAACGAGATTGTTCTGAATGGTACCACCCGCCTTATTCCGGATGAATGGAGCTATCATGTAGTTTCTTTTGACAGTGAAACTGGTATTTTGGAGTACATCTTAAACGGCAGTACAGAAGCCCTTTGTTATGTAACTTCTGATGGCACAGAGGGCGGCGAGGTTGCCCTGGTTTACCTTGGAACTCCGTCGGAAGTAGACTTGTGCAGCGAATATACAGGGGCCGTGGATGATATAAGAATTCTTCGACGCGCTTACGAAAGACCGGAATTCCAGTCTGCTGAATACGGCGGAAAGGTTGGACATACTCAGTTTATTCCACAGGGCGGGCACTTTGTTTCTCGCCCTATCATGGTGTCTAACGGCGCGGTGCTTACTAAGCTGGATGCGGAGGTTAGCGTGCCTTCCCAGACAGAGGTGAGCTTCTTTGTGCGCTCGGGCGACAACTTCTTTAACTGGACGGACAAGTATCCGGAATGGAAACCTGTAAAAAGCGGGGAGCTTGTTTCCGGGGTGAACGGGCTTTATTTCCAGGTTGCTGCGGAGCTTTTGCCGGATGGTAACGGGGAAGTTTCTCCTAGCGTTACTTCCATAGTGCTCAACTTTGACGAGCTGCCGGAGCCGCTGCCGCCTTTTGTGGTGAAGGCTGTGGCTGGAAACGGATGTGTTACTGTTTCATGGAACTATTCTGTTGATGATACAGTTGGCGGTTATTATCTGTATTACGGAAACCGCCCTGGCGAATATTTAGGAAGAGTTGCCGTAGAAGGCGAGTCTCCAATTGATGTAGGAAATACAACAAACTTTACCGTTACAGGCCTTGAAAACGGTAAAATATATTATTTTGCGTTGGCTGCGTGGTCGGCTCGTGATAAGAGGGTTGTGGGAGAGCTTTCAAAAGAAGTTTTTGCACGTCCTTTGGCGTACCGTTAAGCAGGGGAGGTTTACATGGCAAAAGATTTAATTTTAACAAAGGCTCAGAATGCAGTTTTAGCTCATGACTGGGCTACTGCCGCTTCGTTATATAAGGAACTGCTTCGTGGTAATGAGTCAAATGTAGAATATCTTAAGGAACTGGGCAGCATTTATGTAAAGGGTGGTGAAGATGAAAAAGCCATTCCTTACTATGAACAGATAATTACTTTCTATCCTCATTATGTAGAAGCCATGAACAGTCTTGGGGCAATCTTCCGTCGTCTTAAGCGTTATGAAGAGTCTGTTCAGATTTTGCAGCGTGCAAAAGAAGAATCTCGTGATGGTGCCAGTGTAAACTACAACCTTGGTTTTACATATAAGGAAATGGGTAATTACGAAGATGCCATTGAAGCCTTTAATTCTGTAATTACAGAAAATCCGGATGACGTTCTTGCCTACAACCACTTGGGTTCTATCTATTTTTCTCAGGATGATTGCCAGAAGTCTATTGCGGCTTATAAGCGTGGCCTTCAGGTAGACCCTAACCATCCTATTTTGAATTACAATCTTGCCCGCGTTTACGAAGTTGTAAATAATTACCCGGATGCTGTCCGCTGCTATAATGCGGCTCTTAAAACCCGCCCGGGCTGGATAGACGCCATTCAAGACTTCAGCGGCCTCTTAATTAAGTGCCAGCAGACTAAGGCTGCCCAGGAAATGGTAGAGCAGTCTATTAAGCTGCACCCAATGAACACAGAACTGCTTTACATTCTGGGTAAAATCTATCTTCTTCAGTACGATTATGATAATGCCACCCACACACTCAAAAAGGCTGCTTCTATTAAGGGTGATGATATCAAGATTCTTTCAGCTCTTGCTGAAGCTTTGGAAAAGGGTGCCAAACCTGATGAAGCTTTGGAAAAAGTTATGGAAGCCATGGATGTTGAGCCGGATAACAAGGAACTGCGCAAGCAGTATGCCCACACCCTGCTTTCTGCAGAAAAGTACGACAAGGCTTTTGAAAATATTAAAGAACTTGATGATGAAAACGGCGAAAATGACCCTGAACTGCTGGACCTTTACGGTCAGTATTATATCTGTCAGGGGGATGATGATGCCGCTGACGAATACTTTGAAAAGATAAAGAAGCTGGACAATCAGTATAAAGATTATCTGCTTTCTGCCGCAGACCGCCATGTTCAGAAGGGCAACTATGAAAAGGCAGAAAAGTTTGCCAGAGAATTTATTGAGCGCCGCACCCGTTCTCCGGAAGGTTATGCTAAGCTTGGAAAAATTTACGCTGCCAACGGAAAACTGCAGAATGCGCGCGCCCTTTACGAAAAGTCTATTACTCTGGCCGGCGGAAACGTAATTTCTAACAGCGAGATTAAGCGTCTGGATGCCGAACTTCAGAAGTCTCCTTCCAGCGATGAAATTATTCAGTCTATTCTTGGACCAGAAATTGAAGAGGCAAGCCGCCCTGTGGATCCTCTTCTTGATGATCTTCCTTCAGAAGAGGTTGCTGCAGAAGCTCCTGCTCAGACAGAGGAAGCTGCTGTGGTTTACGAAGAAGCTCCATCTCTCCACAATCTTGCAGAAAACGATGGCGAGTTTGATGCGGCTGTCTTTGGAGACGACCAACCTGCTGCGGAAGAAAGTGAAGAGCCGCCTCTTCCAACTGCAGAAGAGCTTGGAATTGACGAACTTGCAAAACCAGAGGACTCTTCTTTTGACTTTAATCAGATGGGAGACAGCGTGCCTTTGACAGACGAGCTTGCAGAAGAAGCCGACAACGACTTTTGGAGCGAGTTTGACAATGCTGATGGTGAAGATAGTGGCGATGGCCCTGTGGAGCAATCAGCTGATGGTCCTGCTGGAATTCCTGCAGATGCAACCGGTGCTGTTATTGCCTCTTTGCTGGACAATCAGCGTCGCACCCTTGATATGGCAGACCGCCAGCTGCAGATGACAGAGGATTTTATTAAGGAAACTGTAAAAGAAACTGTTGAAAAAGCTGTTGATGAAGCTGTAGACAAGGCTGTGGACGAAAAACTTCAGAATGTTCTTGGTGATAGCCCCGTTGCACCCCCTGCACCAGTTAGCGAGGAAGACGAAATGGCCCTTCTGGATGATGATGGCTTCGGCGACCTGGACTTTGAAGAGGACGACTTGATGGACGAAGAGCCATTTATGGAAGTTGATGACTTCTATGACGCAGAAGAAGACCTGGGCTTTGATTCTGTTGATGAGTTTGCGCCTGCGGATGCTGAGGCGGAAGTGGAGCCTGCCGTTGAGGAAGCCCCTGCGGAAGAGGAAACTGAACCTGAGTCAGAGCCTGAACCAGAAGTTGAAGCTCCAGAAGAAGTTGAGGAAGCTGTAGAGGAGCCTGAACCAGAAGTTGAGCCAGAAGTGAGCGCCGCAGAAGAATCGGATGAGTTTATCGAGACACTTTCAGAAGCCGATGAGGTTCTGGAAGAAGATAACAGCCTAATTAGAAGTGTTGAGTCAGCGGATTATATGTTAGATAAGATTCAGAAAATATTAAATGACACAGACCTGCAGGCCGTTTCTGCAGACAAAATTGAACTCTTTAAAACCTTGCGAACTTTGCTGGACTATCTGCCGGAAGGAGAAAAGAACAATTCAATTACAAGACGCATGAACATGCTGCTTGCATATTTAATTGATAAGCTTTCCGGAAAACCTGGACTCCTTGCAACTTCAGAATCACTTATTAAGTCTGGAGTTTTGGGAGACGAATACTATAAGCAGCTTGTTTATGAAAAGAGCGGAGAAATTACCAACTCCCTTATTTCCAAGGTGCTTACAGATATGAAGAGGCTTTCAGACTCCCTGAGCGACCGTGAAATTGCAAAGGCACTTTGTGCCAGTGCAGACGGCATTCTGGAACAGATAGAACTGGAAGACCAGAAAAGCCGAATCTTCTAGTGCCTGGTAGAAATTACAGGCGGATAATGCGGGAGTGCGAAAGCACCTCGTTGCCATTTTCTGTAATCAGAACGTCGTTTTCAAGACGGGTTCCGCCAATTTCTACATCGTAGAGACCTGGTTCAAGGGTAAGAATCATGCCGGGCTTAAACTTAAGTTCCGGCGGCATTTTTGTACTTACACGCGGATATTCATGAATCTCAAGACCTGTCGCATGCCCAAGGGTGTGCGGCATTTTTCTTTTTGCAGAGGCAAATACAGAGTCTGCTTTTTTTGCCGCTTCTACTACAGTGTGGTCCGGGGTGTAAAGTTTTAGACATTCGTCATAGGCCTTCTGAACCAGTGCAAGCTGGGCTTCCTGAGCTTCTGTTAGAGGGCCTTTTGCAACAGTTACAGTTGTGTCGCTTGTGTAGCCCTTGTAAACAACGCCAAAGTCCAAAATAGAAAGCCCTGTATCCGGCCAGGCTGCGGCAGTGTAGCCAGGGAAGGCATGAATGGCAAAACTTCGTGATGGTCCAGCTGCCAGAGTGTCAAAACCTGTGCGCTGGCAGCCGTTTTCACGCAGCATTTTCTCTATCAAAAGTGCTACATCTGTTTCAGTTTTAATGCGGCCATCCTTTATTTCTGCTTCAATTTCGTCAATTATAAGGTCTCCTACGCGAACAGCCTCGCGGGTACATTCAATTTCGTATTCGTCCTTAATCATTCTGCATTCAACAACAAAGCTGTGGGCGCCGTCTTCTTTGCAGCGGCAGTCGTAGTTGCAGAGTTCATCAATAAAGTGCAGGTAGTGAGGGTAGGTAAGGTAAGGGGGAAGTTCCACTTTGCTGTTAATTCCGTGAGTATAGCAGACATTCAGCATGGCTTTTACAGCGCTAATGTCGTTGTTTTTGTAGCGGGTATATGGAACAAGCTTGTCGTAAAAGCCGTTTTTCTTTGCAAGGTTTTCATCCCAAGGGATAAGTACCGAGTAGCCATCAGAAAAAATAATAAGAACAGCGTCGTTTGCGTGGCAGGTAAAGTAAGCCAGGGCAGGGTCGCGGTGTTCTTCGCTGTCAATAAAAACGCAGGCACCAATGTCGTTTTCTCTAAGATAGTCTGCAAGTCTGTTGCGACGAGCTTCGTATATTTTTGCAAGTTCTTCTTTTGTATATTCTTTCATTTTAAGTTATTACCTTCTTTTAAGTTTATTTATAATTACCAGAGCAATTTCATCTTTTATAATAATCAGTTCGATGATTCCAATGGCCGCAAAGAGCAGCGCCGTAATTCCAGCCGGTAGCCCGTAAGCCACAAGTCGTCCGCTTTCCGCAAAAAGGCCCACCAGTGCTCTGTGCGCGAACCAGCATGGAATTCCAGCAACCACAGCCAGGACGCACATCTTAAGAGCATAAAGAATTGTACCGCGCACAAGCCTTCCAATTTCCATTGACTGCATCTTTTTCATAAATGCGAAAAGGAAAATTGTATTTACAAGACTTGCAAGACTTAGGGCAAGAGCAATTCCGTTACCGCCCATCACTTT
>JAEEGH010028871.1_pt1 | contig 10886 bp, 9 predicted proteins | sample 9134181 | NCBI WGS metagenome assembly JAEEGH01 (sample SAMN16246544, study PRJNA631951) | gut metagenome | biome: gut microbiome; feature: rumen; material: DP-attached | host: Bos | place: Iran: Karaj | collected 2018-10
AACCGGACAACGCGCCGGAGCTCCTCCAGCAGCGGTCGGAGAACCTGAGCAACCGGAACGGGGCGTTCTGGCAGCAGGCCACCAACGGATACCAGCGGACTGCCGGCGGGGATACCCAGCGTACAGCCGCGGTGAACAAAGGCAAATCCCAGCCAAAACCGAAAAAGAAAAAGACCGACGGAAGCAGTGCGGGCATGCGGGCCGCGCTGGCGCTTGTGGCGCTGGCGGGTATTACGGTGTGCGTGCTGTATTTTATTGTATTCCGGGTACGGGAAATCCGCGTGGATGGAAACAACCTGATTTCCCGGGCGGATGTGATCCGGCTGAGCGGAATCCAGTACGGATCCAGCATCCTGACCCTGAGCGAAGAAACTACCGGAAGAGATATGGAGGCCCGGGCAATCAGCGAAGCAAAGCGCACCAACAATCCGTACTACTACACCCTGCAGTTCCGCTACCTGGACAAGCTGATGCCCGGGACGGTCGTAATCTCCGTAAAAGAGCGGGAACCATGCTGCTGGATGACCCTGAGGGGAATCCTGTTTGTGATGGACAAAAACCGCATGGTACTTTATGAATCTGAAGACCCGTCGGTCAAGCCGGCCAAACTTGTGGAAGTAAAGGGCCTGAATATCCGCGGAGGGGATCATGCCGGACAGACGCTGACCCTGAATTCGGCTGTTCAGCAGAGCATATTTGAAAACCTGTTTTTAGAGATGAAGGTGCTTGAATGTACTTCCATCATCCAGGAAGCGGATCTGAGCAACCCGTCCTCCATCCTGCTCGTGACCCGCGACGGTTATACCGTCAGCATCGGAGACCGGAACCGGATCCATGCCAAGCTGCGCAGTATGCTGTATGTAAGGGAAAAACTGCTGGAGCTCGGAAAGAACGGGGGATCCATCAACGTAACAGTTCCGGAGACACCGACGTATTCTCCTTCCGGAAGCTGAAAACAGACCGATGTCCAAAAATGTTACAAAATGCCGGGAAATTGTAATAAAACAGGCATAAACACTTGCAATCATTCAATAAAAGTCATATAATAACACATGATATGCCATTATATGGTCGGATTCTGCCCGGAAGCGGACGGGGTCCTGAGTTCACCAGGGGGGAACGAAACCTATGAAAACAACGGTTGCGGCCATTGATTTCGGGACGAGCAAGATCGTTACGCTTGTTGCCGAGAACAGCGGCAGCCAGCGGTGCGACATTGTCGCTGCCGGCGTGGCGAAGTATGACGGCTATCTGACAGAAGGATGGAACAATCCCGGCCAGCTGGACGAGGCAATCCGCCGGTCCATCAACGATGCCGAGGAACAGTCCGGCAGCAAAATCCGGGAGATCACAGTCGGTGTACCCGGAGCGTTCACCCGCGTTTATGCCACCCAGGTGACCATCACCCTGAAGGGAACGGATCCCCGCGTCACATCGGGCGATGTCAAGGCTGCCTTTGATATGGCATCCCAGAACCTGGCCAATATGCCCGGCGTTGTGATTCATTCCAGCCCGGCATGGTTTATGGTGGACAGCGGGAAGAAAACCCTGGAGCCTGTCGGAATGAAGGGACGCGAAATGACCGCGTTCATCAGTTTTGTGGTCGGCAACCGGTTCTTCGTCGATGACGTGACCAACCGGATGGCTGACCTGGGAATCGTGGTAACGAGCTTCTATTCCACATCCGCCGGTGAAGCGATGCTGTACCTGAACGAGCAGGAACGCGACCATACGTCCGTGCTGATCGATATGGGGTACCTGAATACCGAAATCATCGGTGTGGAAGGCGACGCGATCATCTACCACAAGGTGCTGGATGTCGGCGGCGGCGATATCGCCGTAGCCCTGGCCGAAGAACTGGACATTTCCCTGAGCGCGGCGGAAGACATCAAGCGCAAATTTGTGTACGGCATTGAGACCAGCGGGGAAACCTATGAGGTTCCCGGCGCGGACGGGCAGAAAGGCACCACTTTCACCCGCGAACAGGTAAAACCGATTATCAACAAGGCGGTTGACGAAATCTGCGAACAGATCAAGACCGCGATTGACGACGACTTCGGCAGCCTCGGCAGCTGGAGCAGCGTATTCATGACCGGCGGCGGAATGAGCTTCAACCGCGGCGGCAAGGAATACATGGCCGGAAAGCTCGGACGGCCCGTACAGGAGACTCCGCGCCGGACAACCAAGCTGAACAGCCACAGCTTCTCCAGCGCACTGGGCCTGATGGACCTGATTATCGATACGATTGAACAGCAGCGCCAGCCGGCAGCCGGTGTGGGCGGCAGGATCAAGGACTTCTTCCGGAGTCTGTTGGGAGGTTAAGAACATGATTGAATTCCAGAACGAAGAGCAGAGCAACTTTGCTTCCATCAAAGTCGTCGGATGCGGCGGCGGCGGAAACAACGCTGTAAACCGGATGATGGATGCCGGGCTGCGCGGCGTTGAATTTATCGCGGTAAATACCGACCGGCAGGCACTGGGCCAGTCCAACGCCCAGGTGAAAATCCAGATCGGCGAAAAGCTGACAAAGGGCCTTGGCGCAGGCGCGCATCCGGATGTGGGCCGCCGCGCGGCGGAAGAAAGCCGCGAGGAGATTGCCTCCGCACTGAAGGGCGCTGACCTTGTGTTTATTACTGCCGGTATGGGCGGCGGCACCGGAACCGGCGCGGCTCCCATTGTGGCAGAAGTGGCCCGGGATCTGGGCATGCTGACGATTGCCGTAGTGACCAAGCCCTTCAATTTTGAAGGCAAGCAGCGGATGAAGAACGCTGAAGCCGGGATTGAAGAACTGAAGCAGAATGTGGATACCCTGGTGGTGATTCCGAATGACCGCCTGCTGCAGGTGGTGAGCAAACAGACCAGCATGATCGAGGCGTTCCGCGTTGCGGATGACGTGCTGCGGCAGGGCATCCAGGGCATCAGCGACCTGATCGCTGTGCCGGCAATGATCAACCTCGACTTCGCGGACGTGAAGACCGTGATGGAATCCGGCGGAATGGCCCATATGGGTATCGGTATCGGCAGCGGCGAGAACAAGCTGGTCGATGCCGCGAAGAACGCAATCGCGTCCCCGCTGCTGGAAACCAACATCGACGGCGCACGCGCTGTGCTGATCAACATCACCGGCGGCGCCGACATCTCCATTGTGGACATCAACGAAGCGGCCAACCTGGTGATGGAAGCGGCCGATCCGGACGCGAACATCATCTTCGGCGCCGGAATCGACGAGACTATGGGCGACGACGTACGGATTACCGTGATCGCGACCGGATTCGAAAAGACGCCTTTCCCGACCCGGGAGCCCGCGAAGAAGCCGCGTGAGATTGAACATGAACGCCTGTTCGGCTCCTTCGGGACCAACTTCAGCCGGGATACCGCTGCTTCTGTGGCGGACCGGGATAACGGCAGTTCTTTCCTGAACCGGAGCACCGGCGAAGTGCCGACCTTCATGAGCACCAGCCGTCCCAGCATGGGCGTGCCCGGCATGGTGAACACCGGATCCTTCCAGACCGGGTTCAGCTACCAGCAGACCGCCCCGCAGGACCTGCAGGCAACCCGGCCTTACCAGCCCATGGGGAACAACCCCACCGGCGGCAACGTACCGGTGAACCCGAATCCGTTCCAGATGAACCAGCCGCAGAATTACCAGCCGCTGTTCAACAGCAACGGCCAGGTGACCGGCCAGACGGGCAGCTTCCAGCCGGTTCCGCAGAGCCAGGCAATGACGACGGATGACCACGGCGTACCGGGATTCCTGAAGCGGAAAAAGTAAACCTTGAAAATTAAAGAAACGCGGAGCGCAAGCTCCGCGTTTTATGTAAAAAGGAAGGAACCTGAGAAAACCGGGAAGAATCGTTCCACGGAACAAAAAACGCGAAAGAGAGGGAATACATATGAAAACAGCAGTGCATGCTATGGGATGTATTATTATGCTGGCATGGCCGTTCCTGGCCGGCATGGCGGCCAGGAAATCCAAGGCAGTTGCTTCCGTTATCTTCGTAGCCGGGATTGTTTATTCAGCAGCCCTGACCCTTTATTACACACACTGGCAGGCATACAGGGATGCCGTATCCCACCTGGATGGGCAGGAGATTCTTCCGATCGCGCTGGGAGTCATCTGCCTGATCCTGATTATTCCGACGCTGGTGAAGGTGATCAGGAACCGGGAACGGAAGAAACACGCTGTGATACTGGCCGGGCTGCTGGTTATACTTGCCATGTGCGCTTATTCCGCAATCTGTACGCACGGACTGGAATGCCCGGCGTGCAGCAGCAGCAACAGAGATGATAATGACGTGCTCTATCACTTTTTCTATCAGCTGTTTACCGGTAAGGAATGGCACCCGGCCGAATGAATCATGCCGGGAAAACGAAACCCGGAAGGCATATGCCTTCCGGGTTTTCCATACAGGACCCGGACGTTTTCAGCGCTTCTTTACACCGACATATATTTTTTCCGGCTGCGCGGGATACGTGCAGCGGCCCAGGTCCTTCCGCTCAACGAAGCGGCCGTTATGGTATTCCTCCCGGTAGGTCATGTATTCATATCCCATCTTCGGATCGGAAACGGAGACCTGCTCATCGGTATAAGTGGCATATTTCCCCTGGGTGTCTTTGATGTATTTCGGGCCGCCGCTGGCGACCAGCTCTCCGGTCTTCTCAGATCTGATATCATAGGACGTACCGCCCAGGTCCCTGCCGTAAATGATCACGTGAGTCTGCAGGGAGTTTTTTCCGTTCCGGCCGGGTTCAACCCTGGCCGCAATATAAACAGGGGAATCCGTATTGTTGACAAACTTCAGGTCGACTTTCCGGTTACTGCCCCAGGAGACGGTGGCATCCAGACCGTAGTCAGTATAATTGACCTTGTCGGAGTGATAGGACCGGTCCGTGATTTCCAGCCCGGCCTTTACGGCTGCCTGGTAAATCGTGGTGCTGGCCTGGCACACACCGCCGCCGATTCCCATAACATGCTCGCCCTGGTCATATTCTTCTGCCGGTTTGAATTTATTTTTTTCTGAACGCTCCCCGACAATTCCGTTGAAACTGAATACGGCGCCCGGATCGAGACGGTATCCGTTGAACCGCGAAAACGCGAGGCGGATATTGTCATTCCGGTTTGCGTCGGAACTGGAGGAGATCTGCGTTACCGCTTCACCCCGCTTCGTATAGAGGAGGCTGAGGCTGGTTTTCGTCTGCTGCGGGGGAACCTGCTCCGGTTCAATCACCAGGGTTCCGCTTTCCAGGCGAGAAGCCAGGTCTGTGATACGTTCAATAAGCGCCTCCGAGTCCAGGTTCAGGCCGGGAATTTCATCCACGTATTCGAACGGGTTTTCCCGGTCCGGATAAAAGCCGGTCATCTGCGCATCCTGCGGGGGGCGGTCCAGACTCTGCTTAATGGTATACACAATATCGACAATGCGGGACAGATTCCCGGCGGTATACTTTGAAGTGAAATACCGCGGCTCTTCCGCAACACGGGCGATCTCATCATAAAGCTCCCGGTCGTTCCGTTTTCCGTTGAAGTTATGACCGACTTCCCAGGCGGCGTCCAGGGCGGATGAAAAATCCGGCTCAATGCCGAGATCACTTGCGGTAATGCTATTCGTGAATCCGTTGTAGGTAAGGTCCACATGCCAGGCATTGAGCTTCTGCAGGCTCCGGTTCCGCACGGCAGTCCATCCCTCATCCGCGGTCAGGCCGCCGAGGGAAAGACCGTCGACATACACGCCGGGACAGAAAACACTGTAATGCAGCTCCACCGTGGAGCGAACCGCGTCGCGGACCGGTGCCTGATCCGGCCGGGAACTGAAGATGAAAACTGCCAGCAGGATGACAAGCAGGGCTGCGGCCGCAATGAAAAGGATATTGCGGTATCCGGCGATGCCGGAAGGCCTGCGCGATACATTTCCGTACGAAGCACGGCCGCGTGAACCGGGCTGCGCGGAAGGAACCGGACCATTGCCCCCGGGATATACCGCGTACGGAGCTGCCTGCGGACGGGGAATGGCAGTACCGGAAGGGGGCGTATAACCACGCCGGATGCCGGAGTACGCGGACTGCGGCGGCTCCTGCGGGGGAAAGGGGACCTGCCCCTGCTGACTGGTACCGTAATGCGGGTACTGGCTGCTGCGATATTCTGACATCGTAATTCCACCTCTCTACACGCATACAACGGACATACCAAGAGAATTATTCCGCTAACGCAAAAAAGTCAAGAGATTTTTGCATTCCCGGACATCACGGAGAGGCGGGAGATCCTTTTTCCCGCAGGCCAGTTCAGGGTGGAAAAAACGACAGAGATGGAGTATAATATTAATTTGGAATGGAATGGAAACAGGGAGGAAGCAACATGCGGAAACTGCTCGCAATCATCCTGGCACTGGTGCTGACAACCGGCGGCGCGCTGGCGGAAGGTCCCAAGGCGCCTGATTATATCCTGGAAGGATTTGACGGCGAAAGTTCAGGAGTTTTATGGGAAACAAACCGGTTCTTTTCCAGAATGCAGGAAAAGACCGGAATCAGTTTCCAGTTCCGCCAGGAAGCCACTGCGGAACGCTGGACGAACCGGAAGACGGAAATTGCCAGGGGCGAGGACCTGCCTGATGTGCTCTTCAAGGCGGAACTGACAACGGAAGAGACTGTGCAGATGGCGAAGGACGGTATCCTGATTGACCTGAAGCCGTACCTGGAACAATACGCACCTGACCTGTGGGCGATCCTGCAGGCAAATCCGGAATACATGGAGGCCGTTACGCTTCCGGACGGAAAGATTGCTGCGCTGCCCGCGTTCAACCGCCTGCAGAACAATGACCTGATGTGGATCAACCGGACATGGCTGCAGCGGCTCGGACTGAAAGCGCCGACCACCGCCGATGAACTGACCGAGGTGCTGCGCGCCTTCAAAACCCAGGATCCGAACGGCCGGGACGGGGCGGATGAAATCCCGCTGGCATTTATCGGGATGTGGGAGCTGCGCTTCCTGGGACACGCCTTCGGGATCATTGACAATGACTACTATATGGCTGTGGAGGACGGGAAGGTGGTATCCCACCTGGATTCAGAGCAGAACCGCGCGTTCCTCACATGGCTGCATACCCTGTGGCAAGAAGGCCTGCTGGACCAGAACGGATTCAACATCGTGGATACACTGCGGCAGATTACCGATGACAAAAAGGCCATTCCGTACGGCCTGATCATGGGACCGACGCCGCTGACGACAATTCCGGTATCCGCCATGGGCGAATACGATATCCTGATGCCGCTGAAAGCGGACGGAAAACAGGTATACCGGGACCTTCCCGGGGACCTGATTCCCGGAACATTCGCAATCACAAAGGCCTGCAAAGAACCGGAAAAAATGGTGGAATGGGTGAATTTCCTCTATACGGAGGAAGGATCCATGATGGCCCAGTACGGCCTGGAGGGCGAAGAGTTTTCCTGGCGGGAAGACGGCCTGTGGGAGTGGAAAGATGACCTGAATACGGTCGCAAACTATATCCTGAAAGAAAACACGATCAGCGGCGGAACCGCTGCTCCGGGAATCGAACTGGAGGATTTCCAGCTGAAGTACTCAGATGAAGCCACCCGCCGGAACATTGAGATGATGGCAGGGGCAAAGCAGTACAGCGTAAAGCCGTTCCCGACAGTGATTCCGGACGGGGAAGACGCCGCGAAGATTGCCCGGATCCAGAAAGAGCTGGGGAAGTATGCCGAAAACACCATGGCCTGCTTTGTAACCGGCGATATCCCGCTGGACGACGGGAACTGGAAGGCGTTCTGTGACCGGGTGCATGAACTGGGACTGGATGACGCGAAAGCCATCTGGCAGAAGTATGTGACAAAGGGGAATGAATAAGCATGAGCCAGGCGGAAGAGATGATCCGGAAACTGGACTCGCCAGAGGCGGCGGAGCAGCTGCGGAAACTGTACGGAGCCGGCGATGAAATGATTCGATTCCAGCAGGAACGATATGCCCGGCTGATCCGTTCCTTTGAAGAGCAGTTCGGGGAAAAGGACGGCATCCGGCTGATCAGTGCGCCCGGGCGGACGGAGATCGGCGGAAACCATACCGACCACAACCACGGACGTGTGCTGGCTGCGGCGGTAAACCTGGATACGCTGTGCACTGTAACCCCCCGGAATGACCTGAAGGTGCACTTCCACAGCGAAGGATATCCGGCAATCGAAATGGACCTTTCCGACCTGACGGTCCATCCGGAAGAGGCGGGGACCACCACAGCCCTGATCCGCGGCGTAGCCGCTGGGATGCAGGAAGCCGGATACCGGATCGGCGGATTTGACGCGGCAGTGACATCCACCGTGGCCGGCGGAAGCGGGCTGAGCAGTTCCGCGGCGCTGGAGGTCATGCTGACCGGCGTGCTGGACGCGCTGTACAACCGGTTTGACATGCCGTACGCGCTGCGCGCGCAGATCAGCCAGAAGGCGGAGAACGCCTATTTCGGCAAGCCGAGCGGACTGCTTGACCAGATGGCCAGCGCCGCCGGCGGGCTGGTGACGGTTGATTTCCGGGATACGGGCAAGCCGGAAGCCCGGGCCCTGCAATATGATTTCGCCGGGAAGGGCTATTCCCTGGTGGTGGTCGGCACGGGCGGCTCGCACGCCGACCTGACCGACTGCTATGCCGCGATTCCCGCGGAGATGAAGGCCGTGGCCGCATACTACGGCAAACCTTTCCTGCGGGGACTGACAGCCGAACAGCTGACAGCCGATATGGGCAGCCTGCGGAAGCAGGTATCCGACCGGGCGCTGATCCGGGCGTTCCATTTTATCGCGGAGGACGCCCGCGTTCCGGAACAGGTGAAAGCGCTTGAAGAGGACCGGATGGATGATTTCCTGCAGCTGATTATCGAGAGCGGACGGTCCAGCTTTATGTACCTGCAGAATATTTACGCGCGCGAGACAGAGCAGAGCCTGAGCCTGGCCCTGTGCATGGCGGAGCAGATGCTGCGCGGCCGCGGCGCGTGGCGGATCCACGGAGGCGGATTCGCGGGAACGACGCTGAACTTCGTGCCGGAGGACCTGCTCACATCCTTTACGGCCGCCATGGACCGTACCTTCGGACGGGGCGCGGCAATCCCGCTGGGCATCCGGCCGGTGGGCGCGGCGGAACTGAAGCTGTGATTACGAAGAGCGCGGCGGAAACCCGGGCGCTGGGGGAGAGACTCGCCGGACGGCTGCGGCCGGGCGATGTGCTGCTGCTGGAAGGCGACCTGGGGGCGGGGAAAAGTGAGCTGACCCGCGGAATCGCCAAAGGGCTTGGAGTTACCGAAACGGTGACCAGCCCCAGCTTCACCATCCTGAATGTATATGAAAGCGGACGCTGCCCGCTGTACCACTTTGACTGGTACCGGCTGGAAAGCTCCGAAGAACTGTATGAGCTGGGAATGGACGAATACCTGGGCGGTGACGGAATCGCCGTGGTCGAATGGCCTGAAATGTGCCCGGACGCCGTTCCGGACAGCGCCGTGCGGATCCGGCTGGCGACAGCCGGCGAAAACGAGCGAATCATTGAGAGCGGAGTATTGGAACTGTGAAACTGTTGGTGATTGACACGTCCGGACCGGTCTGCGGAACAGCGGTCATGGATGAGGAAAAGGTATACAGCGAATATACCGCCCAGAACAAAAACACCCATTCAGCCAGCCTGATGCCCATGATTGAATCCGCGCTGGAGGCGGCGGGCACCGGCCTGGACGGCCTGGACGCGGTGGCGGCGGTGACGGGGCCGGGAAGCTTTACCGGCGTACGCATCGGCGTTGCAACGGCAAAGGGACTCGCACACGGCGCCGGGCTTCCGTGCATTGCAGTGAACGCCCTGGAAGCCCTGGACGAGAGCGCCGGGGAGTTTGACGGCGTCGTGTGCCCGATCCAGGACGCACGGGCCGGACAGGTGTACGGCGCAGCCTTCCCGAACGGGGAACGGCTGATCCCCGATGCGCCGATGATACTGGAAGAATACCTGGATACGGTTTCCGCCCTGGGAGAAAGGTTCCTGTTTACCGGGGACGGAGCGCCTGTGTTCCGGGAACGGATTACGATAATCCTCGGGGAACGCGCCGTATTCGCACCGCCGCACCGGGGATACCTGCGCCCGTCCGCAGCGGGAAGCATTGCCATCCGGCGGGGGGAGACCACCGATTACCTGCACCTGGAAGCTTCCTACCTGCGCCCGCCGAACGCGCAGAAGAACAGGAAGCTGCTGGAAGCAATGAGAAAGAACGGGGAAGAATGAGCGAACGCAACTGCATGCCGGAGGTTGAGATCCGGCGGATGCGCATCGACGACCTGGACGCGGTGACGGCCATTGAAGCGGCCACCTTTGCGAAACCGTGGAGCCGGGAAAGCTTCCGGCAGGAGCTGGAAAGGAACGTAGCGGCGCGGTACCTGGTGGCCGTCCGGGACGGACGGGTGGTCGGCTATGCCGGCGCCTGGATTATCCTGGACGAGAGCCATATCACAAACATCGCGGTGGAGGAAAGCGAACGCGGCCGGGGCATCGGGCGGAAACTGACGGAAGCGCTGATGCAGTATATCTCCAATCTCGGCGCTGCGTACGCGACTCTGGAGGTGCGCGTAAGCAACGAACGGGCGCAGCGGCTGTATAAAAGCCTGGGCTTTGTGAGCGTCGGCAAGCGGAAACGGTATTACGAGGATAACGGAGAGGACGCCTTCCTGATGGTATGTGAGCACATGCCGGAGGTGGAGGAGGACTTTGAGGAGGCGTAAGGAAATGCGGAAACGGACGGTTCCGGGCACGGTGATCCTGCTGTGCATGCTGCTCCTTGCGCTGTGCGGAGCTGCCAAGGCCGACGAGGCGGAGAACATCACCGGCTCCTGCACCGTGAAGCTGTGCAGCAAGAACG
>JAEEGH010028872.1_pt1 | contig 10886 bp, 6 predicted proteins | sample 9134181 | NCBI WGS metagenome assembly JAEEGH01 (sample SAMN16246544, study PRJNA631951) | gut metagenome | biome: gut microbiome; feature: rumen; material: DP-attached | host: Bos | place: Iran: Karaj | collected 2018-10
CGACCGAAGGTCACTAGGTACATTCAAGAATAGTCAACCCTCCAAGTCCAGTTTTGGGATTGGACACGTCCGATTTGCAAATTGGACACGTCCAATCTCGAAATCGGACACGTCCAGTTGAAAATCGACCATAGAAAAACATCTTACATCAGCCCTCAGCCATCAGCCATCATACATCGTTAATGTCAGCATCACCACACGTACTTTTCTTAATTTTGTAGCAACATAAAAAAGAAATTAGACTATGGCAACAATTATTGCTGGCGACGAAGGGAAAGAGTTGTTCCCGATGCGATACATCGCCGACCTGTTCAAACAACAGACCTTGCAGCAGCTGCAAATCAACATGATGACGCAGAGGATATGGCCATTCGAGGTATATCCTGGCTATCGTGTCATCAACGAGCGTCGCAGTATGCCCAAGAAGCAGGGCGGTGGCGGCTGGGTATCAACGGGAGAAGGTATCAAGTCGTTCGAGGGTTCGGTGATAGAGGCCGACGAAGATACGGGCATGGTGACGATGGCGTTCCGCTTCAACGACTACATGCAGTATGTCGATATCGGTGTCGGTGCGTGGGGCAAGGCCGAGGATATCGACCGTAGTCGTAAGGGTCGCTATCGGAACCGCTATGCCAACTGGGTGCCCTCTGGCGGCAAGACCCACCGACCTGCCATTCAGCCTGAGTTGAACCACCTGCTGACCCGCTTGGAGGATTACGTCAGCGACTTCTACGGCAAACGCTACGAGTTCAAAATGCTCGACACCTTCCAAGACCTCACCATTTTTGTAGGATAAACATTCAGAACCAACACAAAAACGACATACCACTATGGCTAAGAAGAAAGAAGTCATTATCACCTGTAACGCCACCAATGTCAAGGCCGTCATCGAGGGCTTGGAGCGCGGTATGGCTGCCCTCGCCAAGGAGGAGGAGAAACTGCTGAACACCATCAAACAGCGCGGCTATGCTGAGAACGACGAGAAGAAGCGCCTGAAGGAACTGGAAAAGGCGATGGACGCTATGCGCACCAACGTGCAGAAGAACCGCGAGGAGCAAAAGAAGCTGGCCGAGGTGATGAAAGACCTCTCCGGCGCAAAGCTGAAAGACCTCAAAAAGGCTCTGCAGGAAGGTAAGGCTGCGCTGAACAATATGAGTGCCCGTGATCCGAATAGGGCGAGGTTGGTGGATGACTTGAAGCGCATCGAGGCGCAAATCAACAAGAATACGGGTGCCACCAATAAGCTGACTACTGCGCAGAAAGGTTTTGGTAGTGCTATTGCCAGCACCGCCAAGAACCTCGCTACCTACATGATTGGCTTTGCTGGTTTCAACAAGGTCAAGTCGCTGGTGGAAGATGTGTTCCGCTCCAATCTGAAACTGTCCGACTCGCTGGCAAACATCCGTAAGGTCAGCGGATTGTCGAGCGAGGCCATCAACGACCTGTACCGTAATATATCAAAGATTGACAGCCGTAACACCATTGAGACGCTGAACCAGTTGGCCTACACGGGTGCCAAGCTCGGTATCGGTCAGAATTACGGTGTCGAGGGTTTGACCGGCTTTGTCAAGGCTGCCGAGCAGGTGCAGATGGCCTTGGGCGAGGATATGGGTGAGAAGGCTCTGCCCGACCTGTCGAAGATGGTCGAGGTGATGGGCTTGATTCCGAAGTACGGTGTGGAGCAGTCGATGCAGAAAGCGGCATCGGCCATCTTCCAACTTGGTGCCACCAGTACGGCCACAGGTACAAACATCGTGGAGTTCTCAAAACGCTTGTATGGTTTGGCTAACGTCAGCCGAATCAGCACGCAGGATTTGTTGGCGTTAGGTTCTGCCAGCGATGCGATGGGACTCATGCCCGAGGTGTCAGCTACGGCATTCAACAAACTGTTCACCTCTATCCAGCGCCAGCACAACTTGATTGAGAGTTCACTCGGCATGACCAAGGGTACTATCAAGCAGTATTACGACGAGGGCAAGACGATGGACGCTATCGTCGAAATCTTTGAGCGCATGAACCAGAAGGGCAACCTGAACCTGCTGGGCTCTATATTTAAGGATTTAGGCTCCGACGGTGCCCGTCTTGTCAACGTCATGGCTACGATGGCCGACCGTGCCGACATTCTGCGCAAGCATCTTGAAACGTCTCGTAACGCTTTCAAGGAAGGCGAGGCAGTCATTGGTGAGTACATGATACAGAACCAGACCGCAGCCGCTATGATGGAGCGTGCCGCTAACCTGTGGACCAAAGCATTCACCAATCCCGAGGGCGTGGATATGGTCAAGGAGATGGCGCAGGCTTGGTACGACCTCTCGAAGGAAATGACGCAGAGCGATGCACTGATGAAGTCGCTGCACAGGTCGATTGACTGGATAGCAACAAGCATAGGCATACTCATCAAACTATTCCCCACGCTGATTAGGCTTGCTATGATATTCGGCACGACATTAGGCATCAAGGGAATAGTATATGGCATTGGAGGACTGATAACCGCTTTTCGTACACTTTATAAGGATATAGCACTGGCAACGGGAGCAATGGGCAAATTTAATCTTATGATGAAGTCCAATGCAGTCTTGTTTGCTATTTCTTCGTTGTTAACAGCCATCACATTGATTATGGACTACAGCGAAGCAGCCAGTGAAGCCGCCAAGCGCGAGGCCGAGCGTCAGGCCAAACTGAAAGCAGCCTTTGAGGATAGCAAGGAGGCTGTGAACAAAGCCATCAAACCTTTAGAGATATATAAGAAGGCTCTTGACGATGCCACACTGTCGGAGAAGCAGCGTGCCGAACTTGTCAAGCAGTTCAAGAACGAATATCAGGACAATCTCGATTACCTTGGCATAGAAATCAATTCAGCTCTTGACCTTGCTACTGCCTATACAAAGGTAGTGCAGGCCATGAAGCTGAAGAAGGCTTATGAGGAGCGCGAAAGCTACCGCACTCAGGTCAACGGCGACAACCGCATGAGCCGTATTGAGAACCAGGCAAAGGTTGAAGCAGCTGCCCGTTCGCTCGGCATTGAGGGCATCGACAAAGAGTTCCTTGCTAAGAACCAGCACAAGAGCACGCAGACACTCTACTTGGAGTTGATGCGCAAGAAGTATGGTAATAACATTAGTGTTACTTCCAGCGGTTCTGTCTATCGTGTAAGTGCAGACCGTACAAAGGGATATACCGATACCGACCTTGGCAACATGGAGTTGTGGAACGCCTTGGCCGCATATCAGACCAGTTTCCGTGCTGAGCGCAACACCAACCGTGAGGTAGATGCTATGTTCAACAGCGAGTATAAAGGTCTTGATAAGTTCGACATCGACGAGTTCAACGACCGTGTACAGCGTGCCCGTTGGAAGCGTAAAGGCTCGCTTGACAACGAAAAGCCCGACAAAGACGCTGAGCGTGCCCTCACCAAAGCACAGCGCGAGGAAAAGAAAGCCCTGAAACTGGAAATGGACGAAGCCCAAAAGGACTCTACCGCCGTCATCAATGCCATTGAGGAGTTCTACCGCCTGCAGGAGAGTGCCGTGGAGCAGCTGGTGGCCGACGGCAAGATGACTCGCGAGGAAGCGGACAAACTCATCGACTACGTGAAGAACCGCAAGGACACGATGCTGATGAACGCCCGCCGTGCCATTGCGGGTAAGGACAGCAAGTTTGAGGATTTGCGTAAGGATATGGGCAAGGATATGCTGCGCGCCAATGACCCCAACTCACAGCGGGCGATGAACACCGTGCAGACCATCGACGTGGCCGAAGCCGCCCGTCGTCTGCAGAAGTTCGACGGCTCGAAGGCGGTGTATGACCTGAATGCCGGTTCGTTCACGCAGGCCATGCTGAAGAACGCCGCCCAGAACGAGTTGAACATCCAGCGCCGACAGGCTGCCGTACAGGTGGAGATAGACAAGCTGCTATTGCAATATCAATATGTGGAGCAGGCACAGCGCGACTTTGGCGATAAGTTGGTCAAGATGGGACTCATCACCGACGGCTATCAGAAGGTGGTGCAGCAGCTGGCCGACGGCACCGAGATAGTGGCTAACACCAACGAGGTGCAGGGCTTCGCCAACAAGGTGGTGGGACTGGGCAGCTCGCTCTACGCCGTCAATCCCGAGGATAGCGCCAGTCTGCAGAAGCTGATGTACGACGTGATGACGACGAAGGACAAGAACGGCATGCCAGCGATGGAGTCGTTCGCCGCTATCTTCCCCAACTTCGACCAGTGGATGAAGCAGCCCGAGCAGTACAAGGACGAGATGAAGGCCATGTACGAGCTGATGATTCAGTATGAGGGCATCTACTACGACAAGTTGAAACAGCGCGACGACCTGCAGAACAAGCGGCTCGGTTCGTGGTGGGAGCACTCTGACGAGAAGAAGGCGAACGACAAGACGCTGCGTAGTCTGGACCTGTACGACTTCCAGTACAACACGATGCACGAGGGCGAGACGATGGGCTTTATGATGGGCCTGACCAACGACCTGAACAAAGACCCCGAAGTGTTGCGTGAGCAGGCCGTACTGGAACAGAAGATAGCCATCTGGAAGAAGGCCAAGGAGGAGCGCGAGGCTAACCTTATCAGCGAGGAGGTGTATCAGCAGAAGTTGCAGGCTATGCAGGATCAGACGATGACCTACTCGCAGAAGGTGATGGAGAACATCAACAAACGCATCAGCCGTGTGCAGGCTTTCGTCAAGCCCGTAGAGAATGCTGCCAACAGCATTGGCAAGAAGTTGGGCGACATGATATTCAACATGGAGAGCGACGAGTCCACGTGGGAGCAGATATGGAAGAACATGGCGCTGGCTATGGCCGAGTCGCTGCTGACCATGCTGGGCCAGTATGCACAATTCCAGATAACCAAGGCCGCCATCAACAAGTCGGAAATACTCGACGAAGCCGCCAAGGCACAAGCCATCACCATGCTGGGCATCAGCAGCGGTGCCGCCAAGACCATCGGTACGCTGGGTTGGCTGGGTATCGCCCTGGTACCCGTCATTACGTCACTCCTGATGGGTCTGCTGACATCGGCACTGTCAACGGCCAGCTCTACGACATCATCGGACAACAGCAGCAGCACCGCATCGGCACCGAAGACCAAGTTGGTGAGCGGTATGCTTACCTACGACAAGGGAAATGTGCAGCGGTTCATCGGGCAGGACGGCAAGGTATATACCGCCACTGCCGAGCCTGCACCGAAGGACGGACTGGTGACGCACCCCATCGCCACCACCGTGCAGGGTCAGCCCGCACTGGTAGCAGAGAACGGCCCCGAAATCGTGATTGGCCGCGAGACCACCAAGGCCATTATGATGAACGAGCCCGAACTGATCCGCTACCTCGCCAACTACCAGCAGCAAGGCGCACGCCGCCTGTTCGACAGCGGCAACGTGGATTCCGTGCAGTCCGCTGGCGTTCTCGCCAGCGATACCGCCGCCACCGAGCGCCAAGCCCTCATCAACCGACTGGACCGTAGCGACGCGCTGATGGAGCAGGTGCTCTACTTCCTGCAGAACCCCGTGGCACCCGAAATCGCCATGTATGACACGGGCGGCAAACCTGGGCTTCACACCAAGATAAAGCAAGCAGACAAGTTCATGGCCCGCTACGGCGGATAGCATCACTGTGCGGCGCGGTTTTCCCGCGTCGTGCTTTTGTTATGTCTGCTTACCCTCAGCCACTTTTTCTAAATTTGTAACCAGAAATAATAAAGGAATAATAATATGACTCCAGCAGAAAAACAGGAAATCGTTCAAATCATCTACGAGGTGCTGAACGAGATAGGCGCATCGGTGGAGAACCAGGAGGAGGTGCCCACCGTCGAGACCATTACCGACGACGACACCACCATGCCGTTCATCCTCCGTTCGGGCGGTGCCGCACAGGGTTATGTGCAGATCAAGATATCGGACCTGGCCAACGTGGTGGCCTCGAAGATTGACCCCGCCGAGGCATTCCCCGACAAGCTCGACGCCATCGAGGAATCGGAGCTGGCCCTCATTTTCCCCCTCGACGACGACAGCAGCGACGACAGCAGTGAGTAACCAGTGTGTCTAGCGGTTCCGTCGCTGGATTTAATGAAATAACGCAAAAACTAAACGAGATATGGCAACACAGCAACAAGACAACGAGAAAATCATCTGGGTGATGGGCAACCGCCAGAGCGTCATCATCCCGATGGAGCAGGAGATAATCCCAGCAGAGGGCGACCCCTACACCGAGGACTTCTACCCTGCCGAGGACGACGTGGTGAAGGTGACGCTGACGGGCGCCTACCGACCCTACATCTATACACCCGAGATAGACGGCCACCTGCTCATCCTGACCGACAAAGGCACACTGCCGAAGGGTCTGTATGGTGTGCAGATAACGGTGGTGGGTGCTAACGGCGAGACGCGACTGCGCTCCTTCTGGGACCAGCAGATTGTGGTGACGGAGAAGAACAACAGCGTGCTGAAAGAGTGGGACGAGTTCAAAGACCAGCCCGTGACAGCCCGCGCCGCCGTCTTCTTCTTTGCCAAGGGCGACAAGGGTGACAAGGGCGACCAAGGCGAGCCAGGCTCTGACGCCACCGTGACTGCCGAGAACATCGAGCGGGCACTGGACGGCACGCCGCTGCTCAGCATCGAAGAGGAGCAACTTAACGCGATTTTTAACTAAACAGACAATAAGACTATGGCAAAAGCAACAACCACTCAAATCCTGACGACCATCAAGGAATGGGTATTGGGGAAGTTAGCCGACGTATGGGCGCTCATCCCCTCGCAGGCTTCCAGCAGCAATCAGCTGGCAGACAAAGCCTTTGTGAACAGCTCGATTGCCACGGCAACGGCGACGTTCCGTGGCACGTACAACCTCGTCAGCGACCTCTCGCTGACCACCTCGGCCACGCAGCAGCAGATAGCGGCGGCACTGGCCACGAAGATGACGGCGCTCTCTATCACGCCCGATGCCAACGACTACGCCTTTGTGCAGATTCCTGCTGCCGACGCCACGCCGACGGTCATTGCCAGTGTGGACCGCTACAAGTTCAACGGCTCGGCGTGGGCCTACGAGTACAGCCTGAACAACTCGGGCTTCACGGCGGCGCAGTGGGCGGCTATCAACAGTGGCATCACGGCTGAAACGTGGGCCGACACGCCCGAGGCGGTGGTAGATAGCGAGAGTCAGCAGGAGTTCATCGACGTGTATCAGTCGGCGCTGCAGCAACTCTATCAGGGTATCACCGACGCACAGAACGCGAAGGCCGACTATGTGGGCGACGACAACTATGTGTATCGCTGGAACGCCACGGCGGGTCAGTATCAGCGCACCAACCTCTACGTGAAGGGCGACCCTGGCGTGACGGACTACACGCAGTTGCTCAACAAGCCGACGAATCTCTCGCAGTTTGCCGACGACCTGGGCACCAACCCTGTGCATAGCCATAACCAGTACGCTTTGGCTTCTTCACTGGCTTCGCTGGTGGATAGTGGTTCGTACAACTCCACGACGAAGAAGATTGAGCTGAAGCACGGCTCGACGGTGCTGAGCGAGATCGACGCTACGGCATTCATCAAGGATGGCATGGTCTCAGATGTGGCTATCACCGGCGGCAACCTCGTCATCACCTTCAACACCGACAGCGGCAAGCAGCCTATCTCTATCCCTTTGACAGACATCTTCAACCCCGCCAACTACTATGACAAGACGGCTACCGACCAGCTGCTCGCAGCGAAGGCCAACGTGACTGACCTGCCCGACTGCGACACGGTAGTAGTGCCAGAAGGTGGCACATGGCCGTTCTAATGTTTCATGTTTAATGTTTAATATTTTATACGATTATGACACAAATTGTAGAAGAGGTTTATCTGAAAAACCGAACCAACAACAATCCGCAAGCGCCTCGCACGTTTGCCAAACTGGTGGTCGATAGCGCCCGAAACCAGACGCTCGACCAGTCGTTACTCAATCTCGTCGAGAATCCTTCTTTGGGATTTCCTGAGTTCTCGACCGTTACGGCCTATGCTGTGAACGATAAGGTGTTCTACGACCGCAAGCTGTGGAAATTCACGACGGCTAAGACGGCGGGAGCATGGGATAGCACGAAGGCCACCGAGTTTAGCATCAAGGAATATTGCGACGCGATAGCCAACGCTCTCCAGGAGAACTTGGAGAATGGCGACGTGGTTCCCGCCCTCGCCGGCAATCTGGAATCATGGGCAGAGGATGTATCGGAGGTCTCTAACTCATGGGATGAAACTATTCGCTCTACGGCTGGCGACGATCCTATTGACACAGCGTATGGCGGCGTGCTGACAGACATCGTGGCGAAGAGCGACTTCAAGTGCGATGCGCTTGTGACCAGCGGCTACAACCTACTGCGCCTTGCAAGTGCTGGCGGTGTGGCAGTGGCTGTGGGTAATGGCTGGTACTTCCCCGTACCTCGCCTGGAGCTGGGTGCCTTTGGAGATGCTACGAAGAACAACGGCGTGCTGCTGACAGACAAGGACGGCAACAACATCAAGACGGCTACCGTGCGCTTCAAGGCTCTGGCCGACGGTGTGCCTACCAGCGAGAACGATGGTGTGGCTGCAAGTTATCAGGACGTGACCTATAATGACGAGACATTCCGCACCTATCTGACCAGCGGCGCAGGTTATCTCATTGTGAGCGGTATCACTTATGCCGACACTTGTGCTCACCTGGCGTGGGAGGATTGGTACGATAAGTACGTCAGCCCTACCGCCGAAGACGATGCAGGCGACAGCATCAGTCTGACTGCCCTCTTTGCGGCTGCACCCAACGGTACGGGCAAGTTCCTTGCGCTGGGTTCGGGCGGCAATACGGTTGCCACCCGTGCCACCCGCACCAGCAGCACACAGATGACTATTACCGATCCTATCGGTCGTGTCACCTCTCCATCGTGGACCAACGAGTTGCAGGAGGACGAAGAGACCTACAAACACTCGCTCGCCATCAGCGGCATGAAGGCCGACGGATTGGCGCAGATTGAGGGCAGCGACCAGGTGCTGACGGTGGTTGGAACGACCGTTAGTTACATCGACACCAACGCAACGGCCATCAGTGGTGCTGTGCGCTACGAGAAGGCGACGGCTGCAACGGCTAACGTGACGCTCGCTAAGACACAGTACGCACTGAACGACTGTGGTATCGAAATGAAGAGCGGTGCCACGGGTGAGGCGTACTTCGGTTGCACATACTCACAGAACGTGGCCGACGCGCTCTCGCAGATTGCCAAGGTGAAACTTGACATCAGTCTGAGCGTAGTGGCCGAAGCCCTGCTCTATCTCTACAACGAGAACAAGGCTTTGCGAGAGTTGCTTGCTGGCAAGGATAATGCCGTGCTGCCATACATCAAGGCACAGACCATTGAGTGTGTTGACAAGATGACAATGGGTGTTCCTGACGTCCTGGAGAGCAGTGTCGCCGGTGCTCCGAGTGCGGCCAATGTTCCTGATAACTGGAACGAGGAGACCATGACCGTGTGGAACGGTTGTCCCCGCAAGATTGGTCAGCAGTACGTTGACAAGGTGAACAAAAAGGTCTATTATGCTGTTGCGGTCACAGGCAGCACAAGCGACTGGGTGGCACTTAATTAAGGTTTAAAAGTTTAATGGTTTAAGAGTTTAAGATTATGAAACAGATTGAACAATACAATGACGCTGCCAGCTACAATTCCGCTGGCAAGCCTACCACCGAGAGTCGTGTGGCTAACATCAAGGAGGGTAATGTCTCTAAGTTTGACGGTGTGAACGTACCGACCACCGACACGCCTATGTTTGGCGATGCCGTATATCTGGACGAGAACGGCAACAAGGTGGCTATCCGTAAGGACGTGTATAGTCGCAGCCTTGTGCCTGCGGGGTGGACATATAAAGGTGTGTTCCTGAATTATCACAAGGATGGTCGATGGCGCACGTTCCTGGGCAACTACAGCAGTCTGCCGTCGCTGAAATACTGCGACGTCCTCCAGTATCAGCTCAACGCCCCTACACTCGATGGGGCAGAGCATACGGCGAGCATCGGACTCTGGCTGAGCAACAACAGTTACGCGTCTGCCACGACCATCAGCTTCACCTACACCGCCACCGCGCTCTCACAGGTGGTCACTGCCCTGAATGATGCCATCAACGCAAAGAAGACGGAGGTGAGCTTCAACCAGGACGTATGGGCATACCTTGCTGACGATAACAACAATAAGGTTAGCACCGATGCGGATGCTACGAAGATCATCGTGCAGATTGATACGTGGAACGATTATCGCCAGTACCAGGTACAGGGCGGCACATTCATCACCTGGCGCGATATACCCGCCAGCGACAACTATCGCAAGGTGAACGGCAAGAGTACCAACTATCGCGGCCTGATGAACTTCGCGGGTGCGGCATCTTACTGGGGCACCAATGGACGCACACTCAGTGCCAACGTCGCTGTGCATAGTGAGGCAGGTAACACCGACCCGATGAAACTCTCCGAGTTCCAATCCTCGCAGTACGCTGCCGAGATTCGAGCTTACTACAAGACCTACGATGCCTACCTGCGTGGTGAGTTCGGCGTTCAGGCTCTACTGAAGGTGGGTGCTTTTGCACTGCCCGACGGCGAGGCCCTGACCGCTAAGTACGGTCCGATGATGGCTCCCACAAAGAGCGGCGGTACGAAGGCTATTTATCCGTCATTGAACTGGGCATACAATCAGGGCGGCCACTTGTGGGACGTTACGGAAGGTGTGCTGATGATGGAAGACAGCAACCTTGCTGTCATCAACGCTACACAGACCAAGGCTGGCAAGGTAACACTTGCTAACAGCTCGGGTAGGTGGTTTGCCGAGAGGTACAACGTCTACGGCGCTTGGGCTTTCTACGGCTACTACCGTAACCTCTACT
>JAEEGH010028875.1_pt1 | contig 10886 bp, 11 predicted proteins | sample 9134181 | NCBI WGS metagenome assembly JAEEGH01 (sample SAMN16246544, study PRJNA631951) | gut metagenome | biome: gut microbiome; feature: rumen; material: DP-attached | host: Bos | place: Iran: Karaj | collected 2018-10
CTCCACCACCGTCACCGACGCCGAGATCATAGCCGCACAGAAGGCGCTCGGAAGGAGGGAGGGTGTCGGAGTCGAACCTGCGTCCGCCGCATCCGTCGCCGGAGCCAAGAAGCTCAGGGAGATGGGAATCATCGACAAGGACGAGCGCGTGGTGTGCATATGCACCGGCAACGCACTCAAGGATCCCGACACGATCATCGCCAACAGCGATCCCGTCTTCAAGTGTCCCAACGACATCGAAGCGGTCAAGAAGATCCTCATCGGATGAAACACTCAGGGGCTCCATGCCCCTTTCATTTTCTATTACTGGCACTTATTCGAAATCGAACAGCGTGGGCTGTTTCTTCTTCGGTTCGGGTGCCTTCTCCTCGGTCCTGACGGGCTCCGACGGAGCGGGAGGCACCTCCACGAAGGAGTTGGTCTGCATCTTCAGGCTCTTTGCAAGAGCGTTCCCGATCCTGGGGAGGTTGGCCAATGTGTAGAAGTCCGCTTCCTCCACGTCCTTCCTGTCCCTGATGCCGTTGTCGAAGAGGATCCTGGCCCTCGCCCTTCCGACGCCTCTCAGCGAGACGAGGTCGATCAATTCCTCCTTCACACCGTATCTGATCCTCGCATGCAGCCTGCGCAGCCTCTTAACCGCGTCCGGTCTGAAGATCACGGCGATCTCGATCATCGCATAGGTCAGCCAGTCCATGGAATCCACGCGTGCGCGGATGTCACCGGGGCCGATGCCCATGGAATCGAGTATGGCATCCTCCTCCTTCTCGGAGATCCATTCCTCCACCATGCACGCCGTCTTGAGGTCCGACAGGAAATACTCGAACTCGTAATCGGCATCGTCCGGCACCTCGGTGAGGAACTTGCCGTCGTATCTGAGCGTGATGTTCAGCAGGCTGTCGCGGTCGTTCTTCTTGGGGTACATCCCCAGGACATCAGGGGTGGAGGCCACCGCCTGCAGTATCATCAGTTCGTCGGCATCGTCGGTGTACTTCTCCAGCGCATGCTTGAGGATGACGGCCGATTCCGGCTCTATGTATAGGTCGGAGACCCTCTTCCCGAAGGGGAGCGGGCTGAGCACTCCGTCGTCGTCCCTGATCATCTCCTCCTCGGCGAGGAACTGCACGACGTTCTCCACCGCGCCCTCTACGCCGTACAGCGATGACTGGCTTCCGTAGAACGTCTCCCTGAGGAATTCGATTATGTCGTCCACGGAGGACACCTCCTCAGTTGCGATGAGTCCGAGGATGTGCATCTTGAGGACGCGCTCGTTACCTAGTTTGGATGTGATCTCCTCGGGGTCGCTCTCCAGATAGTCCGACAGCAGGTGGATGTAGTCGTCGCTGCTCTTGGCCATGAGGATCGCCTCACCGTAGGGGTCGTAACCCGGCCTGCCCGCACGGCCGCACATCTGCTTGATCTCCATCACCGGGATGGGGGAGTTGCCCGAAGCGGCCTCGAATCTCGTGGTATCCCTGATGATGACGCGTCTCGCGGGAAGGTTGATGCCCGCTGCGAGAGTGGGCGTGGCGACGATGACCTTTATCCTTCCGTTGCGGAAGTTGGTCTCGACAAAGTGCCTCTGTTCCGATGTGAGTCCCGCATGATGGAACGCGATGCCGTATTTCACGCAGGATGCGAGCTTGCGGCCGACTGCGGTGCTCTCGGCATCGCCTTCCAGGATCGATTTGTCCTCGTCGGTGAGGTTGAACGCTCCGAGAGAGGCGATGTCCTTGCAGTATCTTGTCGCCAGAGCTTCGGTGGAGCGCCTGGAGTTGACGAACACTATGCACTGTCCGCCGGTCTTCAGCATGTCGATGATGAGCGCGAGCACCTCTTCCTTCATGTATTCGAGTTCGAGGACGCCGCCGTCGGTGAACCTCACCTCGTGGTTGAGATGGATGCCCTCCTTCAGCTTGATGGGGCGCCAATCGCTCTTCACCAACTCGGCATCGAGCCACAGTGCCAGATCCATCGCGTTCGATATGGTCGCGGACAGAGCGATGACCTGAAGGTCGGGGTTGCGCCTGCGCATCTTGGTGAGCGACACCTCGAGCGTCGGGCCTCTTCCCGGATCGTGAAGCATGTGGATCTCGTCGGCTATCACCAGCCCCACGGACTGTATCCATTTGCTCCCGTGGCGCATAAGCGAATCCGCCTTCTCCGATGTGGCGACGATCACGTCCGCATCGGCGAGCTTCCTGTCGTCGGAATCGAGGTCTCCGATGCTTATGCCGACGGATATCCCCAGTTCGGAGAACCTGTCGAAGTCGTCCCTCTTCTCCGCCGCCAGTGCCTTCAGCGGAACTATGTACAGTACCCTGGCCCTCTCGACTAGGATCTTCTTCAATGCGGCACAGTAACCGATGAGCGATTTACCGCTGGCCGTGGGTATGGATGCGACCAGGTTCTTCCCCTCCAGGACCTTGGGTATGGCCTCCGCCTGAGGGGGATGGAGCTCAACGAAACCCTGCTCCGTCAGTGCCCTGATGGCCTCCTGTGGGAGGTCCAACTCTTCGGTGCGCATCTGCTTTACCATATCCGCCAATCTATATTAGATGTGCGAGTTTGAGTGATAATGTTTTTATAGAATTTCATTTCTAGTCCTCATACTCTATATAACCAATAGTTACAGTCGTGTGCGAATACGGTTATATATCAAGGGCAGGTTAAACACGAAGGGGTAAAAACCATATGAGCGACGAATCCAAGAAAGAAGAATCCGTCAACTCGATGCCTCCGGTGGACGAATGGATCGAAGGAGAGAACTTCAATTCCACCGACGAGCTCGAGATCCCTGACATGATGGCCGACAGGGTCATCGGACAGGATGCGGCGGTCGATGTCATCAGGAAGGCGGCATCGCAGAGAAGACACGTTATGCTGATCGGAGAGCCCGGAACGGGAAAGTCCATGCTGGCCAACTCCATGGTGGAGTTCCTCCCCAAGGACGAGCTCGAGGACGTCGTCGCATATCACAACCCCCAGGATTTCAACGAGCCCAGGATCAGGGTCCTCCCCGCAGGAAAGGGGAAAGCCATCGTCGACGAGCAGAAGGCGCTCGCCGCCGCACAGAGGGCACAGAAGAACAACCTCATGCTGTACGTCATCGGTATCATCGTCGCCATCGGTGTCGTATACTTCATATTCACACAGAACGCCACCCTGCTCTGGGTAGCGGTCCTCGCGGGATTCCTGCTCTTCATGATCTACAGGACCCCCGGTCAGAAGAACGAGACCATGATAGTCCCGAAACTGTTGGTCGGGCATGATGCCGGCGATATGCCGCCGTTCGTGGACGCCACCGGGACCCACGCAGGTGCACTCCTCGGAGACGTAAGGCACGATCCTTTCCAGTCCGGAGGTCTCGAGACCCCGTCCCACGACAGGCTCGAACCCGGATGCATCCACAAGGCTAACAAGGGTGTTCTCTTCATCGATGAGATCAACCTCCTGAGGATAGAGTCGCAGCAGGCCCTGCTCACCGCCATGCAGGAGAAGAGGCTCTGCATCACCGGACAGTCCGAGAGGTCCTCCGGTGCACTGGTCAAGAGCGAGCCCGTCCCCACGGACTTCATCCTCGTATGCGCAGGTAACCTCGACGCGATCCAGGGTATGCACCCCGCACTCAGGTCGAGGATCAGAGGTTACGGTTACGAGGTCTACATGAGGAACACCATGGACGACAACGACGAGAACCGCCGCCACATCATCAGGTTCATCGCGCAGGAAGTGAAGAAGGACGGGAAGATCCCCGGCTTCGACAAATATGCCAGCGCGGAGATCATCAGGGAGGCCCAGCGCCGCGCCGGAAGGAAGGGCAAGCTCACCCTGAGGTTCAGGGAGCTCGGAGGACTCGTCCGTGTCGCAGGGGACATGGCCGTCCGCGACAAGAGGAAAGTGGTCAGAAGAGACGACGTCATCCTCGCTAGGTCCATCGCACGCAGTCTCGAGCAGCAGATCGCCGACCGTTCCGTCGAGGGACACAAGGCGTACGAGACCTTCCACACCAGCGGATACGAGGTCGGAATGATCAACGGTCTCGCCGCACTCAACGCAAGCTCCAACATGGCCGAGTACTCCGGTATCGTGCTCCCGCTCGTAGCGGAGGTCACGCCGTCGCCCAGCAAGAAGGGCGGCGTGTTCGTCACCGGAAAGCTCGGGGACATCGCCAAGGAGGCGGTGGAGAACATATCATCGGTGGTGAAGAAGTTCGCCGTCACCGACCTCAACGAGAAGGACATCCACCTCCAGTACATCGGGACATACGACGGAGTGGAGGGAGACTCCGCATCCGTCACGATGGCGACGGTCATCATCTCCGCCCTCGAGGGCATACCGATAGACCAGTCCATCGCCATGACCGGAAGCCTCAACGTCCGCGGAAAGGTACTGCCCGTCGGCGGTATCACAGCGAAGCTGGAGGCCGCGGCCGCATCCGGAATCACCAGGGCAATCATACCCAAGATCAACGCCAAGGACGTCATGATCGAGACCAAGTACTACAAGACCATGGAGATCGTGCTGGCGGAGACCATACGCGACGTTCTGGAATATGCGTTCCAGGACTGCCCGAAGAAGCAGGAGTACATGGACAGGATGGCCGTGCTGAACCCCAACGGTTCCACCGCCGAGATCCTCCAGCCCCCGACCGTCTACGAGTACGACCAGGAACCCGCGGAGGCACCCGCAGAGGAGCCCGTGACCGAGGCCGTCGAGGAACCCGCAGAGGTCCCCGGGACCGTCGAAGTCCCCGCCGAGAGCGAGGAAAAGCCGGAGGAATGAACATGTCGAAGACAGCGCTGCTGATCGGAAGGTTCCAGCCATTCCACAACGGACACATGGAGATGATCCGCAAGGTCATGGCCGAGTGCGACCACATCGTCATCGGCATAGGCAGCGCACAGTACTCGCACATCGAGAAGGATCCCTTCACCGCCGGCGAGCGCTACTTCATGATCGCCGAGGCGCTGAGGAGCGAGGGTTACACAGGATTCTACATCGTCCCAATCGAGGATCTGAACAGGTATTCCGTTTGGGTATCGCAGGTCGAATCGATGTGCCCGCCCTTCCAGGTCGTGTACTCGAACAACCCGTACACCAGGAGGCTGTTCCTGGAGGCCGGTTACGAGGTCCGCAACTCCCCGCTGTACAACAGGGCGGAGTACTCCGGCACCGAGGTCAGGAACAGGATCAGGGAAGGCAAGGAATGGGAGCATCTGGTCCCCGACGCCGTCGCGAAGGTGATTCGCGAGGTCGACGGAGTCAACAGGATCACCGAGATAGGCGAGTCCGATGAGTACAGATGGTGACGTCTCCCTCATATCCGATTACATGAGGGCCAAGGGCCTCAAACTGTCATTGGCGGAGTCATGCACGGGAGGATGGATCTCACAGATCATTACCGCCCGTCCCGGTGCTTCCGAATTCTATCTCGGATGCGCGGTGACGTATTCCAACGAGGCGAAGGAGAACATCCTCGGCGTATCGCACGAGACGCTGCTGGCACATGGCGCCGTATCGGAGGAGACGGCGAAGGAGATGGCCCTCGGTTCCAAGAGGGTGTTCGGCTCCGACATCGCCGCCGCCGTAACAGGCATAGCGGGTCCCGGAGGAGCCACTGACGAGAAGCCCGTCGGCCTCGTATGCATCGCCGTCACCGACGGGGAGACCACGGTATCTTCCATCAACAGGTTCGCGGGGGACCGCACCGAGGTGCGTGCGTCATCCGTCGCGGCGGTGTTCCGCGACATCCTCAAGCTGCTCAGGATAGAGAACGCCCTCTGATACTTTTTATAGAGAGGGCTCGATTGCCGTCCCATGGAACACATCAGGACAGGCAAGGTGAAGGAGGTCTACGCCGTTGACGACAACACGCTGGAGTTCGTCTTCACCGACAACATCTCCGTTTTCGACAAGATAATCCCGTCGCAGATCCCCCGCAAGGGAGAGTCCCTGTGCAGGACCGCGAAGTACTGGTTCGAGCTGCTCGAGAAGAAAGGCATCAAGACCCACTTCAAGGAGTACCTCCCGCCCAACAGGATGAGGGTCAAGAGGTTCAACATCATCGAGGATTACGACAAGATCCACGAGGACACCACCAACTATCTGATCCCCCTCGAGGTCATCTGCAGGTACTACGCTGCAGGATCCCTCGTCGACCGCGTCAAGAAGGGCAAGATCAAGGTAGAGGACCTGGGATTCGAGAAGGGACACGAGCTCAAGAGCGGAGAGAAGCTCCCCCGCCCGTACATCGAGGCCACCACGAAGCTCGAGGCCCATGACCGCGAGCTCTCCGACGCTGAGGCAAAGGACATCGCCGGACTTACCGACGCAGACTACAAGGAGATCCAGGACACCGTCCTGAAGATCGACGAGATCATCCAGGATTCCGCATCCAAGCACGGTCTCATCCACTGCGACGGAAAGAAGGAGTTCGGTTACGACGAGAACCGCAACCTGATGATCATCGACACCTTCGGAACCCTCGACGAGGACCGCTGGTGGGATGCGGCACTCTATGAGCAGGGCAAGACCGTCGAACTCTCGAAGGAACTCGTCAGGCAGCACTACAGGAAGACCGGATACCACGCGAAGCTCATGGAGGCACGCGAGAAGGGCCTTCCGGAACCCGACATCCCCGCACTCCCCCAGGAAGTCATCGACGAGGTCGCCAAGCTCTACGGCGACATGTACGAGAGACTCACAGGGGACAAGTTCTGAAACCCTACCGGGTCTGCGCAAGCAGGCCCTTTCTCTTCATTCCAGTTTGACGCGGACGAGCGATTCCCCTTTGGGGCACTCCAGAGGTTCCACGACATCGACGATGGACCTCTTCTCGCCGTCGGCGACGTTCGCGGGGCGGCAGTACTTGTGGTTGGGGCAGCCGATGTTGTCGCAGTCCTGGGATTCGAAGGTGATGACGCTGCCGTCGATGGCCAGCTTCTTGGTCACAGCTGCCGAGAACGGGACCTTCTCCACGACGACGACCCTGACCTGATCCTCGCGGAGGGCGCAGTCGTGCCTGGTGTCCCTCAGCTGCACGATCTCGTACAGGGAACCCTGTTCGAGGTTGAAGCAGACGTTCTTCAGCCTGCAGTCCTTGCATTCCTCGGTCGGGCCCATGTAGTAGAACCTGTTGCCGATGCGGGCGTGCGAATCGCCTATCAGTGTTACCAATACCATGCTAAATCCCTTCAAATGACCTTGGTCATCTTCGCGGCGCTCTCGGCGGACTGCTTGGTGAGTCCGCTGGTGCCGAGAATGGTGAATCTGTCCTTCCTGATCTTGTGAGCGGTCATCAGCGCTTCGATGATGTCCGCGTCCATGACGCCGAGTCCTTTGGCATCCACGGGCGCCCCTATCTTGAGGAGGGCGTTCCTGATGGCCTCCCAGTCGCCGCCGTGGAGATACATCATCATGATGGCTCCGACACCGCACTGCTCTCCGTGCATGGCGTTGCTCACGTGCATGAGATCGAGAGCGTGGGAGAACATGTGCTCGGAACCGCTGGTGGGCCTGGAGCTTCCGGCCACCGACATGGAGACTCCCGAGATGATGATGTGCTTGACCGCCTCCCATACGCCTTCCTCGTTCCCGCGTCCGATGAGGTCCGCGGATGCGATGATGGAGTTGGCGGCCATCTCGGCGAGGGTGTATGCCGAGCTGGAGATGGGTTCTGCCCTCAGCCTCCTGGCGTAATCCCAGTCCTTGAGGGCGGTGAGGTTGGATATGACGTCCGCGCATCCTGCCGCGAGGTATCTGTGCGGAGCCTTGGAGATTATCTCGGTATCCGCGACGATGGCGATGGGCGTGACCGCATCGATGGACTTCGGTCCCCTGTCCAGTTTCAGGGACGCCCTTCCGGACGCGATACCGTCGTGCGCCGCTGATGTGGGGATGCTGATGAAAGGGATCCCGAGGTTCGCCGCGACGAGCTTGGAGGCGTCAATCTTGCTGCCTCCTCCGACACCGAGGATGAACTTCGCCTTGCGCTCGGTACCGACCGCGATGGCCTCGTCGATGTTCTCCACCGTGGTGGCGCCTGTCTGATGGACGGAGATGGAGTATCCCGCGTCCCTCATGATCTGCTCCACGGCCTTCCCCGCGGTCTTGTACGTCTGACTTCCGGTGATGATCATTCCGGTCTTGTGGAACTGGAGGTCCTTGCACAGCTGTTCGAGACCATCCAAAATGCCGTGACCGACCTGGACATACCTGGGGAACTCCATCCCCTTGACCTTGGAGAAAGTGTCTTTCATCGCGAACTACCGTCCCGTGATATCATTTCCTAATAATTAATGGGTTCGTCCCAGAAAACTGTCGGAATGCTCATATCGGAGTCTGGAGATACGGGTACCGTGAAGATGCTTATTCTGTCGGGAGGTTCCCCGAACGGGAAGACATACAGGATGTGCCAGTCATTCATCTCCGCACTGCCGGACGGATGGGACGTGAGTCTCGTTCAGATCTCCGACGGCATAGCCCACTGCACGGGATGCAACCGCTGCAGGACGGGCGACTGCGTGTTCCATGACGACATGGACGACATAGTCAGGGAGATGGATGCGGCGGATGCGGTCATCTTCGCCACACCGATAAGGTTCAACGGCCCGTCGTCGATGATGAAGACCGTCATCGACCGTTTCCAGTCGGTATGGAACAGGCCGGACAGGATGTCGGCGAAGTGCCGTTTCTTCACGTTCATGGCCACTGCTGGTTCCGAGGATCCCAATCTCGCACCGTGCACCAGCATCTTCCGTTCGTTCTGCATGGCGTTCGGAGGTACCTGGATAGAGCCGTTCTGCGTTTCGGGAACGGACCAGAACGGTACCGATCCGACTGGGCCCGCGAAGGGTTACGCGGTTCAGTTCTCCGATACGGTCAGGGACATCATCTCGGCGGAGAGATGAACGGTATCGATCACCATCATCCTGCCGAATCCCAGTTTCTTCATGCGGTCCGATATCCTGTAGACGGCGTCCCCGGATGAGATCTCCCTGTCGTCCCTGGCGAAGACGACGGGGAACACGTATTCCGATAGCGTGAGCGCGTCTTTCAGGACGTCGTCATCGCTGACCGTGTTCAGCGGGATACCGAGTCCGGAGAACGAGCCGGTGAGCGCGCTTATGACGTCCTCGGAGTCCCTGATGTAGGTGACGAACAGGAGGTCCCTCTTCTTGATGCGAATCTCCTTGACAATCTCGTTGTTGAGGAAGCTGGATTGGAAACCCTCGATGTCTAGGAGGACTATGGGTTCGTCCTCCTCGGTGAGGTTGTACGCTTCCAGTAGGGCATCCTTCAGGTCCCTGTCGCCGGTCATGACCGAAACGGGGCCGTCGAACGTCAGTTCTCCCGAGCGGAACGCTCCCCTCTTGCCCGCAGCGGGCACTATCGGTATCATCTCACATCTCGAACTGGAACGAGAGTCCTTCCAGACAGTCCTTGGTGAAGGGCGATTCCATCACGGTGTCGGGGTTGGCCCCGGGGATGATGAATCCGGAAGCGTCGGTCACGTTGTACATCTTCATGACGTTGATGAACCTGGTCACGATGTTGGCGAACTTCATGTTGCCGTCGGGGGCTCCGCAGGTGACGATGATGGACGCCTTCTTCACGTTGCCGATGAACGATGTTACGGTCCTGTCGGGGTTCATGAGCATCAGCGGGTACATGCGGTCCATGAACGTCCTGAACGGACCGGTCTCGGAGAGGAAGTACACCGGTGTCGCGAAGAGCAGCATGTCCGCTTCCCTTATCTTGTCGAGGATGTCGTTCATGCAGTCCTTCTGCACGCACCTCTGGGTCTTCTTGCATGCCATGCACGCCCTGCATCCCTTGATGTCCAGGTCGTAGACCCATACGGTCTCGGACTCGTATCCGTGGTCGGCCGCTATCTTTGATGCGGCCTCGCACACCTTGGCATCGGATCCGTTCTTCCTCGGGCTTCCGTTGATGATCAGCAGTTTCTTCATGGACGGTGTATAGCGGACACAATGAAAAACCCTATCCCTCGTGCGGGACGGATGGAAAATGATGGGGCATGCACCGGGCACCCCGATGCATGCCGTTGATTCAGAACAGGCTGAAGACTGCACCGACCAACAGGTTGATGACCAGGCCTATCAGGAATCCCACGAGGCCGCCGAGTATGACGTTGCCTACCTTGTTCTTGTTCGTCGCCATGTAGATGATGATGACCACGAGCAGTATGACCAGTCCCAATATCCAACCCAGTATCCATGTTGACAGGAGACCGATTATGAACCCGATGAGGGTCGCCGTGTCTTTCAGATCGAAACCTTTCTTCTTTGCCATTTGATCACTTCTCTTTTATGTGCATCCCGTTCTGACCGAAGGGTCTGAGCACGGTTGTATCCCGGATGGACGTGATGGCTTATGAAATATGTTATAACGGGAGTCGGAGATAACCGTCCCGATGACAGGAATCCGTTTCGATGCATACAACAGGCTCGGCATGAGGTCCCGTCCCGAAAGCGTGAGGATATTCGATACAACGCTGCGCGACGGCGAACAATCCCCGGGCATCGCATTATCGGCCGAGGACAAGGTGGAGATCGCACTGTCGCTCGACGGTTACGGCGTGGACTGCATCGAGGCCGGTTTCGCCATTTCGAGCGAGGTGGACAGGGTGGCGCTCCGCAGGCTGTCGTGCATGGGTCTCAGGGCGGATGTGTATTCCCTCGCGAGATGCAGGAAGGAGGACATCGACGCCGTGGAGGAGTGCGGGGTCAGGTTCATCCATCTGTTCATCGCCACCTCGGATTCCCACCTCAAGTACAAGCTGAAGATGTCGCGCGAGGAGGGGCTCGCGGGCATCAGGGAATCGGTGTCCTACGCCAAGACGAAGGAGATGACCGTCATGTTCT
>JAEEGH010028883.1_pt1 | contig 10883 bp, 8 predicted proteins | sample 9134181 | NCBI WGS metagenome assembly JAEEGH01 (sample SAMN16246544, study PRJNA631951) | gut metagenome | biome: gut microbiome; feature: rumen; material: DP-attached | host: Bos | place: Iran: Karaj | collected 2018-10
TCGCGCGGGGCACGGGTCTTCTGTCCGCGCCTGCTCACGCCGTCTGTGAACTCCTTCGTGTTGCCCAGCGTCGCCATGGCCTGGTCGTAGCTCTTCAGCCATGCCCGCATGTTGTCGGGCATCCTGTCCCAGTCGATGGTGCCAGTGGCGCTGTAGCCCAGCACGGGCAGTGCACGGCTGTCGCCGGAGGCAATCACATAGCCGCCGCCCTCTAAATTGAAGGCATAGATGCTCTTGGCATCCGTCTTCGCCGTAGTGGCCTTCCTGTCCGAAGTGACATTCATGCCCCTGGCCTTGGCGGCACCGTTGGCGGTGAGATACTTCAGGGCGCGGTCGCGCGCCTGCTCTTCCGAAATCTGCTGTGCCCATACTCCTGCGGTCATCAGCACAAGCACTAGTAAAAAAAGCTGTCTTTTCATCTTTGTAATGATACTAAATATAAACGCAAGATGCAAGCTTTAGTAGTACAAAAGTAGGTCGATTTTAATAATCGACCTACCGTTTATTCATTGATTATCAGCAAGATAACTCTAACAGTAGTGCCAATAGTACTATTTTTATGTTATTGAATGTGCGTGCGTGTTAGAGCTCTTCTGAATAACTGAATGACACTTCGCCTTTGGAATTGAATGCAAAGGTATAATCGTAGTCCAAGAGACCTTGATTGATTTTCTCCATTAACAGGCCTGAAGTTTTTGCAGTATTACCATTACTTCCCCAAGAATCTGCCCCAATCTTTTTGTCTGCGGCATTGTAAAGGGCATATTTGTAAGATATCATATTGGTGTATTCGAACTTAGTTGGATTCTCGATATCCTGCTTTAGGGTAACCTTGCGGCTAACCTTGAATGTAGCGGGCAATTCAGAACTGAGATCCAATTGAACTTTCAGGGCATTGTCACCATTCAACTTTACTGTTTCAGACTTACCTTTCCCGTTGTCGTAGGACAACTCGATGTCGCAGTACTTCAGCATATCAGCAGTGTTGCTGAGGACGAAACCAATAGACACTTTCTTTGGCGTATTGTCTTCAGCCTTCGATGTCGGCTCATCGTCATCACCGCATGCGGTAAACACGGTTGTTGTCATTGCGCAGCAAAGGACGGCTGCGAGCGTCATCAAATACTTCTTCATAATGATCAAATATTATAAGTTATACATATTTTTTAGTCAATTTCAACTATGGGAACCTTCACAGGCACAACCTGGAAAACACTGCCTATATCGTCGGTAAGCATAATGTCGGGACAGATAAGGGCATAGCCAGCTGCCTTCTCTTCGTTGGTGAAGGTGAACGTGTCTAAGATCTTCACATACGGCACACCTGTTTCATCATTGAGTTCCACTTCAAACTCATCTTTGTGCTCAGGGGTCATTCTTTGATAACCTACGGCGAGAATGTCATCCTTGGTTATTTCCCTGTTTACAGCGAAGCCTTCCACTTTTATCGGGTATGTCTTTCCGACATAAAGGAATCCGTCGTCGCTGCCTTCATAGTGGAGGGAATAAGGTCTTGCATAATCTACTTTCAAAGTGTCGCCCACTTTTTCACCCTTGTATTTGAGTATGACATCGATGAGCTGTCCCTGCGCCATACATGCCAGGAACACTTTCACTTTAACCACCCACTGGTCATTTGGATTAAGATATGGTTCCGACATGACAATTTCAGGATTCTCTGAAAAACCATCTATGGGCCAACCAGGTGTAAACATAGCGCCATCAGTTTCATAGTTCACCGTGAAGTCGCTTTCTTTTAATTCAGTAGGTTTGTTGGTTTTGAAGGACAGACTGAATTCACCATAGTTGATCATGTTGTTCTCTAAGGTGATTCCATTTCCAGCCGTGAAATTGGATTCAATCAAGTTTAACGTTGTGTCATCCACGATGACGGGAACGTCGTTACTGGAACATGATGTAAACAACATATTCACACAAGTCATGCAGAATAAAGCAACTGCGGCCATTGTCTTTTTATTCATAATCGTAAAGTTTTAAATATATTGATTTCGGTGGCAAATATACAAAAAGTTTTCGAATAGTCTGTCATTTTTTCATTTTTTTTTAGAATTCCGCAATACTTTGTAAATTTCCTGTCTTGTCGGAGACAATGATCTTGCGGCCTTGGTGGATATAGATGCCCTTGCGATTCGGACGGTTATTCGTGCTGATACCGTTCAGACCCACATAGCGTTTGTTGTCTTTATCCACGCGGTATATGTTGGTAATGCCCGTCTCGTCAACGTCTACGTAGAATTTTTCATAAAGATTGTTACTGACGATTTTTTTGTCTGACGAATGGTCCTCACTCAGCCACTCGATGAAATGAGATGCTACATAGTACTCTCCGCTCCGTGGGATGCCGAGTGTCAGCTCCGCCGTCAGCGTATAGTTGCCGCTGCCAGCCTTCTCAGGCAGGGCTTTCAGGTAGTCGATGGCCTCGTTATGCCATTTGATCTCTTGGATGACCTCATTGTTCATGTCAGCGATGCGGGCGCAGAAATAGATACTGTCCGAAGGAATGCCCTGAGGGATGTTGGCTTTCGGATTATCTGCGATGCAGATATGGTAGGCAATCTGCCCGGGCAATAGCTCGTAGGTGCTTTGGTTGACGAGATAATCATCATAGGATCCGATGGTGTCGCTCACTTCGAAGAATTGATCTGCCAGCAGCGTACCGTCAGGCAAGGCCAGCAACAAGTCGACCGTTCCGCTGGCCAGCGGCTTGAAGCAGTAGGTGATATCCGTATCCTGATTCGCCCGCAGATAGGCACCGACAGGTATCGCATCGCCCTCGCTGCGCGGTGTGTCGTCCGTGACGTTCTCCGGCTTGACCTTACCATAATAATAAGGTATCAGATATAGCGGAATCGTACTCTCATGGTCGCTCTTGTTGCGGACGGTCAGCGTCAGGTCGTTACGCATACCCATACGGCCAGGTCCCTTGGTTATTTCAGCCTTGGTAATCTCCAGGTCCGATATCTCATTGTACAAGTAGAACTGCCCGTTGTCCGTGCGGCCTGCTATGACGCGGAATTCCTCAGAACCCAACATCTGCCAGTCGCAGCCTGGGATGCTACGGAAACGTACCATCGGATAGAGCGCCATCCACTCCCCTGGTTGGAAGACTGTGGAATCGACCTTGACATAGCAGAGGTTGTATTTAAAATTAAAGACGATGCTGTCGGCGGGATTACCCATGAACACCGGAGTAAGGGTGCCGTCATCTGCGTGGGTACCGAAGGCGTAATCCATACGGACATCTTCTTTGCCATAATTATCAGACATAAACATGTACGCGAACGAAGCTGTATCGGGCTTTGCAACCCATACAGGTTCATAGCAGTAAAGAAATGCGAGAGGCTTGACCGTTTTCGGGCTGGTGCCGTCCCTGTCAGGCTGCACACCGATGACGGCATCCTGATTGATGCTGAATCCGATGCCGCTGGAACTGGCTCCCGAACCGGTATTGTTATAGGGGTTGAGTACAGACAGCGAAAAATAGCCATCATCATAGCCGCCCCAACCCCAGTTGATGTGGAAGAGGCCGTTGCCGTCGTAGCCGTCACAAACGAATGAGTGCGCATCGATACCGCTATCGCTATCGGCATCATATTGCACAGGTCGTCCATTGGCCAGTTCCTGATAAACCAGATCCTCCCATCCGTCGATGCTATAGTACATACGGTGGTCGATATGTGCCGTATTCTTATAGCCAAAATACTTGATGAGCGCTTCTACGGCATATTGTGTGTACACAGCGGAGGATTCCGGGGAATAATCCATCTTACATGCCTGCCCGCAGTAGCGCATCAGCTTGGCCACTGCCTCCTGCTGGTCTGGGGTTCCGATGATGCCGTCAGGCGTCTCGTAATTGTCGAGCATATTGTCCCAGTCGAAGGTGGTCGGCGGCAGTGCATCGATATGCCACACCTTCTCCACATTCTCGTGGGCCGTGGTGATGTCATAGGCTGGAATCTCCGTGCAGGCTCCTTTCGGCCACTGGTAGTAGTTCATAATCATCGCCATCGCGGTGGCCACGCAGCCTGTAGCCGACGGCTGCCCCTTCCAGTCAGGATTGGCACCGTCATAGGGAGGTGTATCGTTCCAGTAAGGCGCATCCTGATACCATTGGGTCTTGAGCATCGGTGCGATGGCTTCACGCGGGGCTCGGGTCTTCAGTCCGCGCCTGCTCACACCGTCTGTGAACGCCTTCGTGTTGCCCAGTGTCGCCATAGCCTGGTCGTAGCTCTTCAGCCACGCCCGCATATTGTCGGGCATCCTGTCCCAGTCGATGGCGCCTGTGGCGCTGTAGCCCAGCACGGGCAGGGCACGGCTGTCACCTGAGGCAATCATATAACCGCCGCCCTCCAGGTTGAAGGCGTAGATGCTCTTGGCATCCGTCTTCGCCGTGGTGGCCTTCCTGTCCGGAGTGACATCCATGCCCCTGGCTTTGGCTGCACCGTTGGAGGTGAGATACTTCAGGGCACGTTCGCGCGCCTGCTCTTCCGAAATCAGCTGCGCCGATACACTGGCGGTCATCAGCACCAAAACGAGTAACGACAATAATCTTTTCATCTTTAGAAGCTATTATGCGTAGTAGCTTTCTATGAGCTGCGTCAGTTTGGGGATATCAAAGAAGTCATCGACCGACTCCAGCGGATAGGTGGGTGTGATGCCTGAATCGATGCTCTCACCCTTCGTGTTTGTCAGATGAGATCTGTGGGTGGAATAGGCATATCCGAAGCCATCAGTCGAGGGGTTCCAAAGCACGGCGCATGCCCCACCACCGGTCTTCATACCTATCAGCGGTATGCCGTAGTCCTTCAGCAGGGCGGGCAGCAGATTGGCGCAAGAGAAACTGTAAGGAGAGGTCAGCAGGGCGAAGTTCAGATGATATGTCACGTCGGCATCCTTCTCGTCGAACTTGCCGTCGAGGTTGCGGTCCACGTCGTACGAGACCTTCATCTTCTGTCCTGTCAGCATATTATCATAATAGATATCGGTCTTGTTGCATAAGAGCGAGGTGATGAAGGCTACGACGTCCGACGAGCCGCCGCCGTTGGTCGAGATGTCGAGCACGAAGTTCTTCACCTCGGGGTCGGCCTCGGCCTTCTCCAGCGCATCAACCAGCGCAACCAGCCAGTCGCCGGGATAGTCCTCGACAGTGGGTTTGGGGCCTTCGCCGTTATAAAACTTGCGCCAACCAGAATTGTCACACAAGAAACTGTTGAAACAGCAGTAAGCCGTCTCGCCCTCCTTGAAGTACGTCACACCCTCGCCTATCGCCTTGGTACGAGCCTTTTTCAAAGTGTCACCCAACTCCCTTCTGTCTTGAAACTCCTTTTTGATGGCATCATATTCTGGACAAAGGCTGTAGAACGTCGCTAACTTGTCTTGCACGATGCCGTCGAGGGGCGTCTTGAAAGTAGGATTGCCGCTGATGTCATTAATCCTCCTCACGTCTGTATAGGTATGTCCGCCGTCGAAGAGCAGGCAGCTCAGCGTGGCGGTGCCGGAAATGAAGTCGTACATATTGGAGGACTGCAGCAGCTCGCGCGTCATCTGGCCCGCCTCACCGTAATCCAGTAACGCCTGATCGAGCCCTTTTTCCTTCAGACCTTTGTTTTCGAGGAGCGTACGTCCGGGATAGCCGAAGAAGTTGGTGAGTGTGAAGCAGAGATTGCGATAGGCGAAGTCGGTTATATCGGCGGTACGTGTCTCTTTGAGGATGGGCGTGATGAGGAACTGTGGATAACTTTTGAGCAGGCTATTGGCACCGTTGGGCGCCACCATCACCATCTCGCCGTTGAAGTCGGCCAGATGCATATAGCTGTCAGTATAGAGGTCGGCAATGGTAGCGAAGGGGAAATAGACGCCTGTGTCATCGGCTCTCAGGTCGATGCCGTACTGACCGTAGTCAAGTGTGATATGAACCTGTTGCGGTGTAGCCTCTAACGTCTTCCACCTTATCATCGGCAGCGCGTCGTACGCCGTGTTAGGCATGCCCGGCTGCACCATTCCCATCATATTGGTAAAGGCTTCGTAGTTGTCGCTCTCAAACAAGTCGTCTGTCGTATCTACCGTAGCCGAGCCGCAGGGACTGGTCAGCTCATACAGATTCTCGGCAGTCTTCATCACCTGCACCGTCGTGCCGGGATGGATCATGCTCTGGAAGTTGCTGATGCTGACGTAGGCCACGTTGGGTATGTCATTGTAGAAACGCAGCATCACCATACCCTGTGAGTTGTTCTGGGGATCTACGACAGGATACAGACGTTCCACATAGTCCTTCACCTCCGGCTCGGGCACATCGGGATTCACCACGGGGGTGTCGATGCCGGTGGTACACGAGGTCATAGTCACTGATGCCAGGCCGCAGACGACGATGGCAGCAAGTATCCATTGTAATAGGTTCTTATTCATAGTCGTCGTACGTTTTTGATTTCGTTGGCAAAGATACGAAAAAAGTTTGGAAAGGCAAAAATTTTATCATTTTTACTTATTCACCTTCCGGAAAGGTGAAGTCGGTCTTCTCCACTTTGTCGCCGTAGATGGTCTTGAAGTCGTTCTTCATCGAGATGACGGTGTAGCCGTTCTCGCGCCATTTGGCTTCACGCTTGGCTCCCTCGGCGAGGTCGGCATGGTCGCGCACGTCATCGTCGGCGACGAGCATGAAGACAGCGGTGCGGTATTTCTTATTGCTGAGGCAATAGTTGTGCATGGCCTGGTCGCCGCTGCTGTTGCCGAAGGAGAGCACGGGCACCTTGCCGATCTCCTGGCTGATCTGCTTCACCTTGTTGGTCTTGAGGTCCTTGATGAGCAGGCTGTCGGTGCGGATGAGGTATTCGTCCTTGCCCATGGTGTAATTGACACCTTCGTTGTCGCCCTGGTTGTTGGTCTTGAGCATGACGTCCATGCCGATGACGCGGTTAGGCTCGATGCCGATGGACTCTACGAGCGAGCGGCAGATGAAACGGTCGGAACCGGAAACGACATAGAAGGTGAAGCCGTTGGCCTTGAGGTAGTCGAAGACATCGAGCATGGGCTTGTAGAAGCTCTCGCCGTAGGTCATGTTCTTGAAGCCGTTGGCAGGTAGGGCGGCGTAGGCCTTGACGTAGGCATCGAACTCGGCGATGCTCATGCCGGCGTAGGCCTTGGCGGCGGCACGGGCGTGCTTCATGTCGAAGTGGTCGGGCAGCTTCTTGCCGTGGCGCACAAAGTCGCGGATGTCCTGAGCAGCCTCGCGCACATCGTCGGGTGCCTGGTCTTTGTAGCTGGGATCGTCGAGGGCACGGTATTCGAGCATGTTGTACTCAAAGTAGGTGGGATAGAGCTCGCCGACGAAGGTACCGTCCATGTCGAAGGTGACGATGCGGTCTTCGGCGCTGATGAAGTTGGCCGATTTGGGATTGGTCACGTCTTCCACATATTCCTGCAGGACGTTCAGCGCCTCGCACTGGTTCCAGTTGGGGAAGAATTCCCTCTGCAGAGGCGACGGTGTCGGGGTAGGCGTCGGGGTGGGTACGACGACAGGGTTGTCGGTCTTGTTACACGACGTGAATGTGGTTGCGCCGCAGAGGATGGAAAGGATGGCGGCGAACATCCAGAGTCTGGTTTGTCTCATATTCTTTTTCATAACCTTTATATTTAGACGCTGCAAAGGTACGGATTTTTTGTAAATTTAATACTAACAAATTCTAAAAATTTGCCTGAACTGTTATGGCGTAGGCATTTTTTTTGTATTTTTGACGCATTATGAAGTCATTCTCATCAAAAATTGGAGTCTTGCTGGCCGCCGCAGGCAGTGCCGTAGGGTTGGGCAGTATCTGGAAGTTCCCCTATGTCGTGGGCGAAAACGGCGGTGGAGCGTTCATCATCCTGTATATCGTCTGTGCGCTGGTGTTCGGATTGCCGTTGGTAATGAACGAGTTCCTGATAGGCAAGCTGTCGGGCCGTAGTGCCTATGGTGCTTTCCGTGCGCTGACCGGCGCTGACCGTTGGCAGTGGCTCTCGTAGACGTTCCTGCTGTCGGTGTTTGTCATTATGAGTTTTTATTTTGTGGTCACGGGATGGTGTTTCTACTACTTGGTTGAGGCAGTGTCGAACTCGTTTGCAGGCATGGATGCCACGGCGCTGAAAAACCATTTCACCACGTTTGAGGGTAATCCGTTGCTGATGATCACGTATGCCATTGTTGCCATTGTGCTGACGGCGGCGGTGCTGTGGTTTGACGTGAACAAGGGTATTGAGCGTCTGAGCAAGATTCTGATGCCGATCCTGTTCCTGTTCCTGATCGTGATGGCTATCCACATGGCTTTCATGGACGGCGGTGCTGCCGGACTGCGGTATCTGTTCGAACCCGACTTCTCGAAAATCACGTCGAAGGTTGTTTTGGAGGCCATGGGACTGTGCTTCTTCACCCTGTCCGTAGGCATGGGCATACTCATCACGTATGGCGGCTATATGCCCAAGAGACACGGATTTTTGCTATGTCTACATATCAATCAGTCTTGATGCAGGAGAGCGAATGTGGAATCGTGTATTTATACACTCAATATTCGTATTATTTAAGAATTCGACGTCGGCTGAATAAGAAAAACTTCGTACCTTTGCAGCCGCAAAAATTATAAAAAAGTCAATCTTTAAATTGTAGATAATTAGATGTTTCACATTTACGAAGGCTTCCACCTGGTTGAGACGTACCACAAGATGCGTCACCAGCGCAAGTATCATCCCGAAGACAGCACCAAGCGTGCCGTCAAGATTGCCATTGTGGCATTAGTCACCCTTCTGCTCTGGAACATGCCTGCCGAGTGGTATGGCATCCAGAACCTGACCGTTATCCAGCAGCGAATCATCGCCATCTTCGCGTTTGCCACACTGATGTGGATCCTCGAAATTGTATCATCCTGGGCTACTTCGGTGGCCATCATTGTGCTGATGCTCCTGTTCTGTACGGATAGCGGTATCCTACCGATGGTCAACGAGGAGGAAGTGGGAAAAGTCCTCTCCTACAAAGGAGTGATGGCTTCGTTCGCCGACCCTGTCATCATGCTGTTCATTGGCGGTTTCGTGCTTGCCATTGCGGCTACGAAGACTGGACTTGATGCCCAATTGGCCAAAGTGCTGCTGAAGCCTTTCGGTACGAAGAGTGAGATGGTGCTGCTTGGTTTCCTGTTGGTTACAGGTCTGTTCTCCATGTTTGTGTCGAACACGGCTACCGCAGCTATGATGCTGACCTTCCTTACCCCGGTATTCCGTCAGTTGCCCCCAGAGGGTAAGGGGCGTATAGCCTTGGCAATGTCTATCCCTGTAGCTGCCAACCTTGGTGGTATGGGAACGCCTATTGGAACACCTCCAAACAATATTGCCCTGAAATACCTGAACGATCCCGAAGGCCTGAATCTTGGTCTTGGTTTCGGACAATGGATGATGTTTATGTTCCCACTCGTCGTGGTGCTGCTGTTTATCAGTTGGCGCTTACTTCTGAAGTTCTTCCCCTTCACGCAGAAGACAGTAGAACTGAAAATCGATGGTGGGATGGAGAAGAACCTCCAGTCGTATGTGGTCGTCATAACGTTCATCGTTACTATCCTTCTCTGGCTGTCTGACCGATTTACGGGTATCAACGCCAATACGGTGGCTCTGATTCCCTTCTGTATCTTCGCTTTGACAGGTGTCATCAACAAGCGTGACCTGGAGCAGATCAACTGGAGTGTCATCTGGATGGTGGCTGGTGGCTTCGCCCTTGGTTATGGTCTGAATGCCTCGGGTCTTGCTGCCAATGCTGTAGAGAGCATCCCCTTCGGTGAGTTCTCACCGCTGCTTATCTTGATTCTCGGCGGTGGTATCTGCTACCTGCTCTCAAACTTCATTTCCAACTCCGCTACAGCTGCCCTGCTGATGCCTATCCTGGCTATCGTCTGCGGAGCTATGGGCGACAAACTTGCTCCTATCGGTGGTACAGGTACTGTCCTGATTGGTGTGGCCATCGCTGCATCGTCAGCCATGATCCTGCCCATCTCTACCCCACCGAATGCATTGGCCTTTGCCACAGGCTATGTAAAACAGAGCGACATGTCGAAGATTGGTATCATCATGGGTGTCGTCTCGATGGTGCTTGGTTTCGGCCTCGTCTATTTGATGGGTACACTACACCTTATATAATATTATAATTGGATACAATAATCCCCCGCTCACTGGAGTGGGGGATTATTGTATCTTATAGATTGTGTATGAACGGCAGTTGTGACGCCAGTCGGAGTATATTTTCCGCCAGTGCGGTATTGGAATCCTGTTCACCGTTGATGGCATCGTAGATGGCCTTGATGCCATAGAGTCCGCTTCCCTGCTTGATGGCATAGACCAGACATAGGTTCTGTAGGCCGACGGTCTCAGAGAGAATGTCGAGGTCGGTGATGGCGAGCTGGGAGACGGCCATCTGGTAGGCATCCTCGCTGTTCTCGACTATAAACTGTTGAATATCGCCGAGGTTCGTGAATCGGAAGCTCTCAAGAATGGGCAGAAATTGCATCATTGGCGCTGGGAAGATCTCGGCCTGGTTCACGGCAGCTATACGCTGGTTCAGACGGTCGAAGGGCTTAAGGTCAAGGAACTGCTGGAAGGAGTCGGAAGAAAGCGACACCTCGCTGAAATGCCCTGATTTGACCAGTGCCTGCACCTGCCGGCGATAGTCGGTCATGGTGGTGCGCAGACGGCTGAACTCATCGTCGGCCATCTCCAGCATGCCTGCCAGACGGCTGAACTGCCTGACAAACTCTGGCGGCAACTTGACGGCACCCTTGTAACCGATGTCGTGCTCAATGGCCGACCACACATGCTGCAGGGCCGTCCGCATCTGTATCTCGAAGGGAATGGTA
>JAEEGH010028885.1_pt1 | contig 10883 bp, 10 predicted proteins | sample 9134181 | NCBI WGS metagenome assembly JAEEGH01 (sample SAMN16246544, study PRJNA631951) | gut metagenome | biome: gut microbiome; feature: rumen; material: DP-attached | host: Bos | place: Iran: Karaj | collected 2018-10
TGGCTGCAGAAGAGAAGCGAACGTAAAGCTTTGCAGGACGAATATGATGCGCGGAAGGATCTCGAACAATTCCCAATGAATGTAGAGGATAGAAACGATTTCGTCAGGAAACAACTGCTCGCAAAATGGTTGAAGAAGTAATATGGAAGAGTGGAAAGAATATGAGGAGGAAAAATTAGGCAACTATATACTTGATATAGCTGCAGGTCCCTTTGGTTCAAATCTTAAAGTCGAATGCTTTGTTCCTGATGGATTTCCTATTATTGATGGAGCTAACTTGAGAGGTTTCAAGGTTACTGATAATGTTACTAAGTTTGTAACGGAAGAAAAAGCAAGAAGCCTTCATCGCTCTATTGCAAAACGTAACGATGTTGTTGTAACAATCAGCGGAAATGTTGGTCAAATATCCTATATTCCAGCAGATTCTGCATACGAAGAGTATCTTGTTTCTCAGAGGCAGTTTAGAGCAACATTTGACATAAACAAGGTCAACATTCCTTATTTGGTTTATTATTTCCATACCAAGGAAGGTCAGCATAAAATACTATCGTTCGCAAATCAAACGGGAGTGCCCGCCTTAGCGCAACCGCTAAAGAATTTCAAAAACATAGATATTGTTCTTCCTCCAATTGATATTCAAAAACGTATTGCCTCCATCCTGTCTTCCCTCGACGACAAAATCGAAAACAATCGCCGCATCAATGAGAACCTGGAGCAGCAGGCACAGGCGCTGTTTAAGTCTTGGTTTGTAGATTTTGAGCCCTTCAAAGATGGTGAGTTTGTGGAGTCTGATCTAGGAATGATTCCGACGGGGTGGAGAGTGGAACAATTCAAAGATATTTGTGAAAATATTACGGATGGAGTCCACAACTCGATTAAGGATGATTTAAGTGGAAATTATTACTTGTTAAGCTGCAAGAATATCAAGGGAGGATTTGTTACCATCGGGGAAAGTGAAAGAAAGATTAATAAAGAAACGTTTGAAAAATTACGTAAAAGGACGAGGTTACAAAAGGGTGATATATTGTTATCTTCTGTAGGAACTGTTGGAGAAATGGTTTTGCTAAATGAACCTCCATACAATTATGAGTTTCAAAGAAGTGTTGCAATTATCAAACCAAATACAAATCTAATATCTTCACATTTTCTATATTATGCAATGAAAGCCCAGAGAGACGAAATAATTCATTCTGCACATGGGGCTGTTCAACAGTGTTTGTTTATCTCGGATGTGGCTAATTTTAAAACAATATATCCCACCCATGAGATAATGCAGTCCTTTACAAATATTGTAATTGGATTACATGATAAGATTTCACAAAACCAAAGAGAATCCCGTCGTCTTGCTTCTCTTCGCGATACACTCCTTCCAAAGCTGATGTCGGGCGAATTGAAAGTTGATGAAATAAACCTTTGACCACTATGTCAGAATACGACGAAGACCACTACGAGCAAACGCTCATCGAGCTGTTCAGCGAACGGCTGGGCTACGAATGCCAGAGCGGCTACGACATACAGAGCAGCTTTGACGATAAGGACTACTACTGCCCCGTATATCGCGAACGACTGCAGACGATGCTCCGACAGCTCAACCCGAAGCTGCCGCAGACGGCCCTCGACGAAGCGGAGCGCAAACTGCTCCACATCGAAGCCGGCAACATGGTGCAGAACAACGAGCTCTTCATGGACTATCTGCAACACGGCATAGAGGTGACCTTCCACAACGGCAAAGAGCTCCGCAACGACATCGTCTATCTGGCAGACTACAAGAACGTTGATCGCAACGACTTCCTGCTCGTCAACCAATGGACCTATGTGGAGAAATCCAAGAAGAGAGCCGACCTGATTCTCTTCCTCAACGGACTGCCCGTAGTGCTGATGGAGCTCAAATCGCCCTCACGCGAAGAGACAGACGCCAGTGCCGCATATCGTCAGCTGAAGAACTACATGATGGAGATTCCCTCGATGTTCACCTACAATGTGTTCTGCGTGATGAGCGATATGACGGAGTCCAAAGCAGGCACCATCACCTCGAGCGAAGACCGCTACATGCAATGGAAGTCGAAAGACGGCGTGTATGAGAGCACAGAGGTGGTGGACTACGACGTGTTCTTCGAAGGCATGTTCCGCAAAGAGCGCCTTCTGGACATCATCAAAAACTTTGTCTGCTACTGCAAGGACGAAAGCAAAGATTATAAGATACTCGCCGGATACCATCAATATTTCGCCGTCAACAAAGCCATACAGCGCACACGAAATGCTGTGGCGGGCGACGGCAAGATCGGCGTCTTCTGGCACACACAGGGTTCGGGCAAGAGCCTCTCGATGGTGTTCTACGCCCATCTGTTGCAGGCTGCTGTGTCGCAACCTACCGTCGTTGTCATTACCGACCGCAACGACCTCGACAACCAGCTCTACAGCCAGTTTGCCAAATGCAAAGATTTCCTGCGTCAGGTGCCCGTGCAGGCCACCACGCGAGATCATCTGCGTCAGTTGCTGGACGGACGCGTAGCCGGAGGCATCATCTTCACCACGATGCAGAAGTTCGAGGACTACGACGCTCCGCTCTCCGAGCGCAGCAACATCATCGTGATGAGCGACGAAGCGCATCGCGGACAATACGGCTTCGAAGAAAAGGTGAATCCCGTGACGGGAAAGGTGAGCATCGGTTCTGCGCGACTGATTCACGACTCGCTGCCTCACGCCTCGTTTATCGGCTTCACGGGAACGCCCGTTGCGCTGAAAGACCGCAACACCATTGAGGTCTTCGGCGACTGCATCGACGTCTATGATATGACGCAGAGTGTGCTCGACCACGCAACGGTGCCCGTCTACTACGAAAGCCGTGTGGTCAACCTCAACCTCGACAACAAGACGCTGCAGCTCATCGACAAAGAATATGCGAAGCTGGCAGACGAAGGCGCCGACGCCCTGCAGCTGGAGAAGAGCAAACAGGAACTCTCTCATCTGGAGGAGCTCCTGGGAGCGGACTCCACCATCGACTCGCTCGTGCGCGACATTCTCCACCACTACGAAGACTATCGCGAGCAGGAGTTGACGGGCAAGGCCATGATAGTGGCCTACAGCCGGTCGATTGCCATCAAGATATACAAGAAGCTGCTGGAGCTGCGCCCCTTGTGGACGGAGAAGGTGAAGTGCGTGATGACGGGTGGCAACAACGACCCCGAAGAGTGGCACGACATCATCGGCAACAAGCAATACAAGCAGGAGCTGGCCAAGAAGTTCAAGGACGATGACGACCCGATGAAGATAGCCATTGTGGTGGATATGTGGCTCACGGGCTTCGATGTGCCCTCAATGGCGACGATGTATGTCTACAAGCCCATGAGCGGCCATAATCTGATGCAGGCTATCGCGCGCGTCAACCGTGTGTTCAAAGGCAAGAGCGGCGGTCTTGTGGTGGACTATATCGGCATCGCTCAGGCGCTGAAGGAAGCCATGAAGTTCTATTCGACCAACGACCGCAAGAAGTTCGGCGACCCCGACATCAAGACCACCGCACTGAAGAAGTTCCAGGAAGAGCTCGAAATCTGTCGCGACCTTCTCCACGACCTTAAAGACCTTAAAGACCTTAAAGACCCTAAGGACTCTAAGGACTCTAAAGACCTTAAAGCCCTTAAAGCCACTAAAGTCCTCGAGGTTTTCCGAGAGGGCTCCAACCTCCAGCGCGCAGAGCTCATCAAGGGCGCCACAAACTATCTGCTCGCTGTCGGCAGGCAGAAGCAGAAGGAGGATTTCCTGAAGCACGCTGCGCTGCTCCACCAGAGCATCACGCTGTGTCGCAGCCTTTTGACCGACGCCCAGCGTTGGGAGAGTGCTTTCTTTGAGACGGTGCGCGTGATGCTCTCCAGGATTGGCGGCAAAGGTCCCGTCACGAAGAAGGAGATTGACCGTCGCATCCGCGAGCTGTTGAAACAGAGTGTGAAGAGCGCCGGCGTGATTCCGCTTTTCGGAGCACACGGTGAGGAATTCTCGCTCAACGATCCCGCCTTCCTCGAAGAGCTGGCCAAGATGAAAGAGAAGAATCTCTCCGTGATGATTCTCGAAAATCTGCTGAAAGACAAGGTGAAGAGCCTGCAGCACAAGAATCTTGTGATGAGTGAGCAGTTCTCGGAGATGCTCAACCGCGCGCTGAGCAACTACCTCAAGGGCATGTTGACCAACGAGGAGGTGATTCAGGAGCTGTTGAGATTGGCAGAGCAAATCCGCAACTCCGAACAGCAGGGCAACGAGCTCGGGCTGACGGATGAGGAGAAGGCGTTCTACGACGCTCTCACGCGTCCGCAGGCCGTAAAGGATATTTATGAGAACGACGAGTTGGTGGAGATGACGCGCGAGCTGACCGAGATGCTGCGCAAGAATCGCACCATCGACTGGCAGCGCAAGGAATCGGCTCGTGCCGGAATGCGCAAGCTGGTGAAGCGCCTCTTGAAGAAGTATCACTATCCTCCCGAAGAGGCAGACTACGCCCTTGATATTGTCTTGAAGCAATGTGAGGAATGGAGCGACAATGAGGACTATGTTGTAGCAGAATCAAGCGCTCCCATCGTGAAGCTCTATCCTGAAATGGAGGAGACTCTGCCTCAAGCGGCGGAAGAGGAGGATGAATAAAGGTAAACAGTATGAAATACGCTACTAAACTGAATGAATATTTTAGTGGAGATAAAACTCTGTTTTTGATTCCACTGTATCAACGTAATTATGCTTGGCAGCGGAAGCATTGCGAACGTCTGTTCGAAGACTTGGAAAAAATCCACAAGAACAACACTTATAGTCATTTCTTTGGCAGTATTGTAACTGTCAAGGCTTCTGAACATGAAGATGATTTGCTAATAATCGATGGCCAACAACGTATCACAACAATTTCGCTGCTCATCTTGGCAGCTATAAAATGTGTGAAAGACGGAACGATGTCATGCGAGCTGGGCGAGGAATTTATAAATGACCAAAAGAATAAGTACTTGATGGCCAAATATAGGAAGTGCGACCGCAAGATAAAACTGCGTCCTATAGACAATGATATCAAGGCTTATGATGCGCTATTTGATGATGGAGTTCCTGCAACGAGTACAGATACGGGATCAGGAATTACAGGAAACTTTCAGCTTTTCTGTACTTTGATCACGGCTTCTTCAATGACATTTGAAGAGTTAATAGAGGCAATTGAGCGTTTGACAGTGATAGATATTCGCTTGGATAGTAACGACAACCCTCAGTTGATTTTTGAAAGTTTGAATTCTTGTGGAAAAGACCTAGAGGAAGCCGATAAGGTGAGAAACTACTTGCTGATGTCGTTGAACTCAGAAGAACAGGAAGACTACTACAGAAAGTATTGGAGTAAGATAGAAGCGAATACGGATTATGACCCAACAATGTTTATCCGTGACTATCTTACTGTGAAAAATAAGACTATCAGTAGTATATCTGAACTCTATTTTGATTTCAAGCGTTATGACGAGGAGAATAACACTCCAAGGGAAGAGCTCTTGAATGATATGCTGAAATACTCTAAATTCTACAACGAGGCATCTAAGGGCGAAGGATATACAGAGCGGATAAATAGAAAATTCAAGCAATTGAGCAACATTGGCTCTATGGTTTGTATGCCTTTCTATTTGTCTTTCTTGGATTACGCTCAGGAGAACAATTTTAGTGAGGATATAATTTATAATGTCCTCGATACCATTGAGAATTATTGGGCGAGACGTATTGTATGTGGTTATCCTGCTAACGTGATGGCAAAGTCGTTTGCTTTATTGCAAAGTGATATATTGCGAATTGTCAGACAGCATGAGAGAAGACAGGTCGCACTCACTGCGAGCTACGACGACTTGTTGAAATACATTCTGTTGCGCAAACAAGGTACTGCAAAATTCCCAACAGATACGGAATTGAAGGATAGTTTTCCCAAGAGGCAGATATATCGAATCCCATTGGATTATCGTTGTTTCCTGTTTGAAAGAATGGAGAATCTGGACAACAAAGAGACCAATGACTCTATTGTAAAGAAAATAAAAGAGGGAACATACTCCTTTGAGCACATTATGCCCCAAAGCTTGAACGCGATTTGGAAAGAGGAGCTTGGAAGCGAGTATGAGCGAATACATGAAGAATATATTCATACATTTGCAAATCTAACACTGACCGGATACAACTCCAATTATGGCAACCACTCTTTCCAAGAAAAGAAGGACGGATATACAGATCGAAAAGGCAACAGGATATATGGATTCAAAGACTCCACATTCAAACTAAGTAACAACCTTAAAACTGTAGATCGTTGGACAGAAGACGAGATAAAGGCTCGTGGCAACCTGCTGCTAAATAATTTTATGTATCTTTGGCCAATGATCACCACATCATATACTCCTCTAGAAAAAGAATCCGACGTGATATCTTTTGATGATGATGATATTGAGGTTACAAATCGTCATATTCAAGCCTATATCTATAGGGGAGAGAAACACGTGGTCGCGTCTTGGAAGGATATGATGGTAGAAGTCTGTAAGTTGGTCTATGCAGAAAAGCCGACAGCTGTTGCATATCTGTGTTCTAAGGATAGTTGGTTTCACAACTATGATTATAAGAAACACTCCAAGATTGCGGAAAATTGTTATGTGTGGTCATCTGCGAGTGCAAAATCTATCTGCTATATTTTAGGTATGCTATTTGCAGAAACAGGAATCCCTAAATCGCAGTTGGAGTTTGATCTGGTCCCATTGAAAGACAACTCTGTTGATGAAGATGAGATGATGGAAGAAGTGGAGTCTGTAAATTAGTACGACCCGTTTATGGGAACGACCAACAACGATATCGCCGCCTTCGCAGAAAAATATATCGACTTCTTCGAGAACGTGTGGCCCGACAACATACGGGCACGGTACATGATCTTCGACGATATGGAGTTCCCGAGGAAATGTGAGGCGTTCGGCTTCGAGATGGACTGCGGGAAGTCGCTCACGGATGTCTATGGGCATGAAGTGTTCTGCTCCGCCAGGTCGCTCTTGAAAATCATTCATGAGCTTGACGACATCAAGGTAGTCGGGTCGGCCATATTCTCACAATGGCGATTCTATAACCACTGGTCATACGGAGGGCCGAGCGACGATATGGTGCAATGGTTCATCATGATGTTTCGACACCTGAAAGCGTTGGCGTCAGCTCCACCGAAGACCTCCACTGTCCGACAGCATATCGTCTTCCTGACAGGAGCGGGCGTCAGCGTGGAGAGCGGACTCAGCACCTTTCGTGGCAAAGGCGGGATGTGGACCAACAAAGAATGGGCCTATCTGGCCAGCACGGAAGCTCTATACAACGACACGCAGAGATGTCTGGATTTCTACAACATGAGGCGCAAACAACTTGCCGAAGTTGAGCCGAATGAAGCGCACCGCCTGATTGCCGCGCTGGAGAAAGAGTACGACGTCACCGTCATCACACAGAATGTGGACAACCTGCACGAGAGGGCGGGATCTACGCAGGTGATACATTTGCACGGAGAGCTCAGTAAGGTGTGCTCTATGGACAACCGTACGACCTGCGTGAAGGAATATCCGCTCACAACCCCCATCATGACGGGCGACAAAGCTGACGATGGCGCACAGCTGCGGCCGTACATCGTCATGTTCGGAGAATATGTTGACAGCATGGATGTTGCGACAAAATACGTGAAGAGGGCAGACATCTTTGTTGTTGTGGGAACGTCTCTGAAGGTTTATCCGGCAGCGAACTTCATCAACTACGCTCATCGGGAAGTGCCCAAATTCGTTATCGACCCAGGAGAGATGGAGCAATGCGAACGCCTGGGGTTCACGCATTTTAAGACCGGCGCTACAGAGGGGATGAAAAAGCTAGTAGAAGTGTTAAAGGAATTATAAAAAGAATATTTATTCCTTTATCTTCTCTTCAAGAATATACTCGACATGCGTGTAGCCATAAGAGGCTGTGCCGTCATCTACACCTTCGCCGTCAATAAAGAAGATCTTTAAATCCTTGTCCTCATCAAAGGCCCGACGCAACATCGACAGAGCCTTCGGGCGGTCAACTTCACAGCAAACAATCTTGCCGCAAATAATGGTGTTGGCCGACATCTTATTGCACACGCCGTCATGACCATTTGAGAAGAAGGTGAGAAGCTGCTCGTCCGTCAGGTCCTGAGCAGATAGGGCACCACATTGAAACAAATACGCCTCCTTACTGACGATGATGTGAGGCGGCTCCTCTTTGTGACGACTTCTGAAGATGTTCCAAAAACTCATATATATCGAATATCGGGAGCAAAAATAGTGATTTTTGAAATAAATTCTTTATCTTTGTCCCAACAAAACACCTAAACACTATGAAAAAACTAATCTTATTTATCGCAATTCTCTTTTGCTGCAGCACAGGCTATGCTCAAAATGCCGAAGTTAAAATAACCCCCGATGATGTTTACAGCGAGAAAGGCTTCGTCGTGCGCAAGGGCTCATTCAAGTTAGGGAAAGAGAAGCTAAAATTCAAGGGAATATATTCCCCAGACGGCACTGTGTGCGTCAAATGCTTGCCGCACGCGATAAACACGGACATTCTGGTTGTTGCTCCAGGTACCAAGACCATCGCCCAAAATGCATGCGTAACAACAATGACCAAATATTGCTACATCCCCAATACCGTCACACAGATTAGTACAGGCAGTTTTCCAACAGACTGTGAAGTTGAGATTTACGATGTCAATGCCATCGAAGAGTTGGTTAATCAATAAACCATGAAGAAGGCTGATGTAAGAGGTAAGAAGTAAGAGGTAGTATGAATATAGAAGAGGTCAGAGAGTACACGTTGTCGCTCCCAGGAGTAACAGAAGACCAATCGTTTGGTGAAGACATCCTTAATTTCCGCTTGGAAGGAAAGATATTCGTCTGCCTATGGTTAGGCGGTGGCAGGTATGATATGAAGGACGGAGTTTCAAGAATCGCCTTGAAGTTACCTCCAGACAGAAATATCGAACTTAGAGAACAATTCTCTACTGTGACACCTGCCTATCATTGGAACAAGACGCACTGGAGCGATGTTTATTACGAAGAAATGGACGAAGCAATAGTAAAGGGGTTGATTAAAGAGTCATATCGGCTTATTATCTCCAAACTCCCAAAGTCTATTCGGGCGAAGTACATAGATTTAGAAGTAGCAAAATGATATTAAAGAAAAGAAAAATCAAATATGCAGCCATCTTCTTTCTCTGCTGGTTTGCCCTCCTGGTCTTCCTTGTAGATGGAGTTTTGAAATTCCAGACACTGGTTGACTTCTTTGGGTCATACATTTTGGTGGAGATAGCCTTATTACTATTGGTCATTCTACCCACATGGACAGTTTACAAATTCACAGAAGAACGATAAATCGGAATTTAGTTTTAAACTACATCAGAAATGAAAAAGAATCAGAAAATCGCCATTCCTACTAATGAAGGAATGTTGTGGCCTCACTTCGGTAAGGCTCCACAAGTAACTATCGTAACCATAGAGGATGGACAAATCAAGGAATCCGTCATCAAACAGTCGCCAGCGCATGAGCATGGAGCCATGCCCCGATTCCTCGCTGCCGAGGGTTGCACTGATGTGCTCTGTGGCGGGCTCGGTCAGGGTGCCGTGCAGATGCTTGCGCAATTAGGCATTGAAGTGCATGCAGGAGCACCAGCCCTGCCAGTAGAGCAAGTTCTGGCTATGTATATAAATGACACCATCGAATATGGTGATGGAAGTTGCCACCACGATGGATGTGGCGGGCATCATCATCACGACTGAGCAAGGTGACGCGACATGAAGTGGACAGTACTGGTTGACAATCGCACAGACAGTCCCATGCTTGAAACAGAGCATGGGCTGTCTATACTCCTTGAAACGGACCGTCATCGGATATTGCTTGATACGGGAGCCAGCGACTTGCTGGCTCAGAATGCCGAGAAGATGAGCATCAACCTCAGCGCGGTTGACCGTGTGTTTATCTCCCACGGCCATAGCGACCATGCGGGAGGCTTGAAGCATTTCATGGCCATCAACGACAAAGCCGAGGTTATAGTCTCGCCTGATGCCATAAGGGGGCGATTCTTCTCAAAACGAGGGCATCTGCATAGCATAACAGCCGTCTGGCCAAGTATTCCAGACAATCGCTTGTTCAAGGTTGATAAGTCTTGTGAGATAGCCGATGGCATTCGTATCATTGCCCACATTCCTCAGGTTCATTCAAAGCCCAAAGGGAATCAAAACCTATTTGTTGAAACTGATGAGGGTAACTTTGTCCTCGACGATTTCCGTCATGAGTTGGCTCTTTATACAGAAGGTTTCTTGTTTACAGGTTGCGCTCATAGCGGACTGGAAAATATTCTTGCTGCCTGTCCTTATCCCATTCATACTGTCGTGGGCGGCTTCCATCTGCTCGACGGGTATGAGACGGACGAAGCTTTGACGGCCTTGGCCCAACGGCTGAAAGTCCAATATCCAGGCACCCATTTCTTCACCAGCCATTGCACGGGCGACCATGCGTTTGAGGTGATGAAACATCAAATGGGAGAATATCTTCAGGCATTTAGCTGCGGGTGGCAACAATCCGTTTCCACCTCATCGCATTCAACAACAATCCCGACATGAGGATGACTCACAAAAACGACATATAACAGATAAATCGAAATTTAGCATGAAACTGATAAAAATACAGTCAAGCAAAGACCCGCTGATAGCGCAAGTTCCAGAGCTCTACGAGTCTACTTTTCCCGAAGCGGAGAGAACTGACACTGAACGTTTCCTGTGGATGATAGACCACTGCCAGGAAATGTCTTTTTATGCCATCACTGAAGATGACGACTTCTGCGGTATGGCTGTAGTATTTGAATT
>JAEEGH010028887.1_pt1 | contig 10882 bp, 11 predicted proteins | sample 9134181 | NCBI WGS metagenome assembly JAEEGH01 (sample SAMN16246544, study PRJNA631951) | gut metagenome | biome: gut microbiome; feature: rumen; material: DP-attached | host: Bos | place: Iran: Karaj | collected 2018-10
GCCGTGCTCGGCGTCCAGCACATGTTCGCGATGTTCGGCGCGACGATCCTCGTGCCGATCCTCACGGGTCTCTCGCCCAGCGCCACCTTGCTGTGGGCGGGCCTGGGCACGCTCCTCTTCCACCTGATCACGAAGCGGATGGTGCCGGCGTTCCTCGGCTCGTCGTTCGCCTACCTAGCGGGCTACTTCGCGCTTGCGGGCCTCGCGGGCACGGCGGGGTACGAGGACTGCTCGAAGACCGTCATGCTCCAGTACGCCTGCCTCGGCGTAGCCTCGTCGGCACTCGTCTACTTCGTCGTGGCCGGGTTCGTGAAGGCGTGCGGCGTGAAGACGGTGATGAGGTTCTTCCCGCCGGTGGTGACGGGGCCGATCATCATCGGCATCGGTCTCGTCCTCGCGCCGGTGGCCATCAACAGCTGCACGACCAGCTGGCCGGTCGCGATCGTCGCCATCGTCACGGTGATCGTGTTCTCGATCTTCGGGCGCGGCATGTTCAAGATCATTCCGATCCTGATGGGCGTCATCGCGTCATACCTCGCCGCCGTCATCTTCGGCAAGTTCGGCTGGTGCGACGCGATAAGCTACAAGGCGGTGGCGGACGCCGCGTGGATAGGTCTTCCGGTGAAGATGGAGAACACGGTGTTCCCGCTCCTGTCAAATCCCGACTGGGGCAAGATCGTGAGCGCGATCGCCATCGTCTTCCCGCTCGCGTTCGCCACCATCATGGAGCACGTTGGCGACGTCTCGGCCATCTCCTCCACCGTGAAGCGCAACTTCTTCGAGAACCCCGGTCTGCACCGTACGATGCTCGGCGACGGCCTCGCCACGTGCCTCGCCTCGCTCTTCGGCGCGCCGGCGAACACGACGTACGGCGAGAACACGGGCGTCCTCTCGCTCTCGCGCGTGTACGACCCGCGCGTCATACGTATCGCCGCCTGCCTCGCGATCCTCGTCTCGTTCTGCCCGAAGTTCTCCGCGTTCATCGGCACGATCCCCGGCGCGACGATCGGCGGCGTGTCGTTCATCCTCTACGGCATGATCTCGGCGGTGGGCGTGCGCAACCTCGTGGAGAGCCAGGTCGACCTTGGAAAGAGCCGCAACATGCTTATCGCGGCGCTTATCCTCGTCCTCACGCTAGGCATCTCGTTCTCGAAGGCTGGAGCCATCGCGTTCACGGCCGGCTCGCTCAAGATCTCGCTCTCCGGCCTTGCCGTGGGCGCGCTCATGGGCATCGTCCTCAACGCCATCCTCCCGGGCAAGGACTTCGCCTTCTCGGAGACGGCGCCGACAATCAAGGACGCCGACCGCTTCGGCGGCGTGAAGGACAAGTAAGTCGACAGGAGAAGGCGAATGTTCATCAAGCTTACGCGAACCGACGGGCGGCCGATCTGGATCAACCCGGAATTCATCGTCACGGTCGAGGGCCGGAAGGACGGCGGATCGATCGTCGTCCCTGGCGGCGACGGCCTCGACTATGACGTCAAGGAATCCCCGCAGACGGTGATGGACCTCTGCGGAGGGAAGGTGGAGGCGGCGGAGATTCCGCCACCGCCCGCGCTGCCCGCCGATCCGCCGCCGCAGGAAAAGGTCACGGAGGCGAAATCTACGGTCTCCGGAGAACCGGCCGCATCAGAGCCGGTTCCGGCAAAGAAGCGTGGCCGCAAGGCGTCGAAGGCGGCAGCCGCGCCAGAGCCGGCGCCGGTTCCCGAAACGCCGCCCGCCACGGAGCCCCCCGCCGTGGCGGCCGAGGCGGAGCCGGCCACGCCTGCCGAGGAGAAGCCGGCGGCCAAGCCGCGCAAGCGGACATCCCGCAAGAAGCCGGCGATTGACCTCACGGACGAGCAGATGGCGAGGCTAAGGAAGATGGCGCCCGGCTCGCGGCAGAAGCTCCTCAACACGCTCGTGCACCTGAAGGTGCCGAACGCCGAGGCGACGGCCGTGGCGCTGATCGCCAACAAGGTCCTCGAGATATTGCCCGACAACCACGTGAACTGGCTCGCGAAGTAGGAGGTTTCGAATGGACGGCTATCCCGAAGTTAGGTTGCGCAGGCTGAGGCGGACGGCGGCGATCCGCGACATGTTCGCGATGCCCGCGCCTGGTCCGGAGAAGTTCATCTGGCCGGTGTTCGTGGTGCCGGGAACGGGACGGAAAGAGGCTATCGAATCCATGCCCGGCCAGTTCCGCTATTCGGCGGACGAGCTCGTGAAGGCGCTTGCGCCGGTCGTCGCGCAGGGCGTGAGGTCCGTGCTGCTCTTCGGCCAGCACGAGGGCGAGGGCAAGGACGAGATCGGTTCGCCGGCGGAAGACCCGCACGGCGCGGTGCAGCGGGCGATCCCCGCGCTGCGCGCCGCATATCCGGACCTGGTGATCCTCACGGACGTGTGCCTTTGCGCGTACACGGCGCACGGGCATTGCGGTCCGCACGACGCCGACGGCGACATCGACAACGACGCCGCTTGCGAGATGCTCGCGCGCGTGGCCGTCAGCCACGCGCGGGCCGGCGCGGACGGCGTGGCGCCGAGCGCCATGATGGACGGCCAGATCGCCGCCATCCGGCACGCGCTCGACGAGGAAGGCTTCAAGAAGACGCTCCTCATCTCCTACTCCACAAAGTTCGCCTCGCAGATGTACGGTCCGTTCCGCGACGCCGAGAACTCCGCGCCGTCGAAGGGCGACAGGCAGGGCTACCAGGCCAGCTTCCGCGATCCGCGCACCGCGATCCGCGAATCGCTCCTAGATGAGGCGGAGGGCGCGGACGCGCTCATGGTGAAGCCGGCGCTCTTCTACCTCGACCTGATCCGCGAGGTCGCCGCCCGCTCGCTGCTGCCCGTGATGGCGTACAACGTCTCAGGCGAATACTCTATGATCCACGCGGCGGCGGAGAAGGGGTACTGCGACCTCTACGCGACGGCGCGCGAGTCGCTCTTCGCCATCTTCCGCGCCGGCGCGACGCAGGTCATATCCTACTGGGCGCCGTTCTACAAGGACATCTTCGAGGCAAAGTAGATGTCCCATGCGGGCTTGCCTAACAGCTAGAAGGCTTCTCTGGGCGGGCGTAATGCTCGCGGCGGGGGCGGCGTCGGCCGTACGCACCGGTCCATGGCCGAAGGAGATGGCATGGGCATGGTACGACGCCCAGCCGTGGATCCGCGGCGTGAACTTCGTCCCGTCGGACTGCGTGAACTTCGTTGACCAGTGGCAGGAGCATGGCTTCGAGCAGAGGTTTGCGACGGCGGAGCGCGAGCTTGCGCTGGCTGCGGAGACGGGCTTCAACACGGTGCGGCTGTTCCTCCAGTTCGAGGTGTGGCTCTACGAGAGGGAAGGGTTCCTTGCGCGGTTAGACCGATATCTCGGCGCCTGCGAGAAGCACGGCATACGGGCGATCGTCGTCCTGTTCAACGACTGCGACCCGTCGAAGGCGAACTTCTTCCTGAAGCGGATGGGCGACCAGAGCAAGGTCTACAAGGGGCTGGGCGTGAGGGGGCGGAGCCCGCACACCGGCGGCAAGGACGTGGGCTACAACATCCTAGACATGCCGGAGCATGCCGCGAAGCTGTACGAGATGGCAGAGGAGATCATGCGGCTCCACGCGCATGACAGGCGCATCCTTTTCTGGAACCTCATGAACGAACCGGGCTACAACAGCCACGGCAAGGTGGCCGCGCCGCACCTGCGGCGCCTCTTCGAGATCGGGTGGCAGGTGGATCCCGACCAGCCGCTCGCGGCGGACCTCTTCGGTACGCTCGGGCGCGGGAAGGTCAACCTGGCGGAGAACGTGGCTGCAGCGCGGTCGGACATCGTGAGCTACCACTGCTACCGGGACTTCGAGTTCCAGGTGCGTCGGATTGCATACCTGCGCCGACGCTTCGGGCGCCCTCTGATCAACACGGAGTGGATGAACCGCATCACCGGCAACCGCTTTGCGGAATGCTATCCGCTGTTCTTCCTGGAGCGCGTGGGCGCGGTGAGCTGGGGACTCGTTCGATCGCGGCGGCATCCGTCGATGAGCGAGCCGTGGCCCGCGCTCTGGACCAGGTACGAGAAAGGCGAGGGGAACGATCTCGACTTCACGCTGTGGATGCACGAAATCTACCGTCCGTCCTATCGCCCATACGATCCGAAGGAAGTCGATCTGATCAAGCGGTTCAACGCGCTGGCGGACGAGGATGCGCCGGGCAAGGGGAAGCAAGGAGAATGACATGACGCGGATGGCGACCATATTCCTTGCGGCCGGGCTTGCGGCATCGGTTCTGGCGGAACGCACGGGACCTTGGCCCAAGGAGAAGGCTTGGGAGTGGTATGACGCGCAGCCGTGGCTGCGCGGATGCAACTACATGCCTGCGAGCGCAGCCGGCTTTGCGGACATGTGGCAGGAATACGGCAGCGAGGCGCGCTTCGCGGAGATGGACCGCGAGCTTGCCCTAGCCGAGAAGACCGGTTTCAACGTGGCCCGTTTTCTGGTTAGCCCTGGCGTGTGGATGGCGGAGCACGACGGGTTCATGGATCGTTTCGAGCGGTGCCTTGCGCTTCTCAGCAAGCACAAGATGCGTGCCATAGTGATGCTCGGCAACGACTGCTCCAGCCCAAAGGAGTGCTGGAAGCCGTTCAAGCCTGGTCCGCGTACGACGGACTGCGGCTATCACGGCGGAAAGAAGGTGTCGGAGCACGGTTCGCAGCCCGATGCCGTCGGCTACACGATCCTCGACGATCCCGAGCTGAACCCGAAGTTCTACGCCATGTGCGAGGAGCTCGTGACGAAGTACCGTGCCGATCCGCGCATAGCGTTCTGGAACCTCTGGAACGAGCCCGGCAACAACAACCGCGGGAGGATCACGCTTCCGCACGTGCGCAAGCTCTTCGAGCTGTGCTGGCGAATCGATCCCGTGCAGCCGCTTGCGGCCGACGTGTGGTGCGACCGCTACGGGATGGGCTTCCCGCCAGGGGCGAAGGTGCCCCAGCCGCGGGCCGACAGGGAGGCTGCGCAGAAGCTGGCGGGCGAACTCTCGGACATAATCAGCTTCCACTGCTACGAGCCGTACGAGCGCCAGGTGACGCTCATACGCGACCTGCGCCGCCACTATGGACGTCCGCTCGTGAACACCGAATGGCTGGCGCGCGTCAGGGGGTGCAACGTGGCGGACTGCTATCCGCTCTTCTACGTCGCGAAGGTCGGCGCGGTCAACTGGGGACTTGTTGCCGGAAGGTTCCAGTCCTACGAGCCGTGGGAAGGCATGTGGAAGGAGATAGAGCGCGGCGGGGGCAAGCAGTACGACATGACAAAGTGGTTCCATGACCTGTACCGTTCATCCCACCGTCCGTACGACCCGAAGGAGATCGAGCTCATCAGGCGGTTCAACGGCCTTGCGGACGAGGACTTTGCCGGCAAGTCCGGGAAATGAAATTTTTTTTCGCGAGCTACGCAATAAATCCCAGGCTAGTCCGTTTACTCTTCCATCATCAACCAAACCAAAGGAGAACAAATGAAGAAGATCGGAATGATCATCGTGGCGGTGCTGGCGACGGCATGCGTCCTGGCACAGGAAAAGCCGCGCCGCGGGCGTGGCGGCGGGCACCAGCGCGGCGATCGGCCCGCCATGGGCGAGCGTCCTATGCACGGGCCAATGATGCATGCCGCCGGGGCCTGGGTCCCGCGGATGCTGGCCAACAAGGCGAACCTCGAGAAGATCGGCGTGACGGACGAGGCACTGCGCACGAAGCTGCTCGCAGAGTTCAAGCCCCTGAAGGAGCAGGGCGACGTGCTTGAGCAGAGAATCCGCGACATCTCCCGCGAGCAGGTGCAGCTGATGCGCGCGCTGTTCCAGGAGAAGGGGCGCGATCCCAAGACCGTGCTGGACAAGATCGACGAGGTCGCGAAGCTCCGTGCGGAGCAGGGAGGTCTGTCGGTGAGGGCGATCATCGTGCTGCGCGACAACCTGTCGCCCGAACAGCTGGCGAAGGCCCGCGAGTTCATCCTAGAGCATGGTCGCGAGCGTGGCCAGATGCGTCGTGGCGGCATGGGGCCTGGTGGAGCGCGCCGCGGTCCTCCGCCCGACGGCAGCGCCCCGCGCGACAAGCCGTTCGCGGCCGACAGCAAGGACTGACCGCATGACGCCGCCCGCCGACATGCGGAGCGACGACGATCTGATCGGCGCCTTCAGGGCCGGAGACGGCTCGGCCATGGAGGCGCTGTTCGGCCGATATCGGAAGCCCGTGTTCGCATGGTTGCTTCGGATGGCCCCCGACCGCTCTGAAGCCGAGGACCTGTACCAGGAGGTCTGGCTCAAGGCCATAAGGGGCATCGGCGGATACGCGACCGGAAACTTCAAGGCGTGGCTTTGGCGTATCGTGCGCAACGCGGCTGCCGACCGGGCGCGGAAACGCATGGCCGTGCCTCTGCTCGACGAACCGCTGGGCGAAGAGGCGGATGCGGAGACGCGTCTGGACCAGGTGGCGGATGGCGCGGCCTTCACGGCCCTCGTCCGGATGGAAGAGACGGAGCGGCGGACATTCCTGCGCACGGCGATCGGCGAGCTTTCCGTGCGGTTGCGGGAAGTGGTGCTGCTGCGGATCAACGGCGAACTGGAGTTTCGGGAGATCGCCGAGGTGCTGGGGTTGCCGCTCGGGACGGTGCTGGGAAGGATGAACCTCGCCGTCAAGAAACTGCGGGAAAGGTTAAAAGGTTAAAGGGTTAAATGGTTAAACGGTTAAAAGATTAGCGGGTTGGTAGGGTTAAACGGTTAAAGTGTTAGCGGGTTGGTAGGGTTAAACGGTTAAAGATTAGAGGGGTAGGTTAGAGGGTTGAGAGAGGAACGTTATGAACGAACAGATCGAGAAGATGTTGAGAGAGTCTCTTGACGTGGAGACGCCGGAATCGGCGGATGCGCGCATACTGGCGGCAATCCGGATCGAGGCGGCAGCGCGCCGGCGTTGGTGCCGGATGCGTTGGCTGGCGGCGGCGGCCGGATTGGTCCTGCTTCTTGGCGGAGGAATCTGGCAGTTCGGGACGCGGCGGACAGTCACACAGCCGCGCGAGGTCGACCAGCCGGGCGATGTGGCGCTTGTGGACGAAGGGGAGATAGTTCTGGACATCATCGGTCTTGCGGAGCCGCTGGAATTTGAGGCGTTCCAGGTCGCGCAGCTGTGACTTAACCGTTTGCGCTTGACTGTAACGGCATAATTCGGTAAACTATGCGCCAATTTCCGTCTGGTTCAGGCTTTTGACCGACTGCCTGCCCGGTAAGGAAGCAAAACAAGGATAAAACAATGCCTAAGATGAAAACGAAGAAATGCGCTACGAAGCGCATGAAAATGTCGGCTACGGGCAAGGTAATGCGCTCGCAGGGTGGCAAGGCCCACCTGAACAGCTGCAAGACCCGTGCGCGCAAGCGCAACCTCCGTGGCACGACCGTCACCAACGACAGCGTCGCCAAGACGATGCATCGCATGCAACCCTACGCCTAAGGAGGAAATAAAATGTCACGTGCTACAAACGCTCCCGCTTCCCGCGCCCGTCGGCGCCGTCGCCTTGAAGAGGCGAAAGGCTTTCGCGGCGCTCGCTCCAAACTCTTTCGCACAGCGACCGAGGCCGTAGATCGCGCCCGCGCGCTCGCGACCGCTCACCGCAAGCTTAAGAAGCGCGACTACCGCCAGCTCTGGATCGCCCGCATCAATGCGGCGACCCGTGCGGAGGGTATCAGCTACAGCCAGTTCATCGCAGGCCTCACGAAGGCCGGCGTGATCCTGAACCGCAAGATGATGAGCGAGATCGCCATCCGCGACCCCGAGGGCTTCAAGCAGCTCGTCGAGATCGCCAAGAAGGCGTAACTGTCAGCCAGATATGGCACACGACCCCGAAGCCGGACTTGCCGACTTCGGGGTTTGCTGTTTCTGGATGACGAAAGGCCTGTGCGTCAGACGCCTTCGCGGTCGTAGAGGAATGTGCAGGTTGCGCCCTTGTTCTCCTCTACCTTGAGCCGCCATACGGCGGGTCGCTTGTCGGTATCGGGCTTGCGCGGGAAGTAGAAGTCGTGGACGGTCAGAGAGCAGACGGCGCGGTCGTCCGACGTGCGGAAGATGGCATGCCCGATATCTCCCCAGAGGCCGTTCGAGGGCAGGCAGAGGGTGCGGATCGTCTTTGGCGACTTCCAGTTGCCGCGCGACCATTCCGGACGCCAGCGGTGGTCGTGGCCGTGGATGTAGCCGACGCACATGGGCGCGTTGTCGAGCAGCCAGATGGCAAAGGTGCCGTTCTTCTTGTCGTTGATGCGCAGGTCGCCGATCGGGAAGTGGGAGGAGACGAAGAATGGGCGCTTCCGCTTGGGGAAATCCTTCTTGCACCAGTCTAGCACGTCCTTCGTGAGCTTGCCTGGAACAGGACCGCTGTCCGTCCATGGACGGTCGTCCGCGCCCTGCAGGCAGTCGAGGACCACGAGGTCCGAAGTGCCGAGAGATACGACGCGCACGAACTTGCCGGGGACGGGCGACTTCTCAAGGTGCCCAGGCCAGGCCTTGTTGAACTCGGAGCGGCGGTCGTGGTTGCCCATGCAGAAGACGAGCTCGATGCCGGCGTCTTCCAGGCGCTTGAGGATGGGCTTTGATGTGGCGTAGTCGTCCGGGTTGCCGCGCAGGTACGCGAGGTCGCCGAAGCTGACCACGCGGCGGGGGAGCGGCTTCATCGCAAGAACCTCGTCCACGAACGCGGAGAGGCGTCCCTGCGTGTATGTTGGGGCCTCCGAGCCGCCGTCGAGCTGCTTGCCGCCGATATGTATGTCCGTAACGAATACGGAGAGGTTGTCGTCGAACTTCTGCGCGTTGCCGTCCGCCGCGCGGGCTCCGACGCAGCCGGCCGCGCCAGTGGCGGCCGCCAGGCCGAGAAACGTTCTTCTGTTGCAGTTCATTGTCATGTTCCTTTGCTTGCAGTTGCAGGCCTCCGCCGTCGGAGGCCAGACCGCCACAAGTCTACCAGTTCCCGCCGCCGTTGTCCATCGGACACAGGGGCGATCGTTTTTGGTACAATAGGCCCATGAAAATTCTTGCCACAGTTCTCGTGACCCTTCTCTGCGCGTTCGTGCATGCGGCGCCAGTATGCGTTGACGGCGTGTGCTATCCGTCCGAGGAGGCGGCGCGCGCCGACGGCGTGTCCGAGGAGAAGATCAAGGCCGCTTTGGCGGAACACGCCGCGGCACCTGGCGAGGCTGCGCCAAGCCTAGGCTTCTCGTTGCCGACAGTGGCGGAGGAGCCTGCGGACAAAAGTCGCACTCGCGTGGCCATCGGCTACATGAAGGCTCCGCAGATGATTGCGTTCCTCCGCAACGAACCGGCGGCGAAGGAATTGGCGGACCATGCGCTGTGGATGATTCTGCTCTTGGTGCTGGCGGGTGGCCTTGCCGCAAACCTGACGCCGTGCGTGCTGCCGCTCGTGCCGGTGAACCTGTCGCTTGTGGGGAAGGGGGCCATTCGCGGCGCGGCGTACGGGCTCGGCATAACGACGGCCTACGGCTGTCTTGGACTAGCGGCGGCATTCGGCGGGCTGGCGTTCGGCACCATCCAGTCGAGCCCTTGGTTCAGTTTGCTGGCGGCGTGCGTTTTCGTGTTTCTGGGACTGGCAGTGGCGGAGGTGTTCAGGATCGACTTCTCGCGGTTCCGTCCGCGCACTAAGCGGAGTGCGCCGAAGGACGGCACGGTGTCGGCACCGTCGCTCCTGAAGCCGTTTGCGCTGGGCGCGTGGTCTGCCGTCCTTGCGGGAGCTTGCGTGGAGCCGATCCTGATCGCGACGCTCGTGCTGACCGCGGAATGGTTCGCGGCAGGGCGGACTTGGTCTGTCGTGCTGCCGTTCGTGCTGGGCGCGGGCATGGGCCTCCCGTGGCCGTTCGCGGCGGCGGGCATGAAGGTGCTGCCGCGCCCCGGCGCGTGGATGCGCTGGGTGAACCGCGTGTTTGCATTGATGATGTTCGGCATGGCCGCCTGGTACGGCTGGCTGGCGTGGAACGCCTGGCAGGCGAGATCCGAGATCGGTCGGCAGGTCGCATCGCAGGACGGTCGGTTCGAGGCGACGCCAGCGACGTGGCCGCAGGCGTTTGCCGCAGCGAAGGCGACTGGCAAGCCCGTGTTCGTCGACGTGTGGGCCACCTGGTGCAAGAACTGCCTCGCGATGGAGAAGACGACGTTCGCGAATCCCGACGTGACGAAGGAACTGGCGAACTACGCTGTCGTGCGGCTCCAGGCCGAGGATGTCGCTGCCTTCGTGGCGCTGCCCGAGTTCAAGGATCTCGGCATCAAGGGCATCCCCGCTTTCGTGGTGTTAGACAAGTAAAATTGGCCGTCAGGCGTCGACGAGGCCGATGGCGACGTCGTTCACGTTCGTGCCGGTGGGACCGGTGACGACTAGTCCGTCCACGGCGGCGAGCGTGGGATAGGAGTCGTTCTCCGCAAGCGCGTTCTCGGCCGAAAGTCCATTGGCGCGAAGCATCGCCGCTGTGTTCCCGTCCACGTAGCCACCTGCGGCGTCTGTGGGGCCGTCCGTGCCGTCCGAGCCTACGCTGACGAGCGCCACGTTGGGGGTGCCATCGAGAATGAGCGCGGCGGCGAGCGCGAACTCCTGGTTGCGTCCGCCCTTGCCGTGTCCGACGAGCTTCACCACCGTTTCGCCGCCCATGATGAAGGCGCGTCGCGTGCCGTCGGCCGCGTGGGCGCGGACGATCTCGGCGAGGTGGCGTCCTGCCGCGCGGGCCTCGTCGGCGACGGCCGTGTCGAGGATCTCTGGCGCGAAGCCGCGCGCCTTGCACGCGGCGGCGGCAGCGGCGCAAAGCTCGCGGACGCTACCGGCGACGACCGTATCCACGTTCGCGACCGCGCGCGGCGTCTCCTGCGCGAGGCAGTCGA
>JAEEGH010028889.1_pt1 | contig 10881 bp, 8 predicted proteins | sample 9134181 | NCBI WGS metagenome assembly JAEEGH01 (sample SAMN16246544, study PRJNA631951) | gut metagenome | biome: gut microbiome; feature: rumen; material: DP-attached | host: Bos | place: Iran: Karaj | collected 2018-10
TAGAATTTTTATGTAATTTTGCACCGATTTTTGAAAATAATTAAACATAAAGCATGGAACTTGCAAGTAAATACGACCCAAAAGAGGTCGAATCGAAATGGTATCAGTACTGGCTTGACCACAAACTCTTCGCCAGCAAACCCGACGGACGTGAACCCTATACGATAGTCATCCCCCCGCCCAATGTGACGGGTGTGCTCCACATGGGACACATGCTCAACAACACCATCCAGGACATCCTGGTGCGTCGTGCCCGTATGGAGGGTAAGAACGCCCTGTGGGTACCTGGCACCGACCATGCCTCCATCGCCACGGAAGCCAAGGTGGTGAAGAAGCTCGCCAGTGAGGGTATCAAGAAACACGACCTCACCCGTGAACAGTTCCTTGAGCATGCCTGGGCCTGGACCCACGAGCACGGCGGCATCATCCTCCAGCAGTTGCGTCGCTTAGGTGCCAGCTGCGACTGGGACCGCACTGCCTTCACCATGGACGAGAAGCGTTCTGAGAGCGTCATCAAGGTCTTCGTCGATCTCTATAACAAAGGGCTCATCTACCGTGGTCTGCGTATGGTGAACTGGGATCCCAAGGCCCTCACCGCCCTCTCCACCGAGGAGGTCATCTACAAAGAAGAGCAGAGCCACCTCTTCCACCTGAAATATTACGTGGCTGATCTGCAGACGCTCGATAACGAGGAATCCCTCAAGGCCGATGGCAATGTCATCCACAAGGATGACCGTGGCTACTACGCTGTCGTGGCCACCACCCGTCCTGAGACGATCATGGGCGATACCGCTATGTGTATCAACCCCAAGGACCCGAAGAACCAGTGGCTCAAGGGCCGCAAGGTCATCGTTCCTCTGGTGAACCGTGTCATCCCCGTCATCGAAGACCGCTATGTGGACATCGAGTTCGGTACAGGCTGTCTGAAAGTCACACCGGCCCACGACACCAACGACTATATGCTCGGTAAGACGCACAACCTCGAGACCATCGACATCTTCAATCCCGACGGCACCATCTCCGACCAGTCACCCATCTATGTGGGCATGGACCGCATGGACTGCCGCAAGCAGATTGCCAAGGACCTGCAGGAAGCCGGTCTCATGGAGAAGATTGAGGACTACACCAACAAGGTGGGCTACTCGGAGCGTAACCCCGACACAGCCATCGAGCCACGTCTCTCCATGCAGTGGTTCCTCTCGATGAAGCACTTTGCCGACATCGCCCTGCCGCCAGTGATGAACGACGAACTGAAGTTCTATCCCGCCAAATACAAGAACACCTATAAGAACTGGCTCGAAAACATCCAGGACTGGTGCATCTCCCGTCAGCTCTGGTGGGGCCATCGCATCCCGGCTTATTACTATAATGAGAAGGACGACTATGTTGTGGCAACTACCCGCGAGGAGGCTCTGAAACTGGCTCAGCAGAAGGATCCGAAGGTGACGGATGCTGATCTTCGTCAGGATGAGGACGCCCTCGACACATGGTTCTCCTCTTGGCTCTGGCCCATCTCCCTCTTCGACGGTATCAACAACCCCGGCAACGAGGAGATCAAGTACTACTACCCCACCAGCGACCTCGTGACAGGTCCGGACATCATCTTCTTCTGGGTAGCCCGTATGATTATGGCCGGCTATGAGTTCGTGGGAGACATGCCTTTCAGGAATGTCTATTTCACCGGTATCGTTCGCGACAAGCTCGGACGAAAGATGTCGAAGTCACTCGGCAACAGCCCCGACCCCATCGAACTCATCGAGAAGTTCGGTGCCGACGGTGTGCGTATGGGTATGATGCTCTCTGCCCCTGCTGGCAATGACATCCTCTTCGACGAGGCTCTCTGCGAACAGGGACGAAACTTCAACAACAAGATCTGGAATGCCTTCCGCCTCGTGAAGAGCTGGAAAGTGGCTGATAACGAACAGACGGAGGTTGGCAAGATGGCCACCTCATGGTTCGAGGCCAAGCTCCGTGAGACCAATGCCGAGGTGGACGACCTCTTCAAGAAATACCGTATCTCCGAGGCCCTCATGGCAGTCTATAAGCTCTTCTGGGATGAGTTCTCGTCCTGGTACCTGGAGATGGTGAAGCCCGCCTATGTCAATGGTGAGGCACAGCCCGTGGACCGTGAGACCTACGACAAGACGCTCTCCTTCTTCGAACAGCTGCTGAAGATGCTGCATCCCTTCATGCCCTTCATCACCGAAGAGCTCTGGCAGCACCTTTACGACCGCTCCTCTATTTTCTCCCCCTCTCAGGGGGAGCCCGAGGGGATCTCTATCATGCGCGACAAGTTGGAGATTCCCGCTCCTACGGCAGCCGACAGTCAGCTCATCGCCCAGATTGAGAGTGTGAAGCAGATTGTCTCCGGTGTGCGTATGGTCCGTTCATCGAAGAACATCGCCCCGAAGGAACAGCTCGAACTGCAGGTGATTGGCCAGAACGACTTTGAGGCCTTCAACAGCATTATTACGAAGATGGCTAACCTCAGTACCATCAACGTCGTGGCAGAGAAGGATCCCACGGCATCTGCCTTTATGGTCGGTACAGACGAATTTGCAGTGCCCCTGGGTAATATGATTGATGTCGAGGCAGAGATCCAGAAGATGGAGGCTCAGCTGCAGCATCTCGAAGGTTTCCTCGCTGGTGTCAAGAAGAAGCTCTCCAATGAGCGTTTCGTCGCCAACGCCCCCGAGGCTGTCGTCGCCCTCGAACGTAAAAAGCAATCCGACGCCGAAGAGAAAATCGCTTCTCTCCAAGCCTCGATTGCCGCCCTCCGTAAATAAACGATTCCCCACTATAATCCCCGCCATCTGGCGGGGATTATTAAATTAAAAAGCCTCGCTATTTGACGAGGGCCTTCTTCAATTAATCCCCGCCGAATGGCGGGGATTATTAAATTAAAAAAGCCTCGCTGATTGGCGAGGCTTTATAATTTATTTAAGGACTTTCTTCTTTCCATCTAAGATGTAAAGTCCCTTACGTGGATTCTCCACACGCTGTCCCTGGAGATTATACCAGACACCCTCATCCTTTCTCGATGCCTTCACACCGTTGATGGCCGTCCTGTTGCTATCCAGTTTCATGCTGATCACCTCTGCCTCAGTCATGAAAGTATCATAAGCTTTATTGGTCACAGCATCATACGCATAACTCTTCAGCACAGGCATATAGACAAAACCATCATTCAATGTATAATTCATAAGCTCAAGCACTCTGTCCGACATTGCCACGAACTTAGATTTAGTAAGGATGAAGGGCACCAGACTACTGTCGAGTTCCTTCAAATTGGCAGGATTATAGGCACTCCCCTTCAACATGTTAGCATAAGCCATATAAGTCGCTGTCGAGGGAACCATATAGGTAACGTCCTTTTCACCAACCAGGTAAAGCGGTGTATCGGCAGATGCCTTCTTCACCGGAGTCAGCATGACATTGCCGCCCTTTGCGAAACCCGTGACGGCATAAGCCTTCAGACCCTCCACATCGGTAAAGTCCAGGTCGTTCTTACCCACATAGGCCAACGTACCTTCTGACAAGATAAACGGTACAGAGGTTATCGCCTCACTCGAAGCAAACGACTTCGTCAGCTGGAGATAAGCCTTGCCGGCTCCCAGTGTCATATCTTCTGCGACTTTTCCAAATTTGCCATCCTCCAGAACCCAGTTCTCGTAGCCGTCTATTGCGGCAGACACGGCTGAATTTTCTATAGCACTGCCCTTCAGGAAATTCTCAGGATAGTATGCAGCAGAAGCAGCTCCCGATATGGTGATTGTCTCTTCAGCAGGACCTTTAATTAAAACAGGTGTACCTGCAGGCACGTCATACACACGTGTCAAATACAACTCGTTAGACGCATTGTCATAACCGGTGGCAATGTATGCCTCCACATTGTCAAAGTTACTGAAGTCAAGGTCGAACTTGCTGACACAGGTCAGCAGACCTGAGGCATCGAAGGTAAGACTCTGCGAACCAGTCATCTGTACATCGAATGTCACATTGGCCAGATCCTTATTTGAGCCATCAGAAGAACAGACGAGCTGTTCCTCAATGGAGAATGCCACGGCACCGGCCAGCATATCCTCACCAGAGGTGACAGGCACATAGACCAGGTCACCGGTCGAGCCGACGAAGTCTGCATTGGTCATGGAGAACACCAGGAAACGGTAGAGGTTATCGCCCATCTGCTTCACATGTATCTCATGGTCTGCGACGCGGGACGGGTTAAGCGTGGCTCCCTCCACATCGACGGTGACACCCTGAGGTACTACCAGGTCGAACTGAAGAGCAGACAACTGCTTTCCAGAGTTATTCAAGGCTACAGCCATCTGTTTCTGAGTGCCAACTTCCATTTGCACATCATCAACGCTCAGAACCTGTCCATAAGCACTTGTCATGCAAGAAAGCGCCAGGGCTATGACAGAAAAAATCTTTTTCATTTTCATTACTATTTTTAAATTAATGTTTCGTTAGACGCTGCAAAGATAAACAATAATTCTGATTTCACAAAAAAAAATGGAAATATTCATCAAAAAAAAAGAGGCTCGCCCGCGCGAACCTATTTTTATTACTTGCGAATCGTGGACGAACGAATAAAAAGATTCGTAAGAGAGTCAGATAAATAAGGCCCTAGTTCTTTCATTTGCGCCAAAAGAAAGGACATTCTGTTGCCGCTTGCCACCGCAGGGACGCAAGAAAGTAAGAAGATTTCTGCGATATGCTTTATTAAAAATTCTTAATTCCTGACAAGAATTTTATCGACTGTGCCACCCTATGGCGTGGCACAGTCATATTTGGGGATATGCCTAATTTTGTCGCGTAAAAGTACATTTTTTCAAATTAACTCTAATTTACGCACAAAATGAAACAAAATCACATTGCAGCCATGCTACTCGTGAGAGTTCTCCAGGAGCAGATGGCAAAATCAAGAGGCATGCAGAACTTTCTGCGCACAAACTATCACATGAACGGACGCTACTTTCAGGGGGATTATTGTTCCAAGACAGACCTCAACCACGTGTCGGTCATGATCCTCGGCATGGCCGCCAAGCTCTCGGAAAAGGAGTTCATAGCCATCTGGAATGAATACGGCAAGTTACTCTTCCGCTATTACGACGAATTTGAGGATTACTTCAGGATGAAAGTCCTTAATGAAGACAGCCTATGACCGACCTGAAACTCAGTATCTTCAAGGATCTGCAGTCCTACGAGAGCAAAGCTGTGGGGCTCGACACCATCTTGTGGTGGATCCAATGTGACGAGAGTGTCAAAAGCAAGACCGAACTCTATCGTAACCTCGCCAAGACCATCACCCGCGACGAGGCCAACAAGAAGGTGAAGAACGCTATCATGCCAGCCTTTTCAGTGGCGGTACTCTTCAACGGCAACGGCAAGCAGACCACCCATGTCACCCGTGTCACCGGCCTCTCCATCTGTGACATCGATCACATTTCCGCTACGGACGAGATGTTCCAAAAGGTCAAAGCTGATCCCCATACCCTCCTGGCCTATCGCACCATCAGCGGCGAGGGTCTTCGGGTGATTTTCTGCTACTCTGCAGCGCCTGCGCTGGATATATCTGTGAAATCTGTGGAATCTGTGTGCAAATTTTCTCCTCCGGGAAATGGTATTCTTTATCGGGCGGCCTATAAAAAAGGAAACGAGTATTACGCCCGTCTCTGTGGCGTCGATTACGACGGCCAGTGCAGCAACATCACCCGTCTCTCGGGTATTGCCTACGATCCCGACGCTTATCTCAACCCCGATGCCGAACCTTTCTGTATCTCCGACGACGAAGCGGCGGCTGCCAACCTCGCGGCGGAGACCGAACCAGGCAAGCGCCGCAAAGAGGATGCCGTAGGCACCCATCATGCCGAAGTTGAGGCTGCCTGGGCGGTCATCGAGACCATGCTCAACAAGCGGAACATCTCCTACGGTCCCGGCACCCACCACCAGTATGTGATGCATGCCGCCCACCTCTTCAACCGTTTCGGCACACCGATAGAAGATTTGCTGGAGTGGGCGGCCCAGAACTGGAACGACTACGACCAAAAAGAGCGTGAGGACGTCATCCGGTGGGTCTATCAGCACCGTCAGCACGAGAACGGCACGTGGCGGCTTTCGAAGGCGGGCCGTGCCAAGGAGGTGTCGATGATCACGCTACCGGCCATCGTCGAGTGGCTCAGCAGCCATCAGGTGGAGGTCATCTACAACCAGATTACCGACCAGACTTCCCTCCGTGAAGGACATGGCGAGTGGAAACTCATCGAAGATGCCGACCTCTGTACGTTCCGGAAGCGGATGGCCGCTGATACCGGCAAGCGTGTCCTGAAGCCTGACGTCCGTGACATTATCATGAGCGACTATTCCCGTCGCGTCCACCCTGTCAGGGACTATGTCCGTTCACTGCCCGAGTGGGACCGGCAAGACCGGGTGGCACAGTTGGCGGCATATGTCCATGCCGACGCGGTACAGGAGAACCAGACCCTCGAAGAGGCGCAGGAACTCCTTTGCTGGGCCTTGCACAAATGGCTCGTGGCGACGGTGGCGGGCTGGCTCAGCGACGATGCCTGCAACCAGACCATCTTCACGCTCATCGGACCCCAGGGTGTCTATAAGACCACCTTTTTCCGCTATCTCCTGCCCCCACCCCTGCGCAGCTATTATCTCGAGAACTCCAGCAACTCCTTCTCATCGAAAGATGACCAGATCGCGCTGGTGGAGAACTGTCTCGTGGAGATTGAGGAGATCGATATGTTCAAGGATCGTGACAATGCCGAGCTCAAATCCCTCTCCACGAAGGTGACGCTCAAGATCCGACGTCCCTACGACAAGTTCGTCATGGCGAAGCACCGTCTGGCATCCCTCTGCGCCACGGGTAATCAGGAGCGTTTCCTCACCGACGAGACCGGCAACCGTCGATGGCTCTGTTTCCACGTCTCCGGCATCGACGACCCGCGCAAATGGGATCTCGACTACGAGCAGCTCTATGCCCAGCTCCGTGATGAATATCTCAGCGGTTTCGCCTACTGGTTCGACAAATCCGAAGAGCAGCGTATGAAGACGCAGAACAACTACTTCCGTATTATCTCCGACGAGGAGATGCTGATCTCCCAACGCTTCCGCAAGCCCAACCCCGGTGAACCATACAAGCACCTCAGTGCAGCCGTCATCGCCCAGATGATCAGTTATGGCCGCATGCCCATCAGTTCGCGTCGTGTCAGTCTGGCGATGAAGAAGCTCGGCATAAAATCTGAGCGCAACAGTCAGGGCTGCTACTATCGTTTATTTGAAATGGACCCCAATCAGCAGCAGGCTGCCATCTCAGCCATGATTTCCAGTCAATCCGCTGATAATCAGCCAGATGCCGTTGATCAGAATCTCCCGTTTTAATACGCTCCGTGTAACGAATGTAATGAGAAAATGAAACTTTCTCTATAGGAATCGATTTACCTCGAACCAAATGTATTTCTATATAACGATTTTAGGTAATCTCGTTACACTCATTACATAAATATATTTATATATTTAATCTTTAAATCCTTTTTAATGGTAAATTTCTACGACCGTCATCGCTTCATCAGCAAAAGAAAGCTGGCTGAGTTTGCGGGAGTCTCGCCAAGAACCTTCAGTCGCTATCTCGCAACCCGGCGGCATATCCTCGATGCCATGGGGATCTCGCCCAAGGCTCAGAAACTACCGCCTCAGGCAGTCCGTTACATCTGTGAGGACTACTGTATCGATCTCCCGCCCGAGCTTCAGGATCAAGAGGCCCTTTCAAAATCGCCTCTTTTCCAAAGCTTCCTCCGAATCCTTCAGGAACGTGAGCCCTTTTACTAAAAAGGGCATTTTTCACAACCACCCGCCCCTCCTTGCCTAAGGAGGGTACCTACCCCTCTCTAAATCTCTCCCCACATGGTGAGAGACTTAACCAGGAAGTCGCAGAAACCGTCGACTTCCTGCACTTTTTGGTATCGCGGGACACGCGATGTCTTTTTTCTCGGCTCCCGCCATGAGCAAGCGCTTCCTCAACGCGCCAGCCGATAAAAACCATGGCGAACCCCGAAGGGGCACAGGCTTGAGAGCCATACCAAAACCCTGATGGAGGACGGCGTACGCCGCCGGAGTCAGTTAAGCCCCCTTGCCAGAGATTGGCGAGGGGTTTGGGGAGTGGTCTGAAGTCCTCCTTAGGACAAGGAGGATTAGGTGGTTGTGACCACTGCAGGGGAATCCCTGCATTATAGCCGTCCCTTATCAAGGGACTCTAAATCTCTGCGCCAGAGAAATGAATGAATTAATAGAAATTTTAAAATTTCTTTGCGAGAGTCTGACAAAGTCAGACAACAAGGTTTTGCAAAGTGCTAACTTTGCATTGTCAAAGCAAAGCCGGACGAGGCCTCAAGAAACTACGCCACTTTCTCCCAGAATAATCCGTTTATTCCCCGGGCAAAAGCCGTTCTTTCTTCCCGACTGCACCGCGACACGAGAGAGTTGTTTTAATTTTTTAATTCTTTACTTTTTACTTTTTAAATTTTTTACCTTTTTACTTTTTTAATTTTTTAATTTTTCATCTATGGCAAGAGAACGAATTACCTTTCCTGTGAACCTTCGTCAGAACACCAATGACGATTCCACCGCCTTCGGCAAGTGGTTCCCCGTACCATCCTCCAGCGAACCCATGTCGCTCAAGGGTTTCGCCAAGCACCTCTCTGAGCACGGCAAGCTCGCCTCCTACGATATGCTCGTGCTGGTGCTCCAGAACATCGTGAGCTGTCTCAAGGAGCTCATCCTGCAGGGCCAGTCAGTGAAGCTCGACGGCCTGGGCACCTTCCGTCCCACCATCGAGGGCAAGGGCTCAAACGATGTCGAGACCGCCATCAGCCAGGGCGCCAACGTGATCATCGAGGGTATCCATCTGCGCTTCAGTCCCGAGAACGCCAAGGGCGAGAAACTCACCAGCCGTGCCCTGAAGGGCGAGTGCGCCTTTGAGTTCAAGGACGTCCTCATCCGTAAGGAAAAGACCGTCGATGGCAAGAAGAAGGTCTACTTCGAGAAGATCGCCGTCTCCGACTACGCCCTCTCCCAGACCGAGACCACGCCTGGTGGCGAAGGTGGCAACGGCTAAACCTTAGCCTCTGAGAGGTCGTGAGCTCTGAGTCCGGGGCAGTGCTATAGCAACCCAGGCAGTCACTATACTGCAACAAGTCCACATCACTGCTATCAAGCCTGTCTGCTCATCTCACACCTCTCTTTCTCGCAGGGCTTTGCCCTGAAACTCTGTCCTTTTCTTCGGCGCGAAGAAAAGAACTAAAAGAAGCATCCACCTAACCCAAGCCCTTCCCTATATGGAAGGGATGTAACTGACTCCGGCGGCGTACGCCGTCCTGCATCAGGGTTTTGGTATGGCTCTCAAGCCTGTGCCCCTTCGGGGTTCGCCATGGTTTTTCTCGGCTGGCGCATAGAGATTGCGCATACTCAAAGCGCCAGCCGATAAAAAATACAAGCCGTGTCCCGGCTTACTTAAGCGGAGTAAAATCGACGGCGCGCTGCGATTTTACGTGTTGCATCCCCTCCATATAGGGAGGGGCCTTGGGGAGGGTGGATGTCTTTGCTTCTTTCTGCGCCAGAAAGAATGAATATTACCAGCAGGGCTTGCCCTGCAAAAAAAAGTCTAACTTTAAAATATTACATTATGATTAAATGGAATACTGTAAAAAAGATCCTTCAGATTGTCGCAACCGTCATCACGACGATTCTCGGTACGAACATCATCCAAAGCTGTATGAACGCTTAATTCATTGGCCTTATGAAAGAACTTAAGCATTCTGCAGTCAAACTGCTAATCATTCATTGCTCGGCGACCCGCTGTAATAGGCCTTTCAGCGTCGAGAACCTGATTTCGACTGGCGTGGCCCGCTTCGGCCAACCCTCCTATCATTATTATATCCGTCGCAACGGTGTCATTGTCCCGATTCTCCCTGAGAATGTCCGTGGCGTTCATGCCCGCCACTACAACAGTTGCTCCCTCGGTATTTGCTACGAAGGCGGTCTCGATGAGAAAGGTTGCGCCGATGACACCCGGACTGAAGCCCAGAAAGCTTCGATGTTCGCCCTGCTCAAGGAACTGACGGCAGAGTATCCCGATGCCCGCATCATAGGCCATTGTGAACTCCCTCACGTCGCCAAGAAATGTCCGTGCTTCACAGCATCGACCTACTACGCCAGTCTTCAACCCTCTAATCGCTAATGCCAATGCAGACCATTAACCATCTCCCACGAGACGACTTGTTGATTTAGTTTCATTGACAATTGTGTTTCATAGCATTAAAAATCCCTGGCCATCTTTCCGACAGCCAGGGATTTATCTCTATTTTGAAAACGTATATTAATCTTCTTTTACAATATCCGTGAAGTTCGACCAGTTTGTGCCGTCAACTGTGGGCTTACCTTCATTTTATCTCCAATCTTTGGTTCCATAATCTTCAATCTTTAATATTTTCGGTGGCAAAGTTACGTTATTATTTTCAAACTTGCAAATTTTGAAGCTTTTTTTTCTCACTGGTCCTCCCTCTCCCCGCGCCAGCCGTCAAAAAAAATATCGCGTCGTCCCGCGATACCAAAACATAAAACTGACGGAGCAGCGAGAGGAGAGTCAAGCTCGCTTAGGCTATCCCGAGTCGTGACGGAAGAAGACGAAGTCAAATAATCGACGGCGTGCTGCGATTATTTCTTGACTTCGGCGATGCGTCACCCTGTTCGCACGTGCGCCTGTTAATTTAATCTTGCTTCTTGTCGAGAATGGCCTTGATGTCGAAGAGTGGCTTAATCCTCTGATGCTTTTCTGTGAGGAATAGCGTCTTAACTCTTTCTGTATCGCCATAT
>JAEEGH010028890.1_pt1 | contig 10881 bp, 9 predicted proteins | sample 9134181 | NCBI WGS metagenome assembly JAEEGH01 (sample SAMN16246544, study PRJNA631951) | gut metagenome | biome: gut microbiome; feature: rumen; material: DP-attached | host: Bos | place: Iran: Karaj | collected 2018-10
GAAGGCAATCGAAGTCCTCGCGCACCTGCTGGGTACCTACGGCATGATCGGTGGCGAAATGATCGACATCGAATGCGAAGGCAAGAAGGTGGATCTGGAAATTGTCGACTACATCCATTACCACAAGACGGCGGCCCTGATCGAGGCCTCCCTGGAAGTGGGTGCCCGCCTTGCAAACGCAAGCGAAGACGACATCAAGATTATCCGCAACTACGGCCGCTCTATCGGCCTTGCGTTCCAGATTGTGGACGACATTCTGGACATCGTTTCTACGACCGAGGAACTGGGCAAGGATGCCGGTTCCGACATCGAAAAGGGTAAGGCGACGTACCCGGCGCTGGTGGGCCTCGAAAAGTCCCGCGAGCGTGCGCATGAACTGTATCAGGAATCGCTCAAGGCTCTGGATGGCCTCAAGTGCGATACCACGATCCTGCGCTCCATTGCCGCATTCATCATTACCAGGGTTAAATAATGGACCTTAAGAATATCAAGTCCCCCCAGGACATAAAGCATTGCTCGGTAGAGGAGCTTTACAACCTGGCGTCGCAGATCCGCGAGACCATCATCGGTCAAGTGGCTAAGCATGGCGGTCACCTGGCGTCTAGCCTGGGTGTGGTGGAACTGACGCTCGCTCTGCATTATGTGTTCAACGCCCCCGACGACAAGATCGTGTGGGACGTGGGACACCAGGCTTACGTTCACAAGCTTTTGACGGGTCGTTTCGACCGTTTCGACACGCTTCGCCAGCAGGGCGGTATTTCGGGATTCTTGAAGAGGAACGAGAGCGAGTACGACTGCTATGGTGCAGGACATGCGACGACCTCGATTTCTGCCGCGCTCGGTTTCGCGGTGGCCCGTGACCATTTCAAGCGCAAGAACAGCGTGGTGGCCGTTATCGGTGACGGTTCCATGACTGGCGGTATGGCCTATGAGGCCATCAACAATGCAGGGCTTTCGAAGCAGAACATGACCATCATCTTGAACGACAACAAGATGAGCATCGCCCCGAACGTGGGTAACTTCAGCAAATACCTGAACCGCGTGATTTCGGACCCGGTCTACAACAAGATGCGTTCGGACTTGGACCGCCTGATGAAGCGTCTCCCGGGCATTTTGGGATCGCGTTTCCGCGACTTGTTCTTGCAGGCGGAAAATGCGGCGAAGACGGTGGTGAAGCCGGGCCGTTTCTTTGAAGATTTGGGCATTCGTTATTTTGGACCGATCGACGGCCACGACATCAACGAACTCATTATGCTGTTGCAGCGCGTCAAGGAACAGCCGGGCCCGTGCCTGGTGCATATCCTGACCGAGAAGGGCCGCGGACTTGATGCGGCCGTGAAGAACCCGACCAAGTGGCACGGCATTGGACCTTTCGACCCCGAAAGCGGTTTGCCGCTTTCTCCGGGGAGTCCGAATCCGTCGCTCACTCATGTGTTCGGACAGACGCTTTTGGAACTCGCGAAGAAGGACGACCGCATTATCGGCATTACGGCTGCCATGCCTACCGGTTGCGGTATGGATATCGTTGCCCGTGAACTCCCGGATCGCGTGATTGACGTGGGCATTGCCGAAGAACATGCGCTCACGTTTGCCTCTGGCCTTGCCTGCGATGGCGTGGTGCCGGTGGTCGCGATTTATTCGAGCTTTATGCAGCGCGCCTACGACCAGATTATGCACGACATCGCCTTGCAGAACTTGCACGTGGTGATGGTGCTTGACCGTGCGGGGCTTGTCGGGGCCGACGGCCCGACTCACCATGGCGCGTTCGACTTGTCTTACCTACGCACGGTGCCGGGGATTACCATCCTTGCGCCGAGCAACGAAAACGAACTGCGCGACATGGTGCGCGCGGCTATCGACATGAAGGGCCCTGTTGCGATCCGATACCCGCGCGGCACCGCCCTCGAAGAACACCTGAAACCCGCTCCCGAGACCGTGGACGTGAAGTTCCCGAAGGTCTTGGAAGAAGGCAAGGACATCTTGCTTTTGGGTGCAGGGTTCATGACAAACGAACTCAAGAAGACGGCTGCCGTTCTCCGCGAAAACGGAAAGAGCGCGACAGTCGTGGATGCACGCATTATCAAGCCGCTGGATACCGAGGCTTACCGCAAGTTGTTTGATGCGCACAAGACGATTGTGACCCTCGAAGACAACACGCTGGTGGGCGGTTTCGGTTCTGCCGTGGCTGAACTGATTGCAGATCTCGGTTACACCGACAAGCGCCTGTTGCGTTTCGGCCTGCCGGATCATTTTGTGGAACAGGGTGAAATTCCTGCCTTGTTCAAGCTTTTGAAAATTGACGGGGAATCCGTCGCCAAACAAATCATGGAAAAAGTATGAGCGAAGAAAATAAAAACCGCACCGTAAAGATGACTCTGGACCGTAAGTTCGGAGTGAGCGAAAAGCCTGAACGTCGTCCGCGCCGTGACGACGACCGTGAAGAACGCGGTGGCCGCGAAGGCCGTTCTTTCGACGATCGCAGGGGCGACCGTGGAGACCGCAAGTTTGGCGACCGTAAACCCTTCGGCGACCGTGGTGACCGCCGCGAAGGCCGTTTCGACCGTGAACGCCGCCCGCGTCGCGACGGTGATGACCGTGGCTCCTTCGGAGGCCGCGAAGGTCGCCGCCCGTTCGGTGACAGGGGCCGCTCCTTTGGCGGCGACCGTCGCCCGCGCCGCGAATTTGCTTCTGCAGGTGCTCCGATTTACCGCCAGCGCCCCGAAGAACAGAAGGAAGAAGTCGAAGAAGTATTGGACGAAGCCGCACTCGAAGCCCGCGTGGCCGAAGTCGAGGCTAGCGAAGATTCCAACTTCAACCCGCCTTGGTTCAAGCGTATGCTCGCTCTCACGACCGAAAAGGGTCGCGAACGCGAAGGCCGCTTCCTCGGCGAAGGCGTGCATGTGGTGCAGGAACTCGTGTCGCATCACCGCGAACTCGTTCTCGGCGTGTACGTGACCGAAGCCTTCAACGACGAAGCTCTGATTGAACAAATTAACGAAGCCGAAATCAAGCTGAACGTGCTCACCGACGAACAGATGAAGAAGATCTCTTCGACTGTGACGACGCAGGGCATTGTCGCTGTCGCCCGTATCGCAAGCAAGAAGCCGGTCTATGAATCCAGCCGCAGCGTGATTACGCTCGTGGACGCCGTGCAGGATCCGGGTAACCTCGGTACGCTTTTCCGCACGAGCCTCGGCTTTGGTTCCGACGGCATGATTCTTGGCCGCGGCACCGTGAGCCCGTTCAACCCGAAGGTGGTGCGCGGTTCCTCGGGCACTTTCCTCCGCGTGCCTTTCGAATTCGACGTCGATCTCGTTGACCAGATCAATTTCCTCCGTAGCAAGGGCTACACCATTATCGCTACCGACCTGCACGCCAAGCAGTCCCTGCGCCAGATTCCGCAGAACAAGCTCCGCAAGATGGCGTTCCTCGTGGGTAACGAAGGTGCTGGCACCAACCCGTACTTCATCGAACTTGCCGACGAAACGGTGAAGATTCCGATGAGCAGCGAACTCGAATCCCTGAACGTTGCTGTCGCTCACGGTATCCTTAGCTACGAAGCTGCTCAGATTCAAGAGGATTTGAAGTAATGAACTTTCAGGCCCGTTTAGAAGAACGTATCGCCAAGTGCGGCAACCCGATTTGCCTCGGCATGGACCCGGTCATGAAGCTGATCGACCCGTGCTGCCCCGAAGGCAGTGCCGAAGACAAGATCAAACGTTTCTATTCCGAAATTCTGGAATGCTGTCTCAAGCGTAACGTGACGCCCGCCGTGGTGAAGCCGAACAGCGCTTACTACGAATGCGTGAGCGTGCAGGCCATGCTCGTGTTGCAGCAGCTGATTGCTGATTATCGCAGTGCAGGCATCCCCGTTATTTTGGATGCAAAGCGCGGTGACATCGGTAAGTCGAGCGCCGCCTATGCGACTGCCGCTTACGATGTGTACAAGGCCGATGCCGTGACGGTGTCCCCTTGGATGGGTGCCGATTCCGTTGGCCCGTTCATCCGCGAAAATTCCGAAAACGGTGCGTACGTTTTGCTCCGCACGAGCAACAAGGGCGCCCATGACTTCCAGGACTTGCCGGTGGTCCGCAGCGACGATCCGCGCGACAACGCCGAAGCCTTCTATTCCGTGGCTGACAAGATTATGGAATGGGACGCAGACCTCGGCTACCTCGGTGCCGTTGTCGGTGCGACACATCCTGAAGAACTCGAAAAGATTACCGCCTACACGGTTGCCCACAAGCATGAAATTCCGTTCCTGATTCCGGGTGTGTCTATTCCTGGTGTCCCGGGCGGTCAGGGCGGTGATGCAAAGACCGTGCTTACGGCTATCGCGAACGGCGGTGGCAAGCGCAAGTTCCACGTCCTCAACAGCTCCAGTGGCTTGAATTTTGCCTACCAGCGCAGCGGACATCCCGAGAACTTCGCGAACGACTGCGTAGATGCTCTGGAGAAATTGGCGGAGGCCTGCCAATTATAGACGAAAGAACGCTCGCAAGCGAGCTACAGACGAGAGACGAAAAACGTGCGTTATTTAGTGTGCCTCATATTTGCTATTGCGGTGATTGCGGTGGCCTTCCATTTCGCGAAGCCGCTTCCCGGTACAAACTTCGACGAGTCTTTCTTGCCGAAGGCCTCTACGGTGCATTATGTGGCTGCTGGTCATGACGCATCGGTGGCGGGGCTTTTCTGGATCAAGGGACTCACGGAACTCGGCGAAAGCTACTTGACTGGCAGGGAATACGCTTACCTTGGCCATGTGGCGGAACTTTCGACAAGCCTCGATTCCCTGTTCTACACGCCGTATTACTTTGTCGGTGGCGTGACTCCGGTCGATGCTCCCGACACGTCCGACTTCTCTGTACTGCGTCGCGCAAGCCGTGTCTACCCCGAGAACTGGCGCCTTTCCCTGTACTTCGCCCTGCGTCTTGCCCGTGGGCCTTACCCGAACAAGACCGAGGCTGCAAACGTAATGCGCAAGTATTTCGATAGCCCCGATACCACGATTCCCGACCATATCCGCACGATTTACCGCAGCTTTGAACTCGATTCGATGCAGACGGAAACCGCGCTTGAAACGGCTCTGAACGATGTGATGCAGCCTCGTTTCAAGAAATTCCGCGCGAGTTTTTACACCAAGATTCTTAAGCTGCTGGGACACAAGGGGCTTATTTCGGATTTCGACAAGGATGAAACTTACCAGAAGGTCAAGATGCTTGTCGATGGCATGGCCGAGGGAAAAATCCATCCGGCGATAGTCTACCGTGAACTCTTGGCGATGAAGAAAATCCGAGACGAAGAACTCGCGGAAGAAGCCAAGGCTGAAGAACTCAAGGCAAAGGGTGCCGAAGCAGATTCAGCTGCGACCGTAGTCGATACGGTTGCAACAGTCGATACAACTGCCGCAGCCAACGCTCCGGCGGATAGTTCAGCAAATTAATTTGAAATTATTCCGCGCAACGCTTGGCGTTGTTCGGGAGTCCCATCAGTTCAAATGCGTTCTTGCAGCGGAGCTTTAAATCCGCTGCTTCTTTTTTTGAGGTGCTTTTCAGCTGCGAACGGTAGTAGAGGATGCTTGCCGTGTTGTAGGGCTTGTTTGCCTTGATGGCCTTTTCTTCGGCTGTGCGGTAAAGTGATTCCGCTTCGCTGCTTGCTCCCGTGAGGTCTGCCATGCGGGCTGCGGTGAATGCGTAGAATCCGCCGTCCTTGTCGGAGCGCTTGCCGGCCATCTTGAGCGATTCCTTTGCACGGTCGTTTTCGCGGGTGGCCGCGTAGGCGATAGCGCATTCTCCGTAGAAAGCCGCCTGCGTATTGTCGTCAGCTTTTTTCAGCTTTTTTTCGTTAATGGAATTGCAGGCCTTGGCCGCTTCCTTGAATTTTTCACGGGCGTTCAGCAGGGCGATCTTTGTCTTGGTGTACTGCACCTGCGTGCTGCCGTCGAGAACGCTGTCACGCACAACGGACAGGAGCGAATCCGCTAAATTCAGGTCGAGACTCATGGTGCGTATCTGTGCCATGGCAATCAGCACGCGGCCTTCGGACAATAGATCGGCTTCCTTTCGGCTGGCGAGGAGCGCTCGTTCCAGCTGCCCGTAGCCTTTTGCGTATTTCCCGTTGTCAAAGGAACGCTGGGCTCGGTACGAAAGTACGCCCGAATCGGAGGCGCTTGCAACGGCGCTTGCGGCAAGGGCTGCTACAAGGATCTGTTTAAGCCTGCGCGTTACCATAGGGTCTCCACCATGAAGGGCACGGAATCCTTGCTAGGCATCGAGCGGCGCACAATCCACATGTTCGAAATTCCCGCCATCAGGTCATCCGCATTCTGTAGCGTCTGTTCGGTAGACTCCATGAAGTCCGAAAGATTGGATGTCATTTGTCCAACCTGGGTCAAGAGTCCGTCGACCCGACCGAAGGTGTTGTCCACCTTGCCCATCATGACGTCGACGTTTCCAAGGAGATGGTCGACCTTTTGGGGCATGGGCTTCATTTCGATCATTAAGTCCGTTACATTGTCGGCGATGTTGTCCACTTTGCCCAGGAGGATCGGAACCTGAACTTGCATTGTATCGAACAGGCCTGAGGCCTGGAAAAGCACCTTCTTGCCGACAAACGTGATGTCGTCGAGACGGTTGAGCTGACGGTTCAGGTTGTCGTAAAGGAGACGGGAGCCGAAAAGGGCACCGATGGTGGTTCCTGTATCGAGTGCCATGCCAACGAGGGTGTCGGCGGCATCGATCAGCTTGTTGACGCGTCCTAGAATTTCGTTTGCGGTTTCGAGAACGGTTTCGATATCCTTAGCCTCTCCGGCCTGGATGGTGTCTCCGTCTTGCAGGACACGTCCACCCTTGTGAATGTCGATGTTGATCACGCGCGCCGAAATCATGTTCTGGTCGCGCATGGCGAATACTTCGGCCCTGTCGGTAATGAGTTGCTGGTAGTCTTTTTTGATGACGAAATCCATCTTTACGCTGTCATCCACGAGTTCCATGTTCTCTATGCGGCCGACTTCCACACCGTTAATCTGGACCTTGGTATCCAAGTTTAAGCCGAATGCTTTCTTGAAAGTGCTGTGCAGGCGGTATTCTTCGACACCGATGATTTTAGAATCGATCAGCTTTGCGTAAAGTACGATGGCAAACACCATGACGGCAACGGTAAAGAAGATGCCGACCAGGAGACCGGAAATTTCCATCCAGTTGATTCGTTTAAATGAATTGAATGCCATGCCTAGAATATAGTAATAGAAATTAGAGTTTGGAACTTAGAATATTGGTTCGACAGGCTCACCAACCCCATTAAGGTCCCTGAACTTGTCGAAGGGCCGATTTAGCTCTGACACCTACCCTATACTATCTAGTCTCTAAATCCTATATTTATTTCATGGATTTTCTTGAATTTTTGAATGGTTCCGTGACGCCGTACCATACGGTTGAATCCCTGAAGACTGTTTTGGAAGCGAAAAAAGATAATTCCGTTCGCTTGTTCGAACGTGGCGGGGCGTTGATCGCCGTTCGACTGCCTAGGAAAGTTTGTTCTGACTCTCGGTTCAGGATCGCGCTTGCTCATACGGATTATCCGACGCTCAAGATTTCCCCGAATCCGGATGCTTTGGCTGCCGGTGTTCGGACGCTCCATCCTGAAATTTATGGAAGTCCGCTTTTTACCAGCTGGCTGGACCGTGATTTGGGTTATGCGGGACTCCTCGCTTATGAACTCGATGGAAAACTGCAGACAAAATTGATTCGTGGAAACCGTCTTTTCCGCATTCCGCAACTAGCGGTTCACCTGAACCGTGGCGTAAATCAGGATGGTCTCAAGGTGAATCCGCAGACGGACCTGAATGCCCTTTGGACATCCGTAGGCGGTAAGGAACGTTTTGTCGATGCCCTTTCGGCGGAACTACCCGCAGGGGCAAAGCTTCTTGATTTTGATGTTCAGCTTTTTGATGCGCAGCCTGCCGTGTATGGTGGCTTTGATGAGGAGTGGATCTATTCGGGGCGTCTCGATAACCTGAGCAGCTGCCATGCGGTTGTCGAGGCCTTTGCCGCTGCGGATGCCCTTGAAAATGATTTCCAGGTGGCAGCTTTCTTCAATAACGAGGAAGTTGGCTCCGAGACCCGTGAAGGTGCCGCCGGCAATTTCTTGAAGAGCGTACTAGAAAACGTTGCTATGTCTGCAGCTCTAGATTCTTCGACTTCGCTACGCTCCGCTCAGAATGACAAGTCACTTTCGTCTCTCGTCTGTAGCGAGCTTGCGAACGTTCTTTCGTCTAGCTTTGCGCTTTCCATCGACATGGCCCATGCCTGTCATCCGAATTTTGTCCAGAAGCATGAAAGCAACCATGCTCCGGTGCTGGGGGGCGGTGTCGTGTTGAAGATGAATTCCCAGAAGCGCTATGCCAGCGATGTTTTCTCGAATGCCCGCTTCAAGCTGCTTTGCGGACAAAATAATATCCCGTACCAGACTTTCGTGATGCGAAACGATATGCCCTGCGGTTCTACGGTGGGGCCCGCGATTTCGGCTAGTCTCGGGATACCGACGGTAGACATTGGCGAACCGATGCTCAGCATGCACAGCATTCGCGAAATGACTGCAAAAAAAGATCACCAAGGCATGATCGCCCTGGTGTCTGCATTCTATCTGTAAACCCTGCTTACGAGAGCCACTTGAGCAGGCGGATGACGCCCATCTTGGCACATTCGTTGTGTGCCGAGACGTTGGTGCGGTGCTCGATGGCCTTACGGTTCTGGTGGTAGAATTCGTAGGCGCGGAGAAGCATTTCCTCGTTCGTCTTTGTCGGCTTGAATCCGAGTTCCTTCTTGATTTTCGACGTGTCGAATACGAAGGTGCTTGCGATCATCTTGTACTGGTAAGGCCCGAGTGGCGAGATGCCGAGCTTGCTTGCGAGTTTCATGCAAGGGATAATGAACCACTTGGGGAAATGGGCGAGCTTGGACTTAGACTCTCCGCGTTCAATGACGTAGCTGTAGACTTCGTTGAAAGTCTTTACGTTGTCTGAACCGATGTTGAAGACGGTAGTTCCCTGGTAGTTCAGCGCAAGTTCGCAGGCGTTCGCCAAGTCTTTCGCGTAAATGAACTGGTAGCGGTTATTGCCGTCGCCGACCATCCAAAGCTTGCGGTTTTCGTCGATAAATTCGAAGAGGATGGAAAGGAGGCCGAGTCGTCCTTCGTCCATGATGGTGGGGCAACGGAAAATGACGGAATTCAGCTTGTCCTTGCGGGCGAAGAGGATCTTTTCGCCTTCCAGTTTCGACTTGCCGTAGATTTCGATGGGATTCGGGACTTCGTCTTCGGTGACGGGGTCGTCGAAGTTCTTTGCCCACAGGCAGTTCGAGGAGGTGAAAACGAGCTTGTTTACACCGTGGCGGATGCAGGCATCAGCGATGATTTCGGTACCGTCCACGTTCGATGTCCACAGATTATTGATGCGCTTGCGGTCGTGGGCGAGCATGGCGGCCAGGTGGAATACTGCGTCGAACTGGTTTTCGCTGAAAAGTTTTTCGACTTGTTCCTTGTCGCGGATGTCACCGAGGATGCTTACGAGATTTTCGTGCTTATCGGGATCTGGGCAGAGGTCGATACTGACACACTTGTGGCCTTTTTCAAGGAGTTCTTTCTTGAGGATGGATCCGAAGAATCCGGCGCCGCCGGTAATTAAAAAACAAGACATTGCTACAATCCTATGATAAATTATTTTGGTATGAAATTTACTAACTTTCCCGCCATGGTATCTGAAAATTCCATTATTTGCAAGATAAAAAAGCTGATTCCCGGCAGGCAGAATGTCCTTGGCCAGTTCCTGCGGTATTTCGTGACTGGCGGCCTTGCGTTTGTTGTTGACTTTGGTGCCTTTGCACTTGCTCTCTACTATTTTGAAATTCACTATCTGATTTCGAACTTGATTGGGCTTATGGCGGGCAACGTGGTCAATTACCTCTTGACCGTGGGCTGGGTTTTCAGTACCGAAAAACGCAAGATGGAAAAGCACGTCTTCCTGGAAATCGTGGTGTTCGTGCTGATAAGCCTTTTCGGAATGGGGCTCAACGAACTCCTGATGTACGTGTTTGTCGGGTTACTTGCCATTCAGGAAATGGTTTCCAAGGTGGCGGCGGCGATTATCGTGCTTTTGTACAATTTCATCGCAAGAAAGTTTATATTGTTCAAGTCCGGCAAGAAAGCAGCTTAAATCCGGCGATTCTTCCTAAAACTTTCTATATTCGGTCCCATGGACGAGACTAAGAATATAGCAGTAATCGCGGGAGCCGGCCCTGCTGGCCTCACCGCTGCACTTGAACTTTTACGTACGACCGGTGTAAAACCGGTTATTTTCGAAGCCGAAGATGTCATCGGGGGTATTTCGCGTACGGCGCGCTACAACGGTAACCGTATGGATATCGGCGGTCACCGCTTCTTTAGCAAGAGCGACACCGTGATGGACTGGTGGCAGGGGATTCTTCCGCTGCAGGGGGCCGCGAGCAAGGACGATTTGGCTATCGGGCGGTCTGTTCCGCTGGTCGAAGGTGGCCCTGATCCCGAAAAGACGGACTACGTGATGCTTTGCCGTAGCCGCCTTTCCCGCATTCTTTTCCTCCGCAAGCTTTTCGACTATCCGGTGACCTTGAACGGTGACACCATCCGTAACCTCGGACTTTGGCGCATGTTCAAGATCGGCATGAGCTACCTCAAGGTGCAGCTGCTGCCTGCCCGTAAGGAAAAAAGCCTCGAAGACTTCATGATCAACCGTTTTGGCGTGGAACTCTACCGCACGTTCTTCCGCGACTATACCGAGAAGGTGTGGGGTGTACCGTGCAGCAAGATCAGCCCCGACTGGGGGGGACAGCGCATCAAGGGTCTTTC
>JAEEGH010028892.1_pt1 | contig 10881 bp, 9 predicted proteins | sample 9134181 | NCBI WGS metagenome assembly JAEEGH01 (sample SAMN16246544, study PRJNA631951) | gut metagenome | biome: gut microbiome; feature: rumen; material: DP-attached | host: Bos | place: Iran: Karaj | collected 2018-10
TCGAAGCGATAGGTCAGCGAAGGATAGTGCGCCCGCCTGATGAAGGCCGAAGCGCCCCGGCAGAGCGTCTGGCGTTTGCGGCGGTCGACGGCGAGGGCGGGACGGCCGAAGCGCTCGTCCTTGCGCGTCTTGACCTCGACGAAGACGAGGTAGCCGTCCTTCCGCGCGATGATGTCGATTTCGTCGTTACGCGCGTCGGGCCTGACCCGCCTTCCAGAGATTGTGTAGCCCTCCTTGCGCAGCTGTCTGACTGCAAGGTCCTCGCCCCATTCACCGGTTTCCTGCCGCTGGGTCTTGTGCACTGGTCCTTCGTGGCGGAAGACTGAGCAGAGTCTGCTCCAAGCGCGTCGCAACCATTCCAGAACACGCGCCCTCATTTCGCCACTGCCTCCATAAGCGCATGGAAGGCGCGCATGATTTGCGCGCCGACAAACGAATACGCCTGCGCGCCGCGTTCAAAAAGCGCGCCGTGGTATTGCGGGATCGAGGCGTTGGTGACGGCCACGATTCCGTAGCCGAAAACCAAGACGTTTATGAGCAAAATAAGGACGTAGGAGATGACGTGGCCGAACTCCTTGATGTCGGGCTGTCGCTCGGTGAGGCTGCGGACGGTGTAGGTGACATGGAATCCGTATGCCATCCCGAAGAGGCTGAGCCACCAGAGCGCGTATGGTTCCATGTCCCAGAAAAGACCGGCAACCAGGCGCAGAAGAAGGACGACGACCAGGTAGAACGGGACGAAGTACGGGGCAAGGGTCGTGAAGATGCCGGGATTCGTGAGGTTGACGTAGCCGCCGTTGTCGCCGACCTTGATCTTGCCGACCTTGGAGCCTGTCATGAGCCCCCACAGCGCATGGGTCAGTTCATGGCCCCAGACGTACATCTTGATGGCGGGAGGCAGAAAGAGGAAGAGAACCGTCCATAGAGCGTAGCCCGCGGCGAAGGCAAGTGGTTCGGGCGCGATGAACGGCATCGTGGACGTCAATAAAGCCGGGAAGAGGTCGTATACTGCAAGTGCCGCAGCGCAAATCGCGGGGACAAGGGCGACTCCGACGAGGAAGAGCAGAAAGCGCCTGAGGCGTCCGCGGTTCTCAGGGTCCGGCATTGCCCTACTCCTGCCAAGCGGCGGGTGCCGCGCTTTCCAATCTGACGGAGAGCGAGGCGTTCTCGCCGTCAGGCAAGGCCAACAGGCTGAGCTCGGCTATTTGCCACGGATTGGTCTTGGCCGATGTGAACGACTCCAGGACGGCGAAGGCCTGTCCCGTCTTCAGCGACGGCCATGAGAATGTCTCTTGCAACCCCGACCATCCGTCGATAACTGGGCCGCGTTCGTTGGAACGCTTCGCCGGCGGCACTCCGAGAGGAGGCTCGGGTGGGCGGACCGCCCCCGCGGCCCGCAAGCGCGCCTTGGCGCCATCATAGGCGCGTACGGCCTCCAGATAAGGGGCGAGCGACTCCGCAGCCCGTGCGCAGGCAGCGCATTCCCGCCAGTTGTCTTTGGCGCGTCGCAACAGTTCCCGCGTGGCCGCGCAAAAAAGCACACAGACGACGAGCGGAACGAAATACGCGAGCAGAATACTTTTCCGATGCTTCATCGCGCACCTCCTTCCCGCAGCGTTGCCGTGAAGGCAAAGCCATTGCCGTGTTTGTCGACCTTTGCGTCGAATGTGAAGCCCGCTTTTTCCGCTGACTGGCGAAGCACCTCGACATCCGCCTCCACTGTGGCGTGCCCAGTAATTGCCAGTGTCCCTCCCATGTATTTTATCGCGGAGAAAGTGATTCCACGCATTGAGGCGGCATCGAAAATGGCCGGCATCGCCTGAATCGGCGAATTCGCCGCAAGGGAGGATATGGTGGGCTCCGTCCAGTCGAAAAGTCCCTTTGCGCGTTCGGCGGCCGCGCGTCCATGCTGCGGAAGCGTTCCGTTCGCTACGCGTGCCGCGTCACGATCGAGAAGCTCGTTCCATTTTGCAAGTTGCGCTGAAGAACGGAAGTAGACCATGGCCGCCAAGACACAGGCGGCCAACGCCAGCGCGGCTGGCGGCAGGCCAAGCAGCATGCACGACCAGAATTCACGCCGAGCGCGAGCAGGATGTTCGAGGTTCCCCTGTCTGAAGCCACCTTCGCACTCCCGCGACCCTCCCCGGAGCGCAAGCGCCGAAGCCAGGAAGTTCCCGGGGGCGGGAACGGCCTCGACCCGGCATTGGAGCGCATTTGGGGCGTTGGCAAGCGTCTTTGCAAGCTCCTCGGCGCCAGAGCCGGAGACCAGGAAGCGCTCCGGCGGCGAATTGAAACGCATTGAAAGAATCTTCGCGTTGCGCATGGCGGCGATTGCATCGCCGGCGGCCAGCGTCACCACACCCGAAAGAATGCCGCCCTCGATGGCGAGAAGAGTCCACTTGTCGGACGTGGAATGGAGCATAAGCGCCGATGGCGCGCCGCCGCCGAGGTGGCGGACGCATGCGTCGGCAAGGGCGTCGGCCGAAGGGAAGACGGCCTCCGGGTCGCATCCGGTGGCCGCGCGGAAGGCCGAGACATGCGCCTTGTACGCCTCTCGGGTGACGGCATAGGCGAGGAAGAGCGGCTCCTTGGAGCCTTTAACGGGGCGTACGTAGAGCAGGCACTTTTCGATTGGCACCGGCAGCTTGAGGTCGAACTTGCCGACGACGACCTTTTCCGCCGCCGCCCAGCTCATGTTTGGCAGTTCGATCTTCTCGAAGAAGACCGCGTCCATTGGCAAGGACATCGCGACCCGCGCACCATCGGGGCGAAAGCGCGCGAGTTGCGACACGGCACAGACGGCCGCGCCGTTCAAGTCCGCGCACACCTCTGTGTCGACACCGATCCATTTTTGACCAGAAAAGCCCATATTCTCTACCGAAAAGTATAGTTTTCCACGCCAAAAAAGTCAACAGGGCAGTCCTTTCCGGCGTCAAAACACAATAAAATTGGCACAAACCGCGGAAAATTTGGTATCATATTAAACAATTCTGCAGGTGGAAAAACCGCATGGACGCGGTTCCTGTTTTGAAAGGGTTTAACACAATGGCAATCAAGGTTGGCATCAATGGTTTCGGCCGCATCGGCCGTATGGTTTTCCGCGCAGCGGTTGAGAACTTCAAGGACGACATCGAGATCGTCGGCATCAACGACCTCCTCGATCCGGACTACCTCGCGTACATGCTGAAGTACGACTCGGTCCACGGCATATTCCCGCACGAAGTCGCCGGCTGCAACGAGGAGAAGGTCCTCTGCGTCGATGGCAAGAAGATCCGCGTCTTCTGCGAGAAGGACCCCGCGCTTCTTCCGTGGGGCGAGGTCGGAGCCGACGTCGTCGTCGAGTCCACCGGCTTCTTCCTGACCGACGAGCTCGCCCGCGCCCACATCAAGGCCGGCGCAAAGAAGGTCATCATGTCCGCCCCCTCCAAGGACAAGACCCCGATGTTCGTCTACGGCGTCAACCACACCACGTACGCCGGCCAGGACATCATCTCCAACGCCTCCTGCACGACGAACTGCCTCGCGCCGCTCACCAAGGTGATCAACGACGCGTTCGGCGTCAAGCGCGGCCTCATGACGACGATCCACGCCGCCACCGCGACGCAGAAGACCGTTGACGGCCCGTCCAAGAAGGACTGGCGCGGCGGCCGCGGCATCCTCGAGAACATGATTCCGTCCTCCACCGGCGCCGCCAAGGCCGTCGGCAAGGTCATCCCCGAACTCAACGGCAAGCTCACCGGCATGTCCGTCCGCGTTCCGACCTCCGACGTCTCGTTCGTCGACCTCACGGTCGAGCTCGAGAAGGAAGCCACCTATGACGAAATCTGCGCAGCGGTCAAGGCCGCCAGCGAGAAGTGCGTCTGCGAGGGCGGTCTCAAGGGCATCATCGGCTACACCGACGAAGCCGTCGTCTCGACCGACTTCCGCGGCGACGCCCGCACCTCCATCTTCGATGTCAAGGCCGGCATCCAGCTCGACAAGACCTTCGTCAAGCTCTGCGCCTGGTACGACAACGAGTGGGGCTACTCCAACAAGGTTCTTGAGATGGCCCGCGTCATCAGCAAGTAAAACTTGTCGTCAAACAAGAAAGGGGGACCGCGCGATGGCGCGATCCCCCTTTTGATTGAAAGGGATTCAGCATGGCAACCCCCGCCGTACTCGAGAGACAGACGATCGTCTCGTATCCGAAGTCGTTTTACTTCCGCTATTTCGGCTGGCCCACCGTGGCCCGCTTCGAGGATGGCACCCTCGCCCTTGCAGCCTCAGGCTTCCGCCACGCGCACATGTGCCCGTGGGGCAAGAGCGTCGTGTGGGAGAGCCATGACGAGGGCCGCACGTGGGGCGAGCCGGAAATCGTCAACGATTCATCCATAGACGACCGCGACACCGGCCTTCTTGCCCTTCCCGACGGAAGCATGCTCCTCACCTGGTTCTCCTCCGACATGCGCTACCACTACCCTGTCGTCCCGTTCGACGAACGCCAGCCGAAGGTCGACAAGGCGCTTGAGGAATCCGGAGATCCCGCGCAAAGGAAGAAAATCCGCGACAGCTACCGTTTCGTGCGCGCGACAACGGACGTCTGGAACGAGGAGAACGTCGCCCGCGACCTCGGCTCGTTCGTCCGCATTCGCGACTCGCGCGGCGTGTGGGGCCCGCGAATCCCCGTCACCGTTTCTTCCCCGCATGGCCCGATTATGCTCCGCGACGGCACCCTTTTCTATATCGGCAAGGCCAATGCGGAATCGGTTAACGGCGAATACCGACCTTCGATGAAGGCGCTGCACGGAGGACGCATCCGCGTGATCGGTAGCACCGACAAAGGCGTCACCTGGCACACCGTGGGCGAAGTGCCGGATGTCGCGGACGTGGTCTTCCACGAACCGCATGCCATTGAACTCGCGGACGGATCGCTGCTCGCGCTTCTGCGCGTCCATCCGGTTGCAGGAGGCCACTTCCAGATCTGGAAGTCGCTTTCGCGCGACGGCGGACGCACTTGGAGCACGCCGGAATACCTGGCCGCAGGCTCGCCGCCGCACCTGCTGCGTCATTCGTCCGGTGCGATTGTCTGCACACAGGGCTACCGCATCAAGCCATTCGGCGTCCGCGCCATAATCAGCCGCGACGAGGGCGGGAGCTGGGAGGAGTTCGTCATTGACGACTCGCAGCCGGACGGCGACCTTGGCTACCCCGCATCCGTAGAACTCGCGGACGGGTCGGTCTACACTGTCTACTACCGCGACGGCGATCTGCTGTCAGTCAAATGGAAGCTGAACTGACACGCCCCTCATACGGGGCCCTCACGCGGTTCTTCCTGCCGCTCGTCGTCATAAGCCTCTCGCAAACCTTCACGTACCCTCTCGTCGCGAGCGTAATCTCGCACGGGCCGCTGGAGGGGCTGGAGTACGAGGCCTACGTGATCGGCAACCAGGTTGTGACCTTTCTGTCGTCAATTGGATTCGGCCTGGTGACGACGGGCATCGTTTTCGCCACGACGCAGCGCGGCCGCGCCGCCTTCATGCGGCTCAACCTGCTGCTGGCCGGCATGGCCTGCCTCTGCCAGCTTGTGGCGAGCCTGCCCGCGATGGAAAGGCTGATTTTCGAGCGGATTCTGGCCGTTGAGGACGCCACGTTACGCAGCATCGCCCGCCACTCGATTCTGGCGTGCATTCCGGTGCAGATGAACTTCTATCTGCGCAACACCTACACGGCGCAGCTCTTCCGGGTCAAGAGGAGCGACCTCGCCAACATCGCCACGCTTGTCCGCATAGCGCTGGTGGTCATGATGTCATCGCTTTTCGTCCGGGCCGGTCTCGTCGGCTACCTTTGGGGCGCGACGGCGATGACGCTTTCCTGCTTCGCTGAAACTGCCATCACCTGGTGGTACGCGCGTCCCTATCTTGCAGCCCTCCCCGTCGAGATGCCTGAGGGAGAACCGGACCCATCGGTCAGAAGGCAGCTGCACTTCACGATTCCACTCTCGCTGGGCTCGGTGCTCATGACGGCGACGGCCTTCATAACAACCTACTTCTACTCCTACTCGTCGGACCCAGAACGCTTCCGCCTCATCCATTACGTCACATACGGCTTGGCCGTAACCATGTTCTCCGCGGCCCTCAAGTTCCAGACGGTGACCGTCGTCTTCGCCAAGACGCGGGCGGCGGCAATCCGCGTCGCCTCGTTCGTCCTCATTGCCGGGTCGGTGCTCGGGGCCGTCCTGCTGGCGGTTTCGTTCATCAGGCCCTTTGCGCGCTGGTACTTCTGCTCGTTCCAGAAGATTCCAATGGATTCCCTGGGCCTCGCCTCCGCCGCGGTGACGATGGGGGCCTTCGTCACATTGCTCTACGCCATGCGCGGACTCGCGGAAGGCCTCGCCGCCGTGCGGCTCGCGCCGCGCGCCGTCCTCGTCGGGCAGTTCGCGTACGTCCTGGTCTTTGCCGGGGCCTTCGCCTTGTGCGCGAAGACCATGGCCGGCCATGACCACCTCTGGGGCATGACCGCCATAGCGTGCGCGACTGGCTTGTCGGCCGTTACGACTTACACCGCTTCACGCTTTATCCTAAGGGCACGTGTGGTATAATGTTTGTAAAGGGAATTACAGCATGAGGATACGCTGTCAGTGGAGCGATTCGGAAGCGGCCCGCGCCTATGTCGAGTCCCGCCAATGGGAGAAGTTGGCCGGGTCGGCCACCCTTTTCACGCACCACCGCGGAAACAACGTATGGCACGCGGAGATCGCCCCCTTCGGGCAGGTCGTGGTGAAGGAATCCCGACTGGACTCGTCCTTCCCCTTCTTTGAGCGCATCGGGCGTGAATTGCGGTTTCGCCTTTTCGACGTGAATCTGCGTGATGCCCGCGCCGCGCTCGCTGCCGAACGGCTTGGCGTGGCGACATACCACCCGCTTGCCGTGTGGCGTGTCCGCGAAAAGGGCTGGACGGCCTGCTACATCATGTACACCTATGTCGAAGGACGCCTCCTGAATGACCTCTGCAAGGGCGGAGCCTTCGACGAGGCCGACCGTCCAGCCGTGAAGCGACATCTGCGCGAACTTGGCAAAATGGCGCGCCAACTTCACGACGGGGGGCTTCGCCACCGCGATCTGCACCCGCAGAACATCGTCGTCCGCCCCGACGGATCGCTGGCGCTGATTGATTTCGCCTCCGGCTACCCGGTCCGCTGCCGATGGCCGCGCTACAGGCGCACGCAGAACTTCGTTTCGCTGCGCCGCCTCGCGCGTCTTTTCGACGCCGACTGCCTCGCCGCCTTCGCCGAAGGCTACGTCGGCGCCGGCAAAGGCCGCGACTACGACCACGCCCTCCTCTTCATGCTCTACTGGAAGTACAACGGCCTCAAGGGCAACGGGGGCCTGCATTGGTTCTCGTTCTGGCGCTACACACAAACCGCCTACGACATCGACTGACAATGATGACTCCATTCGCCAAACGGAATTCCTGCGTGCCTGCGGCTGTAGAACTCCATCCCGGGGCATTTGCCGGAGATGAGCTTTTCTCCATCGTGATACCGACGTGGAACAACCTTGAGTTCTTGAAGCTCTGCGTCCGGTCAATCCGCGAAAACTCCGCCTTTCCGCACCAGATCGTCCTCCACGTCAACGATGGATCCGACGGTACGGCCGAATGGGCCGCTGCAGAGGGCATTTCCTTTAGCCGTACGCCGGACAACGCCGGCGTCTGCTTCGCCGTCAACGCCGCCCGCCCGCTTGTCCGCACGGACTACATCCTCTACATGAACGACGACATGTACGTCTGCCCCGGATGGGACCGCGCCCTCAAGGAGGAGATCGCCGCCGCCGGCACGAAGTTCTTCTTCCTCTCGGCGACGATGATCGAACCGTACCCCACGAACAGCAAGCCCGTCATCGGCGCGCGAAACTTTGGCACCACAGTCGAGACCTTCGAGGAAAAGCGCCTTCTCGCCGAATTCGCCTCGTTTCCCAAGGAGGACTGGAGCGGCGCCACGCGACCGCCGAACATCGTGCACCGCGACATCTGGGACCTCATCGGCGGCTATAGCGTCGAGTTTTCGCCTGGAATGTACAGCGACCCGGATTTCTCGATGAAGCTCTGGCAGGCCGGTGTCAGGCTTTTCAAAGGCGTTGCACGAAGTCGCGTCTATCATTTTGTCTCGAAGTCAGTAGGGCGCATCACGCCGAACGACGGACGCAGGCAGTTCCTCCGCAAATGGGGAATGGCCCCATCCACTTTCTACCGCTTCTTCCTGAAAAAGGGAGAACCTTACGCGGGCGTTCTCTCTGACCCGCCGTTGACTGGCGCCTTGCGCAAGAAGCTCTTCAAGGACAAGCTATCGGGGATCCTCTAGCCATGGAACGAAAGTTGAACGTCTGGATCGTCTCCGATCGTCCCGACATGCCCGAATCGCATATTTACGCGCTGCTGCCGGGTCTTGACATCAACCTTGTCTTCGTCCATTCCGCAACTGCCGATTCCTCCGCCCTGGCCCGCATCCGCGATGCCGGCGCCGAATGTCTGGTCGTGGACTTCCGCAACCGTCTCGACTTCGCGGCCTCGGCCGCCCTCCGCCGCGAACTGCGCCGCCGCCCCTGCGACCTCATCTACGCGACGGTCAACAAACCGCTGGCGGCAGTGCTTCGCGCCACAATTGGCTTTCCGCGCGTGAAGGTCGTCGGCTATCGCGGCACCATGGGACATCTCTCCCGCCTTGACCCCGCCGCCTGGCTTACCTACTTCCATCCGGGTCTGGACCATGTCGTAGCCGTATCCGATGCCGTCCGCCGTTACTTCATCCAGACCCTTCGCTTCCCGGAGTCGAAGGTTACGCGCATCTACAAGGGCCATGATCCGGCCTGGTACCGCTCCCGCACGACGGAGTTCCAAATGCCCGAGCCGTTGCGAGGCCTCACGGTCGTTTCCTTCGCCGGACAGATCCGCCATGTCAAGGGTGTGGACTACCTGCTCGACGCAATGGCGCTGATTCCGCCGGAGCGCAAGGTCGGTCTTCTATTACTCGGCGCCATTCAGGACGCGGACATCGGCCGGCGCATCGAACAGGCGGCGGCCAAAGATCCGCGGATTGTCTACGCCGGTTTCCGAAAGGACGTGACGGCCATCGTCGGAAAAACCGATATCGCCGTGATGCCGACCGTCGAGCGCGAGGGACTGGCAAAGGCCGTGATAGAGGCGCAGTCACTGGGTGTGCCGGCCATCGTCACGGACGTTGGAGGACTCCCCGAGATCGTGAAGGATGGCGAAACCGGACTCGTCGTGCAGCCACGCGACGCCCGCGCCCTAGCGGATGCCATTCAGTCGCTTGCCGCCAATCCCGCTCGGCGCCAAGCCATGGGCGAGGCCGCCGTCCGACGCGTTGAATCTGTCTTCGACTATCGGGCAAGCGCCCGTCAATTTGCGGAGCTTTTTACCACCCTGTGCGGCCAAAAGAGATAGGAAAGGACTTCAGATGCCCGAACCGATTCCCAACATCCGAAACTTCTGCATCATCGCCCACATCGACCACGGCAAGACGACGCTCTCCGACCGCATCCTTGAGCTCACCAAGGCCATCGACCAGCGCCTGATCCGCGAGCAGACCCTCGACGCCATGGACCTCGAGCGCGAGCGCGGCATTACCATCCGCAGCCATCCCGTCTCGATGACCTACGTGGCGAAGGACGGCAAGTCGTACCTCTTCAACCTCATCGACACGCCCGGCCACGTGGACTTCGCCTACGAGGTCTCGCGCAGCATGCGCGCCTGCGAGGGCGCCATCCTCGTCGTCGACGCCACGCAGGGCGTCGAGGCGCAGACGGTCGCCAACTCCTACCTCGCCATCGACAACAACCTCGAGATCATCCCCGTCCTCAACAAGACGGACATGGCCGGGGCCGATGTGGAGAGCGTCTCCAAGCAGATCGACGACCTCCTCGGCATCCCGCCCGCCGACCACATCCCCATCAGCGCCAAGACGGGCCTCAACGTGGACCAGGTGCTGGAGGCCGTCGTCTCGCGCATTCCGCCACCCCAGACGGAAAAGGGCGCGCCGCTCCGCGCGCTCGTCTTCGACTCGCAGTTCGACATCTTCCGCGGCGTGGTCATCTACGTGCGCGTCGTCGACGGCTCGGTCAAGGTCGGCGACTCAATCCGCTTCATGTCGAACGGCGTCACGACGCAGATGCGCGAGGTCGGCATCTTCAGCCCCGACCAGAAGCCCGTCGGCGAGCTCAAAGCCGGCGAGGTCGGCTACGTCGTCGGCACGATCAAGGACCCGAAGGAAGTCAAGAACGGCGATACCATCACCACTGTCCGTGACGGCGCCGACGAGCCGCTCCCAGGCTACGCCGAAGTGCGGCCGATGGTCTTCTGCGGCATCTACCCCGTCGGCTCCGAGGACTTCGAGAAGGTCCGCCAGGGGCTTGAAAAGCTCCATCTCAACGACCCGGCCTTCACCTTCCATCCGGAAAGCTCGGTCGCCCTCGGCTTCGGCTTCCGCTGCGGCTTCCTCGGCCTTCTCCACATGGAGATTGTGCAGGAACGCCTCCGCCGCGAGTTCGACCTCGACATCATCAACACGCATCCGTCCGTCATCTACCGCGTCGTCCTCTCCGACGGCACAGTGCAGGAGGTCGACAACCCCGTCCAGCTGCCCGACATCACGCGCATCGACCGTATCGAGGAGCCGATGATCAAGGCAACCATCATCTGCCCAGGCGACAACATCGGCGACATCATGCGCCTCGTCACGGACAGGCGCGGCGGCATCGAGGCGACGGAAAGCGTCGACGCCCACCGCGTGATGATTACCTGCACCCTGCCGCTCAACGAGATCCTCATCGACTTCCACGACACGCTCAAGTCGATCAGCCGCGGCTATGCCTCGATGGACTATGA
>JAEEGH010028893.1_pt1 | contig 10881 bp, 5 predicted proteins | sample 9134181 | NCBI WGS metagenome assembly JAEEGH01 (sample SAMN16246544, study PRJNA631951) | gut metagenome | biome: gut microbiome; feature: rumen; material: DP-attached | host: Bos | place: Iran: Karaj | collected 2018-10
CTTTTGATGCATAAATGCCGGCACTTAATTCTATTCCGGTTATCGGACCCCAAAAGCAAGAGTACAGTCTGAAATCGGCAAACATACCGGCTTGAATCTGCTTTGATTTGTTTGATTGTTCATCCTTGTTTTCGGCAAGCGAACTGTAAGATCCCACAAAAGCAGTCATTCTGAAATTTTCCCGTTCTATGAAACTGAATCCGGCTTTCAAGGTAATTCCATCAACGAAATTAAAGATATCAGAGCCTATGTAAAACCTTCTATACATCAAATCAAATGATAGAAATTTATTGGATAATTGGCCGATGCCCGATGAGACGGGAGTATTGCCAAGTGAAGTGGAATAACCTAGTCCAAACCGGTAGATATTATGCCGTTCATACATGAGATATTCATGAATACGTCGTTGCTCTTCCGGGAACTGTTTTTTCAGTTTTTCAAACTCATTCACCAGTTTCCAGCATTCCGATTCCTTCTTGGGAGACCAGATTGTGGCCATTTTTACGGGCAACATAAAATAGTAGGTGGTTCCGTCAAAGCCTAATCTGCCCAGACTATCAGGTTCAACTGCGTTGTCAATGGCATCGGTAATGATTCCGGTCAGACGGTCAGCCTCTTCTGTGCTTATACGTATGGTATCACGGGATACTGTTATTTGCACCTCCTTCTTATTCAAGTTCGGCATGGAGTACCAATAATTACTGTCGAATCTGTTAAGGACTAACATCGGACCATTGCTGTCCCTTATAAGGAATAAACCGTATTCTCCAAAGAAAGAAGGCTCAGCCAAATAACCTATAGTCCATTCCTCCGGAAACAATTGTTTTTTTAGTGCATAATAATACTCACCCAGATAGCTAAAGTCATCATTTTTACTGATAAAAGTACTGTCTGGCTCCAGAAAATCCTGTGCCTTCAGATTTTGGCTGACTATAAATGATGCGCATATAGCCAACAAGCAAAAGACAGTATGTGCTTTACTTTTCATATGTTATTTAATTTTCCTTTTCAGTTTTCTCTCAAATCTGGGAACTGGCATTCCTTTTTTCTTTATACCTCTTGTTAATCCGTCCCAACGGGTTAGCATCTCTGCCACCCTGTTGTCAATGATGCATATTACATGAGAATAACATAATTGACCGACCTTGTTTTTATAAAAGAAGAAATACCCCGTATCTTCATTCTCATTTGCTGGATGTAACAAGTGATCAACTGCAACATCCAACAAAATGTCCTTACTAAAATATCCACCGCATGTATCCAATGCCAGTACTATTGTCTTGGGAAGGTTCTTGCCGAAATCATCCAATACCTCCAGTTCCAGAGAATACAAATCCTCATATTGGCGTGGATCTCTGAACTGTAGGGGAGAGTTCTTGTCCCACATTATTTCCTCTACCGGATCTTCGTGTGGATTTCTGATCTTTAACAGGAAAGAGTGTTTGCGTATGATTCTTCCTTTGACAACAAAACTGTTGCTTTTGAATCTGTAATAAGTGAAGAATGGCATTGGTCTCCCATCGAGAAAGACTTCCGGTGTGGTAGATACAGGGATGCCGTTTTCATAATTTATAACCCAATCGGACCATTGCGCCCTGGAGTTGTTGCAAACAAGTGTGATGCAAATCAGTAATGCGTATTTCTTAAGTCTACTCATATTATAGTCGTTTCATATTTGACGCAAACTTATCTCTTTGGGGAGAGTTCAAAAAGGATTACGCGTTGCAAAACTGTTGCATTTGGAGTGCCATACATTGAAATAGAATGGTTGTGGGGGCGATTTTTTGCAAGTATGGCCGGGAAAACGGGGGAAATGGGGCATTTTGATGCCATACTTGCGGGAAATATGGGCTACAAGGCTTGTAGTAACAGGTATGGCCATAAAAAAGAATTGAGAACCGCCCGGATGGCAATTCTCAATTCTCAATTTTCAATTTTCAATTGGAATTACTCCGCCAGGAGGAGTTCCATTACCTGGACGGCGGCTTTGGCAACGCTGGTGCCGGGGCCGAAGATGGCGGCGGCGCCTGCCTTGTAGAGGAAGTCGTAGTCCTGGGCGGGGATTACACCGCCTACTACTACCATGATATCCTCGCGGCCCAGTTTCTTGAGTTCCTCGATTACCTGCGGAACCAGGGTCTTGTGACCGGCGGCAAGTGATGAGACGCCCAATACGTGGACATCGTTCTCGACTGCCTCGCGGGCCGATTCGGCCGGAGTCTGGAAGAGCGGACCCATATCGACGTCAAAACCGCAGTCGGCGTAACCGGTGGCTACAACCTTGGCGCCGCGGTCGTGACCGTCCTGACCCATCTTGGCAATCATGATACGGGGCTGACGGCCCTCCTTCTTTGCGAACTCTGCTGTAAGCTGGCAGGCTTTCTCAAAGTCTGCGTCTTTCTTGCTTTCTGATGAATACACGCCTGATATTGTTCTGATTACTGCTTTGTATCGGCCTACAACCTTCTCGCAGGCGTAGGAAATCTCACCCAGTGATGCACGTACCTTGGCGGCCTCGACGGCAAGTGCAAGCAGGTTGCCCTTACCGGTCTCGACGCACTTGGTGATGGCATCAAGAGCCTTCTGTACATCGGCCTCGTTACGGTTGGCGCGGAGCTGTTTCAAGCGCTCGATCTGCTGGTTGCGTACGGCGGTGTTGTCGATCTCAAGGATATCGATGGGATCCTCGTGATCCAGACGGTACTTGTTAGTACCTACGATGGTCTGGGTACCGCAGTCTATGCGGGCCTGAGTGCGGGCTGCTGCCTCCTCGATACGCATCTTGGGCAGACCGGTCTCGATGGCCTTGGCCATGCCGCCCAGTTTCTCAATCTCCTGGATGTGCTCCCAAGCCTTGTGGGCTATCTCGTTGGTCAGGGACTCAATGTAGTATGAGCCTGCCCACGGGTCAACCTCACGGCATACGTTGGTCTCCTCCTGGATGTAGATCTGGGTGTTACGGGCAATACGGGCCGAGAAGTCGGTTGGCAGCGCGATAGCCTCGTCAAGGGCGTTGGTGTGCAGTGACTGGGTGTGACCCAGGGCTGCAGCCATAGCCTCGATGCAGGTACGGCCTACGTTGTTGAACGGATCCTGCTCGGTGAGTGACCAACCTGAAGTCTGGCAGTGTGTACGCAGAGCCATTGACTTGGGGTTCTTGGCACCGAAGCTCTTGGTTATCTTGGCCCAGAGCAGACGGGCTGCACGCATCTTGGCAATCTCCATGAGGTGGTTGGTACCGATAGCCCAGAAGAATGACAGACGCGGGGCGAATGTATCGATGTTCATGCCGGCGTTGATACCTGCACGCAGATACTCCATACCATCGGCCAATGTGTAAGCCAACTCGATATCGGCGGTAGCACCTGCCTCCTGCATGTGGTAACCGGAGATTGATATTGAGTTGAACTTGGGCATATTCTGTGATGTATATTCGAATATGTCGGCAATTATCTTCATGGAGAACTTGGGCGGATAGATATAGGTGTTACGCACCATGAACTCCTTAAGGATATCGTTCTGGATGGTTCCCTGAAGCTCCTCAAGTGTGGCACCCTGCTCCAGACCTGATACAATGTAGAAGGCCAGGATAGGCAGAACGGCACCGTTCATTGTCATTGACACTGACATCTTGTTAAGAGGTATGCCGTCAAACAGCACCTTCATATCCTCTACCGAGCAGATGGATACACCGGCCTTACCTACGTCACCTACCACACGCTCGTGGTCGGCATCGTAGCCGCGGTGGGTGGCAAGGTCAAACGCAACTGACAGACCTTTCTGACCGGCGGCCAGGTTACGGCGGTAGAATGCGTTACTTTCCTCGGCGGTGGAGAATCCGGCATACTGACGGATGGTCCAGGGACGCATCACATACATGGTCGAGTAGGGACCACGCAGGTTGGGGGCGATACCGGCGGCATAGTTCAGATGCTCCATGCCCTCCAGGTCCTCCTTGGTATATACAGGCTTTACTTCAATGTGCTCCGGAGTCTTCCAGATCTCATCGGCACCTGCCTTTGTCTTGCATCCGCAAAGAGCCTCCTTGGGGGCTGCGGACTTGATGTCTATATTCTTGAAATCGGGTTTCATAACTACGGATTATTTGATGTTGAGCTTGCTGTTGAAATCTCTCAATGTCTCAAGTACGTTGCAGCGTACGTGAACATAGTTCTCAATACCTACGGCCTTGAGGTCCTCGATGCAGGCGGGGTTACCGGCAATCACGAATATTGCGCTGTCACCAACTGCCTTGAATGCGGCGGGACCGTACTCGGCGTACTCGTCGTCGCTTGAGCAGAGCACCACGATATCGGCACCTGCCTTGCGGGCTGCCTCAGCTCCCTCCTCAACGGTCTTGAAACCAAGGTTGTCTATAATCTCGTAGCCTGCGCAGCCAAAGAAGTTACCCGAGAACTGGGCGCGGGCCTGACGCATGGCCAGATTTCCGATGGTGAGCATGAACACCTTGGGACGGCGGCCGCTGGCCTCGGTCTGCAGGCGCAATGCCTCGAACTCTGATGCAATACGTGAACTGTCAAGGGTTGCGATGGTAGCCTCACCCTCTGCCTTGCAGCAGCAACAGCAGGTCTTGGGAGCACGGCCCTCGGACATCTCCTTGATGTTGGGGAACTGGTTGGTTCCCAGCAGTGACTCCTTACGCTTGGCGGCGTTCTCATGACGTGTGGCGTTGGTAGCGTTGACAGCCTCCTGAACCTTGCCGGCCTTTACCATTGCCAGCATGCCGCCCTCATCCTCAACCTGGAGGAAGAGTTTCCATGCCTGCTCGGCCAGAGCCTCGGTCAGGTTCTCAACATAGTATGAACCGCCGGCGGGATCAACCACCTTGTCAAAATGTGACTCCTCCTTAAGCAGCAGCTGCTGGTTGCGGGCCAGACGCTCCGAGAATTCATCTGATTTCTGATATGCTGCATCGAACGGAGTTACGGTGATTGAGTTGACACCTGCCAGAGCGGCACTCATGGCCTCGGTCTGTGAACGCAGCAGGTTTACGTACGGGTCAAACAGTGTCTGGTTGTACTTGGTGGTGACTGCGTTGATGAACATCTTGCATGAGCAGCGGCAGATGCCGTCTTCGGGGTTCTTGCCGCAGTGGCACTCGGGCTTGTAGGCCTCAACTATCTTGGCCCACAGCATACGTGCTGCGCGGAACTTGGCAATCTCCATAAAGTAGTTGGATCCGATACCCATGTTGAACTGGATCTTCTTGGCTACCTTGTCGGCGGGAACACCGGCCTCAGTGAGGGAACGCATGTATTCGTTACCCCAAGCCAGTGCGTAACCCAATTCCTGATAGCAGAATGCGCCGCTGTCAGTAAGCATTGAAGCCTTGACGGTAAGTGCGCGGAACTTCTTGAGAGGCTCAAGTATCTCAATGAGTTTGGCGGCGTCATCAAGACCGCACTCAACTCCGTGCTTGAGCATTGAGCCGATGGGATCGTATGAGATTGAACCCTTCAGGGTGCTCAGGTCATAGCCCTTCTTGGTGAAGTAGTCAACCAGAGCCTGGGCCTGTGCGCATGCCAGCTGGGGCTTGGTGCTGAAGTTGAGTTCGATGCAATCAGCCAGAATGCCATTGAGCAGTGCCTCCAGATCGGCCCCTTCAATGAGACGGCCGCGGCAGCAGAAGCTGAGTGAATCGACACCCTTGTTGAGGATGTCAAGTGCCTTTGCGTTGGCCTCCTTGATGTCTTTGGTGCTGATGCCCTGACGTACAAACCAGGTGTTGCAGGCTTTAGTGCCGCGTTTGTAAGGAAATTCTCCGGGCTTGGTCTCTGTGTCAAGGCCTTGCAGATCCTCCTGGCGGTAGAACGGCTGTACCTTGAATCCCTCGTTGGTTCTCCAGACGAGTTTCTTCTCAAAATCGGCGCCCTTAAGGTCTTCCGTGATTTTTGCCATCCACTCCTCGGTGGACACGGGCGGGAACTCTGAGAAGAGTTTTTCTTTGTAGTTTGACATAAAATATTACTTGTTTGATAGGATAATTCTCTTGCTATGGCCCTCGCTGAGCGCATAGTCCGGCAAAGATATGTAATTAGATTGAGTAAACCTACTTAAATCTTTAGATTTATATTCTATGAATAACTATAAATTTTTAAGGTTTTATAATAGAGTGCAGACGGCTATTATCGGCAAATTGTAAGTAACTTTGCACCCGAAAATTAGGACAACTTTTTATATCTGGACAAAACACTGATTTACAATGGATTGGATTAAGACGCTTCTGTTTGACACTGAATCAATAGCCCATCTGCTTCTGCTTTACTCTTTTGTCATCGCCGTTGGCATGATGCTTGGAAAACTCAAGTTCCGCGGAGTTTCTTTCGGCGTGGCATTCATACTTTTTACCGGTATCGTAGTGGCTCATTTCGGTTTTACCGGCAATATCAAGACTATAAGTTTTGTTCAGGATTTCGGACTGATACTTTTTGTCTACAGTCTTGGTCTTCAGGTGGGACCGTCGTTTTTCAGTTCATTCGCCAAGGGCGGAATTCAGATGAACCGTCTGGCCGTACTTATGATATTCCTTAATATCGTGGTTGCAATAGGTGCTTATCTGCTCCTGTTTGACCGTACCGATCCCGACAGTTTCCCCATGCTGGTGGGCGTTCTGAGCGGTGCCGTAACCAACACTCCGGGACTGGGTGCTGCCGAGGAGGCGCTCCGTCAGATGGGCGGCGGCACAGCCGAGATTGCCAACGGTTACGCATGCGCCTATCCGCTTGCTGTAATAGGTGTCATTATGGTGCCGATGATAGTAAAGGCTATATGCCGTGTCAAGGATGATAAGGAGAATGCCCAACTGGAGAGCATGAAGCAGCAGGATACAAGCACCAAACCCATGAGACAGTATCTGGAGATGACCAATGAGCGTCTGGACGGCAAGACCATCCTTGAACTGCGTCGTCTCATAAACCGTGAGTTCATATGCTCGCGTCTGCTGCATGAAGGCGTGGTCATCACTCCCCATCGTGACAGCGTGGTTAATCTGGGCGACCAGCTCTGCGTGGTAAGTTCCGAGGATGACGGCGAGGCCATACGCACTTTACTGGGATCGGCCGTAGAGGTTGAGTGGGATAACGTAAAGGGGACCGAGCCTCTGGTTTCACGCCGTATCGTGGTTACCAAGGAGAAACTCAACGGCAAGACTCTGGGACAGTTGCATCTGGGCAGCATATATGATGTCACAATCACCCGCGTGGTACGTTCAGGTACGGAGCTGTTTGCATCGGCCAGCCTTGTGCTTCAGATAGGTGACCGCCTGTCGGTTGTAGGTAAGGAGAGCAGCGTGGCTGCAGTGGCTCAGCGTGTGGGCAATGAGATGAAACGCCTGGATGTGCCAAACATCGCTACATTATTTATAGGTATTCTGGTGGGTGTTCTGTTTGGTAGTATTCCGATCGCTATACCCGGTATTCCCACTCCGCTTAAACTGGGTCTGGCCGGCGGTCCGCTGGTTGTGGCTATCCTGATAAGCAGGTTCGGATACAAACTGGGTCTGGTTACTTATACCAAGGCAAGTGCACTTATGATGCTGCGTGAGGTGGGTATTGCACTATTCCTGGCAAGCGTTGGCATCAAGTCGGGTGCCACTTTCGTTGAGACTATAACATCGGGAGACGGCCTTACTTACATGCTGGCCGGTCTGCTCATCACCGTAATACCGGTATTTGTTGTAGCACTTATTGCACGTAAGCGTCATAACATGAATTACTACAGCATACTGGGTCTTGTGGCAGGTGCCAGCACCAATCCTCCGGCTTTGGCTTTTGCCAACAGCCAGACCGAGCATGACGCTCCGGCTGTGGCTTACTCTACGGTTTATCCTTTGACTATGTTTTTGCGGATACTCACTGCTCAGCTTTTGGTGCTGATTGGGTGCTCGGTGTTTTAGGGTCAGACCCCTTTGCGTCGTATTGGACGCAGTACGTTTATTAGATTTAGCAACGACGCAAAGGGGTCAGACCCTGTGCAATCTTCTGGCTTATTACCATTTTTCATTTAGGATGTAGGGGATGCCGGAGGCGGTGATTCCGGCGCCGCTGATGGTGTAGCGGGTTGAGTAGCTGTTGTTGTAGAACTCAACGCGGGCATTGCCCTGATTGTCGGTTATGACATTGGGGTTCCAGTAGAGGGTGCGGCGGGCATCGACATCACCGTAAACGCCGCCTTCAGGGTATTGGGGCGAGTAGAACTCAACCGGCAGGGAGAAACCCTCAATCGTGGTTGTCCTGCGTCCCAGATTCCGGATATCATTGTAAGAGAGCAGATCCTTTTCGTTCTTGATCTGAATATCTATGAGATAGTACCTGTCCCAGCAGGTGTCAACCCACAGGAACCAGTCTGAGTCAATACGCTTTCTGTGATAATCAACCAGGATGGGGGTAAACTGTACAAAGTAACTGGGAAACATGGGCTTGTCATACACAATGATGCTCTTGACGTCAATCATGTCAATTCCCATGGGATTGTCAAACGGTTTCTTGTCCAGTATCTTCTTTTCGTCATGGACATAGAAATAGGGCTTGATGGGTTCGTCGTCATCAGTGTAGAAACGTATTCCCTGTTCCAGGAAGTATCCGTTTACATCGGTGGTGTATTCGCCCAGATCCAGTTCCATCTCGGCGTCCTTCTGGGCATCCCATGAGGTGTATGTGTCATAATCCACAAACTGGCGCTTTTCGGTAATATCCACATCATCAAGCACTATACCCAGGTCCTCGCGGATGACCAGAGGCAGTCCGTCATCGGTAAAATCAACCTCTTCTTTCCTGGGCCTGTTGTGCTCCAGGTCAATCTCCTGTTTCAGGAACGGTTTGGGCTCGGGGCGGTCGGAACGCTCAAATTTGATACGTGTGCTTTTCTCAAACTTGGACCGTCCGTTCCTTTTCTTGGACATAAGGTTTATGGTCATCTTGGCCTCACCGTAGAAATCAGAGAGGTCAAAGCCGAAATATCCGGTTGTATCAGTGTGATATTCAAATGTCTCAAACTTGGTTTTGTCATAATTGGGCATGACCGATGCATACACGTCAATGTCCGATACCGGATTCCTGCGGGAGTAGGAGAGCACCCATCCATTCATGGTGAGGCTGTCCTCGATACGGTGTTTCTCGGCGTAGAATTTCTGTCCGGTCATGAGTTTCCACTCATAACGCTCCCAGCCTTGTATAAGCGTGAGCAGGTTAAGGGCTGCGCGGTGTTCATTGTCATCGGCCTCCAGATACCATGCGGGGTTGTGGATGTATCCCTTCAGGTCCGATGAAAGCAGCAGGTTGGACTGCAGGTTTTCTGTTTGTCCGTTACCGTAGTCGCTGATATCACGTATTGAAATGCAGAAACGGTCACGCAGCGGATTACCGTTCCTGTCGGTCAGTTTGAATTTGATGACCTCCTTGCTGAAGGGCTTACGTGACATGCTGTCGGTCTGTAAGGAGATGGTAGGGCTGCGGAATTTCTCATTGTTGTGGAAAATGCTTCGTGACGAGAGTATCCGGCCCTCCTTGTTGTACAGGGTCATGCGGCATACGCCGATGGGCCATCCGGAGCAGTCAATGTCCAGGTCTGAACTATTGTCATCGTGGATTTCCCGGAAATAGACGACATCGCCGCGGCATGTCACTGCAATGGCTGTCTGCTCTCCTATAAGGTCCGATGTGCGCGTGATGCTGACCTTGAGAAGTGAATCGGATACAGGCACGGTTGTCATGGAATAACCGCTCTTGAGGGCCTTGGGCAGTGTGAAACGGGTTCTCTTGCCGTCTGATGTCACAAAATGAACGGTCTCACTGCCTTTGGGTACGATTGTGAACAGCCCCATTCCGTCATGCACGGTTTGTGCGGTTACATTTCCGTCCTGATATTCCAGTGTACCCTCAAGTTCAAAGCCGTCATTTCCGGTAGCCTTGAAGGCCACATTGCAGGGCAGGCCGGCAATCAGGTCGCCACCCTCGGGGAAGAATGAGACATTGACCTTGCGCGAGTCCTCATCGGCCTCGGCACGGATACCTTCAATCATGGGATTGTCATTCTTGAGCACCACGTGTGAGTTGTCAAAATCTCCCGGCTTTTTGGGCTTGGTGTATACCGGAATCACGCGTGAGAAGATGGCCTCATGGCTGAAGTCAAGCATATTCTGGGTGTACGCCCTGATTTCATAGAAACCGCTGGGATACTCGGTGACACCGCGTTTTTCACGTGACTGCGTGGTGGATACATCCATCAGTGAGATGGCACCGTCACATTGGCCGGCTACGACCTTGAGTTTCTGTTGAAGTATGAGTTGCCCGGTAGGGGCCAGGAAATCAACATAAAGCACCTGGCTGGGGGCGCGCTTAAGGGTTGTAGCGTGGGTTACGAATGCCTTGAACCAGATGGTCTCTCCCTGGAAATATGCGGTGTTGTCAAATTCCAGATATACCTTCTCCTGGGGGAATATGGTGTTGAACTGATGGATGTTGCCCGAAAAACGCATGAGTTCACGGGTATAATCATCGGATGTCTCGGGGCGGTTTTGGGCAAACAACCCGGAACATAGCAGTATGGCAGTAATCAGGTAGACAAAACGTTTCATGGCGGTAAAAATACAAAAAACAACGGGAACCCGGTTGCCGGATTCCCGTTATAATTGTTTTCTGTTCTATGGATTACTGTGGACGTGCGCCACCGAAACCACCCTGAGGCATGCCGCCGCCAAAGCCGCCGCCGAAGCCGCCCTGGCCGCCCTGCTGACGCTGCTGACGACGCTGCTCCTGGATCTCGTCATATTTCTTCTTCTGGTCATCGGTCAGGAAAGACTTGATCTTGGCCTCCTGAGCGGCGCGCTGCTTCTGCATCTGCTCCATCATGGCCTGCATATCC
>JAEEGH010028894.1_pt1 | contig 10881 bp, 7 predicted proteins | sample 9134181 | NCBI WGS metagenome assembly JAEEGH01 (sample SAMN16246544, study PRJNA631951) | gut metagenome | biome: gut microbiome; feature: rumen; material: DP-attached | host: Bos | place: Iran: Karaj | collected 2018-10
ACGACGACGGCCTTCCTTGAAGAAGTTATCATTCTCAGAAATCTTACTATTAGTATCATACTGTACACTAGACAAGCACTCGCCTCTTTCGTTAGCAATATAAACTGGGCGCCAATATATCTTGTCAGAATAGTCCTGACTCAAGTCAGTCTTTTCGAGATTACCATTCTGGAGCACATAGACAGTAAGCACACCCGGTTTTTCCACATCAAACTTCAGGTATGCACCACGACTTGGAAGAGTCCAAGGTCTCACATTCCTTATTGATTTCTTTACATCAAATCTGCCATCATCATTACCATAGCTTTCACTCTTGGCATTCTGACTTCCCTGAGAATAGGTATTGAAACCATCAACTGGGGTAACATCGTTTCTTTCGTCGATCACAAAACCCTTGCTCCATGAATCAACAGCAGAGCCGTTATTATCCACGTCATCACCCTCTGTACCAGCATAAGAGTTATCATTATAAGCCCAACCACCAAGTGACATTGTGATAGCATCAGAACCATCCTTTGCCTTTACGGTCTTCTTTTCTGCAACATCATACTTTACATTCTCCTCCGCATGATGTGTCTTAGGAGTGTTCTCCACACGAATCTGGTATGCTGTAGAGATACATCCATCATACAGATTGTCGAATACAAGCTCTGCCTTGATAGTTGCATAGCCGGTAATACCAGTTACGGTAACCTTACCACTCTGACTAACATTTGCTATATGAGGAGCAGAACTGCTGAAGCGGATATAACATGACTTCGCACCACTATCGAAATTGGCCTTACTATAATCGTTTACTTTCTCATTCTTAGTACTTGTACCATCTGTGATGATAAGTACTGGCAAAGTAGGCTGTGTAAACTCATATTTATCATCATTTCTTTCTACATCTACATGGATTACCCTTCTGGTTTGCGGCTTACTATTTACACTATTCACCTTACGGCTATTGTCCGTATATGTCAAGCTATAAGGAGAAATGAACACATCTGAAATCCACAGCACATTATTATTGTTGTTGTTGTTATGTGGGTAGCCTGTGTAGGCGGTATTATAAGCAGGTATGGTACCGTGACTATAAACCCTGAAACCATAGCTATCTGAAGCAATATTATTGTTCTTGTAGCCGGTAAATATAGAAAATTCCTCCTTACCCAGATTACCATAGAGGCTCACACCTCTTGTGCGTAATTCGCAAGGGTCATTAACAGGCCAAAGGTCATAAGGATCCAGAGGATACTTCTCTGGGTCGCCAGACTTCACAACGAAATACACATTCTCACCTTTGTTAAGGTCTGGAACATATATCTCTGCACCACGCTTCAAACCTATAAGACCATTATTCTGGTCAATAATAATCTGTCCTGCAGTTCCTGTAAACTTCAATCCCTCGGTAGAGAAGATAGTCTCATGCCCTATCTGCAACTCTGATTTCTTTATTGACCTGTTAAGGGTATATACACCATCACTACCAGCCCATGTGGTACCGTCAAGAGCATTGAGATTCTTTCCTGCCATTCCGTCAGCCTTGAGAGTAGTGGTGAAATGCCACTCGTCGCGCTTCAGTTGCTTAGCATCTATGATATCATATATCTCATCGGCAGTAAGAGCCCTTGAATAGATTGCAATATCATCGAAGGCAAGAGCTGCATCCTCATAATACTGCTTCTGGAAGAAAAGGCCATGAGGAGTAAAACCACCCAGTACGATGTTACGTAGATAGAAAGTACGACCTGAGAAATCGCCCTCCTCTTGGAAATCCGTCAATCCTTCGCCAAGCGTAGTCATATCCATTGTACCGCACTCTTCACCATCAACGAACAGGGTAACGGTCTTCAAGCCATTAGTTGCCACGTATGCAACGTAATGCCACTCATCATCGTCGTAGAACTTACTCGTTGTCTGATCCTGAGCATTCTTATAGAACTTCTCCCCGAACAGACTTGGTGTAGGTGTATTCGTCAAAGGTACAGTATCTCCATAGAAGAAGAAATTCTCCCTTTGTACTGGTATCTCTTGATTATCATCACCTGTTTTGGTGAAGTTATTCGGCATATTTGCATATGTCGTACCGTTACAAGCAAGGTCGAACATAAATCTTGGATGTTCGAAATCATCATCCACGCCTGCATCAGCCTTTCTGAAACGCTCATTACTGAACATACAGAACATAGAACCACGCTCAAGAGGCAACTCATACTTGTTGGCAATCTTGGCATTAACCCAGAAGCCAATTGTAGCTTCCCTCTCATTTTCCAGCTTATAGTGATCCCACACATTATCATAACGGCAAATACCACTACCAATCTGTTCCTTTTGATCATCTGTCAAGATTATACGCAGATAGTTCTCGGCAACACTCTTGGTATATTCATTTGTGCCATCAGCAAGATTCTGATAATACTTTCCGAATACGGGGTCTTTGAGCACACGACCTTTACCACCATAGTTCAGGTATTTACCCTGCATATATTTATGCCCATGACTTTCATCAGGGGTATTGGCATATTCTTCTATCTTGCTTTCTTCCGTAACTGATTCTATACCTATATTTCCATTACGTGCCACATCAAGATTCTCGAAATCCTCGAAGAACACACGATCGGTAGCAGGATCAAAGAAAGAAGTTCCTCTCTGGAAATTCGCAGTAAGAGTAACATTATTAGCAGGAACCACCACCCTCTGGCTTTCAACGTTATCCACTCCGAGAGTCGCGGGCTGTGCTGTCCATTCTTTAAATTCCCATTTTCTTCCAGGAATCGCACGATACATTATAGTATCGCCCTGTCCCACCTTTGTACCAGAAGGAAACTCGTATCCCTCTAAGGTCGTTATGGCAGTCTTACAGGTCTGATACTTTTCTTCTGTATTATTCGGATATTTTACAGCAGAATTTACCGCTCTGACAAGTACCCGACCATTAGCAATAAACCTGTTCAATATAGTATGATCAGGAGTGAAGAACACGTTTATTGTTCCAGCATAAGAGTCGTGTTTATCATACGTAGTTGCATAAACATAAGTCCTGTCCTCCTTCTTCATCACAGAATATACTGTGATTATCTTATCATAATTGGCAACATTCACCCTGACATAGCATCCGTTAGCAATATCACTACGGAACTGCTGCCATTGTGCATCTGTTGACAAAGGCTCAAGCTCATCACCATTCTTTATATATATACTCATTTCCTCAGGCTCACCCAAAGTCTTGTCCTCCTTATCATACATCTGCATAGAAGGAGTCAAATCCATATAGAAATAATCCGTTCTGTTATTGGCTGTACGAGCATTTCTTGTAGCCCAGAGCGCCCAGCCCATGCTTGAACTATTTCCTGTGGTTCGGAATGTAAATGTACGTTGATATTCTTCTGGAATTTCATACGACTCTGTGAAAAGGGTGTTTACATCTGCATTCAAATCACCAAACTTATCTTCAAGCCACCTTGCCGTTAAAGTAGTAACAGCATCTGTTGGAGTATAAGAAGCGCCTCCATCTCCTACTTTATTTCCATTTTTATCGTACCATCCCAAAAACGTGCAACTGCTTTTCGTTGGGGTTGGAAGTGTTATTGCTTTACCTTTATACGAGTCCAAATCTGCACATTCTGAGCCTTCGTCAGAATTAAAGGACACTACTTTAACATCCCTATTCCTTAAAATGACCTTGTAAATGTGCATATTTCCCGCACTCTCGAAGAGGACTTGGAAATCTGCCATTTTACTATGCGCGATATTAGTTCTCAGAGCTTTAGACTTATAATGAAGTCCATCCATGTCTATTGCAAGGAAATTATTAAGGAATGGAGCATCTGGAGTAACAGTTTTCTGTCCCTCTGTATTGTAGTATTCACCATCAACATAGAACGAACTTGTTTCAAGTTCAGAATCAAAGCTAAGAGTCAAGCCACACCATCCCCCTGCGTTACTAAAGTAGTCTCCATTTCGAGTCAGGTTGTCCTGACTTTCTGGAAAATCAGTATTAGTCAGTTCGATATGACCATTCGCATCCCAATTCTTGGTGTCAATATGTTTTGCCAAAGCAATCTCCATGAAATCCAAAGAACCAGTTCCACTAAAACCAGCAATGCATATATCCTTCAGATAATGACGCATATTATTGAAGGTCGCAAGATTAATCTGGCTATAGTTCTCCATCCATCCATTACGATTATCCAAAGGAACAGCCACAACTCCAGATGTATTTATGCCACCATAAACAAAAGTATGATCTTGGTTATTGATTCTGGAACGGACAACAATACGATAAGTTCCTGTTAAATTCTTGGTCTTAACGATAATACACTTATAGTTTCTAACATCCTTAAGATAATCTCCAAACGAAGAAATCTTCACCAAGTTATCTGTACTCGCCGACCATGTGTAATGACACGTTCCGTTAGGAGAACCATTTTCACCTGGTGTCCAAGCGCAATTATTCCCTTCTATATTTACAGAAAGATTCCTTTGCGCTAAACATATCATCGCATCCTTCCGCAATAACTCAATAGCCCACGTATTAATAGTGCCTAATAGCAAAACCACCACGAAGGCAACAAATCTGATTTTGTTACTAATGTTTCTCATATCCGTATTCCTAAATTATTCAGACTATTTTGAAAATAAGTGCTGAAGATTAATGTTTAAGTGTAATTTTTATGTGTATTTACTCCTCCCTATTAGGGAGATGGTATTATTTTTTGCAAAGATAGTGTTTTTTATCGACAAAACAAAGCAATTACCTGAATTTTAACACATAAAACTTTTTCAATACAGGAAAAATCGACGCTTTAGCACTAAAAAATAGAAGAATAGAACAATTTTACAACATAGACAAACGCTTTTCCTTCTAAAAGCCCTCGTCCTTCTTCCGCTCTTCCTCCGTACCAAACTCGATGTTCCTCCGCTCTCTCACCGACTTTGCACCGACTTTGCACCGACTTTGGTACGGAGGAAGAGCGGACTTACAACGGACCTATAACGGAGGTAAAACGGACTTACGCCGAAGTCAAAAAGAAATCACGCTATACTCGTCTAGAGAACAGACGGACTATTTCCCCAGCTATCAGAACAACCGAAGTCCCAACAATTATCATCAGCCAATCCAATATTCCGATAGGCTCTACATTGAAGAAATCAGGCAAAAGGTTCATGATGGCTATCTGTCCAAAGAATATAATTGCTGCTATGCCAAGGAATCCCTTACATCCCTTCAAGTAGAAAGCAGAACGTCCTGTAGAGAAAGCACGTGCATTAAAGAGATTCCAGAACTGGAACATTACGAAAATAGTAAAGAGAACACCTTTTCCGCCTGTCATAGCAATAGTATGGTAGCTTACGAGAGCAAGGAGAACTACAAAGAGTACAACAAACATGAAACTGCCTGTGAGTAAGATAGATGCCATCATCTTCTTGGTAATGATAAACGAGCGACGATTACGTGGTTTATCATACATCACGCTTTTAGAAGGAGGTAATGAGGCGAGTGCCATAGCCGCAAAAGTATCCATGATAAGATTCACCCACAGCATCTGAGTAACGGTAAGAGGTGATTCTGTGCCCATAAACGCACCTGCAAGTACGATAAGACACGCCACCACATTGACCGTAAGCTGGAAAAGGATGAATCGCTGAATATTCTGATACAACGAGCGTCCCCACATCACAGCCCTTCCTATTGACGAGAAAGAGTTGTCGATAATGGTAATATCCGATGCCTCTTTTGCAACCGAGGTACCATCGCCCATAGAAAGTCCCACATGAGCAGCCTTGAGTGCAGGAGCATCATTTGTACCATCGCCAGTAACAGCCACAACATCCCCAAGACTCTGAAGGGTCTCTACGAGACGCTTTTTGTCAAGAGGACGAGCACGGGAGATGATGAGGGAACGGCCTCTCCCCCCGCCCTCCCCCGTAGGGAGGGAGCCGGAAGTTGCATGGATTGTACTCCTACAAAAATTCTTTACCTCATCATCAGAAAGGGCAGCGAATTCAGGTCCTGTGATTATAGTTGGATTATCTAGACCTATCTGACGAGCTATTTCCTTGGCAGTTGCGGGAGTATCTCCTGTAACGATATTGATACGGATTCCTGCACGAATACATTCCTCGATAGCAGCAGGAACGTCATCACGTACAGGATCTGAGATTGCAACTACACCAAGGAATTTCTTTCCAATAGCAAAGCCAAGAGTACGCATACCTTTCGACTGATATTCAAGGAGTTTTTCCTCTATCTCCGTTCTTGGAGCAGCAAATTCATCACACATATCCATGACAATCTCTGGAGCGCCTTTTATCAACATTCCACGCTCTATGGTTGTTGCCATGTATTTTCTCTCTGTTGAGAACGGAACCTCCTCTAACACCTTAGCTTCTGCACGAAGTTGGGCATAATCCACACCTTTATCACGCAGATACAAGAGAAGAGCACCCTCAGTAGGATTTCCGAGGATAGTCTCATTGCCTTCAGAATCAACTCCTATGATAGCGGTTGAGTTTATAGCCATGTTGAGTTTCATTTCTTCCCCGAACTCTGGGAAGACATCAGAAACCTGCATCTTGTTCTGCGTGAGAGTACCAGTTTTGTCGGTACATATCACGGTAGCCGCCCCCATAGTAACACAAGCGTGCATCTTACGGACAAGATTATTCGTCTTGAGCATCCTACGCATAGAAAGTGCAAGAGACAGACTCACCGCCATTGGCAATCCCTCGGGCACAGCACATACCACAAGGGTAACGGCAATCATAAGCGATTGCAAGGCGTATGGAAGGAACTGCGGATCAGAAAAGGAGGTATCATTTACATGGAAGAATGCCACAATACGACCGATAAACACAAGAACGCCAACCACATAGCTTGCAACGGAAATGACGATTCCCAGACGATCAAACTGCTCATCGAGTGGAGTCTTCACATTATCCGTTATCTGTGCAGCCGTAAATACTTTTCCGTTCTCAGTCCTATCGCCTACGGCAAAGACACGACACACACAATGGCCTTCCATTACCTTTGTACCACGCATCACATGATTGGAAGGGAAGGTTGCATTATCATCAAATTCATCTTTATTGACGGTTTTATGGCATATTGGCTCACCTGTAAGCGTTGACTCATCAACACTTAGCGAGGTAGCCTCAAGGAGTTCACAATCAGCAGGTACTTCTTCACCTGTGGAAAGCATAAGTATATCACCTACTACCACGTCACGACGAGGTATTGCCACGACTTTCTCCTTACCGTTTATAGAGCGAAGAGCCTTGACAGGCTCATCATCATTCACTTGATTGAGGATATCAAACTCACGATTTGCCTTTACCTCGAAATAAAAAGAGATACCGGTAGCGAGAATAATCGCCATAATGATACCTGCTGGCTCAAAGAACACCTTTGCATCATACGAAGCCTCAAGCCCGAGCCAACCGAAATATTCGGAGAACGAGATAAAAGTTGACAGAAGGGCAGCTATCTCAAGGATGAAGACAAGGCTATCGCCATTCTCCCACCCTGGGATGAGATGACCTAAAGGACCTGTAAGAGTCTGGACGAATTGTTTCCAGAGAGATTCCTTCTCTGGAGGTGTAAGTATATTGACGCCATGCTCCTTGCGAGACTCGGCGACCTGTGATTCATTAAGAACAGAACATTTCATTTCGCCTGCAAAATTACAACTTATTATAATAAGGAGAAAAATAAAAACCTTAAAAAAGATGAAACCAAGGAAAATAATGGGTAAAAAGGAAGTTTTTGCGCGTTTTTCTTTGTCAATTCGGGAATTATTAGTACCTTTGCAGCCAAATGTTCAATTTAGAAACCCTTAAGATTGACTTAAAGTCACTCAACGACAGCTCGTTAGAGCTCAATTGGGAACTTTGCGACGACTATTTCGAAGCACTTGAAGATGCAGAGATAAGGAGTGGCAAGGTTGCTGTTTGTGTGTCCTTACAGAAGACAGCCGACAGTTATGCACTTAGCATCAAGTCAGAGGGCTTCGTCATTGTGACCTGTGACAGATGTCTTGACGATATGGAGCAACCTATTTCTCAGGAGTCACAGTTCATCGTGAAACTTGGCATTGAAGACAGCGAAGACGATGAAGTCATTATCGTGGACGAGAACGAAGGAATACTCGACCTCGCATGGCTCATCTATGAATCAATAGCTCTGGCGGTACCCATTAAGCACGTACATGCACCTGGTAAATGCAATGCTGCGATGACAGAAAAGCTCAATGAGCTGTCAGCCACCCGAAGTGGTGATGAGACCGAAAGTAAAGCCGTTGATCCACGCTGGGCAAAGCTGGCCGAATTGAAACTCGGCAAAGACAATTGAAAATTGATAATTGACAATTGACAATTAAAGGCTTGCCAACCATCAAAACAAAAAACATCAAATTTATTAAAACTATTTAAAACAAAATGGCACATCCAAAAAGAAGACAGTCAAAGACTCGTACACTCAAGCGTAGAACTCACGACGGAGCAGTAGCACCTACATTGGCAGTTTGCCCTAACTGTGGCGCATACTATGTTTACCACACTGTTTGCCCATCTTGCGGTATGTATCGTGGTAAGGTTGCTATCGTTAAGGAAGAAGAAGTTGCTGAGTAACTTTCATAATATATAATGGAAAAAATCAATGCTGTAATCACAGGTATTGGCGGATACGTACCTGACTATATCCTCAACAACGAGGAGTTGTCTCGTATGGTTGATACCAATGATGAGTGGATTACAACCCGTGTAGGCATCAAGGAGCGTCGCATCCTCACTGAGGAAGGTCTCGGTTCAAGCTATCTGGCTCGAAAGGCAGCCAAGCAGTTGATACAGAAGACAGGCGTTGACGTTGACACTATCGACTGCGTCATCGTTGCCACAACGACTCCTGACTACCGTTTCCCTTCAAACGCCTCTATCGTAATCGGTAAGCTCGGCATCAAGAACGCTCACGGTTTCGACGTAAGTTGTGCTTGCTGCGGTTTCCTTTACACCGTGGATATGGCTTGTGCTTTCGTACAGTCAGGCCGCTACAAGAGAGTAATGGTTATTGCCAGCGAGAAGATGTCATCAATGGTTGACTATCAGGACCGTCAGACCTGCGTACTCTTCGGTGATGGTGCTGCCGCTGTGATGATTGAGGCAACGACTGAAGAAGGTGTAGGTTTCCAGGATTCATTCCTCCGCACAGACGGTCAGGGACTTCCATTCCTCCACATGAAGGCAGGCGGCTCTGTATGCCCGGCATCCCACTACACAGTTGATCATCGTATGCACTACATCTATCAGGAAGGTAGAACTGTATATAAGTACGCTGTGACAAGCATGTCAAACGACGTGAAGGAGATAATGCAGCGCAACAACCTTACTGAGGCTGACGTAAACTGGGTTATCCCTCACGAGGCAAATCTGCGCATCATTGAGGCTGTGACAAAGCGTCTCGATATTCCTATGGACAAGGTGATGATAAACATTGAGCGCTATGGTAACACAAGTGCTGCAAGTATCGCGCTGGCTCTCTGGGACTTCGAGAAGAAGCTTAAGAAGGGCGACAACATCATCCTTACAGCATTCGGTGCAGGCTTCGTTCACGGAGCTTCATTCCTGAAGTGGGGATACGATCCACAATAAAACGAAAAGTGAATAGTGAATAGTGAAGATTTCAAGTTCGTATTCTTAGCGAATTCATACAAAATCAGATTCTTCACTTTTAACTCTTAACTCTTCACTAAAAAATACAAGACGCATCCATTATTCTTACAACAAGGCTGATGGATGCGTTTTTCAGCTTTTTAATAATGCACAAAGCAGGATTTGTAAACATAGTAGGCAACCCAAACGTAGGTAAATCCACTCTGATGAATCAGCTCGTGGGTGAAAGACTTAGTATCGCCACCTTCAAGGCGCAGACAACGCGCCATCGCATAATGGGTATCGTGAACACTGAGGATATGCAGATTGTATTCTCTGATACCCCGGGCGTGCTCAAGCCTAACTACAAGCTACAGGAGTCAATGCTCGCCTTCTCAGAATCGGCTCTCACAGACGCAGACGTTCTGCTCTATGTTACCGATGTAATAGAAGACCCGGAGAAGAACAAGGACTTCCTCGACAAAGTGGCAAAGATGTCGATTCCTGTCATCTTGCTTATAAACAAGATGGATGCTTTGGCAGAACTTGCTAAGGATGGCAAAAATCCAACAGAGAAATTAGGTGAGATAGTTGAGCGTTGGCATGGTCTGCTTCCAAAGGCAGAGATTCTTCCAATCTCGGCAAAGAACAAGTTCGGCGTTGACATTCTTCTCAAGCGCATCCACGAACTCCTTCCAGAATCTCCAGCATTCTTCGACAAGGATCAGCTCACCGACAAGCCTGCACGTTTCTTCGTATCAGAAATCATCCGCGAGAAAATTCTTCTCTACTACGACAAGGAGATTCCTTATTCCGTAGAGGTGAGATGCGAGGCATTCAAGGAAACAGCAAAACAAATCCACATCAGCGCCGTGATCTATGTGGAAAGAGATTCCCAGAAAGGAATCATCATCGGACATCAGGGCATTGCAATCAAGAAGGTGAATACCGAGGCACGCAAGGCTCTTGAAAAATTCTTCGATAAGCACGTCTTCCTCGAGACCTTCGTAAAAGTAGACAAAGACTGGAGAAGCAACCAGAAGGAACTGGATAGCTTCGGATACAATCCAGAATAGTAAATAATATTAACCCCAGAGTAATATAAACCCAGTTTTATTACTGAGCAAAAATTGAACCCCTAAAGGAGGGGAAATGAAAAATGGGAAATCTCGTAGCAATAGTTGGACGCCCGAATGTGGGTAAGTCAACTCTTTTCAACAGACTGACACAGACTCGTCAGGCTCTCGTAAG
>JAEEGH010028897.1_pt1 | contig 10880 bp, 13 predicted proteins | sample 9134181 | NCBI WGS metagenome assembly JAEEGH01 (sample SAMN16246544, study PRJNA631951) | gut metagenome | biome: gut microbiome; feature: rumen; material: DP-attached | host: Bos | place: Iran: Karaj | collected 2018-10
CTTCCTAATCAAATCCCAGCTTAATAACAGGGACCACAGAAAAATAATGGTAATTGATGGAAGGGTTGCCTACAGTGGTGGAGTGAATCTTGCGGATGAGTACATCAATGAGAAGCAGATGTTTGGAAGATGGAAGGACATAGGATTCTGCGTGACCGGAAAAGCTGCAGCCTGCTACACCTATATGTTTGCTGAGTTCTGGAATGCATTTGCCCACGATAAGATTTCTGACGAGGAGCTTAAGAAAGTGGCTGCTCTTGAAATTCCACCGTGCTGGGACAATGGGTACATTCTTCCGTACTATGATTCACCGATGCGAGATGAACATACCAGCAACATTCTTTTTACAGAAGTTCTTTCCACAGCAAAGGACTATGTCTGGTTCTATACCCCTTACCTCATGCTTGGCGATGCACTCTTTGATGCCTTTATCAGAGCCGCTCGCAGAGGCCTTGATGTGCGGATCATCATGCCGGGTATTCCTGATAAGAAGCTGGTCTACAGGTTGTCCAGAAGCTACTACGAGGATCTGCTTAAAGCCGGTGTTAAGGTTTACGAGTACACTCCTGGATTTGTTCATGCCAAAGCCTTTGTTTCGGATGACAAGCTTGCAGGAATTGGAACGGTCAACCTTGATTACAGAAGTCTTTTCCTTCACTTCGAGTGCAGCTCTGTCTTTTACAAGGCAGATATTGTAAAAGAGCTTAAGGCGGACTATCTCAATTCTTTAAAAGAGTGCAGGGAAAGGCACCTTGATGATATCAATAGAACGCTGATACACAAGATCATCGACAACTTCCTGCGAGTATTAGCACCATTGCTGTGATGCGAAGCTGGTAGAGTGGAGGACTACTTATGGGAACAATAAAAGAAATAATGGGTTAAAGTAACAAGGAGAGGACGGATGTTTTTTAAAAAGAGAAATTTTAGGAAAACCTATGACCAGGAAAACAAGAAGCCTGTGATCAAGGCAAGTATCTGTAATGGAGAGCAGGTTGCGGGATTTCAGGATATTCATACGGGGGCTTTTGAAGAAATCATGCTGATCAGAAATTTCGAAGATCTGGTTCAGTTTAAGGATGAATATGGAATCAGTGGGGACATAGAGAAAATATATTGAACCACATTAAAAGGATTGTTATATTTATTCATTTTTTATAGGAGAAAAAAGGCTGCGGGGTTATAATGTTTATAAGTGTTTCAATTTGAGATTATAGGAAAGATGGTAGATAATGAGGGAAATTGAAGCGATAAGAGAAAGACATTCAGTAAGAAATTATACACCAGAGCATATCCAGGCAGAAAAGATCGTAAAGCTGAATGAGAAAATCAGGGAACTAAATGAGGCGGGGAACCTGCATCTTCAGCTTATGGAGGATGCAGGCAATACATACAACAGGCTCCTGAACAGAGCTATGGGCCTTGGCTCTGCGCCAAGTGTTATTGCGTGTGTGGGCCCGGATGATGAGACTTTGGAGCAGCGAATCGGCTACTACGGAGAAAAGCTGGTCCTTTTTGCGCAGACATTGGGACTTAATACCTGCTGGGCAGGAACCTTTAATAAAAAGAATATTGGTGCGGAAATAAAAGATGGTGAAAAACTCGTTATTTCCATTGCAATAGGCTATGGCGTAGACAAAGGAAAACCACATAAATCCAAGACGATGGATCAGGTTGTTGAGGCCAAAGGAGATAGGCCGTTCTGGTTTAATAATGGTGTTGAGATGGCTCTTTTGGCACCAACTGCGGTCAATCAGCAGAAGTTTGCCATAAGGCTTAATGATGACAAGTCAGTAGATTTTATTGATAAGGGTGGATTTTTTAGTCAGGTGGATCTTGGGATAGTTAAATGCCACTTTGAAATTGGCTCTGAGCGCAAAGTAAAGATTTGATGATTCTTTACTAAGATATTTGAAGCCGCTGATCTTTTTAGATGAGAAAAGACCAGCGGCATTATGTTAGGGAGGACTCCCCGGTGTAGGGACAGAAGGGAGAAAGTTAATGGAATATCTCGATATAGTTGATGAGAATGGAAATCCTACCGGTGAAACGGTGGAAAGGGCATATGCTCATAAGAATGGGATAAGTCATAGAACAGCACATGTCTGGATTTTAAGAAAAAGAGCTGATGAGATTCAGGTCCTTCTTCAGAAAAGAGCAGAGACTAAGTCTTTTCCCGGTTGCTTCGACATTTCCAGCGCGGGGCATATCACGGCGGGACAGGATTTCCTGGAGTCCGCGGTAAGAGAGCTTCATGAGGAACTTGGTATTACGGCGGCGGAGTCTGACCTTGTGTACTGCGGAGATAGAAAGATTGTCTGGGATGATGTGTTTTTTGGAGAGGAGTATCATGACAGGCAGTTTACGAAGGTTTTCCTTTTGTGGGCAGACGTGGAAGAAAGCGATCTTGTGCTTCAGGAGGAAGAAGTTAGCAGCGTTCGTTGGATGGGCCTTGACGAGTGCATAAAAGGCGTAAGGGAGAATGCGTTTAAGAACTGCATTTACCCGGAGGAACTTGAAATGGTCAAAAGGAAAGCGGTGGAAGAAAAGAAGCTGGCGGTGGTATTTCCGGGAATGGGATATCACAGTGATAAACCTCTTTTATATTATTCAAAGAAGCTTGCAAAGGCACGGGGATACGAGGTTGTCGAGATCAGTTATGATTTTCAGAAAAGAGCCAAAGATATCATGAATGATAAAGAGGGCAAGCATGATGCATTTTTGCATGCTGCCAGCGAGGCGAAGAAACAGCTGTTAGTAGTTAATTATGCTGATTTCACGGATATCGTATTTATTGGAAAGAGCATAGGAACTACTGTTGCGGCATATTTTGACAAGGAGAACGGGATAAATGCAAGACACATCGTGTTTACTCCCGTGCCAGACACTTTTAAGTATCTAAGGGATAATTGCGGAATTGTGTTCCATGGTACAGCGGATCCGTGGTGCGAGACTAAGCTGGCAGAATCCCGGTGTGAAGAGCTTCATCTTGAGCTTGTCAAAGTGGCAGACGCAAACCATTCATTAGAAACGGACGATCCGATCACTGACTGTGGCAGGATGCCTGGGATTCTTGATAAGGTCAATGAAATGCTTGTGTGAGAAATGAAAAGGAGGGAACTTATATGTTAGAAGTTGGAACAAAGGCACCGGCGTTTGAGCTTCCGGATCAGAATGGAGTAATGCATTCGTTGGAAGAGTATAAGGGCAAGAAGGTAATTTTGTACTTCTATCCCAAGGACAATACTTCCGGATGCACCAAGCAGGCATGCGGATTCTCGGAAAGATATCCGCAGTTTACTGAGAAGGGTGCAGTAGTACTTGGAGTAAGCAAGGATACTGTTGCTTCTCATAAGAAGTTTGAGGAAAAATATGGCCTTGCCTTCACTTTGCTTGCAGATCCTGAGCGGAAAGTTATAGAAGCTTATGACGTATGGAAAGAGAAGAAAAATTACGGAAAAGTCTCCATGGGAGTTGTAAGGACAACATACCTTATTGACGAAGAAGGCATCATCATAAGAGCAAATGATAAAGTTAAAGCGGCTGATGATCCGGAAAAAATGCTTGGAGAGCTGTGACTGAAATTTAAGTGGTTTAGCAGAGAATGATTTCTTGAAAAACATAATTGACAAATACCCTGCGGGGGTATATATTAGTTTAAAACTAATATACCCCTGTAGGGTATTTATTTTGGAGGAAACAGATGTCTGATAGCGAACACAATATGGAAGAAATGAATGACTCATGTCCCCATTGCTCAGGCAAACACAAAGACAGATCTGATAAGGAAAAAAGAGATCTGATGAACAGGCTAAAAAGAATAGAGGGGCAGGTCCGCGGCGTTGAAGGGATGCTGGAAAATGATGCGTACTGTACTGACATCCTGGTGCAGGTGTCGGCCATAACATGCGCCCTTAACAGTTTTAACAAGGTTCTTCTGGCTAATCATATGAAAACCTGTGTGGCTGACAATATTCGTGAAGGCAATGATGAGATCATTGACGAACTTGTTGTTACACTTCAGAAACTCATGAAGTAAGTAGGTGAAAAATGGAACAATACATTGTGACAGGAATGACCTGTGCTGCATGTCAGGCCAGAGTAGAAAAAGTGGTTGGAAAGCTTCCCGGAGTAAAGGAGGTAAGCGTTTCGCTTCTCACCAATTCAATGGGAGTTGAGGGCGATGTCAGCGAAGCTGATGTCATCCGAGCTGTGGAAGAAGCGGGATATGGTGCAAGCCCTAAGAACAGAGCGGATAAAAAAGAGAATACTGCTCAGAGTGCTTCGGCTAAACTTGCAGCTGAGGAAGAAGCGTTAAAGGATTATGAGACACCTAAACTGGTTAAGAGACTTATATGGTCGATAGGATTTCTTTTAATCCTTATGTATCTGACCATGGGCCACAACATGCTTGGACTTCCGGTTCCGCCTTTCCTTGAGCACAACCATCTTGGGCTGGCGCTAACACAGATGCTTCTTTCGATCATAGTGATGTATATCAACAGGGCGTTTTTTATCTCGGGCTTCAGGACTCTTTTCCATGGCAGTCCCAATATGGACGCGCTGGTAGCCCTTGGCTCATCGGTATCATTTGGTTGGTCTCTATATGTCTTTTACAAGATGACAGTGATGATCACCCAGGGAATACCTAACGGGGATCTCATGGAGGTTTATCATAGCCAGTTGTACTTTGAGTCAGCGGCCATGATTCCGGCACTCATTACAGTTGGTAAGACGCTGGAGTCGTTGTCCAAGGGAAGAACAACCGATGCCCTGAAAAACCTGATGAAGTTGGCACCCAAGACCGCAGTGGTAGAGCGCGAGGGAAAAGAACTTTTGGTGGACATCGACGAGGTTCAGACCGGAGATGTATTTGTTGTAAAGCCCGGAGAAGCAATTCCTGTTGATGGAACAATTATTGAGGGTGACACTGCTGTTGATGAATCAGCACTTACAGGAGAATCCATTCCTGTAGATAAAACTGTTGGAGACAGTGTAAGCGCGGCAACAATAAATCAGTCCGGATTCTTTAAGGCTAAGGCCAGTCGCGTCGGTGAGGATACGACTTTCTCACAGATCATACAGATGGTCAGTGATGCAGCTGCGACCAAGGCGCCAATTGCCAGGATAGCTGACAAGGTTTCGGGAGTATTTGTACCGGCTGTTATAGCTATTGCAGTAGTAGTATTTATCATATGGATGGTACAGGGAGCGGGAGTAGTATTTGCTCTTGAACGCGCCATAAGCGTACTTGTAATAAGCTGCCCATGTGCACTGGGGCTGGCAACACCGGTTGCAATAATGGTAGGCAGTGGCATGGGTGCCAAGAACGGAATCCTGTTTAAGACCAGTGAGTCGCTGGAATCTACCGGTAAGGTGCAGATCGTGGCGCTTGATAAGACAGGAACGATCACTGCAGGGAAACCGGAAGTTACAGATACTATTCCCGCAGATGGCGTGACAGAAGATGAACTTGTAACAACGGCTTATCTGATGGAAGTAAGAAGCGAGCATCCTCTTGCCAGAGCAGTTGTAAACTCGGTAGACAATCCGCCTTGCCCGGTACACCCGATCACTAACTGGAAGGCACTTCCCGGAAACGGCATATCTGCTGAGCAGAATGGACAGATCTTATACGCAGGTTCAGGAAAGTTTATCCGAACTGTCTGCAAGCTTGATCGGGATATGGAACAGAGGGAAAAGAGCCTTTCCGAACAGGGCAAGACACCGCTGTTTTTTGCAAGAGATGGAAAGCTTCTTGGAATAATCGCAGTGGCTGACGTTATCAAGGAAGATTCAGCCCAGGCTGTAAAAGAGCTTCAGAACATGGGTATAGAAGTTGTAATGCTTACCGGTGATAATGAGAGAACCGCTCAGGCAATCGGCAGACAGGCTGGCGTAGATAAAGTCATAGCAGGTGTCCTTCCGGATGGCAAGGAATCGGTTATAAGAAACCTGCAGAAATATGGTAAAGTAGCAATGGTAGGAGACGGCATAAATGATTCTCCGGCTCTCACCAGAGCAGATATCGGTATAGCAATTGGAGCCGGTGCTGACGTTGCGGTCGATTCAGCAGATGTTGTCCTTATGAATTCAAAGCTCTCTGACGTATCAGCAGCCGTAAGGCTAAGCCGCGGAACACTCAGGAACATCTATGAGAATCTTTTCTGGGCATTTGCCTATAACATTATTCTCATACCAATGGCTGCAGGGCTGTACCGTGGCATTCATATGAATCCTATGTGGGGCGCGGCGGCAATGTCACTGTCAAGCTTCACGGTATGTATGAATGCACTTAGGTTGAATCTGTTTAAGGTGCATGATGCTTCTCATGACCATAAAATGAGACATCCGGCATCAATAGAGGAAGTAATAGATAATAACAATGAAAAAATGGAGGAAAAGACAATGACAAAGACACTTAATGTAGAAGGAATGATGTGTGAGCACTGCGAAGCTCGTGTAAAGAAGGCCCTTGAGGCTGTTGCTGGCGTAGAGAGCGCTGTAGCTGATCATAACGCAAATACCGCAGTAGTAACACTCAGCGCAGACGTAGCAGACGACGTACTCAAAAAAGCCGTAGAAGATCAGGACTATAAGGTTGTTTCAGTACAATAAAAACCTGCCTCGGGCCTGCCATGGGGACGGTTCTTTTGGCACATTTTCTTTTCTTCGGGGTGTGACAGTTCTGTGATAACTGGTGATGTAATATATGACCATGGAGAGGTCAATAGAAAGATCTCCATAGAAAGAGGGAGAAGAAAATGAGAATATTAGGAAACATAATTTGGATTATTTGTGGGGGATTAATTGCTTCAGTTTTATGGTTGTTACTTGGATGTGTATACTGCGTTACGATTATCGGAATCCCGGTAGGACTTCAGTGCTTCAAGATGGCAAGCCTTACTCTTAATCCTTTCGGAAAAGAAATCGAGGAAAAAGGCGGAGTTTGTTCCTTCCTGTGTAACGTACTCTGGTTCCTTGCAGGAGGATTTGGAATGGCCTGTGTGAATTTCTTCTTTGGCTGTCTCCTTTGCATAACAATTGTGGGCATACCATTCGGCAAGCAGTTTTTCAAACTGGCACACCTTTCACTTTGCCCTTTCGGAGCAATAGTTGAGAGAGTGCATTTCGCATAAATTAACAAGACGTAGTTCTTGGAGAGTTCTAGGTGGTTCTAGGGATTTAATCCCTAGAACTATTTTTTTGTTTCTTACCTATTGGGCTGTTTTTTATCAGTAGTTGTGAATGGCTTTTTTGGGGTCATCACAAGTGCCTTAAAACATGGCAAAAGATGTGAATTCTGAAGTGGGAAAAATATGGGGAAATTGGCAAATGCATGACAGAAGCCTTAAATATGACCTGAAGGTGTGAATAAATCGGACTTGGGGACTCATTGTTAGTTTTTGACCGCCTGAAAAATCACATCATTAGGGCCCTTTTTGATTAGTTGTGATGACTCGAAAAATCGAGTTCTTACCAACTCGTAAAATAATGGCATAAAGGTGTGATGCCGTGCAGATGTGGCAAGCATTGTAAGTAAACAAGCTCGAAACAAATAGTAAATTTAGTATAAAAATATTCGGATATGAGGATTAACAGAAGAAAACTATTGTAGAATTAATAATATGATTTGAGTAAAAGAGCTCATGAAATAATTCTTAACTCAATTTAACAACCACAGAGTTCTATTCAGGAGATAACTGAAAATTTTTCTATATCAAACACTGAAAACCCGTAGCTGTAGCTACGGGTTTTTGTTATGTCAAAATCTTCTTTTGAGTCCCATATATCGTACGCCATTAATGTTCTAATGGTATCAGTAAGAAAGGCAAAACCCATTAACCCGCACTCAAAAGGAGGTTCCCATGATACAGCATATGATGACAGAACAGACAACAAACCAGAACATCACCTTTGGTCTGATTGGCAGAGGAATACTTGGCAGCAAAAGAAATCTTCGCGATCTTTCAAACCACGCCGTGATCATCGTTAGTGATGAGATCATGGATGAATCCACAATTAGAGAGACTGCAGATGAAATCCTGTCCAGGGGGTGTAAAAACGTAGCATTTTGCGGAGAGGCTGCAGAAGATGTTCGCGCAATTTTTAATGAAGAAGATCTCGAGATCAACGGATATGAGGATTTCGCAGTCATGTGGGGAATTGAAGATATTGATTCCCTTGCGGAGGAAGTGTCAACTTGCTGGAATGAAGTACTTATCCTCTGTGGCAACATGTCCTTGGTAAAAGAGTGCCAGGAGTCATTAAAAAGAGATTAATTACATCATCTTGTATTAGTGCAGTATTAATCATACAATATAATGTATAAGAAACCAGATTAAAGTATTAGCTAATGGAGAGTGCATCATGATTACACAGTTCCCTGAAGTGATAACTATTGACGGTTTTGTTTACAAGAAAATGGAACAGAGGGCCAGCGGAGGAGCATATTATGACTCCAAGGATAACCCATCTGAGATCACATCGAAATCCATCTGCCTTTACCCAAATGGGGAGCTGACCTATAGTTGGAGAGGCGTTGAACAGAGGTGGAACAAGAGCTACAAGGTGGTCCGCCAGTTTGCAAACTGAATACTGAAGACAACGGCTTCGCTGCAGATTGCGGCGGAGCCATTTTTTCATTGGCATTGACGCGTGCTGCAAAGTCAGTGTAAAGTGCAAGTAAATGAAAGAATTCGGAGTGGCAGAATAAACTATGAACAATTACACTGTAATTTTTGATATGGATGGTGTTATTTTTGATTCAGAGCGGGCTTGTCTTGATACATGGACCGAGATAGCAGGCAGATATGGGATAGCCAATTTGCAAGAGGTTTTCATCAAATGCATTGGCACTAATAATAGTCAAACACATCAGATAGTTGAGGATGCATATGCGCCGACTTATGGAAAGGGAATTGCGGATAAACTTCTTTCCGAGAGCAGTAAGCTCTTTCACGAAAAATATGATGGTGGCAATCTGCCAATAAAAGAAGGAGTCAGGGAAATTCTGGAATACCTTAAGGCAGAACATATCAGATGTGCAATTGCGTCATCAACAAGAAAAGCGGTAGTAGAAGCTGAGCTTCGTGATGCTGGGCTACTAGATTACTTTGAAGAGATCGTCGGCGGAGATTCTGTAAAGGTATCTAAGCCGGATCCGGAGATATATTTGATTGCCTGTGACAAGATGATGGTCAGGCCATCAGATGCTTTTGCAATTGAGGATTCCTATAATGGAATAAGATCGGCTCATGCTGCAGGAATGCGACCAATTATGGTTCCGGACATGATACCCGCCGATGATGAGATGAAAGAACTGTCAGAGGTGGTTTGTGATGATTTGATCAAGGTAATTGAGTATTTGAAAGAGGTACAAGTATGAACATCCAGATTTTTGGCACAAAGAAGTGCAACGATACAAAGAAAGCTGAGCGCTTTTTCAAAGAGCGTAATATCAAATATCAGTTCATTGACCTTAAAGAGAAGGGCTTGAGCAAGGGCGAACTGACTTCTGTTGCCAGTGCAGTTGGCGGCGTAATGAATATGGTCAATCCTGATGCCAAGGATAAAGACACTGTGGCGCTGATTCAGTATATCGCCGATGAGGACAAGTTTGACAAGCTCCTTGAGAACCAGCAGATCATCAAGACACCTGTAGTCAGAAACGGCAGACAGGCCACTCTTGGCTATCAGCCAGATGTGTGGAAGAAATGGGAATGACGGATTTAAATGACACTAAAGGAAGCCTACAAGATCATCGGCGCATCCAAAGAGGACAGCGACCGGGAGATAAAAACAAAATACAAAAAACTTCTCATCCTGTACCATCCGGATTCTGATCCAACCAGGAAAAGAAATCCCGAAGATGATGAAAAGATCAGACAGGTCATTGAGGCATATAGAAAGATCAGGGAATCTGAGGGAGAGTCTTACTTCGATACCTATGAATTTACCTGGGATGCCCTGGAGAACAAAGAAGCTTTTGCGGCAAGAAACATCTACTTCCAGTTCAAGATGTACGATGAAGAGCTGCCACTTTCCAAGATGGCTCGCGGGAAGTTTGTCTGGGACCCTGACATGGAGGAGTTCAGGCTCTTTTCAAAAAGCGTTCTGGAAGCTTGCAAAGATGTCATTGCAGACTGTGGCACAACACTCATAGCTGATAAGGTAAAAAACATCTTCCACCTCATGATGCAGGAGTATGTCCTTCCGGCTGATGCAGCAAGGAAGATTGGCAAACTGGTTCGAGAAGATAAGGATAAAGAAGTATATTCCTTCAATGGATACATCAAAAATGATTCATCAGACATGAAGGCCTCCGCACCAATCATTGGAGAGCCTTTGAACATTTTCCTCAGGGAAGACCGGGCAGTAGTAGAAGAAATCGTAACAGGCAAGACAGTGGGAAACGTATCTTTCGATCAGGATGAGCTCTATTATGTTGTGCTCCCCCTCTTGGAAGATCCAAAGGTAGAATCTCATGCCACCATAAAGAAGGTAGAGAATGGCCGTAAGGGCAGCAGCCGCATGCATGTTGTAATAGAACTCAGTATCCCAAGAGACTTGCAGGACACTCCGGTTTCTAATGACAAATTGATAAAAGAGCTGTGCTTTATGACTACTTGAATAGCAATATTGGAGGTATAAGTGTATGAGCGATTTGCAGGAACTAACTGATGAATTGATGGAGGATCCTGAATTTAGAAAAGTATATGGTGAGTTACAACAAGAAAACTGTAGTGTTGAACGATAAAAGTGAGCAGATCAGTGCTCTTAAGACAGAACTGGAACAGCTCAAGGCGGAAGTAAAACAAATGGAAACCGAGAGTAATCATGCATTCATGATGGAGATTAAATACCAGGAAGAACTTGAT
>JAEEGH010028898.1_pt1 | contig 10880 bp, 9 predicted proteins | sample 9134181 | NCBI WGS metagenome assembly JAEEGH01 (sample SAMN16246544, study PRJNA631951) | gut metagenome | biome: gut microbiome; feature: rumen; material: DP-attached | host: Bos | place: Iran: Karaj | collected 2018-10
TCTCACTCTTGCTCGCATTGAACTGCTCTTTTGAAACGAGCGATGTGACAGTGCCGTTTTCGTTTTTGAAAAGTCCCTTCTCGCAGAGTTTTCTCAGGACCGTATATGTGGTCGACTTCTTCCAGTTAAGTTCCTTCTCACATATCGCAACAAGTTCTCCCGATGAAACGGGTTCGTTCTTCCATATGATCTCGGCAAACTCTGCCTGAATCTCACCAAGTTCTATTTCCATGATCATTCCCTCCAAAAACGGTTTACTCGGAATAAACTAACATCAGTCTATTCCGAGTAAACCAAAATGTCAATATGTGTTTTCTAAAAATTTAATTAACCGGTTTTAAATACATCACTCTTCCGTTTTTGATATAGAGCTCATAATCACAGCACTCTTCTATGAGTTCGGGATCGTGTGTGGATACGAGTACGGTACTGCCTGATGCGGCAAGCTGTTTCAGAAGCATACCGACCTTTTCCATATGCGCAAAGTCGAGTCCCGATGTAGGCTCGTCAAAAAGAAGTATCTCCGCACCCGCAGCAACAGCCGATGCTATAGCTACTCTCTGCTTTTGTCCACCGGACAGTGCCATCGGATGCGTGTCCTTATATCCGAGAAGCCCGAGGCTGTCCAGGATCTTATGACATCTGCTCTCATCCTTTTCTTTCATTGACAGCAGAACTTCGGATTCCACACTGTCGGTAAAAAGCTGATGATTGACATCCTGCATGACCATATATGAAAGACCGATGCGGTGCTTTCCTCCATACTCTTTTCCGTCGGATACGATCACACCTGTACAGTCATTTTCAAGTCCGCATAAGCATCTGAGGAATGTTGATTTACCTGTTCCGTTTTTTCCGATAACCGCAATGACCTTGCCCTTTGGCAGAGACAATCCCGGAATGCACAGACTCAGCATTTCTCCGTCGGATTCCGTGAACTTCCTCTTCTTAAGGATGTATGGTTTATGCTCATATGAAAAATAGAAATCCTTAAGTTTTATTCCGTCAGGAAACTCGGGAAGATCATCCGTACATTCTTCATCCTCACCCGCAAAGGCCTTCGTAAAATGCTCTTCGATCACTGTCGGACGAAGTTTGAGAGCTCTGATCTCATTTTCCGGAAGACTCCTGAATTCTTCGCCGGTCCACTTTCCGGCAATCTTTCCCGCTTCCATATAGATAACCCTGTCCGCAAGATCCTTCATATACCAGAGTCTGTGTTCGGATATGATTATGGTCTTTCCCTGCGCCTTCCATATCTCAATGATATTTCGAAGTTTTCTTATTGCTTCCATATCAAGATTTGAGGAAGGCTCATCCAACAGGATAATGTTCGGAAGAAGCGCGGCCACGGATGCACAGGCTATCATCTGCTTTTCTCCGCCGGACAGCTCAAACAGACTTCTTCCGAGAAGCTTTCCGATGTTCATCTGTCCGACGATCATCTCTTTTCTCTTAACGATCTCTGCGGGATCAAGTCCTATATTTTCGGGGCCGAAAACTATCTCCCCGTCTGTATCGACCGAAAAGAACTGGCTTCTGGGATTCTGAAAAACGGTTCCTACAGTCCCTGCAAGATCGGCTATCTCTGTCGTGGAAATATCCCTTTCACCCACAAGAACTTTTCCCGAAATATCTCCCTTGTAGTAATGGGGGATCAGTCCGTTTATAAGTCTGATGACCGATGTCTTGCCGGAACCCGAAGCACCGCACAAAAGTACAGTCTCCCCTTCATGGATACTCAAAGAGACGCCGGTAAGTGATTCCTCCCCGGCGCCCTTATAGCTGTGTGTTACGTTTCCTATATCAACAACGATTCTGTTCATTTTATATATTTACAATAAATAAAGAAAACAAGTGACGATAAAAATGCTAGCCCGAGCAGATAATCCTGCGCACGCAGACGCAGAACTTCCACGCTGCTTCTTTTTTCTTTTCCGCCGAGGCCCCTCGTGATAGCAGCTGCGGATAATTCATCGCCGATGTTCACACATGAGAACAGAAGCGGTATCATCCTGTACTCGATCATTCCGAGTGCATTTCCGCCGCCGAGCATTATGCCTCTCATCTTCATCGCATCCCTGATCGACGAATACTCCTCTTTGATCGTCGGGAAAAATCTCATGACAACGGCAAGTGAGATCGTGATCCCGTCGGGCACCCGGATCTTCTGCATTGCTGAGACGAATTCATCTATCCTTGTCGTTCTGACCACATACCACGCCGTGATGACCGCAGGTGCAAATTGTACGACTATGCAGCAGTATCCCAGAAGCAGAGCCATAAGAAAGCCCTGAGACTGTTCAGAAATACACGTGAACATCAAAAACAGTGCCACGGAATACATGATCATAAAACGGAATGCCGATGCATAATGTCTTTCAAGTATCAGGAGTACTATAGGCACCATGGTCATAATGATCCTCAGTGCCCACAGTAAAGGTGTGGTGGCGCTCATCATCACGATGGCTGAAACAACAAATATCATGAAAAGCTTTGTTCTCGGATCGAGTTTTAACGCTCTCATACAATTCCGGCCTTTTCAAAATGCTTCTTAACTATTGCCTTGCCGATAAAAGCTCCGACAATTCCGAATACAAAGCAGAGGATCAGAAGAACCGCTATAGTCTTTGAGTTGATCGCTCTGAAAAGATTATCGCAATACTCTGCGGAATATCCTCCGTCAAGAAGATCCTGTCTGTAAGAATCTGCGGTAACAATTACGGGGAAGTAATTGGCACAGATCCAGAGGCTGAATACACCATAGCTTATCGCAGTCTTCTTGAAGCTCTTGTAATCTCCGCTCTTTGCGATGAAATCCGCAAGAAGTCCGGATGCGATGATAAGTGGTGCGCCGAGATAACCCATTCCGGTAACAAACATGATTATCGCCAGAAGTACGGACATGATGGTGATCATTCCGAACTTCTCAATCTTTGTGTAAAAAAGCATCATGGGAATGGAACCGACTATCGGTATCATCACAACATATGATGCAACTATGTAAGGATGAATGAAACCGAGCATACCGCATGCAAATTCAACAACAAACAAAAGTGCGGTGAATATACCTACGGTGATAAAATCCCTGGCTTTTAACTTCTTGTTATCCATTTTTTCTTCTCCTCTTATCAGGCAAGCTTCCAGCTTACGGCCTGCCTTCTTCCCGAAATAAAGTTTTTATAGATGCCTTCCTGCATCATAAGTTCTTCATGTCTTCCCTTTTGTACGATCTTACCTTTATCAACGACTATTATCTGATCCGCATTCCTTACGGTCTTTAATCTGTGTGCGATCATGATTATCGTCTTCTGCTTGGTAAGGTTTTCAATCGCTTCGGTCAGCTCCTTTTCATTCTCGGGATCGACATTGGCTGTGGCTTCGTCAAGGATTATGATCGGTGCATCCTTCATGATCGCACGTGCGATGGCAATCCTCTGCTTTTCTCCGCCGGAAAGTGTTGCTCCGCCTTCACCTATAACCGTGTCATATCCGTTCGGCAAAGCCATGATGAAATCGTGACATGCCGCCTTCTTAGCCGCTTCGATAACTTCATCCATGGTAGCCTCAGGTTTTCCGAAGCGGATATTGTTGGCAATGGTATCTTCGAATAAGTAAACTCTCTGGAATACGAAACTGAAATTCTCCATAAGGGAATCAAAGCTGTAATCCTTAACATTCTTTCCGCCAAGCGTAACACTGCCTTCCTGTACATCCCAGAAACGTGCGATAAGTGATGTAATGGTCGTCTTGCCGCCGCCCGAAGGACCCACTATGGCGGTCGTGGTGTTTTCCTTTATATCAAGGGTTACATCATCGATGATCTTCCTGTTTTCATATGCAAAGCTTACATGCTCGAGATGAATGTCCCTGTTTGCGGGAGCGATATCCTCTCCGTTTATATCCATCTGTTCTATGTTCAGGATCTCATTTGCAAGATCGACGCCTTTTCCGATGATCTTCAAAAGTGCGGTATATATTCCGGCAAGATCCAGTGATTCAAATATCATGAACGAGCAGAGAAGCATCGTGATAGTATATTCAAGCTCCATGCTTCCGCCAAAATAAAATTTCAGGGAAGTTCCCGCTATGACTACACCTATCAGCTTTACTATAAGGTTCTGTACACCGACGGCAGGTATTGCGGCAAGCTCGGCCGCAATGTCCGCATTCTTCTTTCTTTCAATTGCTTTGTTTACCCTTGAAGCATTTTGGGAAAGGATGTTGTAATTTCTGATCTCGGCAATTCCCTGAATATACTCGAGGATAACTCCGACCATATCTCTGTCCGAACTGAGCTTCTCATCCGCAACCTTCGCCACGCTTCTGTTGGTCCACTGATTAACGATCAGGAATACTCCGATACCCGCAAGGGATATAAGACCGATCCTGTAATCGAATGCAAACATAAAGAGCGCAACCACAACCGTAGTGATGCTCCCCTGAAGTACCATCATGATCGCACGTGTTGCGATATCTCCGGTCTGCTCCATTGTGTTTGTCGTAACGGAGGTGATGTGTCCGAGACTTGTATCATTGAAATATCCCATAGGAAGATATCTGAGATGCTCACCTATCTCTATACGTTTAAGAGCACAGGTGTCATATCCCGCTTCGGTCTGAAGCATTGATGAAAACCTGTTGATCACCATCTTGCCCAAAGTGCTTACAAGCATCAGTGCAATGACAAGCATGATCGATCTTTCGTTAATCTCGCCCGAAAGAACAGCACCGATCGCAAAAAACGCCGCAGGGATCTTCATGGCTGTGAACATAGCTTCAAGCACTCCGAGGAATGCCGACTTGTAGAATTTATTTCTGTTCTTTGCCGAGCAAAAACCAAAGAACTTCTTAATCATCTTAAACATTTACGGCCTCCTTTACGGGAACGCTTCCTTCATCCGCATCCTTGGCGAAGCTGTGTGCTTCCCACATTTTTCTGTACAGTTCGCAGTTATTCAGAAGTTCGTTCTGAGTACCGGAGGCTTCAATATTTCCGTCTTTGATAACGAAGATCTTGTCCGCATCCACTATCGTCGAAAGGCGGTGTGCGATCACTATAAGAGTTCTTCCTTTAACAAGCTTTGCAACACTTGACTGGACAAGTGCTTCGTTCTCAGGATCCGTATATGCCGTTGCTTCATCAAGTATGACTACGGGAGCATCCTTGAGCATTGCCCTGGCTATACATATCCTCTGCCTCTCTCCGCCGGATAAATGCCCGCCTGCACCGCCTACCACGGTGTCGTATCCGTTTTCGAGACCCATGATAAAATCGTGACATCCCGTAGCCTTTGCGGCATTTATGACATCCTCATCCGTAGCTCCCGCTCTTCCGAGTCTGATGTTTTCCTTTACGGTCATGTCGAAGAGATAATTATCCTGAGCAACATAAGCTATCCTGCTCATATAATACTCAAGAGGAAGATCGGTGATATTCACGCCGCCGAAAGTGATAGTTCCGGAATCAACATCCCAGAGTGAATCTATAAGCCTTGCGATAGTACTCTTTCCTGATCCGGAGGGACCGACCATCGCAACAACCTCACCCTGTCTGATATCCATGTTGATACCGTGCAGTACTTCCTTATCCTTATATGTAAATCTCACATCCCTCAATGAAATATCCGATCCTTCAGGCTCTTTTACAACCTTGGAAGGTCTTACCATATCCTTGCGTTCAAGTATCTCAATGACCTCGCCGAATATTGTTCCCATCTTGAGAAGGTCATCCGTGTATGAAAAAGCAACAACCAGAGGTGTGATAAGTCCCGTCGAAAGAATGATGCAGGTAATAAAGCCCTCAGGGGAAACAGATCCGTTCTTCACAAGAAGCATTCCAATGGGAAGCACTCCGAGGAAGGTTGCGGGAAGGAATGACATGGTGCCTGCCTGGGGCCATATGCATCTCCTCATCCAATCGATAAATACATCTGCACCTTCCCTGGCAGCGACAACAAATTTCTCGTAAGATCCACCGGTCTTTCCGAATGCTTTTATGACCTCGATACCGTTTATATATTCAACTGCGGTATCATTCAGTTTCTTGGTCTTCTGAACCGAGAGTTCATATCCGCCCGCGCTCTTTGCCATCATCACAGCCATAAAAATAAGACCAATGACTGCTCCGACCAGATTCGCCAGTCCCAGTCTCCAGTCAACCGACAGAATGTATATGAACATAACTATCGGAAGTAATATATTTGCCGTAAACTCGGGAACGATATGAGCGAGGGTCGTCTCCATGGCATCAACCCTCTCCACGATGATATTCTTATAGCTTCCGCTGTTATCGTCGAGAACAGCACCGAGGGGAATCTTGGAGAGTTTTTCGCAGAGCTGTTTTCTGATACCGCCGAGAACGGTAAATGTAGCTATATGCGAAAGAGAAGTCGAGAAAGAATGCAGGGTCATTCTGATGACCCAGAAAAGTGCCATCATAAGAACCTGTTTAAGGTAATAGTTCCAATCAGCATTTCCTGACAAAAGATTACGGACAATATCGGCAATTATAAGATACGGAACAAAGGAGGCGGCTACTCCGAACATGGCGAGGATCACGCTTCCGCCAAAGTATCCTTTCTTTCTGCCGGCAAATTCCAATACCCACGAAAGTAAACTACGCTTCTTCATTATTCGATCATTCTCCTAAATCACTTTGCCTTGCCCTGATTGGCAACGGCATCCATCTTGGCCTTGAGTTCTTCCTGATCTCCAAGGTAATAATGTCTTATAACCTTGAAATCATCATCGAATTCATATACAAGAGGAACTGCTGTGGGAATGTTTACCCCTACGATATCCTCGGAGGAAATATTGTCGAAATACTTTACGAGTGATCTGAGTGAGTTACCGTGTGCTGCGATCAGAACTCTCTTACCGCTCTTCATATCCTCTTTGATCGTCTCCTCAAAGAAAGGAATAACTCTTTCTATAGTGGTCTCAAGACTTTCATTCTTGGGAAGGAGACTCTTATCGACATCACGGTACATTGCCTGCTTAGTTGCACTTCTGTCATCGTTATCATCAAGCTCGGGAGGCTTTACATCGAATGATCTTCTCCAGATCTTTACCTGGTCTTCGCCGTATTTTGCAGCGGTTTCAGCCTTGTTGAGACCCTGAAGTGCTCCGTAATGACGCTCGTTAAGTTTCCAGGATTTCTTTACGGGAAGCCATGCCCTGTCCATCTCATCGAGTGCAATATTAAGAGTGTGGATCGCTCTCTTTAGATATGAGGTGTAGCAGACATCGAAATCATATCCTTCCTTCTTAAGGATCTTTCCCGCATTTGCTGCTTCCTCACGTCCTTTATCGCTGAGATCCACATCCATCCAGCCGGTAAACAGGTTGAGCTTATTCCATTCACTCTCACCGTGTCTCATCAGTACCAGTTTCATCATAATAATTCTTCTCCTTTTTACGCCGATACAGCGTATAATCTTTCAAACATAGTTAGCATTGTCTAACCTGCGGCTATTTTTTTACTCCGCAATGAGCGGAGTAAGATTTACTTAGGGGAAACGAAGGGACGGTTCCCTCGTTTCAATGAGTGATAATTCTCATGGAACAATATGAAATTTTGAAAGGCAAATGAAGGAACCGTCCCTTCATCCTTCTAAATGAACAGGAGGCTTATTTATTTACGTGGAACGCTGCCATTCCGGGATAGACGGCGCTGTCACCAAGCTGCTCCTCAATCCTGAGAAGCTGATTGTACTTGGCTACTCTCTCCGAACGGCTGGGTGCTCCGGTCTTGATCTGACAGGTATTAAGTGCTACGGCAAGATCTGCAATAGTTGTGTCCGCGGTCTCTCCCGAACGGTGTGAGGAAATAGCGGTATATCCGGCATTATGTGCCATCTTGATTGCTTCGAGAGTTTCGGATACAGATCCGATCTGGTTGAGCTTAATGAGAATCGAATTACCTGCACCCAGAGAAATACCCTTGCTGAGCCGCTCGGTATTGGTAACGAAGAGATCATCTCCGACAAGCTGAACCTTTCCGCCGATCTTCGCAGTCATCTTCTGCCAGCCTTCCCAATCCTCCTCATCAAGTCCGTCCTCAATGGAGATTATGGGATACTTATCTACAAGGCTCTCCCAATGCGCGATAAGCTCATCGGATGTAAACTCCCTGCCGGACTTGGGCTGCTTATAGAATCCCTTACCCTTCTCACTCTTCCACTCCGAAGCAGCGGCATCCATTGCGATCATAAAATCCTTACCGGGCTCAAAACCGGCAGTCTTGATTGCTTCAAGAATCTTCTCGATAGCTTCCTCATCACTCTTAAGCTGATTGGGGGCAAAACCACCTTCGTCGCCTACTGCCGTAACATCTCCCATATCCTTAATAAGTTTCTTAAGATTATGGAATACCTCGGCGCACCAGCGGAGGGCTTCCTTAAATGTAGGAGCCCCTACAGGCATGATCATAAACTCCTGTGTATCCACGGCACTGTCCGCATGAGCACCGCCGTTAAGGATGTTCATCATAGGAACAGGAAGCCTGTTACCGGATACACCGCCAAGGAATCTGTAAAGTGGTATATCGAGAGACTTTGCAGCTGCTCTTGCGGTCGCAATCGATACGGCAAGGATAGCATTTGCACCGAGCTTAGACTTATCCTTGGTTCCGTCTGCCTTGATCATAGCCGCATCTACGGCATAGGTGTCGGATGCTTCAAGTCCGATGATTGCATCGGCAATTACGGTATTGATATTATTTACTGCTTTGGTAACTCCCTTGCCAAGATATCTGGACTTATCTCCGTCCCTGAGTTCAAGGGCTTCAAACTCACCGGTCGATGCTCCGCTGGGTGCGGTTCCGGTAGCCACCGTTCCGTCAGCAAGCGTGATTTCAGCTTCAACGGTGGGATTACCCCTCGAATCCAGGATTTCCCTTCCGATAACTTTTTCAATCTCAAGATAACTCATTGTTTCAATTACTCCCTTTCTTCTTTAAATCGGAATTCCTCTTTTTATATCCGTCATAGGTTCGGATATGAAAAAGAGGAACTCACATGATTTATTCAACGGTTAGCTGTTGCTAACTGTTGAAATTATAATATCCGAATATATTTGAGTCAAGTAACTTTATAGATATTTAATCAATCGGATTAAGTTAATTCTCCCGATGCATAAAAACATACTCCCGAAGACATATATACGTTTCATCACTGATCGCATGCTCTATCAGGCATGCATCCTCAAGTGCCGTCTGCTTACTTACTCCAATCCGCATAAGAACCTTTCCGATAAGTTCATGCTTGTTGTAAACATTTTCAGCCGCATTTCGTCCTGACTCGGTAAGCGAAACTATTCCGTCATCGTCAAAAACTATCATTCCGTCCCTGACGAGTTTCTTCATAGCATAGCTGACGCTTGGTTTTGAAACGTTCATCGATCTTGCAATATCAACGGACCTGACCGGTTTATTCTTTTTCTGTATTATTAGTATTGTTTTCAGATAATCTTCCAAAGAGGACGTTATCTTCATCGTGCACCTCACATTCAGCTTTTCGTCACAATGGAAGTAACTTTGTAATCCATATCACTTATCACCCGGACGATATCATCATCAGGGATGTCTTTCCCGAGCTTAACGACAGCCTTTCCTTTTTTCCCGTACACCGTGGCATTTACACCGTCCATTGAATTAAGAACATTTGCAACTCTCGCATAACAATGTTTGCAGTGCATTCCATCTATCTTCAGAACTTTGACGGAAACTACACGGTCAAGTTTTCCCGGCTTTGTTCTCACCTCGGATCCCCCTCCTCCGCAGCACGATCCCTCGCCCCTAAAATGAGAGACCGCGCCTTTTACGGAGAAAGACAATACAATTAACAGTATTAGGATAATGATCAAATCAGATATTAGAGAACCCATATAAGCACCTGCGATGACCTCATGATCGTTTTTGAAAGTTAGTGATTGCTAACCACTCTATGAAACAAAGGGACGATCCCTGCCGTTTCAAATCAAAAATGTGAATAACAGAAAGATTTTAGGAGGTATGATTTGAATGGATCGTCCCTTGATTCAACAACTAAGCTGTAAGATTTTATCCGGATCACATTTTGGAACAGTCGGTCCTGTTCTTCGGACAGTTACCCGCCATGGGGCATCCGATACAATGTCTTCCGTTCTTCTTTTCCTTATAGATATAAAAGCACGCAGCGGATAATGCGATCACAAGTATCAGTATGATTATTATATTGGCAAGTGCTGAGTTCATTATCCGCCCCGTTTCTTATCAGCCGAGCTTGTACTCGGCAGCAATCTTCTTATTGTTGCTTCTAATGATAACAGTAATGATGGCTGCAAAGCAAATCACAGCGATAAGTCCGCCGGCAAATCCCGCTCCGATCGAACCTGTAACGATAAGGGTTCCGATCTGGTAAACAAGGAATCCTACGGTAAATCCGGTAGCAAGCTGGAGTCCTATTGCTCCCCAGAGCCACTTCGCGGATTTCATCTCGGAGTTCATTGCACCGAGTGCCGCAAAGCAGGGAGGAGTATAAAGGTTGAACATAAGGTATGCAAGTGCTGCGACCTTGGTAATTCCCATTACAGCAGCAACGGCATTTCCTTCTCCGATAAGTTCAAGCTCTTCGGTATCGATGAAATTGGTGATGGCAAAGCAGGTAGCGATCGTTCCGACAACGTTCTCTTTTGCGATGAAGCCGGTTATAGCTGCCGCAGCAAGCTGCCATGATACGATTCCGACAATGGGAACAAGGAGAAGCGCAAAGGGTCCTGCAACACCTGCAAGGATGGAAGTATCCTCCATTCCTTCCTCAACCGCTTCAAAGTGCCAGTTGAAGGACTGCATGATCTGTACAACTGTGTTACATACAAGGATGATGGTTCCCGCTCTT
>JAEEGH010028901.1_pt1 | contig 10880 bp, 12 predicted proteins | sample 9134181 | NCBI WGS metagenome assembly JAEEGH01 (sample SAMN16246544, study PRJNA631951) | gut metagenome | biome: gut microbiome; feature: rumen; material: DP-attached | host: Bos | place: Iran: Karaj | collected 2018-10
TTGGGATACAGGTCTATGAAGCTGATTACGACCGTTTCAGTATATCCGTCCAGAGCCGCCGCCATTTTGCCGAACGCCCTGAGATGATAGTCCTCGGAGTACTTGTCGGAAATGAAAACGGGGTCATACCTCCACCCCACGGCATTTTTTCCGACCATGTCCGACAGTTTTCCGAAATCCTCCAGCAGCCTGTGCTTGTCCGGCACGTTGGGTTCGATGTCGCGTCCGTAGGGCGTGATCGTGACGAACCAGTACTGACCGTAATCCTTCAGAAGATCCATATACTGAAACATCGGAGCGGGGTTCTTGGTACAGAAGCCGATGACGTCGACAACGGACGGATCAAGGCGGTACCGGCTGACCTGATTCGGGTTATAGGGATTGCGGACGCAGACAAATCCTTCTTTCAGTCTGTTCGCAAACCACTCGGCATAGAATGCCGGAATATCTGTCCGCTGACCCGTATTGATGATCATGTCTCCACACCGCCCTGCCTTTTACTTGTTTCTCTTACAATGCTGTTTACCATGCCTTCATCCTGAGCCATAACCGCGTCCCGTATGATGATACCACCTCTTTCTGCGGCGGTCAATGCATCCTTCAGATTACGCGGGCCGGGAGATTGCATCGCAGCCGCGGAAAGGGAGGGGCTTTCCTTGACAAAGGCAGGAACAGCATTTATGATAAACAGGCCGCTTTCAGAAAAGAAAGCGGCAGCATGGACCGACCTGATGGTTGACGAGTGCATGAAGGCGCAGAATACCGTGAAAAGCAGGATTCTGTTTGTGGAGGAGATATGGTAAGAATCATTTGCCTGCTGATCCTTGTGCTGGAGGCCATAGGGCTGTCGATCAGCATCCGTGAGCGCGGCTGGAAGATATTCGCATTCTACACCCAACTGTCCAATATCATTACTGCTGGTTCGGCTCTGCTTGTCATCCTCTTCGGTGAGACGGATTGGACCGTCTATCAGCGGTATATCAGCAGTTGCATGCTGCTGATGACCTTTATCGTGACGACCTGTGTCCTGGTTCCGATGGGCGGGGATGCAAAACAGCTTCTGTTTTCAGGCAACGGCCTGTATCACCATCTTCTGGTCCCGATCCTGTCCATTGCTTCCTATCTTCTGATCGAACAGCATGTGAAGTCTCCTTCGGCGATCGCAGTCCCGACGGTGATCACATTCATCTACGGTGCCGTCATGCTCTGGCTGAACTACCGCGGTCTCTTTGACGGACCGTATCCCTTCTTCCGTGTGAAACAGCAGAGCGCCGGGTCAACCGTGCTGTGGATGGCGGTGCTGATCGCGGCAATTGCCCTGATGTCAGCCCTGATTTTCTTCCTGGGGCGCTGAACAGGACCTTCAGGGACATGGAATGACAGGCGTGCGGATCATCCCTTCGCGGTGCTCAGATAAAGGGTATAGTCCGCTCCGTCTCCGGGATACTGATACAGGCTGGTGTGTCCGGGGTCCGTATAGATCGTAAAGTCGCCCCAGCGTCCTTCATACGGCAGGACCTCCCAGTCGGCCGGAACGCGGACAAAGTCTGTCCGGGTGATCAAAACGCCGCTGCGGAAGTCTTCCCAGACCAGCGTCACGGTTCTGAGAGGACCGTCCCAGGCTTCCAGCAGAGAAAGGCGCGGCGGCTGCCGGTCGTACCCGAACGTATACCGGTAAAGCAGCGAGCCGTCCTCCGCGATTCCGTCCAGCTGCTGGATCCACAGCGTCAGGCTGTTGACCGTCATGATCACCCGCTGCCCGCTTCGCGTTTTACAGTTCAGGACGCTGTTCTCTCCCTCCGTGCGGACAAGCTCCATTCGGACCATGTCTGAGAAAACCTGCGGCAGCGCGCGGTTGAAGTTCTCCTCGGCAGCATCGGGCGGGTCGATCTTCCCCACCTGCACACGGCTCCCCGCATCCTCCTTCCGGAAGTCGATACCGTTCACCTGACCGTAGGACAGACTGCCGTTCTGGGAGATATCGACCGTCTTCTCTTCCGTGCGGAACAGCCACCGCTCCGTATATCCCCCTACATCGCTTTCAATGTGCACGGCGGGACAGAATTTCAGGACCGTATCCAGCCGGTTGGCATACTGAAGGTCCTCCCAGTCAAAATCAGCATTTCCTTCGATCTTCGGCACAAACGGGCAGACCTTCAGCTCGGCAAGCCGGTAGGGGAAAGTGGCTGAAGCATCCTCATTGTGAACATACCTCAGCTCGTAAGACCATTCCGCCGTGCTGCCGTCCTCATAATGATGAACGATGGTAACGAGCACCGAGCAGCCGGCTGTTTTCAGCCGGTATTCCATCGTGACGCCAAGCAGTTCGGCAAGCTGATTCTTATGGTTGGCGAAGTCATAGTATCTTCGCCCGTCCCTGCTGGTGAGGACGTTCACGATGCCGTATTCCTCCCAGCTTTCAGGGAACCGCAGGTCACCTGAATATCCCACGGAGCGGAGATAATCCCTTAGTTCCTCTTCGGATATCAGATCATAGCCGTATCGCGCCTGAAGAGCGGCATACCAGCCGGCCGCGTCCAGACGGAGAAGGTCGTCGTCCACATATTCCGGGTATCCGCCGAGCCAGGCGGCCATGGCAAGCGAAAAACTCTGATCCCGGACCAGGTCCTCCGGGACCGTCTCTTTTTCTGCCGCTGTTTCCGGCTGGCCGGATGCGGCTTCCCCGCTCTCTGCGCGGGAGGAAACAGCAGGCGCCGCCAGCAGAAGAAGCGCCAGCCAGAAGGTGAATACTCTTTTCATGATTCTCTGTCCTCTCCGTATTCTTGGTAGAATGATCTTACCATCAGATCCGGCGTAAGGCAAGTTCCAATGCCGATACCGAATCGCAGATTTCGAATTCTCTGCAGGAACCGCTGGCAATCTTCCGCGCTTTGGACTATAATTTGTCCCTGTACTGTTCTGCATAACAGCAATCTCCGCAATATGAACCGGATGAGAGGAAGGCGATAACCGTGTATACAAAACCCTTTGTCGGAACCGCGTCGGACTATGCAAAGAAGAAAAACTGGCTTTCCCGACCGCAAACGCCGGATAAGCCGGCAGACCTGCTTTATCTGTATCCCTCAAGCTGCGAAGATCCCCTTGCAGACACGATCTGCACGGTCGACAACCCCATTATGCGCCTGACGGCCCGAAAAAACTTCAAGCAGCAGGCGAGTGCGTTTGAACCGGTCGCCAATCTTTTCGCCCCGTACTGGCGGCAGGTGAACGCGACCAAACTTTCCGCGATGAGCTTTGAAGAGGTGGATGCGGCCGAATGGGCCGAGCCGCGTACAGACGTCTACGCGGCCCTGGATTATTATTTTGAGAACCTGAACGGAGGCCGTCCGTATTTCCTTGCCGGCCACTCCCAGGGCTCCCGCCTGTCGTACATGGTCCTGTCGGAGTATATGAAAGAACACCCGGATTATTACGCCAATATGATCGCCGCCTACTGCATCGGCGATTCTCTGACCGGAGAGTATCTGGAAAAGAATCCCCATGTGAAGGCAGCGCAGACGGCGGATGATCTCGGCGTCGTCGTCTCCTGGAATACGGAGGGGCCTGCCAACCGGGGGAGGGCCTCTCTGGTCGTTGCGCCGGGGGCGATGTCCATCAACCCTCTGAACTGGCGCACCGATGATACCCCTGCAGGCCCCGAGCTGAATCTCGGAAGCTTTGTGCCCCATCTCCTGAATCCGGGGATGGATGAACTGCCGGTCGGGGCTGATGCCGTCATCGATCCGGAAAGAGGCACGGTCATGGTCATGAATCCCGACTTTGACAGGTACACCATTACTGCGCTCACCGGGATGTCCGACCTGGAGAAGGTGTTCGGCCCGGCAAGCTATCACGGCTGCGATTATTCCTTCTTCTATCTGAATATCCGTGAGAATGCCCGCCTGCGTGCGGAAACCTGGCTGAAAAGCCATAAAAATGAAATATGACTGACCGTATTCCCGACACTTCCCGCCTCAACGAGCGGCTCACCGGTTTTACATCCTACTGCGGCATTGTCTTTGACGATCTGCAGAGCGACCGCTGCCTGATCAGCTGCCCGCTTCGTCCGGAGCTTCTCAACCCCGCCGGCAACGTGCACGGCGGGCTCATCGCGACCGTTCTCGACGTTGCCTCGGGACTGATGGCCCTGCAGGCGGACGACTGGTCCCACCAGATCGTCACCCAAAACTGCAGCATCCACTATCTGCGCCCGGCTGCCGGCGAGCGTCTCTGGGCCGAAGCACGCCTGATCCGCAGAGGACACCGCGTCTGCGTCGTTCAGGCCGACTGCTATTGCTCCGCCGACGGACGCCCTTCCGCGACCTCCATCTACGAAATCGCCTATCTATGAGTTCTGCCTGCTCTGCCGGATATCCTCCAGAGCATTGGAAAGCAGGCTGACAGCAAAGTGATGGACTCCTTTATCCGGCAACTGACGATGAACGGCAAGGAAGTGCAGGATGACGACATGTTTCTGGCTGCGCTGGAGGGGTATCACTATAAACTGATGGAGACAGATTTCGGCATTTCCCGGGAAGAGGTCGAACAGAACGGCCAGCCGGCTCAAATGGCCGCTGAGGCATCGAATGTCCTCATGGAATACCTGTCGAACTACAACTCCGCCAAACTGACCGGCCGGCCGCGCGTCGTCATACACATGGATTGAATAGATAATCAGAAATACAGAACACAGGGGGCGTCCATAGAGAACCGGGCGTTAAAGAAACCGGGAGCCCGGCGCTTATAAAGCGAGGGTTCCCGGTTTCAGTTGTAAGCGCTGCGGATTTATGCGGCTGTCTCAATGCTTTCCATGTAGTGAAACAGCCTTGCGACATCCTCACGGTTCTGGCTGTAGACTTCCAGCTCCGGATTCTCTTCGGCGTTCATGGCCTTACCGAGGCCGATGAACCGCTCGCGGAGGTCTTTCAGGTTGTATTCCATGCCGTCCGGCGTGACAAGGATCACGTCCTCGCACTGATCAACCGTATCCAGAAAGAGCTTAAGCTCCTCATTATTTCTAACAGTCAACATGTTTTTTCACTCCTTTCTGAGTTCGCCGCATTATAGCCCAAAACAGGGAAAAGACAATGGTGAAATTGCACAAAAAACAGGCCATACAACAGCGTATTTGTGAAATGTTCACAATACAGGCTTCCGGCTTGCGAAACTGCATCTGTCGATTGTGACGTGAGCGGAACTTGCTTCTACCGCGTTTTGTTTGAAAGCTATATGCCCGCTTTGGATGTTGACAGCGCTGCGAGAGGAAGACTATAATTAATTTCAAATCAAAACAGGCGGAAAGGGGAAGAGGTGCGGCGTGCGAAAAGCTGATATGGATACCATAATGTTTTTTGATCCTCATCCGGATGTGCTTCCGCTGTTTCAGGCTTTTGATGCGATTCTCTTTGAGACCTTCCCAGATGTGGACAGACGGGTTCAAAAGACACAGATCACCTATTACAACCGACATGTCTTTGCATGCATCTCTTTCGCGCGGGTGAAGAGGAAAGCCGAACTGCCTGAGGGATATATGGTGATCACGCTCGGACTTCCCACTCCTTTGAATTCGGAACGCGTTGCGGTGAAGACAGAGCCGTACCCCGGAAGATGGACGCACCATATTGTCGTCAGCAGGCCGGAGGAATTGGATGAAGAACTGCTTTCATGGATAAAGGATGCCTATGTTTTCGCAGATGCAAAGGGGAGAAACGCGCGAACACAACGCATGACTCCTGTGCCTTCGGGATCGGCGGCGAGAAAATGAATGTGAAAACAGCCAGTTTCAACCAGCTTCAGGCAGTCAAAGAGTTCTATTACGAAGTGATTGACGCTGTCGGCGGCGCCGATGACAGTGTCGCGTGGAAGAAGGACATCTACCCCGCACCCGATTTTCTGCTTGAATCTATCTGCTGCGGCGAACTTTTCCTTGCTGAGGAGGGCGGGAGGATCGTCGGGGCGATGGTGCTCAATCATCGTTTCAACGATGCATACAGGTCGTTTCACTGGCCAGTTCGGGCGGAAGAAACAGAGGTGACCGTGATCCATGCGCTGGCGATTCGGCCGACATGCTGGAGGAAAGGCTATGCAAAACAGCTGGTCCGGTTTGCCATTGACTATGCGCGGGATCATCATCAGAAGGTGATCCGCCTGGATGTTCTGAAGGGAAATCGTAATGCCGGGAAGCTCTATGCCGGGATGGGATTTCGATACCTTCATACCCTGCCGATGTTTTATGAGGACACAGGCTGGGCGGATTTTGATCTTTATGAGTATCCCCTTGCTACATAGCGGACCCGCTTCCGTGGGAGCGCCCGAATATGGATTACTGCCATTGCGCGAAAGCATAGCTGAGCTCTTGCCTCCAGATCACCGCGCCACGCATAAAATGAGGGAGAAAGATCTGCAATAATAATTTGCCGCTGTGCTCTCCTGCTTACGTGTTTCCTGCATGGCGTTTAAGGCTGACAGCTTTGCGAGAGAGAATATGATGATTTTAATCAGAGAACTCAACTTGCTTTGGCTGCTCTGAACAGAAAGGAATTTGAAAACTGTTATGACTGATTGGATCAGGAAAAGAGGAAAATCTTTCTTCATGGCCGCGATGATGGCGGCAGTTTTGATCGTCGCTTCTCCTTCTGCCTGTGCTTCCGGGGCCTGGGATCACGGTGGCCTGACGCGGCTGGACGATAACGGCTACCTGTACTTCATGGACTATAAAAAGGACTATTACAGTCCGGAAGTCATGGATGCTATGCGGAAGCTGGGTTATATCGACCCGGGCTGCTCGGCTTTCTTTACCCATAATACCGAGGGTGAGCCTATCACCTGTCGAAATTATGATGTGCTGCACTGCGTGTCAGAAGAGGATCCTTCCCCGACCGGGCTGAATATCGTTCTTCACTGCAGACCGGAGGGGAAGTATGAGTCGATTGCCCTGGCAGATGCTGTCTGGTGCGGCAAAGACAATCCGCTGCTGCAGCGATTCGGGCCGGATCAGGAGGGCTTTGATCCGGATTGGCTTGATATTCTGCCCTACCAGTGTATGGACGGGATCAATGAAAAAGGCCTCTACGTATCGATCCAGCGCGTGGATATCAAAGAAGGGGAGCAGCCGGCGAGATTCCCGGCCGGATCCAGCATGCTTCTGCGCTTTATATTGGATGACTGTGCAGATGTCGATGAAGCGGTCAGGAAAACAAAAACCGGCATCATGGTGCCGGAGGACTGGCAGAACTGTCATTTTATGGTAAGCGATCCGTCCGGCCGCAGCCTAGTGATCGAGAGCCGGAACAGTGTGATCAGCGTCATCCCCTCCGATATCTGCACGAACTTCTACCTGGCCAGTGATGATATGGAAGATTCCTATCGCAATGGCTGCCTTCGCGAAGAGGCTGTCAAGATGACCGAAGAAGACATGACACCGGATTATCATTACGGTTACGGTCATGGTTATCATCGCTTTGCGACGATTCTGGCACAGCTGGAATGCTACAGGGATACGACCAAAGAGCAATACTATACTGTGATGCCGGAATCGGCTGCCCAGGTGATTCTCCGCAGCGTGGTGCAGAACCCTTACACGGCTGCTTCCGGTGTTTCCATGACACAGTACAGTGCGATTTACAATAACGAGAAGAAGACTGTGGAGGTCTGGCCCTTTCAGGACTATTCGGAATCTTTCGTGTTTGACGTGTCAGGAAACCTGATCCCTGCCGACGGATGAAAAACACTGCAAACCTGGAAACAGGAAGGTGGGACTTGACATTCTGGAACCACTCTTGCATTTTGCCTGCAGAGTATGGTAAAATCATAAGAGAAGAAACAAAAAAAGATCACAAAATGTGAATCTTTTGCGTTTCAAAAACATAAAATGCTCAACAAGAGCAACAGAAAGGAAGAAAAACATGGCAAAAAAAGTATCCGAGAACGTTCTGGTCGTCAATTTCAAGAGGGACAGTCAGGCCTATCAGGCTTTCAGCGAGCTGAAGGAAGCATTCGTCGATAACAACTATTTCATCTCCCAGGCGGCTATTGTCAAGAAGGAAGACGGCGAGATCGTTGTCAAGGATCAGGTAGAAAGACTGGAAAAGTCTGTGGATGACACCCTGAAGGGCGGCCTCATCGGCGGTTTGGTCGGGCTCCTCGCAGGACCTGTGGGTGCTCTCGTCGGCGGCGGCGTCGGCGCGCTGATCGGCGAAGCCAAGGATACCGACGATTCCTGGAAGGATTTCGCCGTGATGGATCGCGTCAGCGAGTGCGTTGCAGAGGGTGAAACCGTTCTTCTTCTCCTCGCCGATGAAAAGGGCGACGCCGCTCTGACCGAAAAGCTGAACAGCTATGACGCCAACGTCGCAAGATTTACTACGGCTGAAGTGGTAAAGGAAATGGAGCGTGCCGAAAAGGCTGAGGAGAAAGCCGAAGAGAAGAAATACAATGAGGAAATGAAGAGACTGAAGAAGCTCTACAACGCAAAGGTTTCCGAGAACGTGCTGATCGTAAAATACGAGAATGAGAGCGATACCTATCAGGTCTTTCACGACCTGAAAGAGGACTTCGTGGATGACCACTATTTCATCTCGCAGGCTGCAATCGTCAAGAATGACAACGGTGAGTATGTGATCAAGGACGAGGCTGAAAGACTGGAGAAGTCCGTGAACGATACCCTGAAGGGCGGCTTCATCGGCGCTTTGGTCGGCCTCCTCGGCGGACCTCTGGGCGCTCTCTACGGCAGCGAAGTGGGCGCTGCGATCGGCGGGATCAAAGACACGGGCGAAGCTGTGAGAGACTTCGCGCTGGTTGACTGCGTCTATTCCGCCATCCCGAAGGGTGCGACCGTGCTCGTTCTCCAGGCGGACGAGAAGAACAGCGATGTGCTGACCAAAAAGCTGACGAAATATGACTGCAGCATCGCCAGAGTGTCCGTGGCGAAGCTAATCGAGGAAATCGAGCGTGCCGAAGAGCTCGAGCGCAAGCGCATAGAGGAAGAAAACGAGCGTGAGCTGCGCGATATGTACGACCGGACCGGCAACAGCTTTAAACTGTAATCCCAAAGCAGCAGTTAAACTGACAGAGAATTGAATGGATGGGGGCAGTCTGACGGCGTTCAGACTGCCCCTTTTTTACATGCGTCACTGTAAAACCGATATTCTTCCGGATTCTGGAAAAATGGAAGCGCCGGTGTTATAATGGGCGCGAAAGGGGGAGAGAAAAATGAATGTATTTCTGTTGCTGACGGCCGTTGTGCTTGGCATCATCATGCTTGTCGGGTTTCTGAATGAAAAGGTATTCCATCTGACATATGAGATTGTGCTTCTTCTCGCGTCCATTTTTGTCGGGGTCTGCATGCTGGCAGCGGCTTCCTTACTGAAGAACACCGGGATCGGTGAGATTCTGGAAAAGATCCAGCTTTTCGATCTTGAGGCTTTCCTCCTGGACGGCGTCCTCTGCTTTATGCTTTTTGCCGGCTCTTATCACCTAAAGCTGAGTCAGTTTAAAGAACAGGCACGTCCTGTAAGCGTGCTGGCCTTCTTCTGCACAGTTGCCGGCGCGCTGCTGTACGGATTTCTGTTTTATGGGGTCTCCAGGCTGTTCCGGCTGCCCTTCAGCCTCCCTGTATGCCTGATGTTTGGCAGTATTATCGCACCGACGGACCCCATAGCGGCGACGAGCATCTTGAAAAAGTTCGGGCTCCCGGAGAAAACCGGTTTTCTGATGGAGGGCGAGTCTCTGCTGAATGACGGGGTGGGTGTTGCACTGTTTGTTGTCTTCTCAGGGATTGTTACAGTTGAGAAAAGCGGCGGCTTCTTCGCAATCATGCTGCGAGAGCTCCTTGGCGCGGTCCTGATCGGTACTGCTGTCACCTGGGTCAGCTTTCAGATTTTTAAACGCTTTCAGGACAAAAGACTGCAGATCATTACAAGCCTTTTTATGATCGTCTGTTCCTATGTGCTGTGTGAGAAACTGGAATGCTCCGGTGCGATTGCCAGCGTTCTGTGCGGCGTCTCTTTTTCTGCGCTGCGTGAGCGCGAGGAGGAAAATGCGCCGTGGAATCTGACGGAATTTGACTCATTCTGGGAAGTCCTGGACAGCCTTCTGAACTCAGCACTCTATGTGATTCTGGGCATCTCATTCGTCAGGATTCTTCAGATGCCGCACGTGCTGCTTCTGTCCCTGACTGCTGTTGTCTGCAGCCTGGTAAGCCGCTCCGGCAGCCTTTATGCGGGAACCTTCCTGCTTGGACCGATCCCGGACGGTTTTACCCGGAGGGGCTTTGTCACGCTGTTCACCTGGGGCGGACTGAAGGGCGGCCTGTCCGTTGCGCTGGCAATGAGTACGCGGCCGATGCTTCCGGAGCAAAACTATCATATTCTGCTGGGGTGTGTATATGCCATTGTTTTCTTTACGACGGTCGTGCAGGGCCTGACAATGAAAACCGTCTATCAAAGCGTGCGAAAAAAATAATAAAAAGGAGCTGCGCAAATTGATTTTTGCTGCAGCTCCAGCTGTATGCCTATCTTATGTCCGGCTGTGTATCAGGCGGCATCCAGGAAAATGATCACGTCACTGTAGACCGTCTCGGTCTTATACTCGCCGGGATTCTTGGCGTAACCCTCGGGAACCTTGAGCACGTGGACGGTGTATTCCATACCCTCATCCGCATCAAAGCGCGCAATGCCGTCAGCATCGGTTTTTGCCATGTTGCAGGCAACGTCAGAGCAGAACTGAATCGCGACACCCTGAACGGGATTGCCGTCGGAGTCGTATACCAGCACGCGGTAGCACTGCAGGCCGTTGGCGTCGCTGCTCTTCGGGGCGGAACGGACGACTTCTTTCCCTTCCAGGAGGGAATCGATGGTGGCCTCATACTGGTCAACGGCAGC
>JAEEGH010028903.1_pt1 | contig 10879 bp, 8 predicted proteins | sample 9134181 | NCBI WGS metagenome assembly JAEEGH01 (sample SAMN16246544, study PRJNA631951) | gut metagenome | biome: gut microbiome; feature: rumen; material: DP-attached | host: Bos | place: Iran: Karaj | collected 2018-10
CATATTTGATTTAATTATTTAGATTGCAAGTTTCACTTTCCTGTTTTCACCAGTTCCTACACGTATCATATGTAAATAACCATTGTCATAGTCAAGGATACATAAATCAAAAGTAGGCTTATTGTCCTTCATAAAAGCATATGTCCTTACCACTGGAATGTCACTATTATGACCAACATAATTCAATCCATCAACATGATTATGACCAGAAATGATTAAATGAATTTTACCTACTGACTGAGAAAAGTCATATTCGCGACCATTAACGGAGATCTTCTGCCTCAAATTAAAAGCATCACAAATGTCCGTAAGTTCCTCAGACATAGGAACAGCTTGTCCTTCATTATAGTACATATGAATGCCTATTACCTTATGCTGATACCTGTTGTCTTTTAGCTGAGTTGCCAGCCAATTGAGCTGCTCCCATCTGTAGTCGTCCATTTGAAGTGTCCAGTCCAACCATGAATCTAGAATAAAAAAGGATGTGCTTTTGGCATTAAAGGTGTAATATGCAGAACCCGTCTCAGAGAAATACGTTTTGTCGATGAAATCTCTTGAAAAGTCTCCTCTTGTTGAATCTATTTCAGAAACTATGCCTTGATAGTTCGTATCATGGTTTCCAAACATCTTGTAATATTTGCCACCAAACAGCTGTTTCATCTGACTGTCTGCATACAACAATTTTTCAGCTGCTACTTCTTGAGTATCACTATCTGTCAACCAATCACCTCCACAGAAACCGAAACTCAATGGCAGAAGATTGAAGTACTCCCCAACAGGAGCAAAAGACGACACAAATTTTGACTTTACAGCCTCAGTAAACTGATTGCCGTAACTTAACAAGTGAGGATCTGTGAAATACAAGAAGGTTTCTTTATCAACGATCGAATCGGCTTTTGCTCTAAATGCGGTTATTGTACTTTCTCTCTGAGCGTCCTTTCCATCCGAATCACTCTCACAAGAAGACACAAATAATGTGAAGCACAAAAACAACAACAAAGCACTTAAAACTTTTACTTTGTTATTCATGACTTTCTATTTTATTTTCCTTGCCTAAGGAAATATTTTTCCCAGCCTAGGGAATTATTGCGCCCTGCCTAGGAGCATCTTAAGATCGTCCTCCCTATAGAGAACATAAGCAGAGGTAGCAAGGAAAGCAAGGAACAGGGCAATCAGACACAGTTTGGTACGCTGAGGACCTGCTTTTTTGACTGGGACCGTAGAAGCCTGGATAATGGCAAAGGCTGGGGTATCCTCCTGAACCTTCATCTCGGCCTGTTTCATCTGGCCAACCACTTGCTGGTAAACACCACGCTGAAGCTGGGCTTCGGTCTCTAACTCAGATTGCTTCTGGCGGACTTGCGCCTGGAAACTATGTAAGTTGGCATCGGCATATCGGGCATAGGCACGGTTGGCCTGCTCGTAACTGATGCGGGCCTCCTCGCTTAACTTCTTGTAATGCTCAAGGTCAATACGGGCCTTCTTGGTACGATAATCCGTGATAAACCGCTGGAGAAGAGCCATAGTGGAGTCAACGACAGTGGTACATACCTCAGGGTCAGTGTCCTTAACCGTAATGGTTATAACCATCGTTTTCTTGTCCACCTTGCAACTGATCTTCGAACTGAGAGCCTTGGCTATTCGCGTCTGTTTCTTCGTCAGGCGACGAGGGTTGATGTCCTTTTTCACTGGCTCATCCTCAGCACTTTTGAAAATGCTGGTACAGGCACCGATAACGCCACTCCACCAGGGACGGCTCTGACCTTCACACAAATAGTCGTAGTAGGTGAATTCTTCACCATCCTTACGTTTGACCTTGATGTTGAACAGCGCGGTCTTGAAGTCTACCGATGACATCAAGTCAGGATAAAGGGTCGGGAAGATGGCCTCCGACCTGCTGCTGCCCAAACCTGAACCTAACTTCACACCAAAGCTACTAGCCAAAGAAGCCAAAGAAGCTCCAGAAGAGGATCTGTTGGAGAGTTCCGGGCTGAGTTCTACACTACAGGTATAATAATTTGGAATCGACAACGTGTAAATTGCAGCCAAAGCGAAGGTGATTGGTAATACTATCCAGAAAAGCCGTTTGTTTTTCTTGAGGTCACGAAAGATCTTACCATAATCAATGTGGCGCTTCGGCTTGGGTTGTTTTATCTCATTCATAAACATCAGGGGTGCTAATTACTTAAACAGATGAGCTATCGTTGCAAACATGGTGGCGAATGCTGCCATAGAAGAGCCAATACCAATCCATTGGGCAACCGTCATATCGCTCTTGGCCTTGGTGGGTACAATGACCTCGCAGCCTGGTTCAATCTTAGCCTTCTTGGCCATAGCTACAGTGCCGTTTTGATAAACAACATAGGTATGGCTCTTACGAGCAGTGTTGCCGAAGCCACCAGCCTGCTCCACATAATATTTATAGTCCTTGCCATCCTCAAAGGCCACCGTATTGGGGGTCAATACATCGCCTGTGATACGCACAGTATGGTTGAAGCGAGGAATATCCAGACTATCGCCATCCATCAACTCGATGTCCTGAGAAGAGCCTGGATGGGCAAGGGCCTCATCAAGATGGATACCAACACTGTAGGTGTTCGATATGTCAAGTTTGTCAAGGTCCAGTGAATCCTTGCCTTCATTACTCATGCGGGCCATCTGGATGACTTTTTCCATACGAGCCCGCTGATCACGGGTCATGGTACGAACAAGACGTGCACCGCGGACATAGGCACCAGGAATGACACCACCTGCTGCCTTGATGACATCTGAGAGACGCTGGTTTTTCTGTTCCATCGTATATGTACCACGAAATGCCACCTCACCACCGACATAGACACGGATAGGTTCCTGAAAGACAGGACTCTGGCGAACTTGGACAATATCGTAGGGTTCCAACAGGAAATTTTTGCCATCATCGACCACGTAGTTGTCCTTCAGCGAGAAACTGTAAGTCTTGGCTATTTCCATGCCGGCTTCCGTAGCGTCCGGATTGCGGAAACGACGAGAAACGTCAACCTTTGCCGTAGAAGCCTTGTCAGTGAGACCTCCTGCCTGAAGGATGAAGTCCTCGAGGGTCATATTATCGGCATATTCATAAGTGCCAGGGAAGATGACCTCGCCAGTAATGGTAAGCGTACGGAGGTTCTGATGATCAGAAATGGTAGGAATGAAAAGCACATCCTCATTGCGCAGAGGAATATCAGCCACTGTGCCATTGAGAATTCCCTCCAAATCGACCGACAGCACCTCCTGAGTACGATTGGCTTTCATACGACGCATAACGGCACGAGAGGTGAGAGCCTCTTCGGTCAGTCCGTCAGCACGCTCTATCAGCGTACGAACACTGGTGACCCCTTTCCCTAACTGGTACATACCAGGACGGAAGACAGCTCCCTTCACTTCAACCATATTCTCATAACGGTCGAGAATCTGTTCTACTTCAACTACGTCGCCATCTTCTACGTGGAAGTCCGACCAGTCGAACTCATCGACCGTATGGACACTCTTCATCTTGCCATTCTTGCGCTGGACACGCAGAGATTTCTTATAAGCCTCACCTGTGAATCCGCCACTATATCTTAATAACGTCTGCAGGCTCTCGTCCTTGCGCATCTCATAAGCCATCGGACGTTTTACCTGACCAGCAATATCGACGATACAATCGTAAGCACCTACCTGTATGACATCATTGTCCTGCAGATGGACATTGCCAGCGAGACGACCATTGAGGATGAATTCATAGACATCGACGACAGAAATCAGGCGGCCCTGACGGTATACCTTAATATTTCGCAACGTACCAAGCTCGCTGATGCCGCCAGCCTTGTAGAGAGCATGGAACACAGTGGCAAAGGCACTCAGTGTATAAGTACCAGGTGTGCGAACCTCGCCCATGACGTTGATAACAATGGTACGAGTCTGCCCCACTGTCACTTTAATTTCTGAATCGGTATAGTATTTACCCATGTGCTGACGGATGCGTCGCTGGGCAGCAGGCACCGTCAGACCGCTTACCTGAACCGGTCCCACATTGGGAATGGTGACAGCACCATCTGGACTGACTGTCAGCGTATTGCTCTCCTGCGTCACACCATACACATCAACAACAACCTGATCGCCAGGACCAAGAACATAGTTCTGGGGGGTAGCAATATTCATTTGGGGCTCAAAGGTGAGGGACTTGTTATTAAATATGTCACGACCAAATACTCTCTTACCAGATGGAGCCAGACTCTCTTGCACATAGACAGGAGCCACAGAACTACCTTTAGCAGCAATCTCATTATCCAATGGCTCATTGTTGGTACGCATGCGATTTTGAGCATCACCAATGGCATTATCAACAGTATTATCCAGACCACGCTTACTAATCTGAGTGGCATACTGCTGACGCATACGCTGGATCTGCTCCATCGTTGCACCGTTCTTCATCAGCTTCGCAGCAATCTCTGTCTCTGAGGCTCCTGCTTGCTTCTCCTGGACAGCCATCTTCAACAGCTGCTGGTCGCTCATGCTCTGTCCACAAACATATTGTGAGAGGCACAAAGCTGTGATAATCAATAGGATGTACTTTTTCATTTCATTATGTTTTATTTTTGTTCAATTCTTAACGTTCTAACCGGAATGCCCAGGTACCTCAGCAGCGGATATGCTTGGCAATGGATTGCAAACGACGGATGACCAAAGAACAGTCAGGATGGCACTGACGCCAAACCTTCGTGACCCTGCGAAGCCCCGGGTCATGTTTGACGATAAACAGTGCTGTCATCAGATAGCAATCGAGTTCAGTCGAATCTTTATCCCCCCTGGTAAGGAGAGCCTCCACTTCCCGAGTACGCTGTTTGATGGCCTCCTTATCGTTCATCAGATAAACGCAGATGAGCATCAGTGCAGCAAACTTAGCACAATTTTCGGGGTTATCCTCAAACACGATGTCCGAATACTGATAGAGGAATTTGAGTCGCTTGTGATCATCCTTGTTCAGGGCCTTCGAGCCCTTCTTGCCATGCAGATGACAGAGCAGTTCGATGAGTTCATCTTCGAAATGTCCTATCACAGGGTCATGCAACAACTGTTGTGCATCTGGTGTCCTCAGTCGTACATCGGCAATACTGATGCCTGGCACAGCTATGCGCATTTTGTCCTGGAACATCGAGAACGCCACAGTCAGCGTCACCTGTCCATCACGCTCGCGAATCTCCTGTACCTGACCTTCACTACCCTCCATAGGACCACTGATAATCGCCACCATGTCACCCTCACAGACTTCATCGGAGGGTTCACCATTGACAATCTGGAAATCATAGCGCTTGAGAATTGTCTTAAAGCGTTCCATCTCTGTATTGCTGATTTCGATGGGGATACCGTTTTCATCACGATAGGCAAACAGGCGGTGTCTGAGAACCTTGTTCCAAGGAGCATCGAGAATCTGTAACACCACTTCTTTTGGTTGACAAATGAAGATGTAATGGTGTAAGTCATTGCGCAACGCCCGTTCGTCAAGCATCGCATCGTACGACTTGTATTCGTCATCCGGTGTCGCCATCCGCTCCACCGGCCGTTTTTTCAGGTCAGCAAAAGGAATGAAATGTTCGAAAGGCGGCAATGGGTAGTGACTATCATCCGAAAGGTTTTGTACCTTCCTTTTGCCGCTGAATATCTCGCCTATTAAGTCAGCATCCGGATGACGCAGAATGCACCATCGTTTCTGGTCGCTGACCATTGTTGCTTCGTTATGCTTCTCTTCCATATAATGTATAGCTTCGCTTTACCCGCGCGAGCGAAGCTCGTTAGGGCTGTTCTTTTTTGTCGGGTGCTGAGACTTTGCACCCTTTCCGTCGTTCCATCCTGCCATAGCGTAATCCCTTGTCGGTCAACGAATTAGACCATCAGTACGGCGGCAGACTTCACTGTCTTTGATATGTGCACAGAGTCACTTGCCGCAACGAGTGCACAATATCGTTTGCAAAGGTACGATTATTTTTTGAATAAACATCAAAGAAAACAAAGAATTTTTAATCATTCCTTTGGTATTTTCCTCACTTATTCGTACCTTTTCGCTTCGCGAGAAATTACTTTCACTCGAAAATACAAAGAAAAACGAGTTTTCCTTTGGTATTTTGCTCAATTTGCATTAACTTTTCGCTTCGCGAGAAGTTACTTTCACTCGAAAATGAAAAGAAAAATTAATTTTCCTTTTGCATTTTCCTCGTTTATTCGTAACTTTGTCACCCAAATTTATAAATAGGAATAAACATTATACAAAAATTATGGCAATCGTAAAACCATTCAAAGGAATTCGTCCACCGAAGGAACTGGTGGAAAAGGTAGAAAGCCGTCCCTACGACGTGCTGGACAGTGAAGAAGCAAGGGCTGAGGCTGGCGACAACGAAAAGAGCCTCTACCACATCATCAAACCCGAGATTGACTTCCCCGTAGGGACTTCGGAGTACGACCCCAGGGTCTATGAGAAGGCTGCGGAGAATTTCAAGAAATTCCAGGACAACGGCTGGCTGGTACAGGACGCGCGCGAACATTATTATATATATGCTCAGACCATGACCGGAAAGACACAGTATGGTCTGGTGGTGTGTGCCCATACCGATGACTACCAGAAAGGGAATATCAAGAAGCATGAGCTGACCCGTCGCGACAAGGAAGAGGACCGCATGAAGCATGTGCGCGTGAATAATGCGAACATCGAGCCGGTATTCTTTGCCTATCCCGACAATCAGGTGCTGGACAAGCTCATCATGCGCTATGCTGCCACCAAGCCGGAATATGACTTCATTGCCCCGATAGACGGTTTCCGTCATCAGTTCTGGGTGATAGACAATGACGAGGATATGCAGACCATCACGGCAGAATTCGCCAAGATGCCCTCGCTGTATATTGCTGACGGTCACCACCGTAGTGCCGCTGCAGCACTGGTGGGTGCAGAGAAACAGAAGCAGAATCCCAACCACCGTGGCGATGAGGAGTATAACTACTTTATGGCTGTTTGTTTCCAGGCTTCACAGCTGACCATCCTGGACTATAACCGTGTGGTGAAGGACCTGAACGGGCTGAGCTCGGAGGAATTCCTCGCTGCCCTGGGCAAGAACTTCACGGTAGAGGACAAAGGCACGGACATCTACAAGCCCCAGCAGTTGCATGAGTTCTCGCTGTATCTGGACCAGCACTGGTATAGCCTGAAGGCCAAGGAGGGAACGTATGATAATACGGATCCTATCGGAGTGCTGGATGTGGATATCTCCAGCCGACTGATTCTGGATGAGATCCTGAACATCGGTGACCTGCGTTCATCGAAGCGTATTGACTTCGTAGGAGGTCTGCGTGGACTGGGAGAGCTGAAGCGTCGTGTGGATTCCGGGGAAATGCGGGCTGCACTGGCCCTCTATCCCGTCACCATGCAGCAGATCATGGATATCGCCGACAGCGGGAAGATCATGCCCCCGAAGGCCACGTGGTTCGAACCCAAGCTCCGCAGCGGCTTGGTTATCCACAAATTAAGCTAAGTGTCACACAGAAATCACAGATAGCACAGAAAGGATTTACAGGAGCTTCGCTAATCGTTGGCGAAGCTCTTCTGCTTCGGACTTGCGGATAGAGAGTACGATCTCGCAGGTGTTGTCATAGGTTTGGGAAATGATACGCGGGTTCATGTCCTTGACAATACGCATGACATCGTTCATCTGTGGATAGGAGAAAGAATACTTCACCAGTTCCTCCACCTGACGGGTTTCAATAGTGGCATGCGCAATGGCATCAGCCGATGCCTCACGATAGGCTACGATGAGACCACTGGTTCCAAGGTTCACGCCACCATAGTAGCGCACCACCACGATGAGGATATCCGTGAGTTCATTGGAATTGATCTGTCCGAGGATGGGTTTACCGGCTGTTGATGAGGGCTCCCCATCGTCATTGGCACGGAAGTCCTGACGCTCAGGGCCCAGCATATAGGCATAGCACACATGGCGGGCATCGTAGTATTTCTTCCGATATCCGGCAATGATGTCCTTGACCTGGTCGACAGTCTCCACATGGTGGGCAAAAGCCAGGAACTTGCTTCGCTTCTCCGTGTAATAGCCTTCGCTGGTCGCTGATATGGTCTTATATTCGTCAGTGTTCATTATTTTGAGAGTAGTATCCGAGTTTGTAGAGTTTGAAAAGCAATAGGGAGGGATGAGGACCGATGAGGTTTTGCCTTTCTAGGCGTCCGAAAAGCTTGTGCCACAGGCGAAGGGGAGCCTGGGGAAGATGGGACATGGTGTCGAGAAGCCGGGAATAGCCCTTCAACTCCTCACGGAAGGTATACAGTGTTCGTAAACCTTCTTCCGTTTTCCGTACAAAGGCCTCATTATCCTCAAAGACCTCGAAACTCAAGGGATTGTCAATATGCGTGATGGGAATTCCTGCCTGTTGTATAGCCTTGCCAAACAGCACATCCTCATAGCCGTAATAGCGGAAGCGCTCATCAAAGGGATGCTGCAGCATCAACTCGCGCTCAATCATAAAATTGGCCGTATGGAAGTCCTGATAGGGCGACTGCTGGCGCTTCTCCAGTGTATGTTCGTGTTCAGCAGCTTTCTCGTAAAGCGAACGGAGATTGCCTGGGATGCTGTTTCCTATCACCACACCACCATCCACAATGGCAGCTCCTGCTGTTTCTGCATAGCGTCTGACATAGTTCTCCCTACACACCACCATGTCGCTGTCAATAAATACCAGCCAGGGATATTTTGCCTGCTGGGCGAGGAAATTCCTGATGGCTGCACGGCCTTGGTTTTCCGCTTGTTCTATCAGCCTACAGTTGGACAGCCCGTTGATTTGTCTGTTCTCCTCCACCACCGCTTTGTCTGTTGATCCGTCATCAGCGACGATGATCTCATAGCCAATGCCCAAGGCTTCAGCTTGTTCGTGCAACATAGTAACTAAAGTAGTACATCTGTCGTTGAACGTAGGGATTAAAACAGACAAATTCTTCATTTTTTCTTATTTTGCGTACAAAATTAATAAAAAGTTGAGAGTTGAGAGTTGAAAGTTGAGAGTTTTTTTGTATTTTTGCGCAAAAATACGAAAACAATGAAAAAAATATTGTTTATTGTTTGCTGTTTATTGCTTGTTTCCTTCTTGACAGGATGTAAAAAAAAGAAGGATGCAGCATACTATATGGAGATGGTTGACAGCATCCGCAAGGCAGAGACAGTGAAGGATATCCAGAAGAAGGCTGGCATCTACGACAACCCTGTCGATGCCTGGTTCGACACGCTGGCCATTCATACCCTGCCCATCAAGTCTGCTGGCAGTGACATCGGTCTGATAGGTCATTTCGTGTCTGTGCCCATGACCATCAACGAGAATTTTGGCTATCCTGCCAGTGCACACCTGAAGGCGCTGGCATTGCCTACTGCCTATCGCAGACCGGTCATTTTGCTGGCAGAGATGGTTGACTCCATCACCCCGCGCCTTTATCTCTATACGATGGACTCCAAGCACCAGCCCATCGACCTGCTGTGTATCTACCAGCAGAAGGATGACAAACGCGAGGGAGACTTTGGCCACACCTCCATGGAGTATTATATCACCACGAAATACGAAATCACACTCCTTACCTTCTATCAGTCGCACGATGAAGAACAAAAGCCGGAGCTTGTCAACTCCCGGCGGTATATCATCAACCGCGATGCCCTCTTCGAAGAAACAATCATCGAGTTAGAATGAAACGAACAATCAGTGTCCAATTAATGGATAATTAACGGTTAAATTATACGGTAATTAACGTTTAAAAGAAAAAATCTGGTTAGTCGGCTTGGATTTGGTATTTCTTTTTGCGTTCGCGCTTGGCTTTCTGGGGCGTGCCATTGACCGTTATGCTGCTACGGACCGTTTTGACACCACGGTAGCCATTCCAGCGCTCGTGGATCTTACGGACATAATCCACCGTCTCAGAGCCACGCATATAGCCATGTTTGACAACGGGATCGTTGTAGTATTCCGGTTTGCTCAGTCCCAGCACATAAGGCTCCACCTCGCGCCAATGGACTGCATTTTTGCCATGCTTACGGGCCAGAGCCATGGCGTCGCGAATATGGAAATGTCCACCATTATATGCTGCCAGCACGAATTTCGTACGTTCAGAACGCTCGGGAATATCCGAGAAGTTACGATCCAGTTCCCCCAGGTATCTCGCTGCAGCAGCGATATTCTGTTCCGGATCGTAGATGCTAGCGCGAGGCAGTCCCAGATGGTCTGCCGTACCCGGCATAATCTGCATCAAACCACAAGCACCCGCCCACGACCGAGCCTGCGGGTCAAACGTTGACTCCTGATAACACTGTGCAGCCATCAGGCGCCAGTCCCAACGGATGGTTGAAGCATAGCGCTGGAAGAAACCATCATAATGTGAGATGACACCCCCTGCCCTATTGAGCATGGGAGAGAATACACGACGTTTGACAGAACGCGATGACAGGAGGAACTCCTCCTCCTTCTTGACAGAATCGACCAGTGAAGGGTGATACCATGCAGCAAGTTCACGCGAGAGGTCCTCCTTGTCGGTGCCTACGAGCCATCCGATGCTATCCTTATGATGACGCATGGGATAACAGATGAGGTCTGCCTCACCGTCATTCAGGCGCTGGAGCATCTCTGCTGAGTCACGGCATACCTCCATGCGCAACATCACACCAATCTTATCAGCAAAGCGCTGGGCCAGCATATACTGGGTACCCAGATGGCGTCCATGGTAGTCGTAATAGGTCTCAGGACCCGTGAGTGTGAGTGCTATGAGTTCGCCATTGCGCTGAATGGCATCGAGATCGAAATCATCGTCGGTAGGGATGGTATCAGTAATCTGACCCCAGGGGGTGAT
>JAEEGH010028904.1_pt1 | contig 10879 bp, 10 predicted proteins | sample 9134181 | NCBI WGS metagenome assembly JAEEGH01 (sample SAMN16246544, study PRJNA631951) | gut metagenome | biome: gut microbiome; feature: rumen; material: DP-attached | host: Bos | place: Iran: Karaj | collected 2018-10
CTCCAGCAGCCGCTGCGCAAGAACCGTCTTCCCCGTATGCGATGCACCTGTGATAAGTATTATCATGTCAGATCATCCCCTATACACTTCCACGCTTCCGTAAGTTTCTCCATGTTCCATGCAGCGTTCGCAGGGCTGGTCGACGGCAGTAGAACTGCTTCCCGCCTCACTTTCGGCAACAGGTATTTTTTGTAATACCGGTACGCTGTCCCACCGTTCACATATATTTCCCGTATATCAGCAGCCTTCAATATCACCCCGATATCATTCACGACGACATTTTTAATGCTTGCATCCGAAGATCCCACAATGTCACAGGACTGTATCACATCCCATACCGCGATCCCATGCCTCAGCAGAAATTCCCGCTTTTCCTGAACCGTCCCTGGCACAGCATCTCCAAACACCGCTGCCGTCACCTTCCAAAAACGATTTTGCGGATGCCCGTAAAAGAATCCCGCCTCCCGCGACTTCACCGACGGGAAACTCCCCAGGATCAAAATGCGCGAATACGCGTCATATACAGGTGGGATTGGGTGCACTATCACGGCCTTCCTCCATTTGAAAGATCACAAATTCGATTTATACCACTCTATTGCTTCCCTGATTCCCCGTTCAAAACTCCACTCAGGATCATATCCAAGCATTTCTTTTGCTTTGCTTATATCTGCATTACTATGCTTTATATCTCCCGCACGGTCCGGCCCGAAAACAGGCTTTACAAGATTTCCCGCCGCATCCCTTGCATCCAGCGCTTCCGCCAGAGAATTGTAAATGTCTATCAGATACTCACGTCCACCGTATGCAATATTGTAAGCCTGCCCCGCTGCCTCATGCCCGGCTGCGCAAGCCCTAAGATTCGCCTCTATGACATTTTCGATATACGTAAAATCACGGCTCTGCTGCCCGTCCCCGTTGATCGTGGGCGCCTCCCCGTTCATCAACTGCTTGATGAATTTCGGAATGACCGCGGCATAAGCCCCGTTCGGATCCTGCCTGCGTCCAAACACATTGAAATACCGGAGTCCATATGTGTCAAGCCCGTAATGCATGGTATACTGCTTCGCCCATTCCTCATCAGCCCGTTTGCTCACAGCATAGGGACTCAGCAGATTTCCTTCCCTGCCCTCTTTTTTCGGGAGAACAGGCTCATCACCGTAGACAGACGAACTCGAAGCATAAACAAACTTCTTCACGCCATTCTGCCGCGCAGCCTCAAGCATGTTAAGCGTGCCCATAATATTGTTGGCACAATAAAACAAAGGCATCTCTATAGAACGCGGAACACTCCCCCACGCCGCCTGATTCAGCACATAATCCACACCCTCACATGCCTTCATACACGTATCAAGATCCTTGATATCACCCTTGATGAACGTATAATTCGGATTGTCAATAAACAGGTCCACATTCTCCCGCTTTCCCGTGCTCAAATCATCAAGGCACCTGACCTTATAGCCAAGCCTAAGCAATGCTTCGCAAAGGTTCGAGCCGATAAAGCCCGCTCCGCCCGTGACAAGAAAAATGCTGGTTTTGTTGAATTGTAGGTTTGTGTATGACATGGTTGTCCTCACATTTTTTCAATGACTATCGCGCGAATTAACAACTTCTCTTATTTACTATACCCCAAACTTTTTCCCCGTCTCCGACATCTGAAAGCACAGTACTACCTGCGCCAATGATACAATTATATCCGATTTTAACCCCTTGAATGACCGTCGTACCGGCCCCAATAAAGGAATGATGTCTCACCGATACAGAGCCGCATAAAATCGTTCCAACCGAAACATGAGAAAAATCTCCAATCACACTTTCATGTTCAACAACAGATCCTGTATTAACAATACAATAAGCTCCGATACGAGCCCCAGAATTGATTACAGCCCTCTTTCCAATATATGTGCCGGCACCTATGACCACGTCATTGGCACTAATAGCTGACGGGTCTATGATTGCAGGAAATACAAAACCGATCTGGCTAGCGTAATTCACTAAAGAATCACGGAGATCATTTTCACCCATAAAACCAACACCAAGCACCGCCTTATGAACGCCACGGTTAAAAAGCTCCGGCAATATATCATCGGTGCCGAGGTAATCATACTCGTTGTGTCGATCTTTGACATCAGTATAGCCGAAAATATGAAATTTTTTACCCTTGCATATGCTGTCGGCAACACTCTTCGCATGACCGCCAAACCCTATGATAACTACATTTTCCATAGCCTTCCCTCTTCGGTATCAAATAGCCGTCAACCTCAGCTTTCTCTCTGCTGAGGGTTTAAACTGAAATGTAGATCGAGTTTTTCTCCACATACTTCAGCCAGTCGATCCAATCTCACTATTGAAAACAATTTTTCTCTGCAAATATCTATAATCGAACACAGGAGATAAACGATCACAATACACATTACCCCATGTGGTATCTGAAGCCCTGTATTCAAAAACTTCTCGCTACCCATTCGTACCCATAAGAAATCCCTTATCATGAAAAACGAGTGAATATAAAAAACACCGAAAGCTGTTCTACCTAAAACTCTTATAATTTTCTGCCCCAGTTCTGACCTCCTCTTCTCTTTCATTCCAAGTACAGTTTGAAAAAAGATTAGCGAGGCAACAAAAACCGGTAACGTATTATACCTGTACATAAAGCTCTCCGCATTCGCTGCCAAAGGAATATAAACACCTACTTCTCTACAAAGTATTCTTGATATCGGAAGAATAATGAGCAATACTACCCACCATTTGCTTATCCTGAACAAGCCACTATATTTCCGGATATATGCCCCACACAGGTACATAAACACATACCATAATACAGAATAACCGCCTGCCAAACGAAACTGGTCAACCCAAAAAAACAAAGTCGGCACTAATGAAAAGATGCCAAACAGACTCAATAGCACATTGCGCAACTGTTTCTCTCCCATCCTGTCTACTGCTATATTTAAAACAGGGCTTATGAACAAAACACCAAAATAACTTGTAACATACCAGTTTTCACGCCCGGCTACAGGAAAAACCGATAAAACATCCGTTATACCAAGTCTGAATATTCCTGACACTACAGCGATGATCGAAATCATAACCGTATAAAACAAAACCTGCAAATACAAGCGAATAGGCCTTCGCCAGCTAAATCTTTTTGTACTGAGAAGATACCCTGTAATAAGCATAAAGCAATTAACAGCGGGAAAACAAATCGCCTCAATGCTCCATACCAGCATAAAAGATCCCCCGCCATAATTCGTTTTTTCAAGAATATTCCCATTGTTAAGATAGTGGAGCAGCAAGATCATAAGCATAGAGGACACCCTCATAATCTCAATTCTTATATCTCTTTCCTGTAATGGATCTTTTGTGTTAACTAAGGCCTCTTTCATTTTATATACCCACACCCTCTTCGGTCATAATACCCAAATTTTAACAATCAAGAAACCTATTTCAATGATTTTAAAAGATAATTGTTTACCACTTTTAAATACTCATCCCAATTTCCTATATCTACCCATGCTCCCTCAGGCACTGGGAAAGCTCCCACTTGATCGCCGCAAGAGATTGCTTTGTTTATAAGATCGGTTATATTCAAAAAACGATCCTTCTCTATATATTTAAGCACATCCGGTTCTAAAATGTAAAGCCCCGCATTAACCTGGTAGACATAGTCAGGCTTTTCTTTCATTCCTTTGATTATTCCGTTATCCTCTGTTTCGATAGTGCCATAAGGAATATGCATCGATTTTAATGCAGATACCACAGTGATAAGATTTCCGTTTTCCTTGTGGTAGTTAAGCAGATCGTTCAGATCGATATCTACCAGTGTATCACAATTAATCACAAAAAAAGTACTATTAACATAATCTTTAAGATAGTATAAGGCTCCGCCTGTCCCCAGTGGTCTTTCCTCATGAATAAACTCTACATCAAATTTTTTTTCACTAAAAAATGTCTCGATAGCCTCCATCAGATAATTTACAGAAATAAAAAACCTATCGCACCCTGCATTCATGAATCTGTCAATTATCTCTTCAATAATGGTTTTGTCGGATATAGGTAACAGGGGCTTGGGTATTACATTTGTCAACGGTAGTAATCGAGTTCCTTTCCCACCTGCCATAATAACCACAGGCAGATTAAGAGGCTCAGCATTTAGTGGTCGTTTTTCAAATATGTCATCCCATTCAATGATATCGACAAGCCGTTCCTCATGATCGATAACAGGCATTGCCTCTATCCTATTGGTTCTCATCAACTCTTTGACACTTTCGATATCATCGTCAGTATAGGCCACTGTAATGGATGTTCTGCCATAATTCTTTACTTGTGAAGTCAGATCCGCTTTCTTAAGAATGGCCCTTTGGATATCTCCAATACTCACAACCCCCTTAAAACAGTCTCCGTCACAGATGACCAACAGTTTCCTGTTATTTCTATCCATTACAGACAATGCTTCCATTAATGTCGATTGGCTTGATATAATTATATTCCTGTTCATCTTCATCCCCTGCTTATAACTTATTGTCCAGCGTTTTCCCTGTTTCAATGTGCTCAAAGTTTGGCAGATACTCGTGTAAGATCGTAATAATCTCTTCTTTTGTGGTTAGCTCTTTTGTAAATGCTTTTTCAAGTTTATCGATCAATGATACCACTTTTTTCTTATTTGATATCTCTTTTTCAATTATCACTCCAAGAGAAGAAAATCTGTCAAGATCCGTTCTCTCTGTTTGAGTGAAAAACTCTTCATACATCTTCTCGCCTGAAGTATCTGATGGAGAATAGTATACAGGATATTTTCTGCTTCCATTCCTTAACCGCACTGACATATCTATCGCTTCCATATCAGAATTGCATTTCAACACTTCATATCCATACTCGCCAAGTAGCTCCGTAGCTATTGCATCAAAAGACATCATCTGAGCTGTTTCCAATTTAGGGAAGAAGATTTCCCTATTGTTGCCCAAAATGCACGAAATAAGACATATCTGACCAGATTCTTCAGGAGACACAAAATAACGCTTTACATCAGATGGCGCAGTTATAGGCTGGAGTTTCTGTATCCTTGAAAGAAATCCAGCTGGTAAAGAACCGTTTGAAAAAGCGACGTTGGCAAATCGTGCAGTTTTTACTGGAAACCTGTCCGAATAAGAGAAAATGACATCCTCCATTATTCTTTTTGATGCACCCATAATGTTTACGGGATTGGCGGCTTTATCCGTTGAAACGCAAAAATATGCCTCTGGAGGATACTCACATAGCAGATCCAGAAGTCTTTTCGCGTTGATAACGTTATTTCTGAGCAGTGCCTCTATACTGTAAATATCTTTTTCGGATCTCACATGTTTGTGTGCAGAAAAGTTTCCAACTATATCAAAACCCTTGCGCACACGAAACATCTTTGCGAACACATCGGATGCATAGTCCATCGGGTAGGTAACAAAATCCGTGGGGACTTGAAGTTCTTTTGAAGCTCGGACGTCACGTGTCAATTCTGCCAATGCATTTTCATTGATATCAACTACTACAAGAGATAAAGGGCGGAAGGCAAGGACTGATTTGATAAAACTGGATCCTATTGACCCCGCTCCTCCGATCACAAGAACACTTTTCCCTTTTATCTTCTCGTACAATATGTCTTCCGACCGGTCTATATCCTGCTTAAACATCGAAATGTCGCGATGAACAACATGCTTTCTTATAAAATCATCCAGATTCACCCTTTTCTCCTCCTTATCCTCTATTTCGTTTTTGTCAGTGAAAGTATATTCGTCTTTGCATATTGCCATATGTACTTTATCGTATCTCTAAAACAGATGAAGACCACCGACAGACATAACAGTGCGATGATCACATTAAGTAAATCGAACTTATAAAAAGTGCTATATAAAGCATATACTAAAGCAGAAAGCGTCGCGGCTATAATCTTTTTGATGTCGAATCCTATGCGAAAGCACTTCTCTCCAAAAAAAGTCCTCAATGCAAAAAAACATATGTACGAAACACCAGTAGATATTGCCGCTCCTTTGCACCCTAATTCAGGAACGAGAAGTGTATTTCCAACGTAATTTACCAAACAAGCAACCATCGCCACAATGATATGAAAGCTGCTCTTTTTTGCAAAGTTAATGCCTCCGACAGTAGTTTCCGAAACGGTGTACATGATGGGTTCAAAGACCAGAAAAGGCATAATATATGCCGCCTCTCTATACTTTTCGCCAAGCATATAAACCAGCAAGTCTTTGAACAAAATAAGGCATATCCCAAGCGTAAACATGATCAGAGCAATAATAGAATAAACCCTTTTATATAACTTTTTGTCTTCCGGGTTATTGGAATAATGTTCCATGGCTTTAGGAGCCCAGACAGTGTTAAAAGCTGTCTGAACAACATTGAATGCTGCAATGAATGCCATAGCGGACGAGTAAACCCCCACTTCAGAATAAGTACGATAACGTTCCAGAGCAAGCTTATCCAAACTATGAAACAAAGCCGTGATACCCATAGAAAAAATAAAAGGGATGCCAAATCGTAACATAGTTTTCAGTTCATTGTGATCATATCCACAATTCGCTAATGACAGATACTTTTTTTGCGAAACCACAGACACAATCAGACTGACAGTCACCGAAACGATAGCGGATATCGCCAGCATAGCAGCACTGTTTTGTCTAAGCACTTTCAAGAAGAGCAATGCTAAAATAACATAAATGACTTTATGGATAATCATAAGCCTAGCATAAAGGGTATTATTATGGTTCAGTCTGACAATCAAAGAAGCAAAGCGGTATAAAACATTGATAATGACATTTACTCCAAGCAGATAAGCGCATGCCTTTCCCATTTTTAATTCCATTGCCCCAAAGTAGACCAATAAAACATAAAACACTAATACTACCACCGAAACAACAACCGGAATAATGGAACTTTCTTTTATTATCCGGCGTTTATCATTCAGATTTTCACTTCGATAGTAAAACCTAACCAGCGCCTGATCCATCCCAAAACACAACACGACCAAAGCCAGGTTGGTATATGTGGTAAAGATAGAAAACTGCCCATTTTCATAAGGATCGACAATCCTTGTGATTATAGGTGTAGTAACCAATCCAATTATTATATTGATAACTGCCCCTTTTCCGACAGCAAAAAAACTCTTTAAAAACGATTCTTCCTTCATCTACTTATTTGCCTTCAAATACTCTTCGCCAACCTTCAATCTTGTTATCCCATGATAACCTGTCATATATTACCTCGGAATTAGCATATAGTTCTGCACTATATGGACTTTTGTTCTTTTTTATAGTGTTATTGCTGAGCGCCTCTGTCAACTCGTCAAAATCCGCATAGGGCAAATAGAATATACCATCCAACAGATTGCCATAATCAATCCACATGGGGTTCATAACCAATGCTCCAAAATAAATGTGTTCCTGTACACTTGCCGATGCCGCATCAGTAATCTGTGCATTTATAAAAACATCTGTTAGTCTTGTCAATTCAATAACTGTTTCATTGTCCACATAATCAGTTATCATCGAATATGTGCATCCAGTCCTAATCGTTGCCTCTTCTATTTGCTTCAAGTAATCCGTCTCAGCCCCGCCATATGTCAGCCTGAGAAGAATGTGTATATTTTGTCGCTTTTCTACTGGAAGATTACAGATTGAGTCCAGCGCTTTAATATGTTGCTGCGCTTTACTATTATTGTATCCTATCGAAACTATAGTCTTCTCGGTATTCAATTTATATTGCTGTGCCACTATAGCCTCTCTATGTTTCGATGTGATAACATCTTTATCAATGACACACGAGCCAAATTGTGTTTTTTGTATCTTGTTGTCATACCTGTAGCCGTACAAATGATGAAAGTAATCTATCATCGCTTGAGTAGAAAATGTTATTACGTCAGCGCACGTTAATCCAATACCTAATATAAGACTTTTCTTTTTTTGACGAAGAATATCGCTTCCCCAAAAACTGATTGTCTTTCTACTTTTGCTAAACAGTGCAAGAGTAAGCAATAAAACAAAATCCCTTCTTGCACATTGAACGGTGATAACGTCAAAGTGTTTATTAACCAACACAATATTATGCAGAATGAAATACATACGATTGAAAAAAGTTGGGTTTTTATCTAATGTATGAACCGTAACATTATGCTCTTTGTAATACTCTGAATTTTTTAAATCTGAAAATGTCACAATGGACACATCGTCTCCATATTTTAATATGGTTCTTTCAATAAGTTGTCTTATCCATATTGAATTGGCATCGCCTATGATCAAGATTTTCATAAAAAAGTTGTATGATGTTACAAATCAAAGAATCATACTTTCCTCTCATTTACATTTTGTAGTGTATAATCACGTATCGAACTCTCCCTTTTATGTCTTGACAATATTATTACACAATGCCATAATTTTTTTAACAAACAACAGACAAAGAGGGCTCAACTAATGAATATTCTCGGGAAACGTGTAGTATTACGTGCTATTAACAAAAATGATTCCGAATTAATCGTAAAAATGTTCAATGATCCTGAAATTGAGCATCTTGTAGGTGCTTGTAACTTTCCTATGTCCATTTGTCAGCAGGAAAACTGGTATGATACTCATATAAACTCACAAGGATCAACTCATCACTTCGTTATTGAAGACCCTACATTGGGTTCCGTAGGAATTGTTCGCATTTCAGATCTGGATTGGAAAAACAGATCTGCTACTCTAGGCATAAAACTTGCCGAAAAAGAATACCAAGGGCATGGTATCGGAACCGATGCATATATGGCGACCATGCGATACTGTTTCAATGAATTAGGCCTTCATCGACTCACATCACTCTACTTAGACTATAATGATCCCTCAAAAAGACTGCATTCAAAGTGTGGTTTTGTCGAAGAAGGCAGAAAACGTGAATCTGTTTTTCAAAACGGCTCTTTCCACGACTTGATAATAACAAGTATTCTATCTACCGAATATCAAGAATTAGTCAAAGGAAATCACTACTGGGACTGATTCATTTTCTGTTCCCATAACAAAGTTTCTTTATCTGGTCGAGAGCTTCTTTTTGTATGATCTCAGGATCAAATATCTTTCGTATTCTGAAGTATGGTGTAGGAACGGCACCATACTCTCTGAATGTTTTAGATATATTTTTGATTACCGACCCCTCAAAATCGTATTGTAATCCTTTCTCATGGGCAACCTCTATCTCATCCCATGTCATAGCGCTATAAGCATCTAATTGCGAATATTCCGGAACCGGTCCACCCATTAATTTATACAATTTTCTCTCGTCCCAAACAATGAATGATACTGCTGTAATTTCTTGTTCTTTTGTTTTTCTGCACCAAATTCTTCCGGACTGGTTGGCCAGACAGGCCGAACTTACTCGCTCAAAAAGTTCATATGAAAAAGGACATTTCAACCCTTGTCTCAAAAAAATCTTTTCATGCTCTATGTAGAATGCTTTTTGTGTCATCTCTTCATGTTCCGGCGATGTTTTTCTTCCTTTTTTTATGACACTATGTCTAGAACTGGATATATTATCCCAAACCCTATCAAGGTCTGATGTATCCTCAATAATATATGTGTAGCGAGTCATTTCAGAATAACCATTCCACAAAAACGGTAGCCAATTAGTAAATGACGTCTGATACTGCTGTTCGTAAACATCCACGTGTAAGCTTGATATATAATCACAAGCCAAATCTATCACTTTCTCCTCAAACTTTGCCTTTGCCACACTTTTAGCCCCTTTAGGATAATTGAAGATTATCCCATTGTTCTGAGTTAACGGAGCTTTAGTGATATAGTTCTTTCCTTCTCTCTTCTCACAGTAATAAGGCATGGCGGCAAAAATAACTCCACCCTCTTCATATATCCAAACATCCCAATTCTCCGGTAGACAAATAGCGTCCATCCACCATGGTTTTGAATAAATGGGCACATATGTCTGTGTACAAAATTGTTTGTATTTATCCTTGTTAATTGACACTATCTAAATCTCCTGATTATAGTCTTATCCGGTGATAACCTTACAAATATCATCCACTTCGCATTCCTTTAGATACGGATGCATAGGCAGACTTAAAATACGTCGTGTCGCATTGATCGTATTGGGATACAAATCATCCTTAATGTTCATCCATTTGTAAGCTTCCTGTTGATGCAATCCCCTTGGATAGTAGATCATAGAAGGGATTCCGTTTTCTTTTAGTGTTCCTTGAAGTGTCTTCCGCTCTTCCTCGTCTTTCAAAAGTATCGAATACTGAGCCCAAGATGATAAATAGCCACCCTTTACCGCAGGAGTGACCACATGACCATCAAGTCGTTCTGTATACCACGTGGCAACCTTGTTAACATTATCCAACTCGTACTCTTTAAAAGCATTAAGTTTCGGAAGGAGTATCGCTGCTTGGATCGTGTCCAAACGGCTGTTCATGCCTATTTCGCGGTTATCATATTTGTCCGTGGGACTTTTTCCCTGAGCCCTAAGGCTTCTCAGCCGCAAATCAATCTCAGCATCGTCGGTAAATATTGCTCCGCCGTCACCATAGCACCCCAAGGGCTTGGCAGGGAAAAATGATGTTGTGGAAATGTCACCAAACGAGCAGGCTTTCTTCTCTCTTATCTCTCCACCAAATCCTTGTGCCCCATCCTCAAGAACCTTTAATCCATATTTTTCGGCTATGGGTAATATCCTGTCATAATCGGCAGGTTGCCCAAATAAATCAACCGGTATAACAACCTTTGGAGTAAGCTTCCCCTCTTTCAGCACGCGGTCTATCTGCGACTCCAGAGAATCGGGGCTCATATTAAATGTCTCAAGCTCTATGTCGGTAAATATCGGAGTTGCGCCGAGGATAGATGCCGCACCTGCA
>JAEEGH010028906.1_pt1 | contig 10878 bp, 6 predicted proteins | sample 9134181 | NCBI WGS metagenome assembly JAEEGH01 (sample SAMN16246544, study PRJNA631951) | gut metagenome | biome: gut microbiome; feature: rumen; material: DP-attached | host: Bos | place: Iran: Karaj | collected 2018-10
CCTGTGATAGAGAAGACGTCCTCGACGGGCATCAAGAATGCCTTATCCTTGTCGCGCATGGGCTCCTGAATCCAGTTGTCGCAAGCGTCCATGAGCTCCATAACCTTAGCTTCCCATTCGGGTACACCGTTCAGTGCGCCGAGGGCAGAGCCGCGGATGAAAGGAGTATCCTCTTCGAACTCATACTGAGCGAGGAGTTCCTGCATTTCCATCTCAACGAGTTCGAGCATCTCCTCGTCCTCGACCATGTCGCACTTGTTCAGGAACACAACGAGACGGGGCACGTTCACCTGACGAGCGAGCAGGATGTGCTCACGAGTCTGAGGCATAGGACCGTCAGTTGCAGCAACCACGATGATAGCACCGTCCATCTGAGCAGCACCAGTTACCATGTTCTTCACATAGTCGGCGTGACCCGGGCAGTCCACGTGTGCATAGTGACGCTTTGCAGTTTCGTACTCTACGTGTGCGGTGTTGATAGTGATACCACGCTCCTTTTCTTCGGGAGCATTGTCAATCTGGTCGAAAGACTTGATCTCAGAGAGACCCTGCTTTGCCAGAACGGTGGTGATAGCAGCAGTAAGAGTAGTCTTACCGTGGTCGACGTGACCAATTGTACCAATGTTTACATGCGGTTTGGTACGTTCGAATTTTTCTTTTGCCATAACGTTGTTTTTATTATATTAAATAATGTTGTGAGTTTATTCACGTTTAATTCTCTATTCTCTTTTGAGCTGCTTCCGAGAGTTGAACTCGGGACCTCATCCTTACCAAGGATGCGCTCTACCACTGAGCTAAAGCAGCAACACATTATTATATTATATCTCACCTTTGACAGAGCGGAAGACGGGGCTCAAACCCGCGACCCCCAGCTTGGAAGGCTAGTGCTCTATCGACTGAGCTACTTCCGCGTGTTCTTCGGACACTTGGTTCTTTCGGCAGCGCCTCAGCATAGTCAGGCACGCTTGCCTCTGCATTCGGCTTGCACGAAAGCTCCGCATATTCTTCAGTAAGATGTGGGTGGTGATGGATTCGAACCACCGAAGGCGAAAGCCAGCAGATTTACAGTCTGCCCCATTTGGCCACTCTGGTAACCACCCTTTAGTGCATTTAATCAGCTACCACTCTTGGTTTGCTGAGCCTCTTGTCGGATTCGAACCAACGACCCCGAGATTACAAATCACGTGCTCTGGCCAACTGAGCTAAAGAGGCAATTTACAGCCTTATCGGCGTGAAAAGCGCCTAATCGGCTGCAAAATTACACATATTTTTCGAACCAGCAAAAAGTTTCGCCTATTTTTTAACGATTTTTTTGCTTTTCTTTATATTTGGAAGCTTGCCGCAGCAAAGATTCCACTGTTTGGTCGATTGCTTCTTCGAATGTGTCGCAAACTTCCTGAGCGAAAAGTTCCGTTCCTGGCAGTATTGCTCTCAGGGCGGCTTCCTTGTTCATTGCGGTCTCAGGCTTTACGACTTTAAGTGACACCTCTATCCTTCCTATTTCGTCGTTGAACTTTGCGAGTTTGGATAGTTTCTTCTCGATGAACTTCTCCAGTTTCTCTGTTGCCTCAAAGTGGATTGCTTGAATTTTAATTTCCATAGTTACCTCCTTTTGTTTTAGCCCGAGGATGGGCTTGGTTATACATTTCTTTCAATTGCTCGAAAGTGGTGTGCGTATAGATTTCGGTGGTTGACAGGCTCTCGTGTCCGAGCAGTTCCTTGACGGATTGCAGGTCGGCTTTGTGGTTGAGCATTGCTGTGGCGAATGTGTGCCTGAGCACATGTGGGCTGTTGCGCTGCTGTGTGGTGACCATCGAGAGGTACTTCTTGACGATGCTTCTCACTTTGACTGGTGTCATTCTACGGCCGGTCCGTTCGTCCAGGAAGAGGCTGGTGTCGGCGTCGAACTGCGTTGCAAAGTTGTCGCGCTCTGCAATGTATTGCCGCAGGCTGTCGCCGAACTCGTCGCCATAGGGTATGATGCGCTGTTTGTTGCGCTTGCCTGTGACTTTGAGCTGCATCTGGTCCAGGTCCACATCCTTGTCTTCGAGGCCTACGAGTTCCGAGAGTCGTATGCCTGTGGAATAGAATGTGAGCAGAATCATGCGGTCGCGGAAGCCTTGGTAGCCTTCGCCGAAGAAGTCGCCGTCGAAGAGGCGGTCCATCTCTGTCTCGCGGACATAGGCCGGCAGTTTCTTCTCCACCTTCGGCCCGGGCATGTTGTGCACGGGGTCTTTGGTGACGAGGCCTCTGCGCAGCAGGAACTTGTAGAAGGAGCGGAGCGAACTGAGACGCCGGCGGACGCTTGTGGCGGCGTTGCCTTTGTCCATCATCTCCACTACCCACTCCCGCACGATGTCGGTCGGCATGTCTGCCCAGTCGAGATTGCTGTCTGTTGCTTCATAGAACCGCTTGAACGCTTCCAAGTCGGCCTGATATTCTTCGGTTGTCTTGCTGGAATAGTTCCGCTCGTACCGAAGGTAATCTATGAAGTCTTCAATCCAATTCACGCACTTCGCTTACTGTTTCTTCTGCGAAGGTAGCTGTTTTTTTTGACAATCCAAAGAGATGCGTCAAAAATTTAAGGACTTTTAATCTTCTACGCGGTGGAGCTTCTGTACATAGACAGCGTGTTCCATAGCGAGGCGCTTCAGAACAGAGGGCTTGTCGAACTGCTGACGGGCACGGAGTTCCTTCACGATACCGGTCTTCTCGAACTTACGCTTGAACTTCTTGAGAGCCCTTTCGATGTTCTCACCTTCTTTTACGGTTACTACAATCATGTTTCCTTTTTGTTGTTTTTAAATTAGATAATCTAGTTTGTGCAGTGAAAAATGCGGCGCAAAATTACACATACTTTTTGAATTGGCAAAGCTTTTTAGCAAAAAATTACACAAAGTGTTAACTTAGTGCATCCGTAGGCCCCTAAAACGCCGTATGCGACGATGCAAAATCACACTTTCTGTGATTGTAAACGCAGCACGCGGCATTTAGTATTGCCGCGTGCCGTGTTTCGAGGTGCGCCATGAGGCAGATTGTCTGCCCTTAAATATAATATATAATGTACGCGCGTGTAATTCATCCCTCCTCGGAGGAGGGGGTTAGGGAGGGGTGCCTGCTCTATTTAGAGGTTGGCGTTGTCGTCCTTCCAGTTTGCTACGGGAGGAATGATGCCGAGCTCGATGATTTCGTCGCGCATCTTCTGCAGGTGCTCGTAGGAAGCCTGGAGTGCTGCCATCTCTTCTGCTGTGCCTTCGGGCATCGTGAAGCGTACGCCGTCCTTGTCGATGACGGTAGGCATAGCCATCATGACGTTCTTGAAGCCGCACTTGTCGCAGTTCACATAGCAGCCTGCGGGCCACTTGAAGGGCTCGCCGCCCATGGCGCCTTCAATCATCTTGACGGCCTGGTAAGCGGGGCTCTGGAATGAAGAGCGGCCGCGGAGCTTGATGATGTTGCTGCCGCCCTGAGTGGTCATGTGCTTGATTTCGGCCCAGCGCTCGGGAGTGAGGGGAAGCTCTGCGAGAGGCTTGCCGTCGATCTTTGCCTTAGAAGCGAAGACTGCCATCTGCTCGCCGTGACCGCCGTAGGTGAAGGCGTCGGTCACCTTGTCCTGCTGCACGCCGAACTCCTGAGCGAGCTGCTGCTGGAGGCGGGTTGAGTCGAGGGCTGCAAGGGAGGTGAGCTGGTTGGGCTTCAGGCCTGAGTGGATGAGAGCTGTGAGGGCAGTCACATCGGCAGGATTGAAGATAACGACCACGTGCTTCACATCGGGGCAATACTTCTTGATGTTCTCGCCGAACTCAGCTGCTATCTGGCAGTTGCCCTTCAGAAGGTCCTCGCGTGTCATACCCTCCTTACGGGGAGCGCCACCGCTGGAGATGATGTACTTGGCACCTGTGAAAGCCACAGCGGGGTCGACGGTGTAGGAGATGTTTGCGCCGGGGAAAGCGCAGTGGCACATCTCGTCGTAAACGCCGTGCACGCCGGGTTCGTAGATATCATACAGACAAATGTTTGGGGTGAGGCCGAGCATCAGGACGCTCTGCACCATGTTGGAGCCGATCATACCGCCGGCACCAACGATAACGAGTTTCTCGTCAGTCAGGAATTTCATGATTTTTAGTTATTTTAGTTGTTTTACTATGTTTCGGGCTACAAAGTTACAAATAAGTGCGCACAAAAACAAAAGAAACTGAATTTATTTTGTTTTGTAGAACGAAAGTAACTTCGACACAGTCAAAGTCGCGAGTAAGTGAGCGCACACATAACAAATAGGACATTGTTTTGCATAAAATCCCATCAGTGCCCGTGGAACCTGTTGATACACAGCCCTTGCAGCCCCCTGAAAAAGGGCGGCAGCGAGGCCTCGAAAACGCCGCGTGCGGGGATTGGCAACGCCGCACGCGGAAATGGTCATCGCCGCAGCCGGGGATTGCCATCGCCGCACGCGGCGTTTTCACACCCTCCTGGAGAGGCATTTTCCGCCTCTGCTCCTCCCCTCAAACGGGAGGGTAGTCAGGATGCCTTCTTCCCTTATCAGGAGGGCGAAAGAACTATCCTGAAGAGGATACTGCCTCCCCTGCTCCCTTCCCTTTCCTTGAAGGGGAGGGGCAGAGCGAAGCGAGTGTGGGGCGAAAGAATGGCGTCTTTACTTCACCAGCACTTTCTTGCCGTTTACGATGTTGATGCCCTTCTGCATCTTGCTCAGGCGCATACCAGCCAGATTGTAGATGGTCTCCGCCTCTGGTTCCTTGGGAGATGATACTCCTGTAATCAGCTCTTCCTCCTCGCCTGTGTTCAGGAAATAGGCATACGAGATGTCGAAGATATTACCCTGGAGATAGAAGTAAGCGTCGAAGGCATTGATTATAGTCCCATCATCACACGGGGCAAGTATCGGGTTGCCGTCCACCATCACCCTATTCCAACCAGCGTAGTCGTCGAAAATGCGCTTGGAATATTCTCCCCTGAATTCGATTTCGCCATTGTAGAGTATTACATTATTGTAGGCACTTCGTATGGTGACTTTTTCGAAAACGGGATCCTCGATGTCGTCCCCTTCCTTCCACCTCACGATGTAAGGAACGCCAGCCTTGAACTTGGTGACAGGTGTCAGGCAGTTCACGATGACGGTACCATCCTTGATTGTAACCGATTCTGCCGTCCTGATCTCGGCACCGGCAAGCGGACTGTTCTCTATATCCACATCGAAGGGCAGGCAAAGCGTCTGCCACTTGCCGTCCTTCTTGAGCGTGCGGTCAACGAGTATGACGTTAAGATAGAATCCATCGTTCTCTTTAACAATATTCAAGTTCTCTCTTGAATTATTGATATACAGGTTGATGGCTATATTGTCTTTCGTAGCGAACTTCATGGTTCCTGTGCTTGCTTCTACCACGCCGTCATTGAGGCCCATTATCATGAGCTCATACCTCGTGTTACTCTTCAGGCCCTCAATCGTGGTTTCCGTATCACTGGTGGATATGCTCTTCCATACATTATTACCTGATTTATAAATGCCGAAATCATCAAGGCTGAGCATGTACTTATCCGATACGTTGAAGTGACGGATAGCAACGTAACCCTTTTGGCCAGCATACGCACTCAAGTCGGCAGTATATTCCTTGTATTCGTTCGTAGCAGTGAACATATCTGATATCTGGACGAAGTCGCTCGGAGTAGGGTTGGAGGCAGTAGAGACATAGAAGGCGAAATGCTCGTCAGCACGTTCCGGATCTTGTCCAATCAACCAAGCACGAACAGTGCCCTGCAAGTCAAGCTGAGGCGAAATCAGCCAGTTGTCGGGATTCAATGCTGTTTGGCTAGGCCTGTCGAAACTATTGGACGAGATGCTGACTATACCTGAATGGCATCTTAATTTCGATGCTTCCCAATTAGCATGAGGATACCAGTTGAAGCCGTCATTATCGGAATCAATACTCGTCCACCCTTCAGGCAAAACATTTTTGAAAGCAATGCCTTCGAAGTCCTCAAAGAAGACAGCTTCACCCGCTTCCGGTCTGTAACAAACCATATACTGTTCGCTATTGCCCTTCCAACTGAGTGTGGCAAAGGTAGTGTCGGGAGCGACTTCTATATCGTATGGTATAGAGTTGTCCTCCTGCGTGGTGAATGTATTGATGGGGCTTGAAGCGTCGTCGTAGCCTTCCATCTTGCCGGTAACATTAAACTCGTATTCCGATTCGGGCTGCAGGTCGGTAAGCGTCAACTGGTTTGAAGCTGTCTCCACAGAAATCCAGGACTCTCCCACCTGACCTGGGCCGGCGATGACGATGTCGTCAATACCGAGGATAAACTGGTCGGTGCAGTTGAAATGGCGGATGGCCACATAGCCCTGCTTTCCGGCATAGGCGCTCAGGTCAACAGTGAAGAGGCCCCAATTTCCTTGCGCCTTTCTCCTGGTGCCCTTGGAGCCTGTGCCGTTGGCATTCAAGGTCCATTCATCAACGAGCGTAAAGGCATTGGGATCGGTATTGCTCGCTGTGGAAACTGCCACACCGAAGTGCTCGTTGGCATAGTTGGCATCCTGTCCTCTGACATAGAAACTGATGTTGCCGCCCAGCTCAACGAGCGGCGAAACAAGATAGTTGTCGGGGGTCAAGGCGTGATGGCCTATGCTGACATATGAACCGGAAAGCAGGAAGGCATAAGAATCCGCGAAACCTGTTCCCTCCAAGATGGCGCTGCTGGAGATATAGTCTCCAGGCTCAGTACTCGATGCCCAGGTATATCCGTCGCCATCAGCATCTATGGTCGTCCAGCCCTGGAAGGTTCCGTCGTCGAAGTCGTAGATGCCACCTTGAGCTCTCTTCCTGTACCTTACCTCATAGCTTTCGCTGAAGCCTTTCCAACTGATGGTGGCAGAAGAGCGGGATGGCTCGACTGCTATGTCGCTGGGCGCAGGGTTGTTTTCCAATGTGGTGAAGTCCGCTGGGCCAGCCCATTCGCTGTACTGTTCGGCGTCATCATCGATGACGGCACGAACCAAAGCCTGATATTCTGTAATCTCTTTTAGGTCATATATATAGCAATAGGGCTTGTTCGACCTAAGCCTTTTCTGATTCTCGCCATCATAAAGGTATATTTCCCAGGAAGAAGCTCCACAGTTGTCTTTCCAGTCCAGACGGACGCTGTTTGACCTGATTTGCGATACAGCCAAGTCTGTTGGACTCGGGAAACGCACCGGCGTCTCGAATCCCGTCTGGGCCCAATCGCTGAGCTTGCCATCATCGCCTACTATCTGCACACGAACGAAATAATATGTGTCCTCGTTAAGCGACTCCAGCCTATAGCTCTTGGATGTCAGGCCAGGAATCTCTATCCAATTGTATGTCCTGTTCTCTCTGTACTGCAGATTCCATTTGCTGCCTTCGCTTACCCAAGTCACCAGGGCGCTGTTCCATTCAATATCGCTGACCTCGATGCTGGAGGGTTTTATGTTGGCATCTTCTTCGTTGAACCTCACAACATTCCTGAATTTCTCTGGGGTGCCATAGTATTGTCTGATGTTCTTCGGGATGAAGCCTTCTTCATCGCTGCGAACCGAAAGGGCCTGAATCCTTGGGTTAATATTAGTGAATACGGCAAAAGACAGTCCGCTGGCACCATACCCGGTCTTATCGACCATAACTATGGCAACATTGTCCTTGCCATTATAGCTGAAGATCTTACTGAGCCTGATTGCTGTCCAGTCGTTGGCTTCGAAGGTCACCTCGCCATCGAACACCTTGTCTGCTGCTGAGAAGTCGACCCAATCGCAGCTCTCGTTGTCATCTGTATTGGTAATATTGAACTCGGATTTATAGGTATGAACCAGATACATGTCTATCTGGCGTGTCACTTTCTTGCCTGTATTGAAGAAGCTGACGCTGGTAAGGTCTTTGGCTTCGCCGAGTTCTTGCTGCGTATAGATTTGCTGTGTCAGCGAGTGTTTCCAAGAAGAGGCTGTCGGGAAACCACTGGAGGAAGCGATTATGTCCTCTTCGTTGAGCTTAATCTTATTCTTCACACGAGCCAGGAGCCTTCCCGTGTAGGTGCTCAAGTCTGCCGGATTGTAGTTGGTGTCGTCACTGTATTTGTAACAACTCTGTAGCGGAGCAGTTCTGTACACAAGGAATTGTGTAAGGATCATAGAATACTGGCTATAAGCCCCCGAATTGTCATCCACGATGACAACAAGATTGCTTGTGCCATCGTAAGCGAACGGCCTGTCGAATGTAATCGTGCACCACTTGTTCTCTTTGAAGGTAACTTCGCCGCGGTAAACTCTGTCGGTTTCTGAGAAGTTTATCCAGTTTCTGTTATTTTCGTCGAAGTTTGAGAAGCCTGTGTGTACCAAATAGAGGTCGATGTTGCGCTTCGTTTCCGAACCGGTATTGTAGAAGCTGATGCTTGTGAGGTTACGGGCAGAGCCTACTTCATCCTGCGTATAGATTTGCTGCGTCAGCGAGTATTTTCTTGCTGTGAAAGAGGGCAGATATTCGTCGTTATATGTTTTGCTAGCGTTTATCTCTACCACTCCCGGTTCGAGGCCCGGCTCGAAGCTGTCCCCGCCGACGAAGGTGAGCTGCAGCTGGTTCTTGTAAGACACACGCCAATCGGCAGCTGGCAGCGATGCCGGATTGTGGGGAGAACTGCCTCCGGCAAAGTAGATTCCCGTCTCGCGCTTGTCATTATAAACGCTCCAATACACCTTCTTACCACTCGAGCCGGTCTTGTCGTTCGCTACGAGGCAGAGGTTTTCCAAGCCATCGTACTCGAAGGGTTTGCTGAGCCTGATTGACGTCCAGTCGTCAAGGGCAAAGGTCACTGAGCCGCTGAACACTTTATCGCTCTCGGAAACGCTTACCCAATCTTCATTGCTAGTGAACTCCTTCTTATTGGTCTTCACCAAATAGAGGTCGATGTAGCGAGTCTGAGCTTCTGTAGCGCCACCTGATTGGCTTACTGATTTAAAGCCGATGGTGGTGATGGTGCCTGTCCTGGCGATTTCCTGTGCGGTGTATATTTGCTGTGAGACTGAATGGCCGAAGTTTAAGTTTACAGGCAACGGGATGTTGGAATTGTCGCCGCTGCCTACCTGAATTGTCGTCTCCGGCTCTGGGCTTCCGCCGTCTGTGAAGGTGAGCAGAAGCTGATTCTTGGTGTCATCTATATTATCAAATTGAGAGTACGCTATCCAATTCACAGAAGATGTCGGATCATAGCTGCCGTTCTTGTCGTTGTAAAGTCTGAAAGACTGCTTTTGCCCATCAAAGACAGACCATTTACGGGTTGGGGAGAACTCGCCGGTCTTGTCGTTAACGATGACACAAAGGTTTTGGCTGCCGTCGTATTCGAAAAGCTTGTCAAAAGTAAGGGTCGCCCATTGTCCGGCAGTAAACTTCACAGCACCGCTGAAGACTTTATCGCCTGCCGATGCGACAATGCCATCGGAAGAACTGCTGAAGGAAGTCTTGCCCGTCTTCACCAGATAGAGTTCCAGATTTCGCGTCACATCGTAACCCTCGGCCATTTTGAAGGCGAGACTGCTGATGTAGCCGGTATGGCCGATTTCTGCAATCGTATAAATCTGCTGAGTCAAACCGTATTTCCAAATTGTTGCTGTAGGGTAGCCCCTTTCTGATACTGCGTCGCCGCTGCCCACCTGGATGGTTCCGGCACCCGATTCCGGGCCTGAGCCTCCGCTAAAGGTCAGCTGAAGCTGTGACTTGTAGGACACCGGCTGTGGGGTCGATTGACTTTGCACGCTCTGCGGCGAGGCAGGATTGTATGCACCATAAGCATCATTGAGGCGGAAAATGGCTTGCCCCGTTGCGGAATAAACAAGCCAACTTGCAACATCAGAGAATGAGCCGGTCTTGTCATTCACAATGAGGCAGAGGTTTGTCGAACCGTCATACACGAAAGGCTTGTCGAAGGTGATGGTCGTCCATTTTCCTGCATTAAAGCTGACGCTGCCGCTGAAGACCTTATCGCTCTCCTGTGCGCTAAGGTAGTCGGTTGCATTGCTGAACTGACTCTTGGAGGTTTTCACAAGATAGATGTCGATGGTTCGGGCAAACGTAAGGTCCTCCATTATCTTGAAACCTATGCTGGTAATAGTGCCCTTCCTACCTATTTCCGATGACGTGTAGATTTGCTGTGTCAGACCATATTTCCAGTGATTGTAAATGGGCATCCCTATTTGGGCATCCGTGCCGCTGCCCACCTGGATGGTTTCAGCCTTGGAGATGCCGAAGCACATCAGCATCAACATTACGATTAGTAGTGATTTCTTGTTCATGACATTATAATATTATTATGATTTGAAGCATTTGGGTGTGTAAAGTTACGGTTTTTTATGGAAAGGAGCAAGGAAACAGGTCGTTTATTCAACGAAAAGACGCAATATTAAAGCCTGCGGCACCCAAAACGGCACTCGCTGTTGCCAGACGCCGCACGCGGAGTTCATTGATTTATCATGATGCAGCAATTGATTATTCATGATGCAGCAATTGATTTATCATGATGCAGCAACGAACACCGCCTGCTGCACCGACCGGCGAGGGAGGGGGACCTGAGTGGCACAGGCTGCGGCGACGGATGACAAAACACAACAGATTCTGCATTTTTTTAAACATACTCTATGATATTTCACGAAAAAGATGTAATTTTGCAGCGTTTTACAAGGATAACAGTAGTATTACAATTAATCTTTTAAACAGTTAACCGTTATGAGAGTAATTATCGAACCTGACTATGAGAACCTGAGCCGCTGGGCTGCTGAGTATGTTGCAGCAAAGATCAACGCTGCAAAACCAACCCCCGAGAAACCCTTCAAACTGGGTTGCCCCACCGGTTCCTCGCCACTTG
>JAEEGH010028908.1_pt1 | contig 10877 bp, 8 predicted proteins | sample 9134181 | NCBI WGS metagenome assembly JAEEGH01 (sample SAMN16246544, study PRJNA631951) | gut metagenome | biome: gut microbiome; feature: rumen; material: DP-attached | host: Bos | place: Iran: Karaj | collected 2018-10
ATCAGCTTTTATCACGGCAAGAGTTTTTTGAGGTAAATCCGAGGGCTATGCTGTGGTGGATTGGGGATTACGTATATGATAAAAAGTATGACAGGTTTCGGCAGGGCCGAGATCGAAGAAAATAAGAGACGGATCACAGTAGAGATAAAGGGTGTCAATCACCGTTATCTTGACGAGTCGGTAAAGCTGCCCAAGAGCCTCGGTATGTTTGAGGCTTCAATCAGGAAGGTGCTCAAGGAGTATATTGAAAGGGGCAAGGTGGATGTGTTCATATCCTGCGAGGATATGAATGAGGAAAATGTCACCATAAAGTACAACAAAACGGTGGCAGCAGAGTACCTTAAATATCTCCGCGAGATGAAGGAAGAATTCGGATTGGAGGACGACATAAGGGTTTCCACATTATCAAGATATCCTGAAGTGTTCTGTCTTGAGGAAGAGCCTGCTGATGAAGATGAAATCTGGAAGAGTCTTGAGAAGGTTGTTCGGATGGCAGCTGAAAAGTTTGTTGAGAGCCGCAGAAAAGAAGGGGAGAATTTAAAGAACGATCTTAACGGCAAGCTTGACAACATGGAAGCGATGGTCGCAGACATAGAAAAGCGCTCTCCGGAAGTCATAAAGGAATACCAGGAAAAGCTTACTGCAAAGATAAAGGAACTTTTGGCAGATCGTGAGATTGATGAGGGACGCATACTTACGGAAGTCGGCATATGTGCGGATAAGCTCTGCGTCGACGAGGAGACGGTAAGGCTTAAGTCACATATAAAAGCTGTAAGGGAAGAACTTGAAAAAGACTGCTCCGTGGGGAGAAAGCTTGACTTTATTGCGCAGGAAATGAACAGGGAAGCCAATACTACCCTGTCGAAGGCAAATGACCTTGAGCTTTCGAATATAGCTATCAATCTCAAGACTGAAATTGAAAAAGTCAGAGAGCAGATACAGAATATAGAATAGGATCGGGAGAACTGATATGGACAGAAAAGGCGTATTGGTCGTTATTTCGGGCTTTGCGGGAGTGGGCAAGGGAACACTTGTCAGGTCTCTTATGGAAAAGTATGACAATTATGCCTTATCGGTATCCATGACCACAAGGGCTCCAAGGGCTGGTGAACAGGAGGGTGTTTCATATTTCTTCGTAAGCCGGGAAAAGTTCGAACAGACCATAAAGGAAGATGGTCTTATAGAATATGCTGAGTATGTGGGGAACTACTATGGTACCCCGAAATCCTATGTTGAAGAACAGCTGTCAAAGGGCAAGGATGTGATCCTTGAGATAGAGATACAGGGAGCGCACAACATCCGTAAGATATATCCTGATGCTGTGCTGATATTCGTGATGCCGCCCAGTGCAGAAATGCTTAAAGACCGTTTGACGGGACGCGGCACAGAAACTGCTGATGTGATAAAGAAGCGTATGGACCGTGCCGCACAGGAAGCAACAGGAATAGAAGATTATGATTATATCGTAGTAAATGATACTGTTGAGAGATGCACGGCACAGTTACGGGAAATCATTGAGACTGCCCATTGCCGTCCGGTGATGAATGAGGACTTTATCACGGCAGTAAGGAGCGAGCTGAGCAGAATGGCCGGTGAAGCGTAAAAACTATATTTTGCTGTTCCATTTTGGGATTTGATAGTGTATAATCAGAAGCAGTCATTTTTTAGGAGGAAAAAGCTATGATGTTACATCCGTCCTACACGGACCTTATGAATGTTGTAAATTCTGAAGTTGAAGAGGGTGAGGCACCCGTAGTGGCAAGCCGTTATTCCATCGTGATGGCAACCGCAAAGCGTGCAAGACAGATCACTGCCGGAAGCAAGCCGCTGGTTTCAACTGCAGGCAAGTATACCAAGAAGCCTCTGTCGGCAGCAGTCGAGGAGCTTGAAAAAGGCAGGATACGTATTTTAGCCGCTGATGAGGCTGAACAGTAAGACGGTATATCATATCATATAAATAAATAAGAGGGACGGGACTATGGTACCGGCCCTCTTTTAGGATAAAAAAATGACGGACAATAAAGCAAAAATAATGGTGATATCCCTGGGCTGTGATAAAAACCTTGTAGACTCGGAGATGATGCTGGGGATACTGGACGGGGCAGGCTTTGAGATAGTTGATGATGAGACGAAGGCAGATGTGATAGTTGTGAATACCTGCTGCTTCATTAATGATGCCAAGGAAGAAAGCATACAGACACTGATCGAATGCGGTGAACTGAAAAAAAGTGCATCCCTTAAATGCCTGATCGCAACCGGATGTCTTGCACAGCGGTATGCGGAGGAGATAAAGACGGAGCTTCCGGAAGTGGATGCAATAATCGGTACTACGTCCTTTGACAAAGTGGCAGAGACCGCAAGGGAGCTACTGGATGGGATGAAGCCTGCACCGAAGATGGATGACATAGCCAGACTGGTGAGCGGAAAGCCCCGCATCCTTTCCACCGGGGGGCATTTTGCTTATCTTAAGATTGCTGAGGGCTGCGACAAGAATTGCTCCTATTGCATAATCCCAAAGATCAGAGGGCCCTACCGGTCAGTGCCTATGGAAACACTTCTGACAGAAGCTAAAAGCCTTTCTGACAGAGGAGTGAAGGAGCTTATCCTTGTGGCCCAGGAAACAACGGTCTATGGTGTGGATCTGTACGGGAAGAAGTCTTTGCCTGAGCTTTTGAGGAAGGTAAGCGAAAACTGTGATTTTCACTGGATAAGGATTCTTTACGGATACCCCGAGGAGATTGATACAGAGCTTATAAAAGAGATGGCAGAGAATCCTAAAGTCTGCCACTATATAGACATGCCAATTCAGCATAGCGAGGATGGCATTTTAAAGCGTATGGGCCGCAGGACGTCAAGGGCAGATCTTGTACGTGTGATCAACGGGCTGCGTTCGTCTGTTCCGGATATCTGCATAAGGACCACTCTGATAACGGGATTCCCCGGTGAGACGGAGGAGGACTTTTCGGGGCTTAGGGAATTTGTAAAGGAGATGAAGTTTGACAGGCTTGGGGTGTTTACATATTCGAGGGAAGAGGGGACCGGAGCGGATAAAATGCCTGACCAGGTGCCTGATGAGATAAAGGAAGCAAGGCGTGACGAGATAATGGCACTTCAGCAGGAAATCGTCTTTGAAAAGAACGAGGACCGGTGCGGCCAGGTGCTGGACTGCATCGTGGAAGGCCGGATTCCGGAAGATAATATCCTGGTATGCAGGAGCTATATGGATGCTCCGAATGTAGACGGTTTCGTATTCGTTGAGACGGACATGGATCCCATGAGCGGAACCCCCTTAAAGATTAAGATAACCGGTGCTGACGGGTATGACCTGATAGGCGAGATAGTTTCTAACAACTGAATGCTACTGACATATATGTAGAATGAATGGCAATATGCTGGATGGAAGAATTAGGTACCGGGAGTCCGGTGCTGATTGATAACAATGCAGCATATTGAAATTCGGTCAGGCACAGGGGCGAAATTAAGTGGTTGGAGCAATATGTACTGATATGTAGAAATATGTTAGAATTACAGTGATTATTTTTGGCAGCCCGAAGCTCTGCAGGTTCCTGAACTGCTATATATTTATACGTGATATTTTTGGAGGAACATAATGAATTTAGCTAATAAATTAACACTCCTGAGAGTGATACTTATACCTTTCTTTGTTTTTTTTATTCTTAGTGACGTGGTCGGAGAATACAGCAAATGGATTGCGCTGGCGATTTTTGCCATTGCGTCCATCACGGATTTTTTCGACGGAAAAATAGCCAGGAAATACAATATGGTAACGAACTTCGGCAAGTTCATGGATCCACTTGCGGATAAGCTGTTAGTCTGCAGCGCAATGATATGTTTTGCTGCGACGGGACAGATGCCTGCCTGGATCGTGATAGTCGTGGTGGCCAGGGAATTCATAATAAGCGGCTTCAGGCTGATAGCGGCAGAGCAGGGGATTGTCATAGCCGCCAGCTGGTGGGGAAAGTTCAAGACCGCATCCCAGATGATAATGCTCATCATGATGATAATGGATCTGGAGCTGCTTAAGATCCCTACTTTTGCTATGATGTATATTGCATTAATACTTACAGTCGTGAGCCTTATCGATTACATGTATAAGAACCGGAAAGTTTTGGCGGATCCGGAGCACAAGGAGAAGCAGTCAGAATCGTAAGGCATGGGTAACCGTTTAGAACGGCCCGAAGCACTTGCTGTTATGGACGTACTAAAGGATAAATATGGCAAACACAGGAGGGGGGATATGTTGACAGCGGAAACGATCAGCGTAGGAACTGAACTTTTGCACGGAAATGCGGTAAATACGAATGCAGCATTTCTTGCCAGGGAGTTTTTCAAATACGGCTATGCTTGCAATGCCATGACTGTGGTGGGGGATGATGAGAAGAGTATCAAATCCGCACTGGCAGCAGCAGTTGGGCGCTCTGATATTGTGGTCATAACGGGCGGCATGGGACCTACACCGGATGATATCACCAAACAGACGGTGGCTGATTTTTTGGGCTTAGAGCTTGTGGATGATACAGCTACTGAGGTGCATATCAGGCAGTGGTTTTCGGAAAGAGGACTTACCATGGAGGACAGGGACCTGATACAGGCAAAGGTTCCGGCTGGAGCTGTCATACTGGAGAATGCCAATGGTACTGCACCGGGGCTTATTATAGAAAAAGAGATAGAAGGCAGGGCGCACACGTTCATACTGATGCCCGGCCCGCCTTTTGAGATGGAGCCTATGTGGCGTGAGCAGGCTGTTTCATGTCTTAAGGAAAAAAACGGCAGTGTGATAGTTTCATCCCTTGTAAAGATATGCGGCCGTACCGAGGCAGAGGTTGCAGACCTTGTGGATGAGTTTATCCGGGGAAACGAATCCGGTGTAAGCGTATCGCCCCATGCTACCGCAGGGGAGGTCCAGTTACGGATCACTGCAACTGGCGAGGATGAAAAACAGGCTAAAAAAGCTATAAAGCCTGTAGTAAAAGAGATAAAGGCCCGGCTGGGAGATAGTGTTTATACTACCCATGAAGAAAAAAGTCTGGAAGAAGTGGTGGTGGAACTGCTGCTTGCAAACAAGCTGACTGTTACTACCGTTGAGTCCTGTACCGGCGGACTGCTGGCAGGGCGGATAATAAATGTTCCGGGCGTGTCTGAAATCTACAAGGCCGGTTATATTACATACTCAAAGAAGGCGAAGCGCCGGATCGTAGGTGTGAGCCGTAAGACTCTGGATAAGTACGGCGCGGTGAGCGAACAGGCAGCCAGGGAAATGGTGAAGGGCGTTACCGGTCTGTTCAAGGCTGATGTTGCTGTGGCGGTTTCAGGAAATGCCGGCCCCGACATGTCAGAGGGTAAGCCCGTGGGACTTGTATATATTGCCGTGAACGTTGCGGGCAATATTACCGCAAGGGAATACCATTTCAACGGGAGCCGCGCGCAGATCAGGGAGATGTCTGTGGCAAGCGCACTGATACTTTTAAGGCACTGTGTGCTGGAGTATTATGGCAAAATGACTTTCGGAACTGAAGAATGAACATAAAGAACGTAATGGTCGTATCAAGCCTTATTATTTTTCTGATAGGCTTCATTATTGCACATGTCTGTCTGAGTGATACCTCCGGAAACGGGTGGTTCAACAAGCTTAGGATTTATATCTATTTTCCGCTGACCATGTGGTGCATAGCCTATTATCTGGTATGCTTATGCTATGCCGGCTACCGCCTGTCCCTTGTATGGATGTGGCTTTTGTTTGCATTTTTCGGAGCTTTGCGGATCACGATGCTGATAATGGAAATGGAAGGCGTGCTGCCCTTTGCCATACCTGTGCTGATCAGGGTTATTTACTATATCATCTTCACTGTGGGAATGGTCTTTTTCTTAACGGTGGAGTATAGGGTGGTGGATGCCATGACTGCATATCCTCCGAGCAACCTTGAATATATCGTTGTGCTGGGAGCGGGCCTGCAGGGACGACAGCCTTCCAACCCTCTGAAGGTGCGCATAAAAAGGGCAGCTGAGTATATGGAAGAAAACCCGGACACGGTCCTCATAGCTTCGGGAGGTCAGGGGCCGACGGAGATAATAAGCGAGGCCGAATGCATAAAGGAACAGCTTACGGATGTGTACGGCATAGACCCGGACCGCATCATGATGGAGCAGAAGTCAACCAATACCATAGAAAATCTTAAATTCAGCATGGAGATAATAGGAGATCCGGAGCGGTCGGTGGGAATAGTGTCCAACGGTTTCCACGAGTACAGGGCGATGCTCATAGCAAAGCAGGCCGGGTATAAGAATGTGACGCCGGTGCCTTCCACCACGCTTCTGCCGGTGGGAGTGCATTACATAGTGAGAGAATTCTTCGGAGTGGTGTCGCTTTATCTGGGCCTGCAGGGCAGCGTGTGAATAAAAAAAAGCTTCAGCGTATGCTGAAGCTTTTTCGGATTACAGTGGACCTGACGGGAGTCGAACCCGTGTCCGAAACATCCGCCCTCGCCCTTCTACTATCATAGTCTGCAGGACTTCATTCCCTCCGCCTGAGTGTCACAGACACCGCTCAGGATTCAGTAGCTTCATGAATCTGCAATACGCTCAAAGCTTTGCGCATCCGTTTCCTGCAAGATTGACGCCGTTTACCAAATGTGCAGGTGCATCAGGGACGACGCGCTGCGCTTAGGCAGCGAGTGCTAATTTTCTATCAGCGTTTAGTTTAATTTTGGGTTTAACGCACTCCTGCGGATAGCTTCTTCGACTTAAGATACCCCGTCGAAACCTTTTCAGGCCCATATAAAACATATATGGCATTCGAATATACACGTATACCAGAAATATGTATGTTAATGATAGAACTAAGGTATAAATTTTGCAATAGTGATTAATGACAGAATCTTAGCGGCCTGTTACAGAAGTTTTATTTATTGAATCGTTGTCACATTGTTATTGCTTCGCCGGCGCTTCGTTATGGAAAGAACTTAAAATTTATTTCGGAAAAACTGTATACATTATCAATTGAAAAAAAAGCGGTGAGTACTATAATTTTAGATAACAATGGGAAAATGTGACGGTTTTGTGAGGCTTGGGCTGATTTATAGTTGATTATAGTCGGCCGCAGTAAAATTATCACAAGTTCACGAATAAAAAAAGGGGATAAGAATAATGACAAAACAGAGTTTACGTACAAAATTTATTATTATCATGGGACTCTTAGTAACGGTTCCGATAGTGTTGCTTACTGCAATCAGTCTGTTCAACACTGTCAATGAAGGCAAAAAGGGGGCCAATGAAGTAAATAAAGCTCAGGCAGGGCTTGTCAGGGAGTCTATAGGTATCATAAGGAGTAAAAATCTGGAAAGCTTAAAGGCTTTAGCTACTTCACCTATATTGATCGAGTATCTGGACGGAACCAAAACGGAGTCAAAGGATGAGGAGGTCCTTCTCAAAAATATCCTGACAGTCAATAGAAACCTGGATGAAGGCAGGTCTACCGGTAATTCCATTGCCATAGCGGATGCAACCGGCATGCAGAGACTAAGGACCTCCGGTAAAAATGTTGATGTATCCGAAAGAGATTATTTTAAGGAACCGATGAGCGGTGCAAGCGAGTACAGTTCAGACCTGATCGTATCAAAATCCACAGGAACTGCGATCATCACATTCTCCGTTCCGGTTTATGACAAGATGGGGCAGAATATCATAGGTATAGTGCAGAGAAACTATGACGTATCAGAGCTTCAGGAAATGCTCGCATCTGAAGTGATGCAGGACAAGCAGGAGATCGTTATAGTGGACCGTACCGGAACCGTCATTGCACATTCCGCAAGAAGTGTCAACGTAGAGGATCCGGAGAAGCAGGATCAGAACGAATTCTATACTGATTCCAGAGGAGACAAGACAAGCGGCAATTATGTGGCCCCTTTCATGGGTGATACATGGATCATTTCATGGGAAAAAATTCCCGGGTGTGACTGGATAGTGGCATCATGCCGTGTGCAGGAGGTTGCGCTTGCAAATGTATATATCACTGCAGCGGCGCAGCTGGTCATCGGAGTGATCATGATAGTGATCAGTATCATTATAGCCATATTTGTGGCTAATTCCATAACCAAGCCGTTAGGTGCGGTAAATGTATCTCTGGCTGCCATGACGGAAGGCAGATTTGAACGTATAAATAAATACCTTAACCGCAAAGATGAACTCGGCCAGATCATAAGAAATACAAATGAAGTGATGGACAAGCTGACTGCCATAGTCGGTGATATACGAAGCGGGGCAAATTCAGTCAGCGGCTCCTCTGATGAACTTGCAGATACGGCAGAGCAGATGTCACGGAATGCAGAGGATGTATCTAATGCAGTACAGGAGATCGCTACTGGCGCTACCCAGCAGGCAGACGAGATACAGGGCGCTACCGAGCACATCCGGGAAATCGAGGATGCGGTAAGTAATGTTCAGGCATCTACCGATGAACTTACAGAAATGGCCGGCCGTATGCAGAATGCCTCAAAGGATTCCGTAAAGAGTCTTCAGAATCTGAGGAAGAGCTCAGAAGAAATGAATGATGCTATTGATGGAATATCCGCAAAGGTAAGTGCTACCAGCGATGCGGTGGGGCGGATCAACGGAATGGTAGATACTATCTCCAATATAGCTTCCCAGACAAATCTTCTTGCACTTAATGCATCCATAGAGGCGGCAAGAGCGGGAGATGCGGGAAAGGGATTTGCTGTAGTTGCTGAAGAAATCGGCAAGCTGGCAACCGATTCCAACAACTCTGCAGAGCATATAAAGGAAGAAATGGATGAACTCCTCAGGCAGTCGCAGGAAGCTGTGAACATGGCTGATGATGTACAGAAGACAAACCGTCAGCAGCAGGAGGTCATCAATGATACATTTAACAGCGTTAACAGCATGATCGGTGATATAGAAGAGACTGTAAAGGGAGTAAGGATCATTGCTGATAATGCGGAAAACTGCGTGGCAGCAAAGGATAAGGTGGTGGATGCAATGGGATCTCTTTCCGCAATATCTGAGGAAAATGCAGCAGCCTGTGAAGAAACCGGTGCATCGATGGAGGAACTCTCCGCTACGGTAACTACACTTGCCGGCAGTGCAAGATCCATGCATGATGTTTCCAACAACCTTAATGATGAAGTAGGATTCTTTAAAATCTGAAGATTAATACCGGCCGGGGATTGGCAAAATCTATAATATAGTAAACGAATTTTGTTATTGAGCTTTCGTGGCAGATAATGCCTGCATAGTAGGCGTTGTCTGCTTCGGAAGCTGTTTATTTTGGCGGTGTTTTTTGAGCGCAGAGTGAAAAAGAGCGGTATGCAGACTGATCTTGATTTCCGGCTTTGTGTCCAGATTGTTTTAATTCATCCTTAATGTGTCGAAGCTGGGATTTCTCCTTGACAGAAATCTAACCCGGCAATACAATGTGCGTAGCCGGCAGGTGCCAGCTTTGAATTTGAATTGAATTAAAATTAAAACGAGGTCGTTTATGTTAAGCGTGGTGGAGTGAACACTACAAAGATTTATTGAAATACAGTGATGCAGGATAGCCGGTAGCATCGGTTCCTTGTTTTGCTGTACATGATCGTTACGCTTAATATTATGTGAAAGGACTTCGTCGTGGATGATGTGTAAACCATGATATCTTTGCGTGAGATTTCATGGTTTTTTATTTATCGCACGGGCTGAGTAAGGAAATTATTCGGCTAACGCCGAACTCAGCCCGGCGGACGAGCATGTCGATAAATCTCCATGCTTGATTATCGCACGGGCCGCATAAGGAAACTTTCGGCTGACGCTCGCTTGATTTATTTTGAAAGGATAATAGAAATGAATATAGAAAAACAGATAGAATTTGACAAGGTAAAAGAAATATGGTCAGGGCTTACCCATACCGGATATGCGAAGGACGTGATAAGGGAAGCCGGAGTGATACTTGATGAAACACAGTTGAATAAAGCACTCCGCGATACTGGGGATGCCAGGGAGATGATCGAAAGACAGGGAACCCCGCCCTTGCAGGATGTGACAGAAATATGGGAGATACTTCATATCGCTGAACGGGGTGACTGCCTGACGCCTTTTCAGCTTGAAAAAGTAGAAAGGGTGCTAGCAGCAGTACGCAGGCTTAAAGTTTACTTAAGCTGCGGACAAGCGTATGAAAATTCCCTTGCATTTTACGATGAGAACCTGGATGAACTGGAAGAATTGCAGAGAGAAATCAGCAGCCAGATCAGGAATGAGTCCGTGGATGACAGGGCATCGAAATTCTTGTATGACACGAGAAACGAGATCAGGCGTCTGGAAGATGCAATGAAGCAGAAAGCTGAGCAGGTAATCAGGAATAACAAAGCATGCATGGCGGATTCGTACTATACCATGCGTAACGGAAGGATCTGCGTGCCGGTAAAGAAGGAATATAAGCTTAAGGTAAGCGGAAGCGTGATAGACAGGTCATCCACAGGCAGTACGCTTTTTATTGAACCGGCAGGCGTGGCAGGCTTATATGAGGAGCGGGAGCTTCAGCTGATTGCAGAAGCAAATGAGGTCAGCAGGATACTTTATACGCTGACTGTCATGGTTGCTGATGCGGCATCTGCCATGGAAGAAGATGTGCGGATGATGGAAAAGCTGGACTTTATCTTTTCCAAGGGGCGGCTCAGTATAGAATTATGCTGCACCGCACCCATTATCAATACTGACAGGATCATCCGCTTAAGTGCGGCGAGACATCCGTTAATGGACAGGGAAGAAAATGTGCCTCTTGATTTTTCACTTGGCGGATCAGAAAGGGGAATAGTGATCACGGGACCGAATACCGGAGGCAAGACAGTGGCCATAAAGACCGTCATGCT
>JAEEGH010028909.1_pt1 | contig 10876 bp, 10 predicted proteins | sample 9134181 | NCBI WGS metagenome assembly JAEEGH01 (sample SAMN16246544, study PRJNA631951) | gut metagenome | biome: gut microbiome; feature: rumen; material: DP-attached | host: Bos | place: Iran: Karaj | collected 2018-10
AGAAGATTCTCTCCAGAACCCGCGGCAACTTCCTGTCCCGCAAGAATGTGTGGACAGTCGCCAAGAACACTTACGAAAAAGGTCTCACCTACGCCTACCGCGACCGCAAGGCCAAGAAGCGTGAGTTCCGCTCCCTGTGGATCCAGCGTATCAACGCTGCCGCCCGCCAGCATGGCCTCACCTACTCTCAGCTCATGGGTCGTCTTGCCAAGCAGAACATCGGCCTCAACCGCAAAGTTCTCGCAGACCTTGCCATGAACAATCCTCAGGCTTTTGAGGCAATTGTGAAATCCGTAAAGTAGTTATTGCCCCGTGAGCTGGAAGGAAATCATCCAAAACAAGTGGGTAAAGCTGGGATTCTGGTCCCTGCTGTACATTGCTTGGGTGATCTGGCTCGGAAATTATTGGTGGCTTTTGGGCCTGGGCGTCATCTTCGACCTTTGCATTACCAAGAAGGTGAACTGGCTCTTTTGGAAGAAAGAGTACGCCCCGGGAGAAAAGCACAACTTCTGGCTGGACTGGCTGGACGCCATCATCTTCGCCGTGGTTGTAGTGACCTTCATCAATATTTTCTTCTTCCAGGCCTTCAAGATTCCTTCCTCGTCCATGGAAAGCAGCCTGTACACGGGAGACCATCTCTTCGTTTCCAAGCTCGCTTACGGACCGCGCATTCCCCAGACGCCCCTCACCATCCCCTTTACGCACAACCGGGCTTTCGGCCATGAGTCGTATTCCACGCTCATCCAGAACAAGTACCGCCGCCTGAAGGGTTTCGGAGAGGTAAAACGCGGAGATATCGTGGTCTTCGGATTCCCCAACGGTGACACTGTCCTTACCCGCCGTCCCGCCGACGATTATTACGCCTGGGTACGCACATACGGAAGGAAAAAGACCATCGACCAGTTCGGCCCCATCATCGTACGTCCTACCGATAAAAAGGACCACTACGTAAAACGCTGTGTAGCCGTTGCCGGAGACACGCTGGTAGTGAAGGACGGTCTGGTGTGGGTGAACGGAGAAAAGGAGCCCGACTATCCCGGACGCCAGCTCACATACCAGGTAATCACTACCGGTTCCCGCATCAACCAGCTCAAGCTGGAGCAGTTAGGTCTCAACCTGAACGAACTGTATTTCGACCCCCGTCTTCCCGGCTATCCCATGATGCCGCTCACGGACGAAATGCTGGAAAAGGTAAAAGATCTTTCCAATGTGGTGGACGTAACGCTCAACCTGGAGCAGTTCCCCGCCACCGGCCAGGACACCGGCATCTTCCCGTTCACCGGGAAAACGCGCTGGACCTGCGACTACTTCGGCCCGCTGTGGATTCCCCAAAAGGGTGCCACCGTTACGTTGGACAAGGATAACCTGCCGCTCTACGAGCGCATTATCCGCGACTACGAACACAACACCCTGGAAGTGAAGGGTAATGAGATACTCATCAACGGAGAACCGGCCACTACGTACACGTTCCGGCAAGATTACTACTTTATGATGGGTGACAACCGGCATAACTCCCTGGATTCCCGTTATTGGGGATTCGTCCCGGAAGACCACATTGTCGGAAAGCCCTCCATCATTTGGCTTTCAACAGACGGAAGCAAGCGCTTCCCCAAAAGCATCCGGTGGAAACGGTTCCTCAAAATCGTCTAACCACCCCAACAAGTAACAATTAAAAAAGTAAAATATTATGTCAAAGGTTTGTCAGATAACCGGTAGGAAGAGAATGATTGGCAACAACGTTGCCCATTCCAAGCTGCGCACCAAGCGCGACTTCTCCCTCAACCTCAAGACCAAGAAATTCTGGTCCGAGTCCGAACAGCGTTTCGTCACCCTGAAAGTGACCACCAAGGGTATGCGCATCATCGAGAAGAATGGTCTCGACGCTACCCTCAAGGCCGCTCAGGAGAAAGGATACGTAAGCCTTGTTTAACCCTTTTAATCCTTAAGAATTATGGCAAAGAAACAGAAAGGAAACAGGGTGCAGGTCATCCTGGAGTGCACGGAGCAGAAGGCCAGCGGTGTTCCCGGCATGTCCCGTTACATCACCACCAAGAACAAGAAGAACACCCCGGACCGTCTTGAACGGATGAAGTACAACCCGTACCTCAAGAAAGTAACCCTCCACCGTGAGATTAAATAAAACGTTTGAACTATGGCAAAGAAAGCAGTTGCAACCTTCGATGCTAAGGCTGGTGCCAAGCACATGGTGAAGGTGATCCGTATGGAAAAGAGCCCCAAGACCGGTGCCTACGTCTTCGTAGAGCAACTGGTGGAAGAGGGCAAAGAGAAGGAATTTTTCGACAAAAAGTAAATTCCTCCCTCCGGACTCCGTTCCGGAATCTCTCCCGTATGCTTCGGTGAGCGCTGGACCCCTCTGGTGCTCACCGAGGCTTCTTTTTGTGGGGTTCGTGAGCGCTGAGGGCCTCTGGTGCTCACCGGGCTCCTATGCCAAGAAGATCCCGGCTTTGCGGCAGGTAGTGCGCATTTCGGCAGGCCAGACGGAGGACTGGATTTCGCCGATGTGGGCCTTGCGGAGGAGGAACATACACAGGCGGGACTGGCCGATGCCGCCGCCGATGGTCTGGGGCAGTTTGCCGTCCAGTAAAAGCCGATGGAAGTAGAGTTGTTCCTTGTCCAGCTGGCCGCGTTCCGCCAGTTGCTTATGGAGCGTTTCGGCATCTACGCGAATACCCATCGAGGAGATTTCGAAGGCGCTTTCCAGCACCGGATTCCAGAGAAGAATGTCCCCGTTGAGAGACCAGTCGTCGTAGTCTGCGGCGCGGCCGTCGTGGGGCTCGCCGTTTGATAGTTTGCCGCCGATTCCCTGAATGAAAACAGCCCCGTACTCCTTTGTAATGGCGTTTTCACGCGCTTTGGCATCCAACCCCGGATATCGCTGCAGGAGCTCTTCGGCCGTTGTGAAATAGATATCTTCCGGGAGCATCGGCGCAATCTGCGGGAACTCTACATAGAGCTTGTTTTCCGTCACCTTTACCGCCTCATAAATGCGGCGGACGGTTTTGTGCAGGAACTCCGTCGTGCGCTCCGAAGGCAGCATCACTTTCTCCCAGTCCCACTGGTCCACGTAGATGGAGTGGATGTTGTCCAGGTCTTCGTCGGGCCTCAAGGCATTCATATCCGTGTAGATGCCCCGGCCGGGCTCCACGCCCAGTTCGGCCAGTTTCAGACGCTTCCACTTGGCCAGGGAGTGCACTACCTCCGCGGAGGCATCGGCCATACTCTTCACGGGGAAGCGCACGGGACGTTCCACACCATTGAGGTCGTCGTTCAAGCCCTGCCCGGAGGGAACGATCATCGGGGCTGTCACACGCAGGAGCGCAAGCTGAGCGCTCAGGTTCACCTGGAACATGTCCTTAACGGCCTTGATGGCCTTTTCCGTCTGCTCGGGGCCGCCCAGCAGATCCTTGTAGTGCTTCGGGAGATACAACATGGCACAAAGGTACGAAAATTTCGGCGCTTTGGGACATGGACGGTAACGGAAAACGGCCCCAGCGTAACACGCGAGGTCCTGGAGGACGCGGCGGGTAACGCTTTAGCGCCGGATTGTTACGCGGGACGTCCCGTTATGTGGTTAAAGCACACTTTCGGCCTTCCACGTCGTTTTTCGTGCTTTAGAGCCCTGATTTTACCCCGTTAAAGCACGCTGACCCTATATAAAATGGCAAAACTGTGCTTTAACTGAGCGCACTGACCCGCCGTTTTGGGATGCACCGGAGCGAATTGACGAAAAAGGGGGATGTGCGGAGGTCCTGTGCAGCGAGCGGTGCCGCTGATTGACAGGGCCGGGAAGAGACACACGCCGGGGTGGCTTGTCCACCCCCGGACAAGGGCAGGGGGTATTCTAAGACTTTTCCAAATATATTTTCACTTTTTTATGACCCCTCGATGTTTCAGACAAACATATATTGGGACTCACGGGGAGTTCCGGGAAAGAGTCTCCTCGCGTTCGGCTATGCTATGTTTGTACTTCGGTTGTCTTATGAGGTGACCAGAGAACAGAGATGGAGCGATACTATTACTTTGATTAGACCAATGTCTATTACTCTAACTTGTTGCATCTCCTGCAATCTGGCACTAATGTATTTAATAGTTCAACCGATTGTGTTTTAGTAATTTAAGATTTTATACGGGATCCCAGATTTGATAACCGCGAACATCCGTAGGATAAGTTTGAACTTAACTGCGTTGAGTACTACGCCATGCATCTCGTGAGACCCTCCCTTCTCCCTCATCTTCCGCAGATAGTACTTTCTCAAGCCCGGATCATGAATAATGGCACTCCGAGCTGCCATAGTTAGTTCCGACTTTTGTTGAGTTCTACAGAGCTTTGATACTTGAGTTTTACCCCTCACGCTGGTACCGGAGGTGTGGTCAAAAGGCGCAACTCCAATATAGCAGGCATACTTTCTTGGCGAGTCAAAGGACCTGAAGTTATTTGTGTATACGATTGTATTCAAAGCGTTTATCAATCCTATACCCATAACACTGGTAATCAAATCGTAGTTGTGCTTCAGTTCTGGGCTATCGTAAACGATTGATATCATTTGATCTTCTGTTTTCTTTATAAGTTTGTCAAGGCCGGTAATTGCTGATTCATTTCTGTGCCGGGCTGATGCAGTTTCATATTCAACTAGCGAACTTTTAAAGTTGAGCAAGGCTGTCCTTTGTCGCATATATTGCCGTCTCTCTGTCAGAAGATACTGTAGTGTCATTATGTTCTTGCAGGGTTTTTCATAAAGCCGTAGTTTTTCCCTTCTGGTGTATGCATACTCTGCGATGCGTGCTGAATCGATCACATCATTCTTCCCTCGAGCCAGGCCCATTGATCTCTTAATATCTAATGGCGAGTTCAAACTTAGGGCAAGTCCCTTTTTGTAAGCAAAGTCAATGAGCTGGTTCGTATATACGCCGGTATGCTCTGCGCATATAACCATTTCTTTTGGCCTCACACCGCGTTTTCTTAACCAGGACATCATTTCACGTAAACCTTTTGACGTGTTCTCAATGTGAATGAAGTCACTTTCTTTGTCTATCGCCGGATAAATCGCAACATCCAGTGACGCTTTGGAGATATCTACTCCAATAAAAAAAGAAAAATGCATAAATTTGTTGTGCTTTATTTCGGTTAACCATCATGTTGACTTGTCCAATACTTTTATTAGACTGAGCGGTCTACGATTCTAAATGGTCATTTCAATATGGAGAAAGAGGGGATAGAGATATCCATAGTAGATAAATCATTATCCCTTAGGAGAAGCTCAACCCTCTTTCTGGTTAACCTTTTTCGTTAAACATATGAGTTGAGAGTGAGTCTCATACCCCCTCTGGATACTTGTCTAACGGGGCCCTTAGTTCACCACTCTCAACTCAATGTCAAAGATACAACAAAAGAGCACCACGATTCCATATTGAAATCATGGTGCAAATCTAAAAGAGGGGCCCGCCGGAGACAAGTTCTCGCGACAGCGAGGACGCAGGATACGGTGGGAGGGGCCGGAGTGAGCATAGCGAACGGAGTCCCCCGGACGCCTGTCGCCCCTCCGGGCTCAGTATAAATTACAAAAAAATCCCCGGGCGTCACCCGGGGATAAAAGATGGCAAGGCCGTAAGCCGCTTTCTGTTTTTGAATCTGTCATTTATCTAACGCAACCTACCCCCCGGCATCGGACGGGCAGCCCTCATCTGCCGGTATATTTGGTCTTGCAGGCCCGGGCAGCGTACCCGCTGGATGTCGCCATACAGCGTCGTGGGCTCTTACCCCGCGTTTTCACCCTTACCTTTCGGCGGTTATTCTCTGTTACACTGCCTGAAGATTACTCCCCACTGTGCTTTCCACAGACGGGTGCCCTTTCCTGTGCGGACTTTCCTCGGCGCCGAGACGCCGCGACAGATCGCCTTACCATTAAAGGACTGCAAAGATACGAATTATTTTTGAATCCGCCCCAGGGACGCCTCCACGGCGGAATAGTCGTAGCCCCGGGAGAGGCCGAACTTGATGAGCTTCAGCCGGAACTGCGGATCCCCTTCCAGCGTACGAGCCTTGGCGGCGAGGAGCTTGTCCAGGCGTGAATCCGCCTTCTCCGGCTCGATCTCCTCCAGGGCCGATGCAATATCGGCCTCCGAAATGCCCTTCGCGCGTAGCTGGAAACGGATTTTGATGGGGCCCCAGCCCTGGATGGACGCCTTCTCGCGGGCGAAGGCCGATGCATACCGCACGTCGTCCACATAGCCCTCCTTCACCAGCGAAGCTACCACGCGGTCGGCGGCATCGGCCTCCCCTTCCAGGTCCTTCAGCGCCTTGCGGCGGACATCGGCCCGGCAATACTCCGCCTTGGAACACAGGCGCTGCAGACGCGAGAGTGACTGCTTTTCATCCATAGTCCTAGAAGTGGAATCCCAGCGAGAAATACGCCCCGACCTTCTTGGTGTAGCCCGAATAGAAGACCTGGAACTGCAGCGGACCCGCGATGGAATCGTAGGCATAACCCGCGCCGAAGCCCGAGAGGAAGTCCGCGTCCGGAATGGTGCTGATGTTCTCCGAATTCACCGCCGCGTTGCCGAACAGGCTCACGTAGTTGTTCTCCCCTATCCGGTAGCGGGCTTCGAGTTTGGCCACCGCCAGGAAGTCCTTCATCGTGAGATTGTTCATAATGCCCACGAAGGGAATCTGTTGCTCGAAATAGCGGCCTTTCATCGCGCCGCCCAGGTAGTTCTGCAGAAGCGGCGGGGCTTCCTGGGCCATTACGTAGCGGACGTCCAGCTGCGGGACCAGCGCAAAGCGGCCGAAGGAAGCGGGCACACGGGTGTCGAAGTCCACGACGCCCATCACCTTCTGGGCATTGTCCGGGTCGAAGCCCGTATAATAGACCCCCCCGTTAAAGCCGGCCGATACGCCCTTGCTGGGGAAATAACCGTCGTCCAGGGTCTCCACCCGCCCTTCCAGGAAGAAGCTCGGGATGTCCACAGTGCCGTTCAGGGCGCCCCCGTGCGTAAGGTCGTTGAAGGTGTAGTAGAACTGGTTCCGCAGGCCCACGCGCATATCGAAGCTGGACCAGTGCATATTGGAGAAGAACAGCTCCTGGTTGGTAAGGATGTGGGAGAACACGTCCGGTTCGCCGTCCTTTCCGAGAACTGTGAGACCTTCCTTGTAATAGATGTTCGCCCGGGCGTTGAACGTGGCGAAATGCCGGCCGTTGTAGGCATAGAGCAGGTCCAGATACGGGTGCGTGCTCACGCGGGCGGTGATATCCAGCGACGATCCGCGCATCGCATTGGTGTTCAGGCCCACATTCAGCAGCAGGGACACCAGCTCCTGCGAGTCCATCCGGGCGCCGAAGCCGATCTTGTGCATCGGCCCCCGTTTGCAGGATACGCGGAGCGTGTAGGGCGCTCTGTCCCCGCGCAGTTCGTAGTTCACGTAGTCGTAGGCCCCCTTGCCGAAGATGGTGGCGATGTCCTCCTCGATAATGTCGCGGTTCACCACCTTGTAGGGCTTCACGTGCATCTTTTCCTTGATGTATTCGGCATCCTCTTCGTCCACGCCCACCACTTCTATGTGGCCGATACGCACCGGCGTGGTGTCGATGTCCACCGCCGGCGGGGCATTCCACCGGAGCTTCTCCGAGCCCAGCCGCTGGCGGAGGGCTCTCAGTTCCGCATCGACCTCCTGCGCCGCCTTGTAGCCCCTGTTAAATAGCGTATCCACCGCCGCCTCGTTGAAGCTGAGCATATTATAGCCCGACATATCCGGGTGGATGCGGATGTCCAGCAGCTTCTGGTTGATGGCGAAGGCGTCGTTGGAGAAGAGGTCCATCCCCGCCATCATCACATCTGCCAGGTTCTGGATTTCATCGGCCTGGAGGGACTGCTCCGAGAGGTCTATGCCGATGACTACATCGGCCCCCATCCGCTTGGCGATGTTCACCGGGAAATTGTTGCGCATCCCGCCGTCCACCAGCACCATCCCGTTCGTGCGGACGGGCGCGAAGAGGCCCGGAATGGACATCGTGGAGCGCAGGGCCACGTTGATGGAGCCGTTGTGCCACACCTTCGCCTTGCCGGAAACCATATCCGTCGCCACGCAGGCGAAGGGAATGGGGAACTTGAAAAAGTTCGTGGAATCGCTGTAGCCCACCGTCCTGGAAGTGATGACGTGGTTCACGTTCTGGCCGAAGACAAAGCCCGAGGGAAGGCTGCCCAGCAGGTTGCCGCGGACCAGCTCGCTCATATCCTCCTGCTCCGCACCCAGTTTCAGTTCCCGGGAGCGGCCGGCGGCGAAGGGCATCTCGCCCTGGATGTAGTTCTTGTAATCATCGGCCTTATAGTAGAAGGGGAAGGAAAGGAGGTACTTCTCCTTGTTGCGGATGCGGGAGTAGGGCTGATACTTGCGGTCCACTTTGTCGCTCAAGGCCATATTCCAGTCCATATGATGGAAGAGGCTGTCCAGGTAGTCTGCGTTATAACCCAGGGAATACATACCGCCCAGGAGGCCGCCGATACTGGTTCCAACGACCATATCGATCGGGAATTCGAACTGCTCCAGGTACTTCAGTACGCCCACGGCCGCGGCGCCTTTCGCTCCGCCGCCGGAGATGACCAGGGCCACCGTGGGACGCGTCCTGCGGATGGATGCCATCCGGTTGCGGATTTCCATCACCGCTTTGGCGTCTTCCTCGTCCAGACCGAAGGTGGAAGAAGGCGGATCCGTAATCTTCTGGGCTTTTATCTGCCCCGCAGCGAGCAGCAGGGCCAGTATAATGACGACTTTTCTCATAGTTCCGGTTGGTTGTGGCGGCCGGGGTTGTGGCGGCCGGCCAGGAGGCCGCAGGCGGCGAAAATGTCTTCCCCGCGCGAGGCGCGGATGGTGGCAGTGAGTCCGCCTTCGTTGAGGCGGTTCTTGAAGGCTTCCATCTTCTCCGCGCCGGCCGGGCCGTACGGGAAGTCCGGGATGCGGTGGAAGCGGATGAGGTTCACCCGGCACTCCAGGTGGCTGAGGAGTTTGATCAGTTCCTTAGCGTGTCTTTCGCTGTCGTTCCAGCCTTCAAAGACCGTGTATTCGAAGCTCACCCGGCGCTGGCCGGTGAAATCATATTGCTTGATAAGACGGACAACCTCCGTGATGGACCAGGCTTTCTGGACCGGCATCAGCTCCGCGCGCTCCTCCGGGAAGGGATTGTGCAGGCTCACGGCCAGGTGGCACTTGCTCTCCTCCAGGAACTGTTTCAGTTTGGGAAGTACGCCGATGGTACTGAGCGTAATGCGTTTCGGGCTCCAGGCCAGGCCCCAGTCCGCGGTGAGGATTTCAATCGCGCGTTTGACTTCATCCCAATTGTCCAACGGCTCGCCCATTCCCATAAAGACGGCATTGGTGAGTTCCCCGGCCTCTTCGATGGCGAAGAACTGGTTGAGGATGTCTGCGGCTGTGAGATTGCCGTGGAAACCCTGACGGCCCGTCATACAGAACTTGCAGCCCATCTTGCAGCCCGCCTGCGAACTCACGCAGAGGGTCTTGCGGTCCTGGTCCGGAATCATAACGGCCTCGATGCAGGATTCCTCCTCGCGCGAAGCTCCTTCGGTTTGATCGGCCCCCATCCGGCATTTCACCGGGAAGAGGTACTTCTTCGTGCCGTCCTGGGAGATCTGAACGTCCACGGGCGGCTGATAACCAACCTCATATTTACCGGCAAGCACTTCCCTGCCCTGCTTGGACAGGTTCGTCATCTCATCGATGCTTCTGACCCGCTTCTGATACAGCCACTGGGCCATCTGCTTCCCGGCAAAAGCCGGCAAGCCCGCCTCCAGCGCAATCTGTTTCAACTCGTCCGGAGTCTTTCCCAGCAGCTTGGTTTTCATACATTGCAAAAATAATGATTTCCACGGGAAATATCAAGCCCGGACGGGGGCTTAAGGGGTTTGTGGGATGAGGAGACGCGCTACGCCTTATCCTCTTCCAGCGCTTTTTGGTAACATTCGCGGCAGAGGGGCTCGTAGGTGTCTTTTTCGCCCAGGACCACCAGCTTCTTGCTGGCGGAGAGACGGTGCGAGTGATTGGCCAGGGCGCCGCAGTGCACGCAGATGGCGTGGACCTTCTGCACATCTTCCGCGATGGCGAGGAGGCCGGGCATCGGCCCGAAGGGTTTCCCCATATAGTCCATATCCAGGCCGGCGATGATTACGCGCACCCCGCGCTTGTTCGCCAGCACCTGGACCACCTCGATGATGCTGTCGTCGAAGAACTGGACTTCATCGATACCCACCACCTGCACGTCCGGATCGATCTGAAGCATCCGGGAGGGCGACTTGATGGGCGTACAGGAAATGCTGTGGGAATCGTGCGAGACCACATCCAGCTCCGAATAACGTGTGTCGATGGTGGGCTTGAACGTGGCGATCTTCTGCTTGGCGAACTGGGCCCTCTTGAGCCTTCTGATGAGTTCTTCCGTCTTTCCCGAGAACATAGAGCCGCAAATCACTTCGATGCAACCCGATTTTTTTGCATTTTCCAAAAACATTTCCGTAACTTTGTTAGGTGAACACTTGTTCTGCAAATATACGAATAATATGGATAAAAGTGAACTGGATTTTCTGCAGGGATGTCAAAAAGAGCTGGCGGAACTGAAATCGCGCATCGCCGCTCTGGAGGAGCGCATTTCCGCCATACAGGAAAAGGCCGCGGAGGAGCCCGTTTCGGCCGATGAAGCCCCGGACGGCGTGGATTTCACAGGTCTGGAAATCGGGGTGGCCGCCGTGGCGCCTGCAGTTGAGGAGCCCGCACCGGTGTTTGAAGAACCCGCACCTGAGGTCCCGGCCGAAGAAGATATCCCCGTAGAGGTGGAGATGGCCTTCGAAGAGCCGG
>JAEEGH010028910.1_pt1 | contig 10876 bp, 9 predicted proteins | sample 9134181 | NCBI WGS metagenome assembly JAEEGH01 (sample SAMN16246544, study PRJNA631951) | gut metagenome | biome: gut microbiome; feature: rumen; material: DP-attached | host: Bos | place: Iran: Karaj | collected 2018-10
GCGTCGGTCGGGCTGGCCCGCGAGTAGCGCACGACCCTCGCCGCGCTGATAGACGACTGGCGCCGGCAGTGGGGGTTGGGCGACTTCCCGGTCGGCGTCGTCCAGCTCGCGAACCACAAGCCGCTCAGGCGGTTCGTCCGCGACGACGCCTGGGCCGAGGTGCGCGACGCGCAGTTCGCCGTCTCGCGCGAAGTGCCGAACGTCGGGCTTGTCAACGCCATCGACCTCGGCGACGAAATGAACATCCACCCCGCGAACAAGCTCGCCGTCGGCGAGCGGCTCTGCCGCTGGGCGCTGGCCGACGTCTACGGCCGCAGGGATCTTTTGCCGACGGGGCCCCGGCTCGAGTCAGGCGAGGTCGGGGCGGACGGATGCGTGCGCCTCCGCTTCACCGACGCGCGGGGCGGCATTGCCGCGACCGGCCCGGTCGAATGCTGCTATCTGCGCGGCCAAGACGGCGAGTGGCGCCAGGCCGCCGTCGCCATCGAGGGGGAGACCCTCGTCGTCTCCGCGCCGGGCGTGGCCGATCCGGTCGAGGTCCGCTACGCCTGGGCGGGTTCGCCGGCGGGCGCGACCCTTCGCGGCAAGGAATCGGGCATCCCCGTCTTCCCGTTCCGCTGGGAAAGAAAGTGACCGCATTACCGCCAGCGGCTACATTACCGCCAGCCACTACCAACTAACCACTTGCAACTCCACAACTCCTCAACCATAACACTCGATCTACTCCGCGTAATGGCCATTGGCGCCCACCCCGACGACGCCGCCCTCCGTGGCGGCCGCAGGGCAGCGCTAGCTGGACGACAACATCAATGCGAATGTTGCCAGTGTGCAAATGTTGCCAATTGCCAGTTTCCAGTGACCAATTGGGAAAAGGAATTGGATATTGGCAACATTGCCTTCGTCGCGCCCGCCGCGATGGAGCGGCTTCTTCCCGACGGGTCGTGGCGCGCCGCATCCTTCGATACCGCCACGGGCCTCCTCTCCGAAACCGTTCTCCCCGCCGAACCTGCAGTCTTCTGCTATGCGCCATGAACAGGATTTTCCTTGGTCATAAAAACGCAAAGGAATATGGATGGATTTTGGTCACGCTCTTTACAACAAAGTAAGGAGTTGGTATCATACCTGCCAGATATTTACATCCGTCGTCGCTTCTGCCCCAATAACGCTCTCTCTTTATGGAACAGAATCCTGTCAAAGAAACGCTGCGGACTTCGTGTCTTCACACGATGGTTTCGTCAAGGAGGAAATCAAGCAAGTTCACATGAAGGACGCCGGAATCATCAAATGTTCGACTCAAAACGTCATCGCGCACGATGATCTTGCGGAACGAGTCCCCGGCGAGCGAAAAGGCGCGCCGTTCGCTTTCGAGCTTCTCCTCGGAGCGGATGGCGTATGCGGACTGGACATAGACCCGCTCCCCCTCCCTTGTTGATGAGCATGATTTCTTTTAGCTACAAACAACGCAAAGGAGTTTCCGACTGTATGAATCCTGCCAATCCTGTGAATCCTGTCGGAAAAACTTCGCGAGTGGTTTCGTCCGCGCTTTTTATGTCTGTTTCCCTTGCGGCCTTTGCGCTGAATGGCGCAGGCGCCCCTGACTGGCCTCTGGTTGTCATCCGTCACACGAGCGCCCTCAACGACGCCCCGGAGGTCTTTGAAAAGCTGATGGAGTGCCACCGGCGGCATCCCGGCGCGTGCGACGAATTCTGGTTCTCATGCGGCCTCCGCATGACGCCAGAGGGCGCGGCGGACGCCGCGAAAAAGGTCGCGGCATTCCGTCCGCTGTGCGAAGAAGCCGGAATCCGCCTCTCCTACCAGCAGGGGCTGACCCTTGGCCATGGCGTGTCGCACCACGGCACTCCCAAGCCGGGGGAGCAGTCCTTTCCCGACGACGCCTGGCGCATCGACGCCGACGGCCATAGCCTCGGCCTTCTCTGCCCCCGCTCCCCGTTCGTCCTGGACTACGAGCGCAAGTTCGCGAAGGCCATCCTGAGCGTCCTTCGCCCGGACTCCTACTGGCTTGACGACGACCTGCGGCTAGGCGCATGGAAGCCGCAGGGTTGCTTCTGCGACCGCTGCCTCGCGGTGTTCAACGCGAAGACGGGCGGGAACTGGACGCGGGCGGAACTGGCGAAGCGGCTTTTCTCCGGCACGCCTCGCGACCCGCTCCGCGCAGAATGGGCCGCTTTCAACGCCGAATCGCTTGCCATCTACGCCGCCACCGTCCGCGCGGCGGCGGACGAGCTGGGCAGCCCATGCCGTCTGGGCTACCAGGCGATCTGGGCCGATTCCACCTACAACGGGCGCGACTTCCGTCCGCTTCTTGAGGCGCTGTCGGGGCCGGAGCGTCGCCCCGTCGGCATCCGGCCCGGCGCCAGCTTCTACATCGAGGCCGAACCGCGCGGCATGGTCGAGAAGTGCCTCTCCGTCGCCCGCGAGGCCGAACGCTGCCGCGAGTGCGGCGCTTCGCGCTCGCCTTCGCGGCAGGACGGCCCTCCCCTTGTCGCGTCCGTCTGCTACGAGCAGGAAACGTATCCCCGCCATGTGCTGCACAAGTCGCCGGGGGCGATCATGACGGAGTGCGCCCTCGCCCTCGCCTCTGGTTGCGACTCCCTTTCCCTCTACTGGTACGACCACGCCGCGCCTGAACCCATAGAAGAATACGATCGCTTTGTGCGGACGCTTGCTGAGGCCCGCCCATATTTCGGGCGACTGGCCGCATCTACGCGGCGGACGCGCCTCGCCGGCCTAGCGCGGTTCGTCGGCTCGGCGGCTTGCGAGACTCCAGGCTTCGACTTGCGCGACTGCAAGGATTTTGACCTTGCCTGCGCGGGTGTTCCCGTGACGGTTGCCGGCCCTGCCGCCTCGGCCTACTATCTCACCGACAAGTCGCGCCGCGAAATGACAGATGCCGACAAGGCGCGCTTTTCTGGCGGGGGCTTTGCAGCGGGGACTCCAGTCCCCGCCCTCGTCGATGTCTCCGACATCGAGAAATACCCGCTTGCCAGCCGCCGCGCGAAGCTGCTTGACGACCTCGACGCCGCAACGGGCGGAACGTTCCCCGTGCGCATCGACGAGTGCCGCCCCTTGCGCATCCTCACGCGCGTCCGAGAGGACGGGCGGCTAGACAGCGTGACAATCCTGAATCTCTCCATCGGCGGCACCGACGAATTGAAGGTGCGCGTCCGCCGGCCAGTTTCGCGACGGGCGCTGCTTCAGGGGCCAAAGATGGCAGTCCCCGTCTCGGTTCCCTGCGAACCGGGCGCGGCGCCGGACGAGGCCGTCGTGAGGATCCCCGACATTCCCGGATGGCAGGTTGCAACGCTCTTTTTCGGCGAGAAAGACGATTGATTGCGTGTGCGGTATAATCCAGCCAATTTTGTGAATTCTGTCAAAAACGAAAGGAAAGCTCAACCATGAACAAGACCTTACTCATTCGCACTTCGCGTTTCTTCGCGTCCTTTTTCCTTGCGGTCTTTGCGTTTGAACCCTCTGCGCTCTCTGCGCCTCTGCGTGAGATTTCTTCCCGCGACCTGAATTGGCAGCTGCCAAAGGGGGCGCGGATCGAGGGCGACCGGCTGATAGCCGAAATCCCCGCCGAGGATGGCCCGGGCAACATCTGGTGCGCGGCGACGCTGGACATTAGCGAGGCGCTGGCGGCGATGAAGTGCGTCGCCGCGCACGTCCGCTTCCGCGCGGAGAACATCTCCGAGCCGAAGGAGCCCTGGCAGGGCGTGAAGGTGCAGTTCATGTTCGACCCGCCCTCCGGCGGCAGCCGAATCTACCGCTCCGTCAACACCGCGCGCGGCACCTACGGCTGGACGAACGTCACCACGCGCGTCAGCCCGCTTCGCGATTCCAGTGTCAAGGACGGCGTCGTCACGTTTATCTTGGGGATGGAGGCATGCACCGGCCGCGCCGAGTTCGACCTGTCGGCGCTGAGAATCGAATATGAGGACTGCGGCATCCCCATCGTCAACCAGGACTGGGTGGTGCGCTATCCAGAGGCCGTGCAAGGCGCCGCCCCGCTGCGCGGCTGCATGTTGCCGGCCCGCGCCACCACCGAGGACGACATCGAGACGCTCCACCAGTGGGGCGCGACAATGGCGCGCTTCCAGATCATGCGGCGCTTCCTCTCCGTCGAGGACAACCAGGACCTGCCAGAATACTGGGCGTGGGTTGACAAGCGCCTCGACAATCTTGAAAACGTCCTCAAGTGGGCGCAGGCGCGCGGCATGAAGATTTGCGTTGACCTCCATTCCTTCCCCGGCGGCCTCCGCGCCAGCGACGGCGACTCCAACATGCTCCACGACAAGAAATGGGCCGACGCCTTCGTCAAGACTTGGCGGCGCATCGCAACCCGCTTCAACGGCCATCCCGCCCTCTACGGCTACGACCTCGTGAACGAGCCGAAGCAAATCTCCTACGCTCCCATCAACTACTGGGAAATCCAGCGCCGCGCCGCCGAGGCCATCCGCGAAATCGACAAGGTGACGCCCATCGTCGTCGAGAGCAACATGGCCGCCAGCCCGGGCGCCTTCCGCTACCTCTCGCCACTCGCGATGGACAACGTCATCTACCAGCTCCACTTCTACGGGCCGCAGCCCTTCACGCACCAGGGCGTGGCGGCCTATGCGCGCAAGCACAATGGCAAAATCCCCTTCTGGCCAGACCCCTCGAAGGGCTGGGACCGCGACTACATCCGCAAGGCCGTCAAGCAGGTCCGCATCTTCCAGGAGAAGCACAAGTGCCGCATCTATGTGGGCGAGTTCAGCGCCGTCGGCTACGCGCCGGGGGCGGACCAGTGGATCCGCGACGCGATTTCCGTCTTCGAGGAATACGGCTGGGACTGGACCTACCACGCCTTCCGCGAATGGGCGGGCTGGAGCGTCGAGCACGAGGCCGAAAACCCCAATGCCGAGCATCCCGACAAGTACCGCCGCGTCAATGACACCCCCCGCAAGCGCGCGTTGCTGGATGGATTTAACCTAGGGCGCACCTCAGCCAAGACCCTCTTCTTCGCCGGAGATTCGACGCTTGACGAACACGGAGGAGACGAATCGACCTACGGCAGCTGGGGGGCTGCGCTGCGCCCTTCGCTGCGCGAGGGATGCTCCATCGTCAACTACGGGCGCAGCGGGCGCTCGACGACCTCCTTCAGGCGCGAAGGCAGATGGGACAAGATTCTCGCCGAACTCACTCCGGGCGATTTCGTCGTAATCCAGTTCGGACACAACGACCAGAAGCTGGACAAGCCCGACGTGGCGACGCCGATTCCAGAATACAAGGCTAACCTCGCACGCATGGCGGACGAAGTGCGCGCGAAGGGCGCCACGCCCGTATTCGCCACGCCCATCGTGCGGCTCACATTCAAGGACGGCGCCCTCTGCGATCCCGCCCACCTCGACGACTGGGCCGCCGCCATGCGCGAAACCGCCGCTGAAAAGGACGTGGCGCTCGTCGATATGAGGGCGCTAACCCGCAAGGCCGCCAGCGAAGCCGGTGAAAAGGAGGCGCTAACCTGGAACGCCCCGAACGACCGAACCCACCCGGCCCCGAAAGGCGCGCGCCTCTACGCCTTTCTTTTCCTTCGTGAAATCCGCCGCCTGTCCCTTCCCGTCGCCGAACTCTTCGAGAACGAAGACATGCAGTGAACCTAGCCGCAGCGGGTTCGCCACGGCGCTAGCCCGCGAGTTCGGCGCTGCGCTTGGCCGCCGCGGCGAGGGTCTTGGCGTAGGTGGTGGCCACAGACGAGCGGTTTAGCACTTTCATGCCGGCTTCGGTCGTGCCGTGTGGCGAGCAGACGGCCTTGATGAAGGCGGCCGTGTCCTGCTTCGTCTCGACTAGGTACTTGGCCGTTCCGAGCATCGTCATGAGCGCCATCTTGTCGGCGGCGTCTGGCGGCAGGCCCAGGGCTTCGCCGCCCCGAGCCATAGCCTCAAGGGCGTAGGCGAAGAAGGCGGGGCCGGAGCCGGAGAGGGCTGTGACGGCGTCAAAGAGCGCCTCGTCAAGGCGCATCGTGACGCCGCATGCGCCAAGCAGGGTCTCGACGCGCCTGACATCGGCCGCAGTGGCGGAGGCGTCGGGCGCGTAGGCCATCACGCCCAGGCCGACGCGTGCCGCGAGGTTGGGCATCACGCGCACCAGGCGCGGGCCGTCGCCCAGCAGGGAGCGCATCCGCGAGAGCGTCTTGCCGGCCGCAATGGAGATGACAAGCGGGTGGCCGCGCAGCACCGGCGCGATCGATGACAGGAGGGCGTCGAAGTCCTGCGGCTTCACGGCTAGGAGGATGGCGCGGCATGAGCGCGCGACCTCAAGCGGGTCGCGCGTGACGGCCATCCCTGCCTTCTTGAATGGGGCGAGCGCCTCCTCGCGTGCGTCGCAGGCGAGGGCCGCGTCGGGGGCGACCAGCCCCGCGCCGCTGACTGCGGAGAGAATTGCGCCGCCCATCTTGCCGGCGCCAATGAGGCCGAGACCGTATTTCATCAGTAGCCTGAAATCTTGCGCTGTAGTTCGAGTTGGAATGCCGAGATGTCGGCGTTCGAGGGCTGGTAGTTGGGCTTGGAGACCTTGGTGAGGGCCAGGCGTCCGTAGGCGTCGAGCATCCAATTGCCGGTTACGCCGTCGGAGAAGGTGACGGTGCCGGACATAGCCGCGCCGGCGCGCACCACCTTGTCTAGCTCGACCTTGACGGAGCCGCCAATCGGCGGCAATCCGTCGGCGGATTCCATGTCCTCGGCCTCGTCTTCGGGGGCCTGCGGGCTTCCGTCTTCAGGCGAGGACTCGCCTGAAAGACCAAGCTCGTCGGATTTGGAGGAACCGGCTTCATCCTGTGGCCGCGCCGAAGCGCGGCCCTCCCTTTCGGGGGCCGCCGGGGTCTTGTCTTTGGGCGTGGCGCCAATGTCGAGCGCCAGCAGCCGCACCTCCATGTAGGTCAGCTGGATGCCAAACTCCTCGCGGATGCGGCGCTGGACGTCTGCCAGGCGCTCGCCATCCTCGATCCAGCGGCCGACGGCCGCCTTCTGCTCAAGGGTCAGTTCCATTTCTGGCTACTCCGCGTCGTCGTCCTCTTCTTCGTCTTCTTCGCACTCGTCGAGATCTTTATCGTCGTCGTCATCAAAGGCGCCGGTCTGCGTAAGGATGGCGGCGAAGTCGATGGCGGCGAGATCGTCCTTGGTCGTGGTGAAGGAGAGCGTGAAGGTGTCGCCGTCGGCCTTTGTGGTGGCGGCGTTGACGATTTTCAGGATGGGCATGGCGGCCGGGGCCCGCATGGTGACGGCGCCGCCGAGCATGCTGAGCATGCCGCGCGCGCTATCTGCGAGGGTGACGGCTTCGGTGGCCATCTGGGCGTCGTCGAAGGAGGCCGAGAGGGAGAAGACCATCGCCATGGCCTCGCCGTCAATGGCGAGGGCACCCTTGACATCGCGGAGGGGCTTGAGGAACTTGCCCGGTTCGCCGGCGCAGACCTCGGCGAAGTCTTCATCGGAGAGGAATCCCTTCATGAAGGACGCCACGCCGTAGATGCCGTCGCGGACCTGCGGGAGGCCGGCGCCGATGGCCATGTCGGCTTTAATGGAGGCGTTGTCGGTTGCGGCGGCCTTGCCGGAGTAGAGGGCTACGGTGTCGGCGAACGCCTTGGGCGAGGAGGCCATGATGAAGAGGACGCCGTCGTAGAGGCCGTAGCAGGGCTCGAAGTCCTTGACGCGCTTCACGACCTCTTCGGTCTTCTCGGTGGCCTTGATCGAGAACTTCTTGATGGCGCAGCCGGCTGCGGTGTCGTCGGAAATGTCGAAGTTCTCGGCGAAGAACTCGCGGATGGTGGTCAGCGTTTCTTCATCGAGGTTTGCGGTGCCTTCAGCCAGGTTGGCCTTGATTTCGTCCTCAATGGCCTCCATGGTGGTGGGCTTCGCGGCGCAATAAACGACGGCGGAGGCCGGGAAGGCGACGGGGGCGTCGTCCTTCTCGATGTCGTCGGCCTTGAATGAAGGCGCGGCCATGGTGAAGGCGACCCAGTCGAACTTCCGGAGGTTCGCAAGTTCCTTTTCCTTGAGCGCCGCGAAATCGACGTCGGGCATGGGCACGTCCTTGCCGGCCTCGCGCATGGCGGCGGTGACCTTCGCGTTGCAGTCGGCGTTGAAGTCGAGGATGGCCTGCATCATCTGGTTGTCGGCGAGGCCCTTCGTCTCATAAACGGCGGAGATCAGCGTCCCCTGCGGCGCAAGCGGCTTGTAGTCGCGGCGCGCTTCCTTCTTGCATTCCTTCTTGCAGCATCCGGAGGTAATGGCGACCGCGACGCAAAGTGCGGCGGCGCAAATGGCCCTAAGGGCAATAGTTGATTTTTTCATAGTAAAACCATTATACCGAAAAATCGCGCATTTTGCGCGACATTTCGGTATAATCAATTAAAAATGACGCAACTACTCTCATGCCCCCCTTCCGTCTTCGCCGTTGAAGACGAATATCAAATCTGCGCCCTGGTCGAGGGCGAATGCACCATGTGGGCCGAAGTCGATGGCGTGGCCTACTACGATCACTCGAACGGCATCCTTCGCTCCGGGCGCTTCCTGCACATAGCCCGCGTCCCGCTGAAGGCGCTGGAGCGTGCGCGGCGCTACACCGTGTGCCTGGAGCGCATCAACGAGCGCAAGCCATATTTCACCGACTATGGCGAGACGGAGCGCCACGAGTACGCCTTCCAGCCCGTGCGCCTCAAGGAGAAGCTGCGCGTCATCAACCTGGCCGACTCCCACAGCACCGTCGAGGAGCCGATCAGGAGCGGCTCATACTTTGGCGACAAGCTCGACCTGCTGGTCCTCAACGGCGACATCCCCAACCACAGCGGCGACATCAACTACTTCAAGGCCATCTACCAAATCGCCGGCGGCATCACCGGCGGCCGCGTCCCATGCGTCTTCTCGCGTGGCAACCACGACATGCGCGGCATCTACGCCGAGCAGCTGGCCGACTACACGCCCACCGCCGGCGGCCGATCCTACTTCACCTTCCGCACCGGCCCCATCTGGGGCATCGTGCTGGACGCCGGCGAGGACAAGCCCGACGGCAATCCCGAATACGGCCACACCATCTGCTGCGCGGCCTTCCGCGCCGAAGAGGAGGCTTTCCTCGACCGTGTGCTGAAGGAAGGCGCATGGAAGGACGCGCCGATCCGCCTCATCGTGAGCCACCACCCCTTCGCGTTCAAGATCCATCCCCCCTTCGACATCGAGCAGGAGCGCTACGCGCGCTGGTGCCGCAAGCTTCGCAAGATCAAGGCGACGGCCTGGCTCTCCGGCCATCTGCACCAATGGTTCGTGGAGCTTCCCGGCGAGGAGCACGACAGCTATGGCTATCCATGCCCGATGATCTGCACGTCGCTGATTGAAAACAGGGAAGACGGGACGCATCGCCACACGGCGGGCGCCATCACCTTCGCCCGCGACGGCTCCTTCTCCGTCGCTTCATCCGCCAGCGAATAATAAGTTTTGACATTTTCGACAGAACTTGGTATTATTAAACACAATTGAAGTCGGGGGATTAGCTCAGCTTGGTTAGAGCGTCTGCTTGACATGCAGAAGGTCACTGGTTCGAGTCCAGTATCTCCCACCATTTTGCTCTGTTGTTGTGTTTTTGGGTGAAGAAGGCCACGTCGAACGATGTGGTCTTTTTCTTTTACAACCCTCATGTATCAAAAGGTGGAACAACAATGAATATCTCTGTAACGGGAATGGCACTCCTGATTGTGGCCATTGCGGAACTGGCTGGCGCGACTTGCCCCGATTACACCGATAAACTGGAATATCTGTGCAATCCCAACGCCTCAGTTCAAAAATGGCAGGGGACGAACCTCGCCAAGCGCGTTTCCAGGACGACAATGTCGATCTACCCGTTCAAGGGCAGACTGTACACTTCGGGAGGGGAATGGAACGCCAATACGGGACCATGCCCGATCTTCACAATCAACCCTGAGGACGGGACCTTCACGAACTACTTCACGGCGGGAACGGAGACGATCTGGTATTTCCGCGAGGACTCCGCGGGGCGCCTCTACACCGCGGGAGTGGACCAGAAGGAGGGTTCGAAGACCAGGGGCGCCTATTTCAGAATGGACAGGGAGAATGTCTGGACAAACCTTCTTACCGTTCCCTTCGGCAGCGTCACGAACATCGGGATGCAGGGATACTCCACGCACACCTGGGACCTCTGCTGCTGGAAGGGCAAGGTCTTTACGGCGGGATATGGAATCGCCTCCGCTCCGGAAGGCTCCGACGAAAAGATGCACGACGCCACGCCGGACCTCAGGAACTGCCACATGTTTTGGAAAGGCAAGTTCAATTTTGTTCCCGGGCCAAATTCGACAAACAGGGAGCCGAGAACAATCGAAAGGACCGTCGGCATGTACCGTAGGTTCTACTCCTTCTTCCCGTTCGAGGATGATTTGTACTGCTATCCCATGACTGTCTGCGGCACCAACTTCAATCAGGCCGGAACCATTGAGGAATGGCGGTATGACGAGGCCCGCGACAAGTTCGTCTGCCAGACAAACCGGCTTGCTAATCTCATTCCGGACGCGCTAAACAGCCACACCAACGCCGTCAGGACAAGAAACATGGCGGTCCTGTTTTGGCATGCGACCCCGTTCAAGGGAAGGGTGCTGTACATCGTGGGGAACGAAAGCCAGAGGACGCACCCCTGGTATGCCTGTTCGGCGACCAACGACAACCACACCGTGGTCGCAACGAGAATAGGGCTTGAGGAAGGCGAGTATCCCTTCTGCCTGGCGAAAGGGGACGGGAAGGCGCTGCTGCTTGCGGCCAGGCCGGATGATTCAGGAAAGGGGGCGCTAAACACCGTCCTCGAATCGGAGGACGGACTGGTG
>JAEEGH010028912.1_pt1 | contig 10876 bp, 9 predicted proteins | sample 9134181 | NCBI WGS metagenome assembly JAEEGH01 (sample SAMN16246544, study PRJNA631951) | gut metagenome | biome: gut microbiome; feature: rumen; material: DP-attached | host: Bos | place: Iran: Karaj | collected 2018-10
GCGGCTCCATTCCTTCGCCGTCGGCCTGGAGGATTCGCCCGATCTCATCGCCGCCCGGAAGGCCGCCGACTTTTTGGGCACCGTCCACCACGAAATCCATTTCACCATCCAGGAGGCCATCGACGCCCTGCCCGACGTCATCTATCATCTTGAAACGTATGATATCACGACGATCCGCGCCTCCACGCCGATGTTCCTCATGGCCCGCGCCATCAAGGCGATGGGCATCAAGATGGTTCTTTCCGGCGAAGGCTCGGACGAAATCTTCGGAGGCTACCTCTATTTCCACAAGGCTCCGAACGCCAAGGAGTTCCATGAGGAGACCGTCCGCAAGCTCGGCAAGCTCCATCTCTACGACTGCCTCCGCGCCAACAAGGCGCTGGCCGCATGGGGCGTCGAAGGCCGCGTGCCGTTTTTGGATCAGGAGTTTCTCGACGTCGCCATGCGCCTCAATCCAGCCGACAAGATGTGCCGCGGACGCAAACTGCCCGCGACCACCGGCGACCACGGCGGCGACGCCATCGAAAAATGGATCCTCCGCGAAGCCTTCCATGACATGCTCCCGCCGGAAATCGTCTGGCGGCAGAAGGAGCAGTTCTCCGACGGCGTCGGCTATTCATGGATCGACACGCTGAAGGAGATGACCGCACGCGAAGTGACGGACGCGCAGTTCGCGTTGGCCGCCAAACGCTTCCCCGTGAACACGCCCGCCACGAAGGAGGAATACTACTACCGCAGCATCTACGCGGAATTCTTCCCCTCCGAATCGGCCGCGGCCTGCGTCCCCCACGAAGCGTCGGTGGCCTGCTCGACGGCGAAGGCCTTGGAATGGGACGAAGCCTTCAAGCACATGAACGAACCGTCCGGCCGCGCCGTGGCCGGCGTCCATCGCGGCTGACGCTTATCATCGAAACCACATATCTTTCGCGCCTCATGCCTTGTATCGTTACTATTGTACAAGACATGAGGCGCGTTGTTTCAAGAACTTGCCACCCAATTATCCTGTTTTTTACAATATTTGTAAACGACTTTCATAAGATGTAAATATTTTCAGCTGTCTAGGTATGTTTTCAGGCTGGAACAACAAGTTGGCATGGTAATTGCTATAATGATGGCAGACATGCAATGTCATGGCCCGCTGCGTACGAGTTGGCCATGGATTGCAAACCATCATCACAAGGAGAATACCATGAAACTCATTATCGCGTACATTCAGCCGGATCGGCTGAATCCAGTCAAGCAGGCGTTGTACGCCCGCAAAGTCTTCAAGATATCCGTCACCAATGCGTTGGGCTGCGGCCAGCAGCAAGGCTACATGAACGTATGGCGTGGCACCCTGCGGGAAGTCAACCTGCTGAAGAAGATACGGCTTGCGATTGCGGTCAACGACGATTTTGTCGAAACGACCATCGAAGGCATCATCGAAGGGGCCCGGACGGGTCACATCGGCGACGGCAAGATATTCGTCCTGCCGATGGAGGATTGCATCCGCATCAGAACCGGTGAACGTGGCGGCGAAGCGATTGGATAGGAGATTATGAAGATGAAAATACCTATGAGAATATTGATCTTGATGATGTTCGGTGCGGTCGGCATGCTGGCCGCGGAGGAGAAAGGAGCGTCCGCGGCGCAGGTCCAGATCAACCTGAACATCGTGTGGACGATTATCGGCGGCATTTTGGTTTTCGCCATGCAGGCGGGCTTCGCAATGGTCGAAACAGGCATGACGCGCGCAAAAAACGCGGCCAACATCATGATGAAGAACATGTTGGACTTCGGTCTGGGATCCATCGCGTTCTTTCTGACTGGCGCCGCGTTCATGTTCGGCAAGACCGCCTGCGGCGTCATCGGCACGGACGGATGGCTGATGAGTTCGCTCCATGGAGCGGCGGACTGGGATTGGACGTTCATGTTCTTCCAGACGATGTTCGCCGCGACATCGGCGACCATCGTCTCGGGCGCAGTGGCGGAACGGACTAAATTTTCGGCATATTTGGTCTATTCCATTATCGTCAGCGCTTTTATCTATCCAATTTCGGGGAAGTGGGCGTGGGGCAGCCTCTTCAATGCCGAAGCGGCCGGATGGCTTGGCAACCTTGGGTTCACGGATTTCGCGGGCTCGAACGTCGTCCATAGCGTCGGCGGCTGGCTCGCGCTGGCGGGGGCGATCATGCTCGGGCCACGCATCGGCAAATACAATCCCGACGGCAAGCCCAATGCGATTCCAGGCCACAATCTGGTCATCGCCACGCTCGGCGTGCTGATCCTGTGGATCGGCTGGTTCGGATTCAACCCGGGCTCCACGACACAGGGCGTCGGCGATATCGGACGGATCGCGCTGGTCACTAATTTCGGCGCCGTCTCAGGCATGATCACCGCGATGGTGATGGCATGGATTCTCATGAAGAAGCCTGATTTGTCCATGACGCTCAACGGCGCGCTTGCCGGGCTTGTGGCGATTACCGCCCCGTGCAACACCGTCACGCCCGCCGCCGCGATTCTAATCGGTGTCATTGCGGGTATTCTTGTGACGTTCAGCGTGATGACGTTCGACCGCATCGGCATCGACGATCCCGTCGGCGCCGTCAGCGTCCATGCGATGAACGGCCTGTGGGGCACGATTTCCTGTGGTTTCTTCAATGCGGAAGCCGTTTTGGAAGTCGGAGACGCAAACACGGGGCTGTTCTACGGCGGCGGATTCCATCAGCTTGGCGTCCAGCTGCTTGGCGCGGGTTGCACGTTCGTTTGGGCGTTCGGCCTCGGCTTGCTGATGTTTTACATCATCAAAAAGACCATGGGGCTCCGTGTCACGGCCGAAGAGGAATTCAAAGGCCTGGACATCGTGGAGCATGGCAACGACGCCTACGCCGGATTCCAGATTTTCCCGAATGAATAACGGTTGACAGATTCAGCCACATTCTTTCCCCAAGAGGGGCACCCCCCCCTTGGGGAAATTCTATTTTTCCATATCGTCAGCGGATATAAGACCATGTGCGCGATCACAGGCATCATCAATCATCACGCATGCGCCGAAATCGAACGGCTGGTTCGGCGAATGGCCGATGCACAGGCCCATCGCGGCCCGGACGATGAAGGCTTTTTCATCAATGGCGATGTCGCCTTCGGCCATCGCCGTCTGTCCGTCATATCCCCCGAAACAGGCCACCAGCCGATTTTCAACGAAGACGGAACAGTCGTCGCCATTTTAAATGGTGAAATCTACAATCATCTGGAATTGAGGCGGGAACTGGAGAAAAAAGGCCATCGCTTCACGACAAAATCCGACACGGAAACGCTGGTCCACCTCTACGAAGAGCTTGGCGATTCGTTTGTGAATCGTCTGCAAGGCATGTTCGCCTTCGCGATCTATGATCGCTACAACCGCCATTTGCTGCTGGCCCGTGATCGACTGGGCCAGAAGCCGTTGTTTTATTCCATGGCCAACGACATGCTTGTCTTCGCCAGCGAACTGTCCGGCCTGCTGGCCCATCCAGACGTAGACAAGAGTCTGGATACGAGTGCGTTGAATGATTATTTCTCGCTTCTATACATACCGGAGCCGAAGACGATTTACACCCATGTCAAACGTCTGCCGCCTGGATGCACGATGACGTTTTCCATCGACAGTCCACGCCCTGTCGTCCAGCCTTATTGGCGGCTTGATTTCTCCCATAAGAATTTGGAATTAAATTTTCAGGAAGCAACGAAAGAAGTTCACCGCCTGGTCGAAAATGCCGTCCGCAAACGGATGGTGGCGGATGTCCCGCTGGGCGTGTTTCTCTCAGGCGGGCTTGATTCGGCCATCGTCGCGGCCGTCGCCGCCAAAATTCGTTCAACAGACGGCTGCGACGCCTATACCATCGGCTTTGCAGACGCCGCATACGATGAACGCGCGGCAGCCCGCGCCACCGCCGCCGCGATTTCACGCCTGCCAAGCGTCAATCTTCGCCATCATGAATTGGAAGTCACGCCTGCTGATTTCGATGTCCTGCGGAAGCTGATCCGCCATTTCGGACAGCCTTTCGCGGATGCATCCATGCTGCCGACGTTCCTTCTCAGCCAATTCACCCGCACAGGCCTGACGGTCGCCCTGAGCGGAGACGGCGCCGACGAAATATTCGGCGGCTATGAACGATACATCGCCATGCGGATGTTCCATTCCATGCAACGACTTCCGTTACCGACACAGGTCATGTTCAAGGCATTTGCAGCCATCCTGCCCGATTCAGGCGAAAGGACGTTCCGCGGCCGTCTGCGACGCCTCTGCCAACTGTTCGTCAATTCAAAAGAAAACGCCTATTTCAGTCTGTTCGACCATTGCCCCGCTTCCATTCGCAAGCGTCTTTTCGGTCCGCGATTACATGATTTTGTGAACAACGACTGCGCGTTTCCCTTCGCTGAAATTGAAAAGTCGTTGACGGCGACGGATTTCACGGAACGATGCTCCGAACTGGACACCCACACCTACCTGCCGGGGGATGTGCTGACAAAAGTTGATATCGCCAGCATGGCCTGCGCATTGGAGGTCCGTTCGCCGTTTCTCGACCACGAATTGGTCAAATTCGCCGCCACTCTTCCATGGGATTTCAAGCTTCATGGGAACAATCGCAAACGTATTCTGAAAGCGGCCTTCGCCGATTTGCTGCCGAACGAAATCATGAACCGCCGCAAACGCGGCTTCGGCGTGCCGTTGGCCGCATGGCTGCGAACGACATGGCGCAAGCAGGCGGAGGAGGCGTTGTTCGACGGCCCGCTCTTCTCCGAAGGCTTCGTCGAACGCGATCCGCTTCTCAAAATCTGGAACGACCATCAATCCGCCCGTTCCGACTGGAGCTACTTGCTTTGGACACTTCTGATGCTGTCTTTGTTTCTTGAAACACAAAATGTTAAATAAAAATCATCATCCTGTTTGCATAAAAAAAAATAAACTGATATTGTATTTCCGTATGAAGATGTCTCCATAATAGTGTCCTAAAACATCGCACATCAGGATAATTACTATAATGGAAAAGAACTGTTGCAATTTGTTTGAAAGATTGGCGTTTTTAACCATTTTGGTACTAATAGGGTACTCGTGCGGTTGCCACGATGAACGCCAAAAGGAATCAGGCTACCAGCGTGTCCGGGCTGAAAAAGTCGGCAAATATATCGCCTCCAATTACACGGACAAGAAGATTCTCATCCTCACCTCCGGTGACTATAAGGATAAAAACGGCAATGTCGTTCTGAACCATCATCTCGAAGGTCTGAAGAAAGGTCTCGGCAATGTCAATTGCGAGGTTCTCAAACGTCCTGTTCCAGAAGGTGACGAAGACGCATGTTATGAAGAAATAGATTGGAATATGGCCTATCTTGACAACCTGATGCATGGCAAGAATGCAAAAGGCAAAGACATCCCAGGCTATTCTCCCGTCGGTGATTTCGATATTTTGATCACGACCATCGACCTTCCAGATGATGCAATTCGTGACGGTAAGGGCACAGGCGTGCTGACGAACAAGAATATCGCGTTCGTATATGGCTATACAGAAAGATTGGCTGCCGGTTTCGAAAGCGGGACTATCGTCGCCGCCGCCATCGACAAGCCGTATCCGGGCGAATCCGACAAAGCCGGTCTAGCCAATTGGGAGCAGTATCCTCCATCGGATATGGACAAGGCCTTCGATGTCCGCTATATTCTGAAGGTCAGCGACAGAAACAAGTGAAACAAGTCAGATACCTTTGCATGTCGGCGGCATGCGTCCCGCACGAAAGTCCGTAGACTGCTCGACAGCGAAAGCCTTGGAATGGGACGAAGCCATCAAACCTATGAACGAACCGGCCGGCCGTGCCGTTGCGGGTGTTGTTCATCGCGGCTGGCAAAAAGGGCACGTTTTCACGCGCCCAGCAAACAAAAACAGGAAGCTTTTTCTCTTTCAGCACTTGCTACTGCTCAAACAAATCCGGCTCGTTTTCTATCAAATCCGCCGCTAGATATCGTGCATCCATATTATCGATACCGTACTTGCCGGCATTGATTTGACGGGCAAGTTTGCTTTTGTAATAGATATCCATCGCCTTGCGCAAATCAAGAGATTTTGTTTGGGCCAAACAGGCAATAATGGATTCCTCCAGATTCTGTCGATAAACGGCTGTCAACTGCTTGTAATCCGTCATTTCAAGCCTCCAACGGCACGGACTGCACAAATCTCAATGCTTCATCAATGACTTTCTGCGAAATAATCGCCGTCTGGTCATTTGGAGCGAAAAACCTAAGTTCTCTCACGGTTCTCTCCTTATCCCAAATACCACGACGATAGAAATCTATGGTCTTGAAAACATCATCATCCGCCACTTTGCCATGCACCAAATCATAATTCAGATAAATCTTATCTCCATTACGGCATGCACATACAAAATCCAGCCAATCCGAATCCGCATTCCGAAAAACCAAGGCACGATATGGCGTCCAATCATCCGTGAAATCATATATGTTCAGAGTTGGCTGGCCTTGATGGCGCATGGCTTTGCGTCTGGCCCATTTCTCCGCCTGCCCCCGATAGCTTGTCAAATAGAAAGCGCACCCAAAATCCAGATTGCTCTTTGAAAAAGAGACATCAGGATGACGAATTTCACAAATGCTTCCATGGTACAGAATCATCCCGCACGCTCCTTCATGAAGCTCGTGATATCGTCAATCAAATACTCCCGCCCCAATGAATGCAGAGTATCGTAATGCCTGATGACATATTCATCCAGAATATGCTTGCCTACAAGACTTTCATAGACCTGCATAGGGGACTGCCCCCATGCCTCGGCCAGCTGGTGGATCACAAATACCACAAATGTCAATTGTTCTCTGCTCATGTCATTTTCTCCTTGTCTATGACTATAACATAATACTTTTTTGTTATTTTCCAACTGCCTTGCACCCTATTGCCACAAGCCATTTTTTATGTTTCTACACAAATCCTACAATCATTCAATTTGCAATTTACACAAAAGCAGACATACTATATCCCTATGTATCATGGCACCAACGTGACATCCCATGCCGCCCCTATCAACATAAGGAAATGTCCGCTCATGAAAAAAAACATTTTGACATTCTGGATGGCTCTTTCCTGCGCATTCTTCACAGTATCACAGCATGCCTCGGCCGAAGAACATGGATGGCTCGGCGTCAATCTGGACGGTCTCGCCGATTATTCCTCCACTGAAACGTTCAATGACGCGATGAAGTCGTCACGCCGCTGGGGCCGCCCGCGCGAGCCGTGGAAACACGAAGTCAAAACCGATGAGCTCGGCTGGCCAACTGAAGATGCGGGCGTCATCGTTTTCGCCGACCGCGCTCCGGAGGAAATCGAAGGCCGCTATCGTCTGTCTTTCGATGGCCAGGCCGTTGTCGAACCGCTGCTTGGCTGCGCGACAATCAGCGATCAGTCAACCGACGCGGCGGGCCGCAACCATGCGACGATCACCGTCCTCAAAGGCAAATCCATGCTGATGATCAGCTTCACGAAAACAAACGGCGGCGTGCGGAATGTGACGCTCGTCCGTGAATCGCGCATTGACAAAGGAACGTTCACGCCCGAACTGCTCGCCGCTCTCCAGCCGTTCCAAGTCATTCGTTTCATGGATCTTGAGAACACCAATTCACAGAACAGGAAGCCAGAGCCGCCATGGTTTGACGCGACGCCGCTGGAATGGTCGCAGCGGACGACGCCACGGCATGCCACGCAGGCCTGCCAGCATGGCGCGGCCTACGAATATGTCGCGGAACTTGCGAACGTGGCGAAAAAAGACGCGTGGATCACCGTGCCGATCCATGCGTCAAAAGACTACCAGCGCCAAATGGCGACGTTCTTCAAGGAGCATCTGGATCCGGAACACGTTCTCTATGTGGAACTTGGAAACGAAGTCTGGAATTGGTCGTTCGCCGCGGCGCAGTACAATTTGAGCCTCGCGAAAGCGAATCCGTTGTTCGACGGCAAATATTTTCTCTGCCATGCCTGGCGGACATACGAATGCGCGCAGAATTTCATCGACGTTTTTGGAAAGGAAGCCGTCAACAAAAACCTGCGGTTCATTCTCGCATGGCAGTTCGGCTGGAATCCGCCCGATGCGCAACCACGTGAAATGCTGGAATTTGTGCAAAAACAATCCGGCAAGCCTGTCTCCGAATGGCTCCATGCGCTGTCGATCGCGCCATATTTCAGCGAACCGAAGCCGGAAGACTGCAAGGATGTCGAAACCATCCATGAACAGTTCAAACTTTCCAGCGACAAATCCGTCGAAGGCAAGACGAAACTGCTCAAACTGACGAAAGAATTCAACCTGCCCGGCGGCCTGTGCTGCTACGAAGGCGGCCCGCATCATCGTGGACAGGTCGAAACGAATCTCGCCATCCGCATGGCGGCTCATCGCGCGCCGCAGATGAAGGACTGCGTCATGCATGATTTGGGCGACAATTGGCGGAAGCTTGGCGGCGGGATTTTCTGCTATTTCACGCTTTCCGGCCGATACTCCAAATGGGGCTGCTGGGGCGCCGTCGAGAGCCTGTATCGTCTTGACACGCCCAAATACCAGGCCTTGAAGGAGTTGAGCACGATGCCATAGCCTGGATGCTTGTGGATTGTCGCAGTCTTCTTGGCTTTGACAATGTCCAAAATGCCACAAAATTCATTAATCATCATTATAATTCAATAATCATAAAGATTCCTATAAAATCATACTCGTTTTATGACTTTATAGGAATCTTTATGACTTCATAATATTTCTAAATAAAGTTGCAATTTGCAAAAGCAGGTGTATTTTATGAGAAAATCATTTTCATCTATTATTAAAAGAAGAAAAGACATACCAATATGATATTGGATCTGACAAATGATGTCAAAGCGATCAAGACTGCCATTTTGAGAAGTCGATATGTTGCGGCACGTCTTGCCAATGGCGAGATGTTGAAGCTCTACTTTGCCATAGGTGGCTATGTCTCAAGCAATTCCCGCAATGGACGGTGGGGCACTGGAGTGATTGATGAAATCTCCCGTCTGTTGCAGAAGGAGCTGCCAGGATTACGCGGTTTCTCTGCGCAGAACATGCGTAACATGCGTCTGTTCTATGAAGAATGGAATGAACTGGCAATTTGCCAGACAGTGTCTAGCAAATTGGAACAGGCGTTTTCCGACCGAATTCCAGCTATTCCGGTAAGCGATTTAGATTTGCCACCTTCTTGCAAGTCGGAAATACCTGCTGACAAAACCGATATTGAAATTTGCCAGTCACTGACTAGCAAATTGGGACCAGATGATTCCAACGCCATGCATTTGCCATCTTCTGGCAAGTTGGATCTCCCCGCTGACAAGGCTGATATCAAAATTTGCCAGCCAGTGGCTAGCAAATTGGGACCAGATGATTCCAACGCATTCATGAGTATAGGTTTTTCACATCACATGGCCATCATACGTGCCTGTAAATCATTGGATGAACGATTATTCTATATTCGAAATGCAGCTTCTTGCTTTTGGTCATACCGTTCACTGCAACAACATCTCAAGGCAAATGATTTTGCCACGCAAGGCAGGATGGTCAACAACTTCGCTTTGACAATGCCAGATGACAAGCAGGTCTCACGGGCTGTGCAGGCATTCAAAAGCGAGTATTTGCTTGATTTTGTCAATATTATCGATGCAGCCGATGACGAGGAGACTCTGGATGAACCGGAATGGATGATGGAGATGGTCTTGAAAATCCGCCATTTCATCCAAACGCTAGGTCCGGATTTTTGTTTCATGGATGTGAAGAAACGTTTTATTGTGGATGACAAGGAGTATTTCGCGGATCTTGTCTTTTTCCATCGTGTTCTGAAATGCATGGTCGCCGTTGAATTGAAGCGCGGGATTTTCAAACCGGCCTATCTTGGCCAGTTGGAATTCTATCTTGCCTGCCTTGACAAATATGTAAAATATGAAGACGAGAATCCATCCATTGGTTTGTTGATATGCCATGAGATGAGCCGTTCAGTCGTTGAATTGACCATAGGACGACACAATTCACCACTTGGAGTTGCAACCTATCGAACAGCGGAGGATGTCCCAGATGCATATAAAACTCTTCGCCCGCTATTGGACGGAGCACAAAAGCTTTTTGATGACAAATCTTCTGGCAGATGATTGTTTGCCTACGGCTGCGGATGTACCGCCCGGCGTCCAGCCTTCGGCTGGAAGAATTGCACAACGGCGGGCCACCGTCGTTACACCGTTACGCCGTCAATGAATTTTCACCCGCTTTCTCCAGACGCCGCCGCCGTACGGCGTGATGATCTTGGCAGGTTTTCCGTTGGCAAGCTGCTCGGATGACGGCATTTCCGTCGTGCCTTCTTTAAGAGGCAATGTGAGCCATGACGCATCAGTGGCGATTGTTTTCCCATCCATTTGCAGTTCGGCGAGAATGCCGCAAGGCAGGCCGCCTTTGTCCATGCCATGGATCGCGACATGGTTTGTCCCTTTGACCAGATACGGCTTGATATCGATCTTGTTCATGATCGCCCAGCCGTTGTTTTTTACAACGAATTTTCCATTGACAAACAATTCAAACGCATCGTCCGCGGCCACGAAAGCGAATGCGTCCTGATTGACATCGTTGACTTCAACCGCCTTATAGACAACACATTCCGCACCGACGGACACGCTGTCGGCATCCCATATCCACGCCGCATCGCCTTTGTAGCCCGGCCTCAGGCTCTCTTCATACGCCAGACGGATTTTTTCAGGGAACGGCGAGCCTTTCGCCGCCAGTTCGGGAATCGGCGGCGGAATCGGATTGATTGACGGCGGCAGTTCCGGGCCGCACGTCAGAACGCCCCACGGCCCCAACTGCAGATTTTTGAAACCGACGG
>JAEEGH010028913.1_pt1 | contig 10876 bp, 11 predicted proteins | sample 9134181 | NCBI WGS metagenome assembly JAEEGH01 (sample SAMN16246544, study PRJNA631951) | gut metagenome | biome: gut microbiome; feature: rumen; material: DP-attached | host: Bos | place: Iran: Karaj | collected 2018-10
CTGCTCTGCACAGCGCTGATTTGTCCAAATACAAAGACAGTATGCGTCCGCTGATTGAAAGGGACATGGAAGAAACGGAAAAGATACTGATAAATTCCGGTTTGTAGGGCCGTTCATTATCGCAGAGATTTATGAACACAATTCAATAATACGATTTCAGCTCCAATCATTTGGGGCTGATTCATAATGAAAGAATAATACAAATCGGGGTTTGCTGGGTTGCCCGTTTAGAAATGCATATAAAAAGGTGAAGTAATGAAAATGGTATTAAAGGTGATCGGAATAATTCTTCTGGCAATAGCGTTATTTTTAGCTGCCATTGTAGTCATAAGCAATACTGCTCCGGTTATTCCCGGAGATTATCATGAGAAGACGCCAACCGGCGGAGAAATAGAGGCCAAGTATCTTGCTAAGGGGACTTATGAAGTTTCATCATTGACATTCAAACGGAATGATTCACTGAAACAGATCCTGGTTTTTTATCCATCGGAATTGGAGCATACAGAAAAACAATACCCGGTCATCGTCTATTCCAACGGGACGGGGCAGAAAGGGTCTCAATATAAAAACCTGTACAGCCATCTTTCTTCCTGGGGCTTTATCGTATTGGCCAATGATGATCCGGAATCCTATTCAGGTCTGCCTGCAGAGAAAACACTTTCCTGGATCCTGGAAGAAAACAAAAAAGAAGACAGCATCTTTTTCGGCAAAATCGATGTGGATAGGATCGGAACTTACGGCCACTCCCAGGGAGGAGCAGCCGTGTTCAATACCATTACGGCACAGAAACACAGCGATCTTTATAAGACTGCGGTATCCCTGTCGCCGACCAATGAGGAACTGGCGGATGCCTTGGGGTGGCACTATGATCTGGAAAAGGTTTGCATCCCTGTATTCATTATTGCCGGAACGGCTGGTGAATTCGAGACCGAGACAGTCATTCCATTTGAGAAGCTGTCGGATATGTATGAAAAGCTGGATGTCCCAAAGGCCATGGCAAGAAGGACAGGTGCAGAGCATGCAAATACCGTAACCGATGCGGATGGATATGTGACAACATGGTTTATGTGGCAGTTACAGGGAGACATGGAAGCTGCTGAAGCTTTTATCGGCAACAACCCTGAATTATTGATTAATCCGTTGTATCAGGATCAGAGAATTGACTATACGGAGTGATAAACCGGTAAGTGGATTGGCGAATTCGAATTTCGGGTAGTTCATAATTGTGTACTTTACCGGTAACAGTTCAATAAGGCTTAGATCCCGGTTTTTTTTGCGGTCGGGATCTTTTCATTTAAAATGAATTTGTACAGTAAAGTTTCTTTGACATCCTGATCATTCCGGATGTAAAGGACATTTGATAGACGCTTATGCTGTGATCTCGATACTATGAGTTCGAAAGGAAGGCAGCTGAATGGAATTAGGACAGAGAATCAAAGACTGCAGAACAGAGAAAGGAATGACCCAGGAAGAGCTGGCCGACAGAATCTATGTTTCCAGGCAGACGATCTCAAGCTGGGAAAATGACAAAAGCTATCCCGATGTTCATTCTCTACTGATGATGGGCGATCTGTTCGGTGTCTCCCTTGACACACTAATAAAAGGAGATATCGAAATCATGAAAGAAAAAGTTGATAAGAGCGTTGTTGACGGATTCAAAAAGGATAACTGGATCTTTGCCGTACTTGCCTTGTTGTGCATCCTGTCTGCTGTGCCCCTGATGAAGTATCTGGGAGCAATCGGCACGCTGATCTGGGGGATCATCGTAAGCGGAACGCTGTTCTATGCACTGAAAGTCGAAAAGGCGAAGAAAGACAATGACGTTTATACCTATAAAGAGATTGTCGCATTCTATAACGGCGAGAAACTCGACAGCATTGAAAAGGCAAGAGAAGAGGGCAAGAGAGACTATCAGAAAGCGATCTTTCTGCTGATCGGCGCTCTTGTGGGAATTATCATCGCCTTCATCATACATCAGTTCATTTGATGGTTCCGTTTTGAGAAACGTATGCAATGATAGTTTACAAAAGTACATAATTACAGACACCATTCAAAAGAATGGCGTCTTTTTATCTATAAGACTTGTCCGGATTTTCTGCTTGCAACGATTCTTAACATAAAACGATAGAAAATGTCATGTTTGCTTGGTGGATTGAATAAGCATACGAATCTACAATGATGTTATTGATAGTTGCAAAGGTGGGAAATATATGAGAAAACATTATTTGGACAATATCCGCTGGACGACAGTAATCATCGTCGTATTATACCATGTGTTCTATATGTACAATGCTCAGGGGATTGCCGGAGGTCTTGGGAAGATCACTTCGCTTGATATGCAGTATTACGATTTGTTCATGTACGTCGTCCATCCCTGGATGATGCCTGTCCTGTTCATCATTTCAGGAATCAGCTCCAGACTTTATCTGGAGAAACACACGGATAAGGAATTTCTGAAAAGCAGAACTTTGAAACTGCTGGTCCCATCCACAATCGGACTGTTCGTCTTTCAGTTCATTCAGGGATACATCAGCATGTCTCTGAGTGATGCATTTGTTTCGTTCGATGCTGTTCCCGGTTTTGTCCTATTTCTGATCATGGTCTTAAGCGGGACCGGAGTCCTTTGGTATATACAAATCCTGTGGATCTTTTGCGTGATGCTGATCGGTATCAGAAAGATCGAAAAAGACAGAGGCTGGAAGCTGGGAAACAAGGCAAACATTGCAACTCTGTTCCTGCTGACTGTACCTGTATGGCTGTCGGCTCAATCCGGGAATGCACCGGTCATCGTCGTGTACCGGTTTGGATTTTACAGCTGCATGTTCTTCCTGGGGTATTTCGTCTTCTCTCATGATGAGGTCATAGAGATACTTAAGAAATATTTCCCTCTGACCATATCTGTTGCTTTGCTTCTGTGCTTGACTTTCTGCATGAAATATTTTGGAACAAACATCGCTGACGCACCGGTCAACCGTTCCGTTCTCTTTACGACCTACAGCTGGTTCAGCTGTCTGACAATACTGGGAGGCTACGCAAGATACTTCGATTATGAAAACGATCTGACAAGATGGATGAACAGACACAGCTTCGGACTGTATGTGTTTCATTATCTGGGCATATCGGCTGTTGCGTTATATATTGCCAAACCGGGTTTGCTGTCCCCGTTGTTAATATATCTGCTTAGTCCTGCTGTAGGATTTGCATCGGGATACACTCTGGAATATGTTATTTCCAGGATACCGTTCTTAAGATGGGCGGTGCTTGGTTTGAAAAAGAAAGGATGACTTTTTATGTTCAAAGACAATCTGGTTCAGCTTCGAAAACTGAGATCAATGACACAGGAAGACCTAGCCGATAAGCTCGGGGTCTCAAGGCAGGCCATCGCCAAATGGGAGTCCGGCGAAACAATTCCTGACCTGGAAAAGTGCAGGATCCTTGCTGAACTATTCGGCGTATCTCTTGATGATCTGGCGAATCATGAACATAACGATGACATGGGGCTCGGTGTTCCGCCGAAAGGGAAGTATCTGTTCGGACTGGTCACGGTAGGCGACAAGGGACAGATCGTGATTCCGGCAAAAGCCAGGAAGATCTTTGATATCAGACCAGGAGATCAGCTCATCGTGCTGGGAGATGAAAGCCAGGGCATGGCCATCATGAAGTCGGAAGGATTTCTGCAGATGGCCGATGCCATCAGAAACTATACAGGGAAGGAGAATGAATGAATCAATCCTGATAAATATATACTGTATCTGATGAGATTATTTTCTTTGGCATAATCTGTTTACCTTATTTTGGCCGATAAAGTATACTTTAATGAACTCACAAAAATGCCGTTCCTTTTGAACGGCATCCGTGTATATGGACAATTATGAATTAAATATGTCTTCTCAGGGTATCTTCCACCAGATCCCAGAATCGATCCAGATCGATACTTAAACCGACGGTAGCGTTCGGTATCTTATGATATCTGTCATTGGCATCGCAGACTGTTCTGCCATAACCAGGACCGTAACGGTTCGTATCGATCTCCACATACATGTCCTGAGTATGATACAGTTCCGGCGCCACCAGATAAGTGACTGCCGTTACATCGTGAACCGGACCGGCATCAAGACCGTTGACAGCCTGAGAACGGAAAGTGAAACGCATGATATCGCCAAAGAGTTTTCCTGCCATGTTTCCGATTCCTTCCATTCTCTCGATGATCCGCATGTCTGCCAGAGCAGTGTTCGTCAGATCCAGTGGCATCATCGTAATATGTACACCTGATGTAAATACGATATGAGCGGCTTCCGGATCGGCATAGATATTGAATTCGGCAGCCGGTGAAGCATTTCCTAATCCAATAGCACCGCCCATCAGAACGATCTCTTTGATCTTGGGAATGATCCTTGGTTCCATTCTCATTGCGGTAGCGATATTGGTTAAAGGGCCGACCGGAACCAGCGTGATATCGCCGTCGCCTGCCATCAGCGTATCGATCAGATACGAAACAGCGTGCTTTTCTTCTGCTTTCTTATGCAGTTCACCGAAGACCGGGCCATCCAGTCCTGATTCGCCATGTACATCATCCGCAACATACTGTTCTCTCACCAGTGGAAGGCTCATCCCGCCATAGACAGGTACGTCCAGCCCTAGATGATCTGCTACATGCAGAGTATTATTTAGTGTTTTGGGCAGGGTCTGATTCCCGGCGACGACAGTCACACCCAGCAGTTCGATATCCGGATGCTTCGAAGCTACCATCAGGGCGATTGCATCATCATGCCCTGTATCACAGTCAAGTATCATTTTTCTTTTCATGATCTATTCCTCTTTTCAGTCTAATCATAGTATGATGAATACAGATAAAATAGGAGATATCTCCTATTCTGATAAAATGGAAAAGATCTATGACAAAGAAAAAATGAAAGAATATCTGAATGACAGAAGCTACCGGAACTGGTTTTCCGGTGATTTTGATGACCGTGTCTATCTGGTTAAGACAAAACCTTCAGAAAAGCTGATCGGTCAGGGAGAGGAAGCGGATACTTTATTTTTTCTGGTAAAGGGAAGATGCAGGGTCAGCAGCATGGATCAGGAAGGGAAAACCTTCATCTTAAACATCATCAATGCCCCGAATCTGGTCGGGGAGATCGAACTGATCAATGAAGATGTTTCCTTTTCCGTAGAAACGATCGACAGCTGCATCCTGATTGCGCTGCCCTATGCATCCTGCAGAGATACGCTTTTAAAGGACAGTACTTTTCTGCTGAGACTGTGCGAACTGCTTACGGAAAAAGAAAGGGAACATGCGCTGAAACTGGCTCAGGTCAGTTCCTATCCACTGGAAAACAGGCTTGCGGCATTTATTCTGGAAAATTCATTCAATGACAGGATCTCTTTGAAAAAGACGATCATTGCCCAGAGTCTCGGTGTTTCTTACAGACATCTTGAGAAAGTAATGAAGGATTTCGTTGAAGAAGGGATACTGAAGAAAGACAGATTTGTCTATACGATCATCAATAAAAATGCTTTGATCAATAAAGCATCGGTACTTGATCTGTTCTGACATATATCTGATATTTGAATAGTTGTCCGTTTTTGTACACTATTTTAAACATTCAATACAAATATTCCTTTATAAACCTATACTTATATGAACTAATAGAAAAAGAGGATTAACATAGTTCGTAAACATGTATTGTTGTATTTCTGAACGTTCAGCAAAGCGGATCTACATTTCTGAACGTTTTTTGTATAACCATGTGTTCATAATTAAGGAGGAGTAAAAATGGCAACTTGGGGATATATACGATGTAGCAGTAAAGAACAGAATGAGGCGAAGCAGGTAGAAGCCATAAAACTTTTGGTTACTACAGAATCTCATTTATTTATTGAAAAACAATCTGGGAAGGATTTTAACAGGCCTATCTATTCATCTTTGCATCTTGTTACTGACTTCAGCAAAATGTCCTGTATATAAAAACCATCATATATAATAAGACAGGATGGATCCTGTCTTTTATCATGAAAAAGATTTCACAAATCCCGATGATTATGATTAGATTAAGATAAAAGAGGAAATCAGCTATGTTTTTCATGATGGGTATTACACAGAAAAGAGAAGACATCGATTTTGATCAGACTGTGATCTGTGATGTATGCGAGGCTTATGGCCATTACAACGTGTATGTGATCTATACGGTATTGTCTCTGTTTTTCATTCCGGTATGGAAATGGAACAGGCATTATTATGTGGAAATGAGCTGCTGCCGTTCGTTATATGAACTGAATGAGGAAACCGGCAGGGAAATTGAAAGAGGAACGCTCTCTGTTATAAAGGAATCCGATCTGACGCTGGTCAGAGGAAATCAGTCTCATGTGAAAAAGTGTATGAACTGTGGTTATGAGACAGCAGAAGATTTTGAGTTCTGTCCCAAATGCGGAAATCGTTTTTAGAAGGGGAAAACAGTATGAAAAGAGTCGTCATTCTTGAATCTCTGGGGATACCGGAAGAAGAGCTTAAGAAACACGAAGATGAATTCAAAGATGAAGCAGAGTTTTATGAGTATGATAAAACAACAGATACCTTGAAACTGATTGAAGAGGCAAAAGATGCGGATGCCATGATCATTGCCAACATGTCGATGCCGGAGGAAGTGATCAGGGCTTGTGAGAAGCTTGAATTTATCGATGTGGCTTTTACCGGTGTGGATCATGTCGGATTAAATGCGGCAAAGGAGAAGGGCATCAAGGTATCGAACGCTTCCGGTTATTCCAATGAGGCTGTTGCCGAACTGGCTGTCGGCATGGCTGTCAGCATGTTCAGGAATATCCCGCAGGTGCAGAAGCGTGTACGCTCCGGCGGGACAAAAGAGGGTTTGGTCGGACGCGAGTTAAGAAACAAGACGGTAGGCATCATCGGTTACGGCAATATCGGAAGCCGTACCGGGGAGCTGATGCATGCGTTTGACTGCAGTATCCTTGCCCACAGCAGGTCTTATCACCCCGAGTATCCTGATTATGTGAAACAGGTATCGCTTGCTGAACTTCTGAAAGAAAGCGATATCGTTATCCTGCACTGTCCTTTGAATGATTCGACCCGCGGCATGATTGATTATGAAAAGCTCTGTCTGATGAAAAGATCAGCCATCCTGATCAATCTGGCAAGAGGTCCGGTCACCAACGAAGACGATCTTGCCCGTGCTTTGTCGGAAGGAATCATTTCCGGAGCAGCTGTCGATGTCTTCACAAAGGAACCGCCTTTGCCTGCAGACACACAGATGCTGAAGGCACCCAACACCTTGCTGACACCGCATATCGCTTTTGCGACAAAGGAATCCATGTCACTTCGTGCGGAAATCGTCTTTGATAATCTGCGCGCATGGCTTGACGGGGATCAGCTAAATAAAGTGATCTGAAAACTGAATAAATGAAAACGGCATCCGGGTTTTGGATGCCGTTGTTATCACCAAGCCATTGAAACACTGTTAAGAAAACAGTTTATCGATCTCGGAAACCGCTTCTTCTTTTGTCTTTCCGTTTTCGATCAGGTACTGAATGAATTTTTCTTTTGATTCATCGATTCCTTCGATTCTACCTTCAGCCATTCCTTCGAGCTTGCCTTCTTTTCTTTCCGCTTCCGCCCAGAGCCTGAATCCTTCACTCATATCGACATTTCCTTTCTTCCCTTTCTTTGTCAGATCGACAGGGATATCTGTTAAGAACTTGATTGATTCTGCGACCTCATATGATATGTCTTTGATTCGCTCATCCTGACTTAATTCTCTCATTTTTTCCTCCTTTTTTGAATACTTCACTATCTCCATTAGAACCGACAGGTCATCATTCATGGAACGAATGTCTGTATCGGACAGTTCAACCACCGAGATCAGGTTGCAGCGGTAATCGGGAATGAAACGACCGAATTCTCTGATGACTTCGGGATCCATCATGTCATAGATCCGCTTCGGCCCCTTGTATCCATCCGGATTCCAGCAGATGACCAGGGTGATGACCGGGATCAGCCGGTCGTTTTCCGTCATGCCGCTGAGGAAGCGGGAAGGCGTCAGTTTCTTTTCCTTCCGGTTTCTTTCTGCAAGCGACTGGATCTGATCCTGATAATTGATGGCATCATACAGCATCGTTCTTACAGGCATGGTAAAGTCTGTATCCGACTGATTTTCGATTCCCAGATACAGATAGATCGACTGACTGTCGTGTTTGACACAGGCTGCTTTGAGGATGTCTCTGTATTTTTCTTTGGCAAAGAGTCTGTCAAAAAGAACAGCGATCTCATCGTTGTTCATTTCCTGCAGCTGTCCGGGATCGATGACCTCCCTGTGAAACAGCAGACGATTGAATACATCCGCAAACCTGTCGTTGTTCTGGAACAGTTTCTTGGTGACGATGTCTTTTTCAAACATGTTTCACCTCCTTCATATCTTTATTCGCCGGAAAATGCCGAAATCCTAACTTTTTTGAGAAAAATGCTGTTTTTCTATGAAAAAGGAATGTTTTCGGTGTTTTTGAGACAGCCAGGACAGATCAAATGGAAACAAAAGACATGCCGATAAAAGTTATAATGAAGGTGAGTAAAGAAGAAGAAAATGGATCATCGGATCGGAAAAAGAGACAGACTGTATTACGGATTGTGGTTTCTCGGTGAGAATATCATCTGGGCTTATGTGATACTCGCACCGACTTTTCTTCTGGATATCGGCATCGATGCGACACTGGCTTCGGCGATCCTCTTCGGTCCCAAGATCTGGGATGCGGTCAATGATACATTGTTCGGTTTTATCGTAGATAAGACAAGATTCAGAAGCAGGGAGAAATTCATGCCCTGGATCAAAGCCGGAAGCATTCTGATCTCCCTGACCGTGCTTTTCATGTATGCGATCCCTTATGATCTGAAAAACGAGAAGGTGAAGATCGTGTGGTTCGTGCTCGGCTATCTGCTGATGGACGGCGCTTATACGCTGATGGACGCACCGATGTTCGCAATGCCTACGGTCATGAGCGACGACATGCAGGAGAGAGCCTCGCTGATCTCCGCCAACCGTTTCTGCGGTATTTTCGGAAGCATCATCGCGACCGTGATCATCCCTATGATCAGACCGAAACTGGGCTGGTTTGTGACGGCCTTGATACTGTCTGTGATCAGTGTGCTTCTCATGATCCCGTTCCTGCTCAAGGGAAAAGAAAGGATCCTGAGCGACGAGAAACAAGATAAAGGATATACTTTCTCCCAGATGATCTCCTATGTTCTGCACAACAGATATCTGCTGATCTCCCTGCTGCTGATCTTTGTGCAGGGTGTCACCTCGGTGGAATCGGTCCTTTCCCTGATCGCTGCCAGAAACTGCCTGGGAGGAGAATCCAAGGCGACTTTACTGACAGCCATTGCCCTGGTCCCGACTTTCCTGATGGCTCTGATGGTGCCGAAACTGACAGAGAAATACGACAAGACCAGACTGATCCTGATCGGACTGATCCTCTCTTTGTTTTCCTCGCTGGCTTTGTTTGTGACCGGCTATGATCATTTCTATCTGATCACTTTCTTTATGGCGATCAAGGGGACAGGTATTTCTTTCTTCCTGATCTTAAGTTATATCCTGACCGCGGATTCGGTCGAATACGGTACCTACAAGACCGGTACCAGAGCGAACGGCATCACGTTCTCTTTACAGGCTTTCGCGGTCAAAATGAAGAATGCCCTGATCGGTTCGATCTCTTTATTTGCACTGGGTCTTTTCGGTTATGATTCCTCGCTGGGCGAAAGTGTCCGTCAGAGCGAATCGGTCGTCAAAGGGATCTGGGCCGTCTATAATCTGATGCCGGCCATCGGCAGTATCTTCTGCATCGTGATCTTACTTTGTTTCTATCATCTGCGGGACAAGGATGTCGATGTCATGGCGAAATACAACAGCGGCAGCATCACTAAGGAAGAGGCGGAAGCTCTGCTGGTTGAGAAATACGGGTCTGTGGGAGAATGATGAGATCAGAGATCTTTCACTATACATTGCATGACAAGAAAAAGCTGAATGTTCAGGCTGTCTGCCTGGACAGTTTTGATGAACTGAATTTTCTGAAACCGGATTTTGATCCGCTGTCTTTTGAAAGGCTCTGCGATCTATACCGTGACTTCATCATTCCGAAGTATTCCCGGGTGTTCGGTACCCTGGTCCATTTTTATCTGCCTGAAGGCATGGATATTCCTTTTGCTGATGAAGACGGGGAATACGGAAAGATCTTTGATCAGACAGTTCTGTGCAATATCCTGTTTCAAAAACATGCGTCCTTGAAAGACGGTGAGATCGTATTTGATGATGAGAGAGTGAAGACCTTGTTTGAATCACTGAAGGAAAAGGACTGTCTTCGTATCGCAAAAGGGAAACGAAAGAAACTGTCCTTTCTGCCGGTGGGGAAGAATTCCGGTTTCCTGAGCCGGAACATGACACAGGCAAAACTGAAAGTCAATGCGAATTTCTTCCTGATGGATCTTTTTGATCTGGGAAGCGTCTATGATCAGGTATTTACACCTTTCGGATTAAGCGTCAGAGACGGAAAGATCCTGCAGCCGCCTTTGTTTGACAGGGAAGTGCTGATTGTCAGGGACGGAACAGTCAGCATTGAACACATTCCCTTAAGTCAGATCGAAGTGATCATTGACGGCGTATCTTACAAAAACAATGAAAACGCCTGTTTCTGCAGCCGTCCGCAGCAGCAAAGAAGCAAAGAAGGCGGTTTTGATATCGTAGTGATCGGCGACCGGGTCGTCGCATATAAAGAAGGGGGAAACTGTCAGATCCCTTCTTCCGGCTTCCTCATCCATCTGAATGAATCAGTCTGGATCAAAGATACTTCTGTCACTTGTCGTGGTCTGGAA